>Ga0255338_1003453_pt1 | contig 18935 bp, 12 predicted proteins | sample MeOH1_35cm_T4_19_FD_203715 | JGI IMG/M metagenome (GOLD analysis project Ga0255338, IMG submission 203715) | Sandy soil microbial communities from University of British Columbia, Vancouver, Canada - MeOH1_35cm_T4_195 | ecosystem: Engineered > Artificial ecosystem > Sand microcosm > Unclassified ...
GGCGCTTCATTCCGACATCGACATTGCCTTCGTGACGCCATGGAAGCCGACCGCCTGGACCGAGCAGGTGATCGAATCGACGCTCTATCTGCTGTGGGATCTCGGCCTCAAGGTCGGCCATGCCACGCGCTCGATCGACGACATGATCCGCATCGCGATCGCCGACCATACGGTGCGCACCGCGATCCTCGAATCGCGCTTCATCTGGGGCGACGAGGGGATCTTCGAGGAGGTGCGGACGCGCTTCTGGAACGAGGTGGTCGGCGGCAAGGCAGCGGCTTACGTCAGCGAAAAGCTCACCGAACGCGAGGAGCGCCACCAGCGCCTCGGCGACAGCCGCTACGTCGTCGAGCCCAACGTCAAGGAAGGCAAGGGCGGGCTCCGCGACCTGCACACATTGTTCTGGATCGGCAAATATGCCTATCGGCTGCAGTCGGTCGAGGAATTGGTCGACGTCGGGCTGTTCTCGGCCGAGGAGCTTCACCAGTTCCGCAAGGCCGAACGCTTCTTCTGGGCGGTGCGCTGCCACCTCCACATGATCGCCGGCCGGGCCGAGGACCGCCTGACGTTCAATTTCCAGCCCGAGATCGCCGAGCGGATGCGCTATGCTGACCGCCCCGGCAAATCGGCGGTCGAGCGCTTCATGCAGCATTATTTCCTGCACGCGAAGATGGTTGGCGACCTGACCGGGGTGTTCCTCGCCCACCTCGACGAGAAGTTCGCCAAGCGCGGGCGGCGGATGGGCTTGCCGGCGCTGCGGCGGCGGCCGCGCAAGCTCGACGGCTTCGTGCTCGATCGCGGCCGGCTCGCGCTGCCGAGCGACGATTTCTTTGTCGAGGATCCGGTGCGGCTGCTCCAGATGTTCGCCCTCGCCGACCAATATGATCTCGAGATCCACCCGATGGCGATGCGCGCCGCCAGCCGCGACGCCAAGCAGATCGACGCGCGCGTGCGCAACGATCCGCGCGCCAACGCCTTGTTCCTCGACGTGCTGACCTCGCCGCGCGATCCCGAAACCGTGCTGCGCTGGATGAACGAGGCCGGGGTCTTCGGCCGCTTCGTTCCCGATTTTGGCCGGGTCGTCGCCCAGATGCAGTTCGACATGTACCATCATTATACCGTCGACGAGCATTCGATCCGGGCGATCGGGCTGCTCGCCCGGATCGAGAAAGGCGAGCTCAAGCAGGATCACCCGCTCTCGACCCAGATCTTCAAGCGCATCGCCTCGCGCCGCGTGCTCTACGTGGCGGTGCTGCTCCACGACATCGCCAAGGGCCGCGGCGGCGATCACAGCCAGCTCGGCGAGGAGGTCGCCTACCGGCTCTGCCCGCGCTTCGGCTTCTCGCATGCGGAGACCGAGACCGTGGCCTGGCTGGTGCGCTGGCATCTTTTGATGTCGGCGACCGCGTTCAAGCGCGACCTTTCGGATCCCAAGACGATCTCCGACTTCGCCGCCCAGGTGACGAGCCTCGAGCGCCTGCACCTGCTGCTCTTGCTGACCGTCGTCGACATACGCGCGGTCGGTCCTGGCGTCTGGAACAGCTGGAAACGCCAATTGCTGAGCGACTTGTTCGACGCGACCGAGGAACTGCTTCGGCTGGGGCACAAGCAGAAAGGGCGGCAGGAAAGGGTCGACGCGATCCGCGCGCAGCTTGCCGCGCGGCTGCGCTGGAAAGCCGGTGATTTCGCGCGCTTCACCGCCCGCCTGCCCGATTCCTACTGGCTGGCGGAACCGATCGAGGTGCTCGAGCGCAACGCCCGCTTCATCGCAGAGGTCGGAGGCGACGGCGCCGATGGCGGGCGGCAGCAGGCCGGCCGCCTGCAGGTCGGCGTGCAGGCCGAGCGTGGCGCCACCTTGCTGACGATCTACGCCGAGGACCAGCCGGGGCTCTTCTATCGCGTCGCCGGCGCGATCAGCCTTGCCGGCGGCAACATCATCGATGCCCGCATCCACACCACCAGCGACCGCATGGCGCTCGATAATTTCCTGGTCCAGGATGCGGCCGGCATGCCGCTCAGCGACCGTCACCAGATCAAGCGGCTCGAGGAAAGGGTCGCGGCGGCGCTCGCCGGCGAGGAGCCGGCGATCGAGCGGCTCGAAGCCAAGGCACTGCCGCTCACCCGCGCCGAGGCCTTTCCGATCCAGCCGGCGGTGTTCATCGATAATATGGCGTCAAGCCGCTACACCGTCGTCGAGGTCAACGCCCGCGACCGCGCGGCCCTGCTCAGCAGTCTCGCCAAGGCGGTCTATCGATCCCGCGCCAACATCCGCTCGGCGCATATCGCGACCTACGGCGAGCGCGCGGTCGACGTGTTCTACGTCACCAGCTTCGACGGCGCGAAGATCGAGCATCCCTCGCGCCTCAAGACCCTCCAGGCCCGCCTGCTCAAGGCCGCCGGCGGACAGGAAGCGCGGCTGGCGGCGTAGGCGCAGCCTAAAAAAGCCCCTCCACCGCTTCGCGGTCCCCCTCCCCCGGAAGACCGGGGGAGGAATTATTCCTCCCCCTCGATTTCGAGGGGAGGGGGACCATGCGCAGCATGGTGGAGGGGCTTCTTTGATAGGGACGGACGTTGCGGCGCCTATTTCGCCCGGACCCCAACTTCAGCCGGGGTGATGCGCAGGGCACCTCGAAAAACCCGCGCTTATTTCGGCGCGAGCACCATCAGCATCTGCCGGCCTTCCATGCGCGGATGCTGTTCGATCTTGGCGGCTTCGACGACGTCCTCCTGGACCCTCTGGAGCAGCCGCATGCCAAGCTCGCCATGCGCCAGCTCGCGGCCGCGGAAGCGCAACGTCACCTTGACCTTGTCGCCCTCGCCGAGGAATTTCTGGATCGACTTCATCTTCACGTCATAATCGTGGTCGTCGATGTTGGGACGCATCTTGATCTCCTTGATCTCCTGCGTCCGTTGCGACTTGCGCGCCGCATTGGCCTTTTTCTGGGCCTCATATTTATATTTGCCGACATCGAGGAACTTGGCGACGGGCGGGTCAGCGTTCGGGGAGACTTCGACCAGGTCGAGGCCGACCGCATTCGCTTGCTCCATCGCCTCCTGGGTCAGCATGACCCCAAGGTTTTCGCCATTCTCATCGATCACGCGCACCTTGGGTGAGATGATGAATTCGTTGAAGCGAGGGCCGTTCATTGGCGGCGCCTGCGGGCGCCGAACGAGAGGGGGACGTATAGCTGTTTCTCCTAAACCTATGAGTCTCCTGACGTAGTGAATCGCGACGTCAAAGAAAAGACGTGTCGGCCCCTAAGCCGAAATTGTGATCAACCTGTTGCTTTTCTCCCCGCCGCCGAAGCGAGCGATGGTCAGCGCAGATCGGGCGGCGTCGCCTCCGCCTTGAGCCGTGCGACGAGTTCGTCGAGCCCGAGCACCTCCTGGCGCGCCTCGGTGCCCAGCGGGCGCAGCGCGACGGTGCGCTCCTCCGCCTCGCGCTTGCCGAGCACCAGCAGATTGGGGACCTTGGCGATGCTGTGCTCGCGCACCTTGTAGTTGATCTTCTCGTTGCGAAGATCGGCTTCCGCGCGGATGCCGGCCGCCTTCAGCGCCTCGAGCACCTCGAGCGCATAATCGTCGGCGTCGGAGACGATCGTCGCGACCACCGCTTGGGTCGGCGCCAGCCACAGCGGCAGCTTGCCGGCATAATTTTCGAGCAGGATCGCGATGAAGCGTTCCATCGAGCCGACGATGGCGCGGTGGAGCATCGCCGGCCGGTGCTTGCCGCCGTCCTCGCCGACATAAGCGATGTCGAAGCGCTCGGGCAGGACGAAGTCGAGCTGGAGCGTGCCGCATTGCCAGCTCCGCCCGATCGCGTCGCGCAGGTGGAATTCGATCTTCGGCCCATAAAAGGCGCCTTCGCCCGGCGCCCATTCGAAGGCGAGGCCAACCTCGTTCAGCGCGGTTTCGAGCCCTTTCTCGGCGCGATCCCACACCTCGTCGGATCCGGCGCGGGCCTCCGGCCGTGTGGCGAGCCGCACGAACCAGTCGGTGAAGCCGAGATCGTCGTAGACTTTGCGCAACAGAGTGATGAACTCGACCGACTCGCCGAGCACCTGGTCCTCGCGGCAGAAGATGTGGGCGTCGTCCTGAACGAACTGGCGCACGCGCATCAGCCCGTGAAGCGCGCCGTGCGGCTCGTTGCGGTGGCAATTGCCGAACTCGGCCATGCGCACCGGCAGGTCGCGGTAGCTCTTGATGCCCTGATCGAAGATCTGGATGTGCGCCGGGCAGTTCATCGGCTTCAACGCCATGTAGATCGGGTCGCCCGAGATCAAGGGCCGGTCCGGCTCGGTCGAGGGACGCTCGTCGGGAATGACGAACATATTCTCGCGGAACTTCTCCCAATGGCCCGAGGTCACCCAGAACTTGTTGTGGTAGACCATCGGCGTGCGCACTTCATCGTAGCCCGCCGCATCGAGCCGTCGCCGCATATATTGCTCGAGCGCCTGGTAGAGCGTCCATCCCGGCGCATGCCAGAAGATCGATCCGGCGGCTTCCTCCTGGAAATGGAACAGGTCCATCTCGCGGCCGAGCTTGCGATGGTCGCGCTTGGCCGCCTCCTCGAGCCGCACCAGATGCGCGTCGAGCTGCTTCTTGTTGAGCCAGCCGGTGCCGGTGATGCGCGACAGCATCGCGTTGCGCTGGTCGCCGCGCCAATAGGCGCCCGAGACCCGGGTCAGCTTGAACGCCTGAGGGTCGAGCTTGCCGGTCGAGGGCAAATGCGGGCCGCGGCACAGGTCGAGCCACTCGCCGGCGCGGTAGACGGTGAGCTCCTCATCCTCGGGAAGCTCGGCCGCCCATTCCGCCTTGAAGCTCTCGCCATGCGCGGTGAAATGCGAGATCAGCTGGTCGCGAGTCCAGGCCTCGCGCACCAGCGGCTCGTCGCGGGCGATGATCCGCCGCATCTCCTCTTCGATCGCCGGCAGATCCTCGTCGGTGAACGGCCTCTCCTTGGGCGCGAAATCATAATAGAAGCCGTCGTCGGTCGCCGGCCCGAACGTGATCTGGGTGCCGGGGAAGAGCTTCTGCACCGCCTCGGCGAGGACATGGGCGTAATCGTGCCGCGCCAGCTCGAGCGCGTCGGCCTCGTCGCGGGCGGTGATCAGCGCCAGCTCGGAATCACCCTCGAACGGCCGGTTGAGGTCGCGGACCTCGCCATTGACTCTGGCGGCGAGCGCGGCCTTGGCGAGGCCGGGGCCGATCGCTGCCGCGACGTCGGCGGGGGTCGAGCCGGCTTCGACCTCGCGCGAGGAGCCGTCGGGCAATCTGATCTTGAGCATCTCGGACATCGTGCAACGCCATAGCGTGCGGCGCGCATGCGACAAGGGGGGCGAGTGTCGCGGGCGCCGCGTGATCAAGCGGGGATCCGAAGGTTTGGCAGGGCTTGCCAGACAGATTGACCTAAGTCAGTCTCCGACGCGGGGAAAAGGGGAGGGGCAAATGAACGACATGGCAGAAAAATATCCGGTGCCGCGCGACGAGGCGGGGTTCCGGTTCACGGGCAGCTGGACCGAATTTCTTCCAATCGCGCTGACCAATCTGCTGCTGACGATCGTCACGCTCGGGATTTACCGTTTCTGGGCAAAGGCGCGCGAGCGGCGTTACCTGTGGAACCGGACTTTGTTCATCGACGACAGTTTCGAATGGACCGGCACCGGCCTCGAGATGCTGATCGGCTTCCTGATCGTCATGCTCGTGCTTCTGCCCGCATTCCTGTTCTTCAACTTCGGCGCGCAGGCGCTGGTGCTGCGCGGCCAATGGTTCAGCGCGGCGGTTCTTTCCTTCGCTTTCTATGTGGGCATTTTCTACCTGATCAACGTCGCCCGCTTCCGGGCCATTCGCTATCGTCTCAGCCGGAGCTATTGGCACGGGATCCGCGGCGGCAGCGACGACGGGGGATGGGGCTACGGCTGGTCCGCGACGCTCAAGATGGGCGCCGCTTTGCTTGCCCTCGGGCTGCTCGTGCCGTGGGCGATGACCCGGTTGTGGAACGAGCGCTGGGGCAAGATGAGCTTCGGCCCTTACGCTTTCGAGGCCGATGCTTCCTCGTCCGGGCTGCTCGGCCGCTGGCTGCTCATCTATCTTTCGCCGATCGTCGCTCTCATCGCCGCCGCCGTCCTTGGCTTCAGCGGGGCGATGATGGGAAGCGCCGCCGGCGGCTCCGAGCGGATCGCGGCAGGCGCGGTGGTGGGGATGGTCGTCGGCTTCCTGTTCTTCTACCTTGCCTTCCTGCTGCTCAGCCTGAGCTTCTACGCCGCCTTCTTCCGGCATGTCGCAGCAGCGACCTCGATCGGTCCCCTGCGTTTGGAGTTCAGCGCCCGGACGAGAAACTGGCTCGGCCTCATCCTCGGCAACATCGGCTTGGTGATCGTCACCCTCGGCGTGGGGCTGATCTTCCTTTCCTACCGCAATTGGAAGTTCATCATCGGGCATCTCCACGTCGTCGGCGATGTCGATCTCGCCGAGCTGACGCAGTCGACCACGCACGCTCCTGGCGAGGCGGAGGGGCTCGCCGACGCGTTCGACATCGGCGCGATCTGATTGGTGGCGGCCGGCTGGTTCTATGATGGCGAAACCGCGGTCCGCCGCTCGGCCGATGTGGGCGTCGATGGCGATCGGCTGATCATTGCCCCCGAGGGCGCGGCCGGCCTGACGATCGTCGCGTCAGACCTCGTGCACGTCGAAAGCCGCGCCGACGCCGAACTCTACGGCCACCGCACGATCGACGGCTGGCGGCTCGGCCTCGCCACGCCCGTGCCGCCGCCGCTTGCGGCGGTCCTGCCGCCGCGGCGCGTCTATGGCCGGTGGATCGACCGCATCGGCCTTGGCCCGGCGCTGGTCGGCGGATTTGCGCTGTCCGCGCTGGTGCTGCTGTTCGGCCAGCATTTTCCCGCGTGGATCGCGCCGCATGTGCCCAAGAGCTGGGAACGCCGGCTCGGCGACGCGCTGGTCGGCGACTTCGGCGAGAAATATTGCGCAGGCTCGGGCGGACAGCGGGCGCTGGACAAGCTCGCCGCACGGCTCGGCGCCCGGCCCGGCGAGCTGCGCGTCCGTGTCGTCGACGTGCCGATCGTCAATGCCGCCGCTCTGCCGGGCGGCAACATCATGATCTTTCGCGAGCTGATCGCCCAGGCGCAAGGCCCCGACGAAGTCGCGGGCGTGCTCGCCCATGAAATTGCCCATGTCGAGAATCGCGACGTTACCCAGGCGATGATCAGGCAGTTCGGCCTGAGCCTGGTCATCGCCAGCGTCGGCGGCACGACGGGGGGCAATGTCGAGATGCTGATGGCGGCGCGTTACGGCCGGACGGCGGAGGCGCGGGCGGACGCGGACGCGATCAAGGCGCTGCGGCGCGCGAACATCTCGCCGCTCGCCACCGCGCGCTGGTTCGAACGCATGGCGAAGACCGAGCGCAATTATCGCGTCGTGACGCAATCGCTCGCCTATCTGTCGTCGCATCCGCTGTCCGAAAGCCGCCGCGCGAAGTTCGAGCAGGCGGCGTCGGCGGGCGGGCCCTATCGGCCTGCGCTCGATGCCGAAGAGTGGCGCGCGCTGGTGCGGATTTGCGGAGAGTCTTCGCCGGCGCGGCCGCGCTAAAGGCAGCGGGGAATAATGTCGCCGCCGCGTCGCAGCGGGTCGGCGCAGGCGGTTCGGCGCATGCGATCGGTCGAGGTGCTTGACCCGCGCCGCGCAATCGCCTTTCGCTGCGGCTCGTCCCGGCAAGGAGAGCGAATTTGGCCAAGCGCCTGACCTATTTCATCCTGCTCGCGCTCGTGCTCGGGATTGTCACCGGCTGGGCGATCAACGCCGGCATCAGCGACGGCAGCGCCGCGAGCGATGCGCGGCTCGCCGAGATCGCCGGCTATTTCTCGATCGTCACCACCCTGTTCCTGCGGCTGATCAAGATGATCATCGCCCCTCTGGTGTTTTCGACGCTCGTCGTCGGCATCGCGCATATGGGCGACACCTCGACCTTGGGGCGGGTGGGGCTGCGCGCGGTCGGCTGGTTCATCGGCGCAAGCCTGGTTTCGCTGAGCCTGGGCCTGATCCTGGTCAATTTGCTCCAGCCGGGCGCCGGGCTGAACTTTCCGGTTCCCGACGCGACGGCGGCGAGCGGCGTGACGCGCGAGGCGTTCAACCTCAAGGATTTCGTCACCCACCTCGTCCCCGCCTCGATGATCGAGGCGATGGCCAATAACGAGATTCTCCAGATCGTCGTCTTCTCGTTGTTCGTCGGGGTCGCGATCACCGCGGTGCGCGACAAGGCCGCACCGTTGATCCGCGCGCTCGAGGGCTTGGTCGCGGTGATGCTGCAGATCACCGATTATGTCATGCGGCTCGCGCCGCTGGCCGTGTTCGCTGCGGTGGCCGGGACGGTCGCCGAGCGCGGCCCGACGATCCTGAGCACGTTCGGCTATTTCATGGGCAGCTTCTATCTTGGTCTCGCGATCCTGTGGACCTTGCTGCTCGGCGCCGCCTTCCTGATCGTCGGCTCGCGGATCAGGCTGCTGATCCGCTACATCCGCGAGCCGGTGCTGCTCGCCTTCTCGACCGCCTCTTCCGAAGCCGCTTACCCGCGCACCCTCGAGGCGCTCGACCGCTTCGGGGTGCCGCCGCGGATCGCCAGCTTCGTGCTTCCGCTCGGCTATTCGTTCAATCTCGACGGCTCGATGATGTACATGACCTTCGCGACGATCTTCATCGCGCAGGCCTATGGCATCGACCTTAGCCTCGGCCAGGAAATCACGATGCTGCTGGTGTTGATGATCACCTCCAAGGGGATCGCCGGCGTGCCGCGCGCGAGCCTGGTGATCATCGCCGCGACTCTCGCCTTTTTCGACATACCGGAAGCGGGGCTGCTGCTGATCCTCGCGGTCGATCATTTCCTCGACATGGGGCGTTCGGCGACCAACGTGGTCGGCAATGCCGTCGCGAGCGTTGTCGTCGCCAAATGGGAGGGCGATCTCGACCCGCTCGAACCCCCCGAGATCGAGCCGCCGCACGCCCCGGCCCATTCCCCAAGCTCCGCCGGGGAGGCGGAGCAAAGCTTCAGATAGGAAGATTCGAATGCAACAACCTCAGGCGAGCGATCGTCCGCTCGCTTATCGTCATCGTCCCGGCGTCGGCCCGACGATCGTCTTCCTGCCCGGCTACATGTCGGACATGGAAGGCACCAAGGCGCTGGCGCTCGACCGCTGGGCGGAGCAGCACGGCCGCGCGATGCTGCGCTTCGATTATGGCGGCGTCGGCGCCAGCGGCGGCGAGTTCGAGGCGCAGGCGCTCGCCGACTGGCGCGACGATGCGCTCGCGATGGTCGATCAGGTCGCCGAAGGGCCGGTGGTGCTGGTCGGCTCGTCGATGGGCGGATGGCTGATGCTGCACGTCGCGCTGGCGCGCCCGGATCGCGTCGTCGGATTGGTCGGCATCGCCGCGGCCCCGGATTACACCGGCTGGGGTTTCACCCAGGACGAGAAGATGACGATCCTGCGCGAGGGCCGGATCGTCCACGGCGAGCGTGTCACCAGCCGCGCCTTCTGGGAAAGCGGTGAAGGCCTGCGCCTGCTCCATGCGCCGATCGATATCGATCTTCCGGTGCGGCTGCTGCATGGCCAGCAGGACGAGACCGTGCCCTGGGCCTATGCGCTCGAGATCGCCAAGCAGCTTCGTTCAGCCGACGTGCAGACGATCCTGGTCAAGGACGGCGACCACCGTCTGTCGCGCGATCAGGACATCGCATTGCTGATCGCCACGGTGGCGCAACTGCTGGAGGCGCTTTGATCTTTACCTCGATGGCGCTCGCCGCTGCGGCCGCAGCTGCCCAGCCTGCCCGGTCCGCACAGCGCACGCAGCCCGCCCCGCAGGCGGCCGCTGCCGCTGCGCATTCGGACGAAGCCCTGTTCGCCTCCTGCGCGGCGCTGGTCAAGCGCGAGCCCGAGCGCGCCGTCACCGTCGCGAACGAGTGGCGGATCCGGGGCGGAGGCATGCTCGCCCGCCAATGCCTCGGCCTCGCCTATGTCGCGCTCGAACGCTGGGCGCCGGCAGCGGTCGTGTTCGAGCAGGCGGCGCGCGCGGCCGAGACCGAGCAGCGCCCGCAACGCGGCGATCTGTGGGTGCAGGCCGGCAACAGCTGGCTCGCCGCCAACGAAGGCGGCAAGGCGCGCGCCGCGTTCGATGCCGCGCTCGCGACCACCCTGCTTGCCCCGGAAATGCGCGGCGAGGTCCATCTCGACCGCGCCCGCGCCCTCGTCGCGCTCGGCGATCTCGGCGGCGCGCGCGCCGACATCGACAAGGGTCTGGAGCTGGTGCCGTCCGATCCGTTCGCCTGGTATCTCTCGGCAGCGCTGGCGCTGCGGCAGGGGGATCTGCCCCGCGCCAGGCGCGACATCGCAAAGGCGATCGACGGCGCGCCCGACGATGCCAGCTTGCTGCTTCTCGCCGGCAACATCGCCGGCGCCTCGGGCGAGGAGGAGGCGGCGCGCGGCTTCTACCGCCACAGTGCGCGCGCGGCGCCGGGTTCGGATGCGGCGCGCGCCGCCGAGGCCGCGCTTGCCGCCGATGCCGGGTCGGCCAGTCCCGCCCCCGGCGCCGCCACCGATCCCAAGGCCCCGCGCTGAGCCGCGCGGAGCCTTGCCGAAGCTGGCAAGTTGCGACAGACTGGCCGACGGGAGGCTCCCAAAGGCGCCAAGACGTCTGCCAGGCCCGTTTCCCGCACATCAATGACGCCGACGGAGGGGCCGCGTGAGCGATTCGCAACGAGAGCAGGATGCCGTGCGCGATCGAGGCGGCCACAGCGCGCAATTCGCCCGCATTGCCGCCGACCCGCGCTATCGTGAGCTCGTGCGCCGCCGGTCGCGCTTCACCTGGGCGCTGACCTGGATCATGCTGATCGTCTATTTCGGCTACATAGTGCTGATCGCCTTCGACAAGAAATTCCTCGCGCAGCCGGTATCCAGCGGCAGCGCCAGCTCGCTCGGCATTCCGATCGGGCTCGGCGTGATCCTTATCGCGATCGTGCTGACCGGGCTTTACGTCAGGCGCGCGAACCGCGACTTCGATCCGTTGCTGGCAGCGGTGCTCGAGGCTTCCCGCCGCGAGGCTTCGGGGCAATGATGCGCCTCACGCCGCGCGCCGGCCTGCTGATCGTCACCCTGCTGCTGCCGTCGATCGCGCTCGCCGATGCGCTGACCGGCGCGACCGAGCGGCAGCCGACCAACTGGCCGGCAATCCTGATGTTCGCCGCGTTCGTGGTCGCAACCCTGGGCATCACCCGCTGGGCGGCGTCGCGGGTCAGAAGCGCGTCCGATTTCTATACGGCGGGCGGCGGCATCACCGGCTTCCAGAACGGGCTCGCGATCGCCGGCGACTATATGTCCGCAGCCTCGTTCCTCGGCATTTCGGCGCAGATCTTCTCCGACGGCTATGACGGCCTGATCTATTCCACCGGCTTCCTCGTCGGCTGGCCGATCATCCTGTTCCTGCTCGCCGAGCGGCTGCGCAACCTCGGCCGCTACACGTTCGCCGACGTCGTCTCGTTCCGCTTCGCGCAGACTCCGGTGCGCCTGTTCGCCTGCTTCAGCACGCTTGCCGTGGTGCTCTTCTACCTGATCGCGCAGATGGTTGGTGCGGGCCAGCTGATCAAACTGCTGTTCGGCCTGCCCTATGGCAGCGCGGTCGCAATCGTCGGCGTGCTGATGACCTGCTACGTTTTGTTCGGCGGGATGGTCGCGACGACCTGGGTGCAGATCGTCAAGGCGGTGCTGCTGCTCGGCGCGGCGACGTTCATGGCGGTCTCGGTGCTGGCGAGCTTCGGCTTCTCCCCCGACGCCTTGTTCGCCCGTGCGATCGAGGTGAAGGCGGAGATGGCCGCCGCAGCCGGCGCCAGCCCCACCGAGGCGGCGCAGCGCGGCGCCGCGATCGTCGCTCCGGGGGGCTTCATCAAGGACCCGGTCTCCGCCATCTCGTTCGGCCTCGCGCTGATGTTCGGCACCGCCGGGCTGCCGCACATATTGATGCGCTTCTTCACCGTCCCCGACGCCAAGGCAGCGCGCAAGTCGGTGCTCTGGGCCACCGGCTGGATCGGCTATTTCTATATCCTCACCTTCATCATCGGCTTCGGTGCGATCGTGATGGTCGGCACCAACCCGGCCTTCCTCGATCTCGCCGGCGGGCTGAAGGGCGGTGGCAACATGGCCGCGATCCATCTCGCCAGCGCGATCGGCGGCAGCCTGTTCCTCGGCTTCGTTTCGGCGGTCGCGTTCGCGACGATCCTGGCGGTGGTGGCCGGCCTCACCCTGGCGGGCGCATCGGCGGTCTCGCACGATCTCTACGCGATGGTGATCCGCAAGGGCGCCGCCTCCTCCGCCGAGGAATTGCGCGTCTCGCGGCGGACGGTGTTCGTGCTGGCCTTGCTCGCGATCCTGCTTGGCATATTGTTCGAGAAGCAGAATGTCGCGTTCATGGTTTCGCTCGCCTTCGCGCTGGCGGCGTCGGGCAATTTCCCGGTGCTTTTGCTGTCGGTCCTCTGGTCCGGCTGCACGACCAGGGGCGTCGTCGCCGGCGGGACGATCGGCGTGCTGACCGCGCTCGTGCTGACGATCCTGTCGCAGACGGTGTGGGTCAGCATCCTCGGCAACGCCGAGCCGATCTTCCCTTATACGTCGCCGACCATCTTCTCGATGCCGCTCGCCTTCTTCACCATCTGGGTCGTGTCGCTGCTCGACCGCAGCGGCCGCGCCGCCGTCGATCGCGAGGGGTTTGTCGAGCAGAAGGTCCGCTCGGAAACCGGCCTCGGGGCGACCAAGGCTTCCGCTCACTGATTTAGGGGCGCACTGACTTTGGCCAGATCATGCCGCGGAGGGCCGCGGCAGCCCGACTAGGCTCCCCAGCCGCCGCCGAGCGCGAGGAAGACGGCGATCAGATTGGTCGAGAGCTGCGCCTCCGCCTGGGCGAGAGCCGCCTCGACCTGCGACAATGAACGCTCGGCGTCGAGCGTGGTCTGGAACGGCTCGCGTCCGGCGCGATAGCGCAGCCGCGCGATGCGCGCCGCCTCGGCGCTGCTCGCGCGGGCACGCCGCAGTGCGGCGACCCGGTCGAGCTCGGACGCGTAGCGAGTGAGCGCGCTTTCGGTCTCTTCGAGCGCGCCGAGCCAAGTCCCGTCGAAGCGCGCCAGCGCAGCGTCGGCCCCCGCCTCGGCCTGTGCGATCCGGGCGCGGGCGACGGCGATGTTCGGGAACGACCAGCTGATCAGCGGCCCGAGCGAGAAGCTGAAACCCGAGCTCGACCCGAGGCCGCTCAGGGAACTCGCGCTCGATCCCGCCGACCCGCCCAGGCTGATGCTCGGATAAAGCTCGGCGGTGGCGACCCCGACCCGCGCGGTGGCGGCGGCAAGCTGGCGCTCGGCGGCGCGGATGTCGGGGCGTCGCGCGAGCAAGGTCGCGCCGTTGCCGACCGGGATCGGCTGCGACAGCGACGGCGGCGCCTCGCAGGCGGCGACGGCGGGCGGGAAGGCGGCGGGCGGCTGTCCGGTCAGCACCGCGAGGCGGTACAAAGCGGTCCGGCGTAGCGCCTCGAAGGTCGGGATGGTCGCGCGCGTCTGCTCGAGCTGAGCCCCGGCCTGGCCGGTTTCGAGCGCGGTGCCGCGCCCGCCCTCGACGAGGCGGCGGGTGAGGTCGAACGTCTGCTGCTGGATGCGGACGCTTTCGTGCGCGACGGCGAGCTGGCGGCCGGCGCTGCAGGCGTCCGCATAAGCGCGTGCGGTCTCGGCCGCGACGGTGATGCGGGTCAGATCAAAAGCCGCCTGAACCGCCTCGGCCTCGGCGCGGCTGGCCTGGATCGCGCGGGTTACCCTGCCGAACAGATCGATCTGATAGCTGACGTCGAACCCGGCATTGAAGCGCAGATCGGCATCGCCCCCGCCGAAATCCTCGCCTGGGTCGGCATAAGCGGCACCGGCGTTGAGGTTGGTCGCGGGCAGCCGGCCGGCGCGGGTCTCGCGCAGCACCGCCCGCGCCTGGGCGAGATTGGCGGCCGCCACCCTGAGGTCGGTGTTCGCGCTCAGCGCCTGCTCGACCAGTCGGTCGAGCAACGGATCGGCGAACAGGCTCCACCAGCGCCCCGGGGGCTCGCTGGCGGTGAAGGCGGGGGAAGCCGCGCTCGCGAGCGGCGCCTGGGCAGCTACGGCCGGCGCCGGCCGCCGGTAATTCGGCCCCACCGCACAGCCGGCGAGCGCCAGCGCCGCAATGGCGGCGATCGGTTTGGCGAATCTCATCGCCGGCCTCATTTGCCGTCCCCGGTTAGCGGGTCGTGCGGCGTCCCGCCGTAGGAGGTGGGATAGACGGCCTCTTTCGGCGGCCGCTTGGGAAGGAAGCGGCCGAGGCCGCGGCTGACGACGTAGAAGACCGGCGTGAAGACCAGCCCGAACAAGGTCACGCCGAGCATGCCGAAGCTGACCGCGGTGCCGAGCGTCTGGCGCATCTCGGCGCCGGGGCCGACCGCGATCGCCAGCGGGATCACGCCGAAGATGAACGCAAAGCTGGTCATCAGGATCGGGCGAAGGCGGGTTCCCGCCGCCGTCACCGCGGCCTCGGCCGGGCTCATGCCATGCTCTTCCTCGGCCTGCTTGGCGAACTCGACGATCAGGATCGCATTCTTGGCGGCGAGCGCGACCAGCACGACGAGGCCGATCTGGGCGAGGATATTGTTGTCCATGCCGCGCAGGGTGAGGCCGAACAAGGCCGCGAGGATGCACATCGGCACGATCAGGATCACCGCGAGCGGCAGGGTGATCGCCTCATATTGGGCGGCGAGCACGAGGAAGACGAACAGCACCGCGAGCAGGAAGACGAGCACCGCGCTGCTTTGGGCGGCCTTTTGCTGATAGGCGAGGCCGGTCCATTCGTAGGTGATGCCCGGCGGCAAGGTCCTGGCGGCGAGCCCCTCCATCGCCGCCAGCGCGGTGCCCGAGGAGACGCCGGGGGCGGTCTGGCCCTGCAGCTCGACCGCGGGATAGAGGTTGTAGCGCACCACCCTGGTCGGCCCGCTGTCGTTGCGGAACGTCGCCACCGAGCTCAGCGGCACCATCGCGCCGCTCGACGAGCGCACCTGCAGCCGGCCGACGTCGGCAAGATCGTCGCGCGAGCTCGGCTCGGCCTGGGCGGTGACGCGGAAGGTGCGGCCGAGCAGGTTGAAATCGTTGACGTAGGTGGAGCCAAGATAGGTGCCGAGCGCCTCGAATATCTGCGCCGGCTGGACGCCGAGCAATTGTGCGCGGTCGCGGTCGACGTCCGCGCGGATGCGCGGCGAGCCGGTGTTGAACAGCGAGAAGACCTGCGTGACCTCGGGCATCTGCGCGGCGGCGCCCATCATCTGGAAGGTGAGGCCCTCGAGCGCGTGATAGCCGGCGCCGGACCGGTCCTGCAGCATCATCGTGAAGCCGTTGCCGGTGCCCAGGCCGGGAACCGCCGGCGGCGCGAGGAAGAAGATGTTGGCGCCCTGCAGCGCGCCGGCCAGCTTGCCGGTTAGCGCAGCCGACATTTCGTGCGCGGATTGGCCGCGGCCCTTGCGCTCGCTCCAGTCCTTGAGGTGGACGAACATCGTGCCCGCGTTTGACGCGAGCGAATAGCTCGCGCCGTCGACGCCGGCGAGATAGGCGGTGCCTTCGACGCCTTCGGTGGCGGTTACTATCTTGTCGGCCTGGGCGAGCAGCGCGCTGGTCCGCTCGAGCGACGCGCCCGGCGGCAATTGGAAGACGCCGATCAGCGCCCCCTGATCCTGCTCCGGGATGAAGCCGGTCGGCGTCGCCATGATCTGCCAGCCGGTCAGCGCCAGCAGGCCAGCATAGATGCCGAGCATCACCGTTGCCTTGCGCACCACTCGGCCGGTCAGCTTGCCGTAACGGTCCGACAGCCAGTCGAAGCCGGCGTTGAACTTCTCCGCGCCGATCCGGACCGTGCGCATCCAGCCGCGCGCCTCGTCGGCGTCATGCTGGCGGTGGGGCTTGAGCAGCAACGCCGCCAAGGCCGGCGACAGGGTCAGCGAGATGATCAGCGAGATCAGCGACGCCGAGGCGATCGTCACCGCGAACTGCCGGTAGAAGATGCCGGGAATGCCGGGGATGAAGGCGGTCGGCACGAACACCGCGGTCAGCACCAGGCCGATCGCGATCAGCGCGCCCGACACCTCGCGCATCGTCCGGTGCGCGGCCTCGCGGGGCGTCATGCCGTTGCGGATATGCTTCTCCACCGCCTCGACGACGACGATGGCGTCGTCGACGACGATGCCGACCGCGAGCACCAGCGCGAACAGCGACAGCGAGTTGATCGAGAAGCCGAGCGCGAGCTGGACCGCGAACGTGCCGATCAGCGCGACCGGAATGGCGAGGATCGGGATGATCGCCGCCCGCCAGGTCTGGAGGAAGACGAGGATGACGAGCACCACCAGGATGATCGCTTCGAGCAATGTCTCCTGCACCGCGTCGACCGAGGCGGCGACATATTTGGTCGGATTATAAGGGATCACATAGCTCATCCCCGGCGGGAATTCCTTCGCCGCCGCATCCATCTGGGCGATCACCAGCTCGGCGGCGTCGAGCGCGTTGGAGCCGGGCTGCTGCGCGATGCCGAGGGCTATGCCGCGGTCGCCGCGGAACGAGGCCTGGATGCCATATTCCTGGCTGGCCAGCTCGACCCGGCCGATATCGCGGATGCGAGTCACCGCCCCGGAGGGTTCGGTCTTGATGATGATGTCGGCGAACTGGGCGGGATCGCTCAGCCGTCCCTGCACTTCGATCGGAAGCTGGAAGGCGGGATTGCCGCTGCCGTAGGGCGGCTGTCCGACGGCGCCGCCCGCGACCTGGACGTTCTGCGTCCTGAGCGCACCGACGATCTCGCCGGCGGTGAGGTTGCGCGCGGCGGCGCGGTCGGGGTCGATCCAGACCCGCATCGCATAATTGCCGCCGCCGAACACGGTCACTCCGCCGACGCCCTTGATGCGCAGCAGCCGGTCGCGCAGCACCGAGGTCGCGTAATTGCCGATATAATCGATGTCGTGGTTGGGATCGCTCGAGGTGAGCGCCACGAACATCAGGAAGCCGGTCGATTGCTTGGCGACGGTGACGCCGATCTGGCGGACCTGCTCGGGCAGGCGCGGCTCCGCGATCGCGACCCGATTCTGGACCAGGACCTGCGCCGCATCGAGATTGGTGCCTGGCTTGAACGTCACCGTGATCGTCGACTGGCCGGACGAGGTCGAGGACGAGCTCATGTAGAGCATGTCCTGGACCCCGTTGATCTCCTGCTCGAGCGGAGTCGCGACGGTGTTGGCCATCGTCTCGGCCGAGGCGCCGGGGAAGAAGGCGCTGACGTTGATCGTCGGCGGCGCGATCTCCGGATATTGCGACAGCGACAGTTGCGGGTAGGAGAAAGCGCCGATCAGGACGATGAAGATCGCGATCACCGATGCGAAGATCGGCCGCTCGATGAAGAAGCGCGAGATGTTCATCCTTGCCTCAGCGCTGGCCCGCGGCGGCGGGCGCGCCGGACCCGACCGGAGTCGCGATCGACGAAGGCGCCATCGACGGCGCATCCGGCGTGGGCTCCGGTCCGGTGACGAGCGGAATCCTCCCCGGTCGCGCGACGACCTTCGCGCCGGGGCGGGCGGCGCGCTGCACGCCGTCGATGATCACCCGGTCGCGTGGCGAGATGCCGCTGCGGATAACCCGGAGGTTGCCGATCAGCGGGCCGAGCACGACCGGCCGCACCGCGACGGCGCCGGCCCTGTCGACGATATAGACGACCCTCCGTGCGGCATCGGTCGCGATCGCCGTGTCGGGAACGAGCAAGGCGCGATAGGGCCGCGAGGCTGCGAGCCGCAGGTGGCCGAACATGCCGGGTTTGAGGAAATGGTCGGGGTTCGCGACCACCGCGCGGGCGCGGACGGTGCCGGCGCCGGTGTTGATCGCATTGTCGATGAAGTCGAGGGTGCCGCCATGGACGTAGCTGCTTTCGTCCTGGAGGCGGATGCGGACCGGCGCGCCGGTGCTGCCGCCGCCATTCTGCCGTTGATATTTGAGCAGCAAGGCTTCCGAACCCTCGAACGCGAAATGGAGCGGATTGGTCGAGACGATCGTCGTCAGGATGGTCTGGTCGGCGGTGACCGAATTGCCGGGATCCACTCGCCGCTCGGAGACCTGGCCGGAGATCGGCGCGCTGACGCGGGTGAAGCCGACGTTGAGCTGCTGCGCGCGGACCAGCGCCTGCGCCGCGGCGACGTCGGCCTCGGCCGTGCGTAGGCCCGCTTGGCGCTGCTCGACTTCCTCGGTGCTTGCCGCCCGCTCCGCCGCGAGGCTGCGTGAGCGCGCAAGCTCGGTGCGGGCGTTGGTCAAGGTCGCCTGCGCGCGGGCGAGCTGCGCGCGCGCCTGGGCAAGCGCCGCCTGCGACGGGCGCGAGTCGATCGTGAACAGCAGCTGCCCCCGCCGGACATATTGGCCGTCGCGAAAGTGGACCGCCTGCAGATAGCCGGTCGCCCGCGGCTTGACCTCGACGTCCTCAGGTGCCTCGAACCGTCCGACGAAATCGTCCCAGTCGAGCACCTCCTGCACCACCGGCGTGGCCACCGTCACCGGCATCGGCGGCGGCGGCCCGGCCTTTTCGTCGTGGCCGGAGCAAGCCGTAAGCACGAGGCTGATCAGCAAGGGGAGCATGCCGCCACGCGCGGCTGGAGATTTCGGCATTGGCAGGCTTTCGGCAAGCGAATGGTGGCGGCAGGCGCATGGTGGCGGCCTGCGCGCGCGAACTAAGAAGCCGTTGATTGTGTGTCAACAACCGTAGACATAGCAAGTCAACAATTGTTGATCGGATGGTCCATTTTGGTAGGAAGCGGCGATGCGCACCCGAGTCAAAAATGCCGCGGCCACGCGCGAGAACATCCTC
>Ga0255338_1003454_pt1 | contig 18926 bp, 15 predicted proteins | sample MeOH1_35cm_T4_19_FD_203715 | JGI IMG/M metagenome (GOLD analysis project Ga0255338, IMG submission 203715) | Sandy soil microbial communities from University of British Columbia, Vancouver, Canada - MeOH1_35cm_T4_195 | ecosystem: Engineered > Artificial ecosystem > Sand microcosm > Unclassified ...
AGACCTATGGCTTCGGCCTGTTCACCATGCCCGCCACCGACGCGCGCACCCTGATGTTTCGCTGGATCAGCGCGATCGCGACCAGCCTGATCCTCGCCGCGCTCTCGGCCGTGATCGGCCTCGTGATGTGGCGCGTGGCCTATCGCCGGATCTACTGACCGGGGCCGGTGGCGACGGCCCGGCCGGTCGTCACTTCGCTGCCGGCACAGGGGCAGGCGGTTTCAGGTCGTGCGCCGTGCACGCGCCCATGCGGCGGGTCGTGACGTGCATCACCATCCCGCCCGCCCCCGGCGCCTTGGGATCGAGCGCCTCGATCGCGATCATGATGTCCTGCGCGGTCGCGCCGCTGGTGCCCTTGACGCTGATCCGTGCCGGCTCGGGGCCGCCGCTGCAGGTGCCCGAGGCCTCGATCGCTTCGCCGGAGACCGAATGCTTGTCGAAGGTGCAGTTCATGCCGCCGCCGGCATTGGCGAAATCGGCGGTGATGTCCTCCCTGGCCGCGGCGTCGGGCGTGACGCAGAGCGAGATGCGGCTCAGCGAATCGAACATCTGCTGCATCGTTGCCTTGGCCTTGGGATCGGCGCCCTTGCCCTCCAGCTTGAGAAGGTCGACCTTCTGCGTCCAGCTGCCCGGCTGGCGCTTGATCGGCGCCTGCGGCGCGGGCTTGCCGCACCCGGACAGCAACAGCGCGCAGGCCGCCGCGGCAGCGAGAGTCGGTTTCGGCATGTGAAGAGGTCCCCTGCGGTGAAGCGCGCCTTGTCGCCGCCCCGGCGCGGCGGGGCAACCGGAATCCGTCGCGCGATGCCGGTTGCCCGCTCGGGCAGCGCCGGTTCAGCAGCCGCCGATGCGCCGCCCGATCGTGTGCGTCCGCATCGTCATGCGCATCTTGCCGGACATGACCGAGGTGCCGTTCAGGTCGAGCGAGGTGGCGGTATAGGTGCCGTTCGAGGTGACCGTCATGGCGCCGCTGGCGAAGCCGCAGGTCATCACGGCGTTCAGGCGGCCGCCGATCGCGCTGAAATTGGTATATTGGCATTTGCCCCGGCTTGCCTGCAGCACGGTGCGCGGGCCGGCCGCGGCCTGTTGCGGCGTCACGCAGGCCGTCGCGACCTGCGGCGGCTGGCCGCGGATTCCGGCCGAGACGCCCGGTGGCGCGCTGGGCATCTGGACATCGAGGATGGTGACGGTGGTCTGCCACTTGCCCGGCTGGATCGGCAGCGTGCCCGAGGCGGCCGGGAGCAGGAGGAGCGGGGCGGCGGCGAGAAATCTGTGCATCGCAGGATACTCCGGTACTGAAGTGACGCGCGACCCTTCCCGTTCGTTGCGGGTTGGCGCCTAACTTCCCATATTGCCCGTCTATGGCAATCCAGATTCGCACCAGCCTTGAAGAGCCCGAGACGGGGGCAAGCTTCGTGCCGCATCGGCCGGCCCGGCCGCCCAAGGCGGAGGGCGGCAGGAAGTTCAAGCTCGTCTCCGATTACACGCCCTCGGGCGACCAGCCCACCGCGATCGCCGAGCTGGTCGAGCAGACCAATGCCGGCGAGCGCGACCAGGTGCTGCTCGGCGTCACCGGCAGCGGCAAGACCTTCACCATGGCCAAGGTGATCGAGGCGGTGCAGCGCCCGGCGCTGGTGCTCGCCCCGAACAAGATCCTCGCGGCGCAGCTCTATGGCGAGTTCAAGAGCTTCTTCCCCGAAAACGCCGTCGAATATTTCGTCAGCTATTATGATTACTACCAGCCCGAGGCCTATGTCCCGCGGTCCGACACGTACATCGAGAAGGAAAGCTCGGTGAACGAGGCGATCGACCGGATGCGCCATTCGGCGACGCGCGCGCTGCTGGAGCGCGACGATGTGATCATCGTCGCCTCGGTCTCGTGCCTCTACGGCATCGGCTCGGTCGAGACCTATTCGGCGATGATCTTCGACCTGAAAAAGGGCCAGACGGTCGATCAGCGCGAGATCGTGCGCAAGCTCGTCTCGCTGCAGTACAAGCGCAACGATGCCGCCTTCCAGCGCGGCAATTTCCGGGTGAAGGGCTCCAACCTGGAGATCTTCCCGTCGCATTACGAGGATACCGCCTGGCGCGTCTCCTTCTTCGGCGACGATATCGAGGAGATCGTCGAGTTCGATCCGCTCACCGGCAAGAAGATCGCGAGCCTCGATTCGGTCCGCGTCTATGCGAACAGCCATTATGTGACGCCCGGGCCGACGCTGAAGCAGGCGATGGAGGCGATCAGGCACGAGCTGGCCGAGCGGCTGAAGGAACTGGTGCCCGAGGGCAAGCTGCTCGAGGCGCAGCGGCTCGAGCAGCGCACCAATTTTGACCTGGAGATGATCGCGGCGACCGGCTCCTGCGCCGGCATCGAGAATTATTCGCGCTTCCTCACCGGCCGCATGCCCGGCGAGCCGCCGCCCACCCTGTTCGAATATCTCCCCGACAATGCGCTGCTGTTCGTCGACGAGAGCCATGTGACGATCGGCCAGATCAACGGCATGTCGCGCGGCGACCACCGCCGCAAGCTGACGCTTGCCGAATATGGCTTCCGCCTGCCCTCGGCGATCGACAACCGGCCTTTGCGCTTCAACGAATGGGAGGCGATGCGGCCCCAGACCACCTATGTCTCGGCGACCCCGGGCGGCTGGGAAATGGAGCAGACGGGCGGTGTGTTCGCCGAGCAGGTCATCCGCCCGACCGGGCTTATCGATCCGCCGATCGAGATCAAGCCGGTCGAGGAGCAGGTCCAGGACCTGATCGTCGAGGCGAAGAAGACCGCCGAGGCCGGCTATCGCACGCTCGTGACGACGCTGACCAAGCGCATGGCCGAGGACCTGACCGAGTTCATGCACGAGGCGGGCATCAGGGTCCGCTACATGCATTCGGATGTCGAGACGCTGGAGCGGATCGAGCTGATCCGCGACCTGCGGCTCGGCGTGTACGACGTGCTGGTCGGCATCAACCTGCTGCGCGAGGGGCTCGATATCCCGGAGTGCGGGCTGGTCGCGATCCTCGATGCGGACAAGGAGGGCTTCCTGCGCTCCGAGACCTCGCTGATCCAGACGATCGGCCGCGCCGCGCGCAACGTCGACGGGCGGGTGATCCTCTATGCCGATCGCATCACGGGCTCGATGGAGCGCGCGATGAACGAGACGGGGCGGCGGCGCGAGAAGCAGCTCGCCTATAACGCGGCGCACGGCATCACCCCGCAGACGATCCGCCGCAATATCGGCGACATCATCAAGGATGTGGCGAGCCGCGACCAGGTCACGATCGAGATCGACGAGGACCGGCCGCACATGGTCGGGCACAATCTGCGCGCCTATATCGAGGAACTCGAGAAGAAGATGCGCGCCGCCGCCGCCGACCTGGAGTTCGAGGAAGCCGGCCGCCTGCGCGACGAGATCCGCAGCCTCGAGGCGGAGGAACTCGGCCTCCCCGCCGACGAGCAGCGCGCGCCGGTGATGGGCCGCTCCAACGAGGGCAAGCCCGGCACGCGCAAGACGCGCTACGGCAAGAGCCAGAAGATGCGGATGGGCGGCGGGCGGCGGTAGCCGCGCAACCGCGCACCCTCCGCTTCCCCGGCGAAGGCCGGGGTCCGGGAGCGTGGGCGCTGATGATCGGCGCGATCTCGTCGGCGAACCCGGCTCGCTCATCTGGCATTCGCAGAAGGCCGTCGACCCGCGCATCGCCGGGGATCTCCACGAGATGGGCGACGCGGTCGACGGCTTCTAGATTGCCGGCGGAATGCGCCCGGATAAGGGCTCTTCAATGGACGCTTGTCTCAAACCAGGGACGAAACCGTGTAAGGCATCATCCGGGAACGGCTTGCGGATTCCAGCCGCCGCCGAGCGCGCGGAACGCCGCAACCGCGCCCCGGGCCGCAGCGGCCCGTGCCTGGATCGCGCCATCGCGCGTCTCCAGCAAGCGGCGGTCGGCATCGAGAACTTCAACAAGGCTCACTACCCCGCCCTTATAGGCGGCGAAGGACGCGCCGCGCGCTCGCTCCAACGAGGTCTCGCCGAGGTGAAAGGCAGCCGACCGCGCTTCCTGCTGAACCAGCGTCGAGAAGGCATCCTCGACATCCTGTGAGGCGCGCAGCACCGTCAGGCGATAGGCTGCCAGGGCTTCCGCATTGCGTCCCCTGGCGGCCTTGATCTCGGCGTCGATCCGCCCGAAGTCGAACAGGCGCCAGCGCAGCCCGAAAATGCCATTGGCTTGCGTGGCGTTGCCCGTGAAGAGGCCGCCGGCAGCCGTCGTTGCCGTTCCCAGCATGCCGCTCAGCGAAAACTTCGGATAATATTCGGCAACCGCCACGCCGATCCGGGCATTGGATGCCGCAAGCGTTCGCTCTGCCGCGATGATGTCGGGGCGACGGCGCAGCAAGGCGGCGGGGCCTCCTGCTGTCGATATCGCCGGGGGCGTGGGAATCGGCGCTGCGATCGCCAACTCCGCCCGCGTGGTGCCCGGTTGAACGCCGATCATCACGTCGAGCGCGTTCATGGCCTTGTCGAGTTCATTCTGCAATGCCGGCACCGATGCGCGGACCTGCGCCAACGCCCCTTCCGCCTGCCGGAGCTGCAATTCGGCGGCGACCCCTTTTCCATACTGGAGCGCCACCAGGTCGACGAGGCGCTGCTGCGTGTCGCGTTGCGCGCGGGCCACGTCGAGCCGTGCCTGCAGCATACGGATCGCGACATAGGTGTCGGCGATCTGGGCCGTGACCGCCAGGCGCGCCGCGACCGCGCCGGCGGCGGACGCCTGCCAGTCGGCGCGTGCGGCATCGCGAGCCGCGTCGCGACCACCGAACAGATCGAGTTCCCAACTGGCGCCGACGTCCAGCTCATAGCTTTCGGACGATCGCTCAAACTGCGGAAAGGCGCTTCCGATCCGTCCGATCGGTGTTTCCAGCGACTGATAATTCTCGCCCGCCTGTCCGCTGACCTGCCCCGACGGCAGCAGCGCGGCATTCGCGCTCTTGAGGGCGGCGCGTGCCTGCACGACCCGGGCGCTGGCCTGTTGCAGATCCAGGTTCTGGGCCAATCCCCGCTCGACAAGGCTGGTGAGCAACGGGTCGTTGAACCCGCGCCACCACGATACCAGATCCATGGTTTCGGTCGCCGGCGTTCGCGCCTCCACCGCGGCGCTACCCTGAAAGGTTGGCGGCAACGACGATATGGGGGGCGCATATGCCGGACCGACGGCGCAGCCGGCGAGCAACGCGGGGGTGCCAATGGCGGCTATGATCAAAGGCGACAACCGCATCTCTTCCTCGGGGCGTGTGACTGTGAAGAGTGACCAATATATTGTTTGGTCACTAGTTGTCAACGCGTTTGGCCGGGACTATTGTCGGAGGATGACCAACGCCAATATGGATGCCCCGACCCGCGGGCCCGCGGAGCATGCCGTGCGCGACCAGATCGTCGAGGCGGCGAACGAGTGTTTCGCACGCTACGGCTATGGCAAGACGACCGTCGCCGATCTCGCGCGGGAGATCGGCTTCTCCAAGGCCTATATCTATCGCTTCTTCGAGTCGAAGCAGGCGATCGGTGAGGCGATCTGCAGCTCCCGACTCGAACGCATCGTCGCCGAGACTCGCGCGATTGTCGACGAGGGCGGCAGTGCTACGGAGCGTTTTCGAAGGATGTTCAAGAGCTTGACGACGCTCGGCGTCGAGCTCTTTTTCCAGGATCGCAAGATCTATGACATCGCGGCCTACTCCGCCGCCGAGCAATGGGGTTCGGCGATCGCCTATAAGGAAGCGCTCAAGGCGATGCTTCTGGAAATCGTCAAAAGCGGGCGCGAAAGCGGTGAGTTCGAGCGCAAGACGCCGCTCGACGAGACCTGTCGCGCGATTTTCTATGCCATGGCGCCATTCGTCGATCCGCTCCACCTCGAGCGCAATCTCGACCTGCTGCCCGACGCCCAGACGGAGGTCACGGGCCTGATCTTGCGCAGTCTCGCGCCGTGATTGACTAGTGACCAGTTGACAATATAGTCACAAGACAGCAAATAGCCTTCGAAATTCTCGGAGGAGTCATGCGTGTCGAGTCGGCCTTTTAAGATCGGGGGTGCCGCCCTTGTGCTGTCTTTCCCCCTGGCAGCGTGCCAGCAGCCGGAGACCGATCCGCGGATCAGGCCGCCGCTGGTGCGGGTGTTGGCGCCTGGCGCCGAGAACGAGGCAAACCGCGCGTTCACCGGCATCGTCGCCGCTCGGGTGCAGAGCGATCTTGGCTTCAGGGTAGGCGGAAAGGTCATCGAGCGGCTCGTCGGTGCCGGTGAGGTGGTCCGCAAGGGACAACCGCTGATGCGCATCGACCAGACCGATCTGGCGCTCGCCACGCGCGCCACGCTCGGCACGGTCGAGGCGGCGCGCGCCCGCGCGCTGCAGGCCGCGGCCGATGAAGCGCGCTATCGCGATCTCGTCGGGGCGGGTGCGGTTTCGGCGTCGGCCTATGATCAGGCGAAGGCCGCGGCCGATGCGGCCCGCGCCCAGCTCGTTGCCGCGGAAGCACAGGCGCGTGTCGCGGGGAATGCCGCGGGGTATAGTGTCCTTGTCGCGGACGCCGACGGGACAGTGATGGAAACGCTGGCCGAGCCCGGCCAGGTCGTGGGTGCAGGCCAGATTGTCGTGCGCGTTGCCCGCTCGGGGCCGCGCGAAGCGCTGGTGCAATTGCCGGAAGATCTGCGGCCCCCCATCGGATCGAGCGCCCGCGCGCGGACCTATGAGGGCGCGAGCGGCAGCGCCACGCTCCGCCAGCTATCGGATGCCGCCAATCCGATATCCCGCACATTCGAGGCTCGCTATGTCCTGACCGGCGCGGCGGCGCTGGCACCGCTCGGATCGACGGTCACGGTCACCCTGGCGCTGCCGGGGGATACCCGCGCAACCCAGGTGCCGCTCGGCGCGATCCGCGACGTCGGCAAGGGGCCGGGCGTGTGGGTCATCCGCGAGGGCAAGCAGCCGTCGGTAACATGGCGGCCGGTGCAGATCGCGGCGCTGGGCGAAGAGACTGCCACCATCACCGGGGGTCTGAAATCCGGCGACCGCATTGTCGCGATGGGCGCACAGATGCTGCATGACGGCGAGCCCGTCCGGGTGGCGACGCGATGAGCGACGCCTCCGAAGGCGGCCCCCGCCGCTTCAATCTGTCCGCGCTGGCTGTCCGCGAACAATCGGTCACCCTGTTCTTCCTGATCATCGTCATCCTGGCCGGAGCCTTTGCCTTTCTGAAGCTGGGCCGGGCCGAGGACCCGGGTTTCACGATCAAGGTGATGACGGTGGTTACCGCCTGGCCGGGCGCGACCGCGCAGGAGATGCAGGATCAGGTTGCCGAGCCGCTGGAAAAGCGGCTTCAGGAGCTGCGCTGGTATGATCGCAGCGAGACTTTCACGCGCCCGGGCCTGGCCTTCACCACCTTGACGCTGCGCGACCAGACCCCGCCCAAGGAGGTTCCGGAGCAATTCTACCAGGCGCGCAAGAAGATGGCGGACGAGGCGTCCAGGCTTCCGCGTGGCGCCGTGGGGCCGTTCGTCGACGACGAATATGGCGATGTCAGCTTTGCGCTCTACGCGCTCAACGCCAAGGGCGAACCCCAAAGGAACATGGCCCGCGAGGCCGAGCGCCTGCGCCAGCGATTGCTGCACGTGCCTGGCGTCGACAAGATCAAGATCCTCGGCGAGCGACCCGAGCGCATCTATGTCGAGTTCGCGCAGGATCGGCTCGCCACGCTTGGCATCTCGCCGCGCGCGATCTTCGATGCACTGGCCCAGCAGAATCTCATAACCCCCGCCGGGTCGATCGAGACCAGGGGGCCGCAGGTGCAGGTGCGCCTCGACGGCGCGTTCGACGACCTGTCCAAGATCCGCGACGTGCCCGTCGTCGCAAACGGCAACACGCTGCGCCTGTCGCAGATCGCGAAGGTCGAGCGTGGTTACGAGGATCCCTCTTCCTTCCTGATCCGCAGCGAGGGCGAGCCGGCGCTCATGCTCAGCGTCGTCATGCGGGAGGGCTGGAACGGCCTTGATCTCGGGAAGGCGTTGAACGCCGAGGTCGACAAGATCCGGGCGGAACTCCCGTTGGGCATGACCCTAAACACCGTGACGGACCAGTCGGTCAACATTCGGGAAGCCGTCGACCAGTTCATGCACACCTTCATGGAGGCGCTGGCGATCGTGATGATCGTCAGCCTCATCAGCCTGGGCTGGCGTGTGGGCATCGTCGTCGCGGCCGCGGTGCCACTGACGCTCGCCGTCGTGCTCGTCGTCATGTGGGTCACGGGCCGCGTGTTCGACCGCATTACACTCGGCGCCCTTATCCTCGCCCTCGGATTGCTGGTCGACGACGCGATCATCGCCATCGAGATGATGGTGGTGAAAATGGAGGAAGGCTATGATCGCATCCGCGCATCGGCCTATGCCTGGAGCCATACCGCCGCGCCGATGCTCGCGGGCACGCTCGTGACCGTCATCGGCCTGATGCCGGTGGGTTTCGCAAAATCGACAGCGGGCGAATATGCCGGCAACATTTTCTGGGTGGTCGGTTTTGCCCTCATCGCGTCATGGTTCGTGGCGGTGATCTTCACGCCTTATATGGGCGTGAAATTGCTGCCCGCGATCAAGCCGGTAGAGGGCGGTCACGCCGCAATCTACCACACGCCACGCTACGAGAAGGTGCGGGGGATCATCGCCTGGGCGGTGCGCCGCAAGAAGCTGGTCACGGCAGCGACGTTTGGGGCATTCCTGGTTGCGGGCGTCGGCATGGGGCCGGTGAAGAAGCAATTTTTCCCCACGTCCGACCGGCCGGAGTTGCTGGTTGAAGTGCAGATGCCCGAGGGCACTGCGATCGGCCGCACAAGCGATGCCGCGCGAAAGGTGGAGACCTGGCTGCGCAAGCAGCCGGAGTCGAAGATCGTCACGACCTATGTCGGTCAGGGTGCCCCCCGCTTCTATGTGCCACTTTCTCCCGAGCTGCCCGATCCCTCCTTTGCGAAGATCATCGTGCGGACCGACAAGGAGGCCGACCGCGACACGCTGAAACTTCACCTGCGACAGGCCGTGGCGGATGGTCTTGCTCCGGCTGCGCGCGTGCGGGCGACGCAATTGGTGTTCGGGCCGCCTTCACCATTCCCGGTGGCCTTCCGGGTCCACGGCCCCGACCTCGCGACCGTTCGCGACATCGCCGCGCGCGTGCAGAAGCTGATGGAGGCCGATCCGATGATGCGAACGGTGAATGCCGATTGGGGCGAACGCGCGCCCACGTTGCATTTCGTCCTCGATCAGGACCGGCTCCGGGCCATGGGTCTGACGTCGAGTGACGTTGGCCAGCAGTTGCAGTTCCTGCTGACGGGCGTCACCGTGAGCCAGGTGCGTGAGGACATCCGGACCGTTGACGTCGTGGTCCGGTCGGGCGGCAGCGACCGGCTCGATCCGGCCCGCATCGGCGATTTTACGCTAACCGGGGCTCATGGCGAGCGGGTGCCCGTCAGCCAGATCGGCAAACTTGAAGTCAGGACGGAGGACCCGATCCTCAAACGGCGCGATCGCGAGCCGACGATCACCGTGCGCGGGGATATCGCGGACGGCCTTCAGCCTCCTGACGTGTCGACCGCCATGCTCGAGAAGCTGCAACCGATCATCAAGGGCCTGCCGGAGGGCTATCGTATCGACACGGCGGGCTCGATCGAGGAGGCTGCCAAGGCCAATGCGGCGCTGGTGCCGATCTTCCCGATCATGTTCGTGTTCATGATGGTCGTCATCATCCTGCAGGTACGCAGCCTGTCGACGATGTGGATCGTCCTCCTGACCGCGCCGCTGGGCTTGATTGGAGTTGTGCCGACGCTGTTGGTTACCGGAACACCGTTCGGCTTCAACGCAATCCTGGGCCTGATCGCGCTCGCGGGCATCCTGATGCGCAACACGCTGATTCTGATCGGCCAGATCCGCGATAACCAGCAGGAGGGCATGGCCCCCTATGATTCCGTGGTCGAGGCGACTGTCCAGCGCTCGCGCCCGGTGATCCTGACCGCGCTGGCGGCGGTGCTGGCGTTCGTCCCGCTCATCAAGTCGGTGTTCTGGGGATCGATGGCGATCACGCTCATCGGGGGCACACTTGGCGGTACGATCCTGACACTCGTCTTTCTGCCCGCGCTCTATGCGCTCTGGTACCGGATCAAGCCCGGCGGAGAGAGCCCGCCACCGGCGGCGGCGCTGGCGGCATGAGGGCGGCCTCATCTCCACACGGGCCCGCAGCGGCCGCATTCGGGCCTCCCGCGAACCAGCCCGGCAGTTCCGCTTCCGCTCTATCCACAGCTCTTGATGCTGACAAAAAGGAGAATGGGTAATGCTAATAATGATATTATGCAGCGTAATAGCCGGCGTGTCAGGCACGCCGAGCAATTTTAGCGGCATTGAAGAAGTTCGTGCCGCCGACATTCGCTCGCAAGATATCCAGAATGTCGCGATCAAATCAATTACCGGGAAGCCGCCAGCTATATCGTCAGCCGGACTGGTGGAATATGATCGCGGTGTATCCGCCGATCCCCAATCGGAGATCGTGGATAGGATCAGCGGAAGGAATATTCACTATCCAAAGACGAACGTCGATGCCGGAAATGGCAGCGATATGCAGTCACGTATCGTTCGCTCGATAAGTGGACGAAATTGATATTGCGGAATGTCGCCGTATTTTCCGGAAATGCGATAATAAAGTTGAACTGTAGACAAGGAAGCATGACGAAATCCTGTCAGTCTTCTTTCTGGCCATGTCTGGCGTCAAATAAAATCAGGAGCAGCGATGATGAACCTGAAAGAGACCGCACATAAGGTCTGGGGCAACCTGGAGGCGATCATGTCCGCGCTGGATTATGATCCGTGTGAGGAACTCGCGGCGCGGGTCGAACGGCTGGAACGCGCGGTAGCCGATCTTCGCACGAAGTCCGAAACTTCGGCCTAGAGCCCGATCGTCCTCGCCGCGCGTGCGTCAGACCGGGCGTAGTGGCGAGGCTGCCCTTCGCGATCGCCGAACAGGGCATCGCGGCAATCATGCTTGAGAAACGAAACCAATCCACCCCGGAACTGAAACGACCTTCCCGCAATTGTCGGAGGCACTTGGCCTGCGTTATAAAAAGATCGTCGGCGCCCCCCTTCTCGTAGACACGATACGGCCACGACCCGAGATCTTCGCAGCCTGGCCCCGATCGATTCAACCGCGATCCAAGGCATTGCACCATGGGGGACTGGCCGGCGTGTGGAGAAGCGCCGGCGTGCTCTTTCCCATGACGGTCGCGCCGCCGGCGCTTGCTCCGTCCCTGTTCATGCGGCGGCATGCCCTGTTAACGGCCTGGGCCAGCCCTGTTCGGCGTGACGTTTGCCCTGTTATTCCGGAACAGGGCTGGCGCCCCACAATATATTGAGACATAAGGAAAATATCTCCAACAAAGTTGGAAATAACAGGGCAGGAAAAAAATCCCTGCCCTGTTCGGCCCTGTTAACGGCCCGGAACAGGGCGCGTGGCGCGCGTCGGTGATGGGCCGCTCCAAGGAGGGGCCGGCACGCGCGGTCGCTGGCCCAACGCACCGGCTACCTTTCGATCCGGCATATGGTACGATAGCGAAACGATCGGAGGCCATGATGCGCGATTCCACTGTCGGTCGGCGACCGGGCCTTGCCGCTGTCGTGCTGTATCTGCTGCTCTGGTCGCTATCGACTTTCTATCTTTACCGTGCCGGTGCGGACTGGTCGTTCCCGATCCTGTCGCTCGGCATCTTCGGGATCGGGCTGTCCGGTCTCGCCTGGCTGCTGACGCGCAAGTCGAAGGCGCCCGCCGTGCCGGTCGGGCGGCCCTCGGTCGAGCTGTCGGCGCTGCTGATCTATCTTCTCTTCTATGCGTTCGTGGTGCTGGGCTGGGCACTGGGCGCGGTGAAGGCGGCCGTACCGGCGGGTCAGGCGCAGGAGATCGCCGTCCTCGCGCTGAAGCTGCTCGTGCATGTCGCCGCGCCGCTCGGGCTGCTGTGGCTGCTGCGCGCGCCGATCCGCGCGATGTTCGACACCGGGCTGAGCCGGCCGGGGTTCTGGCCGACCCTGCTCGTGATCGGCGGTATCCTGATCGGATTGCTTGCGGTCGTCAGCCCCAGCCTCGGCCAGATCGCGGCGCTTCATCTCAGCCCGCCGGCGGTGGGGCTGGGCATCTTCGGCGCCTTCGTCTGGATCGCACTCGAAGCGGGGCTGTGCGAGGAATTCCTGTTCCGGGCAGCGTTGCAGTCGCGTTTTAGTGCGGTGCTGAAATCCCCGGTCGCGGCGGTCGTCGCCACGTCGATCCTGTTCGCACTTGCCCATGCGCCCGGCCTTTATCTGCGGGGCACGCCCGAAACTGACGGCTGGTCGACCGATCCCGTGCAGGTCGCCGCGTTCACGATCGCCAGTCTGTCGCCGATCAGCATCCTGTTCGGCCTGCTCTGGGCGCGAACGCGCAGCCTGTTGCTGGTGGTCCTGCTCCACGCCTGTGTCGACGTGCTTCCCTTCACCGCCGAATTCGTCAAAACCTGGAGCTGAGCGCGGGCCATCGGTTGCAACACATGCCGCAGCCGCGCGTTGAGCCGTCGACCGACGGGATCGGTCCGGCGGGACGAACCGGGCAACCCTTTTGCCGCCGCCGCAGGGAGGAAAGAGCGATGCCGTTCAAATTCTCGTCGCCGTATCGCGCCCGTCGCAACGGCGTCGCGGCGCCAGCCCTTCTCCTGTTCGTGTCGGCGTGCAGCGGTGGTGGCGGAGGCTCGCCGACACCGACGCCTGCCAACCGCGCGCCGAGCTTCACCTCCGCGGCATCCGCCAGCGTCGTCGAGAACATGCTGGATGCCTATCAGGCCACCGCGAGCGATCCGGACGGCAACCCGCTGACCTTCAGCATCGCCGGCGGGGCTGATGCGGCGCGCTTCACGATCAGCGCGGCGGGGCTGCTGCGCTTCGTCTCGCCGCCCGATTTCGAGGCGCCGGCGGATGTCGGGCAGGACAATGGCTATGACGTCCAGATCGGCGTCACCGACGGCACGGCCAGCGCCACGCTCGCCGTGCGGATCACCGTGACCAACAGCCGCGAAGGCATCCAGGTCAAGCGTGTCGGCACCGGTTTCACCCAGCCGCTCTATGTCGCGCCGATCCCGGGCGATACGAAGGTCTTCGTGGTCGAAAAGGGCGGCGCTATCCTGACGCTCGATCCGGCGACGGGCGCGAAGGCCCCGTTCATCACCGTCTCGGCCATCTCGACGGACGGCGAGCGCGGCCTGCTCGGCGTGGCGGCATCGCCCGATTTCCAGACCAGCGGCTTCGTCTATGCCTATGTGACGAACCCGGCGGGCGCGATTGAGGTACGGCGCTATCGTCGCGCCGCGGACGGCTCGACGCAGCTCAATGCCGTCATCATCACGATCCCGCATCCCACCAACAGCAATCACAATGGCGGCTGGCTGGGGTTCGGGCCGGACGGCAACCTCTATCTCGCGACCGGTGACGGCGGCGGTGGCGGCGATGCGCCCAACAATGCGCAGAACACCAACGTGCTGCTCGGCAAGATCCTGCGTATCACGATCAACCCGGATCCCTTCGCGGGCGCGTCACCGGTCTATTACAATATTCCCGCGGACAATCCGTTCGCCAGCGGGGCCGGCGGGGCGCGCGAGGTCTATGCCTATGGCTTCCGCAACCCGTTCCGGGCGTCCTTCCACGGCAGCGACCTGATCATCGGCGATGTCGGGCAGGATGCCTGGGAGGAGGTCGACCTGCTCCGCCCGCAGGACAAGGGCGGCAATTATGGCTGGCATTTCCGGGAGGGCGCCCATGCCTATACCGGCACCGCGCCGGCCGGGGTGATCGATCCGGTGCTCGAATATGGCCATGGCGCCGGGCTCAAGCAGGGGCCGACCATCACCGGCGGCTATGTCTATCGCGGGCCGGTCGCGTCCTTGGCCGGCACCTATGTGTTCGGCGATTTCGGACGCGGCCATATCTTCACCGTGCCGGCGGCCACGCTCGTCCAGGGCACGACACTGGGCGCAAGCGGATTCGAGCGGCGCAACGAGGATTTCACGCCCGATACCGGGACGATCGATCAGCTCGCCTCGTTCGGCGAGGATGCGGCGGGCAACCTCTATCTCGTCGATCTGGATGGCGAGATCTATATGGTGACCGCCGCCTGACCGCTCAGTCGAGCGACAGGTTCTCCAGCGCGGTGCCGTAATAGCTCGCCACGCGGTTGGCATAGTCCTGGTCGAACAGTGGCGGGTTGCTCGCCCAGCTCGGGCCGCCCTCCAGCACGCGGCGGTCGATGGTCACGACATAGGTGTCGGTCGAGGGATCGAAGGCGAGCAGGTCGAAGGGCAGCGGATAATAGGCCTTTCCCATGCCGAGGAAGCCGCCGATCGTCAGCACGACATAGGCGGTGCGGCCGGTGCGCTTGTTGATCAGGAAGGAGAAGACGGAGCCGACCTTCTCGCCGTCGCGGGTCTTCACCTTGATCGCGTCGGACTCGTTCGAATGGGCGAGGATCTGCACGGATTGTTCGGTCCTGGACATTGTCTTCCTTACAAAAAATGGCGCGGCGGGGCTCAATCCTCGACGATCAGGCTGGTCCGCTTCGTTTCGGGTAGCATCAGGAAGGCGATCGTGGCGCAGCCGATGATCGCGGTCACGTACCAGTAGAAGCCTGCCTCGATGCCCGCCTGCTTGAACCAAAGCGCGACATACTCTGCGGTTCCCCCAAAGGCCGCATTGCCGATCGCATAGGGCAGGGCGACGCCGAGCGCGCGGATATGCGCGGGAAACAGCTCCGCCTTCACCAGCGCGCTGATCGAGGTATAGGCGGAGAGCAGCAGCAGCGGGATCAGGATGATCGCGAAGGCGATCACCGGGTCGGTCTCCACCGCGAGCGCGCTGAACACGGGCACCGTCACCAGCATCCCGCCCGCGCCGAACAGCAGCAGCATCGGCCGGCGGCCGAACCGGTCGGCGAGGATGCCGAACAGCGGCTGGGCGAGCATGTAGACGATCAGCGCCGCCGTCATCACCTGGGTCGCGGTCTCGACGGCGAAATGGCTCGTGTTGACGAGGAACTTCTGGAGATAGGTGGTATAGGCATAGAAGGTGCAGCTCCCGCCCGCGCTGATGATCATGACCAGCAGGAACTCGCGCGGATGCGCCTTCCACAGCGCGACCAGGCCGGATTTCGGGCGGTCGGCCGCCTGGTTCTCGAACGAGGCGGTCTCGGCGAGCCGGCGGCGCAGGATATACACGCCGAGCGCCAGCACCGCGCCGAAGGCGAAGGCGAGGCGCCAGCCCCAGGACGAGAGCGCCGCCTTGCTGAGCGTGGCCTGGAGCAGCAGCGTGACGGCGAGCGCGGTCAGCTGCCCGCCGATCAGCGTGACATATTGGAAGCTCGACCAGAAGCCGCGCCGCTCGCGCGTCGCCATTTCCGAGAGATAGGTGGCGCTCGCGCCATATTCGCCGCCGACCGACAGGCCCTGGATCATCCGCGCGAGCACCAGGATGATCGGCGCGGCGACCCCGATCGCGGCATAGCCCGGCACCAGCGCGATCATCAGCGAGCCGAGGCACATCAGCCCGACCGAGAGCGCCAGCCCGGCCTTGCGGCCATGCGTATCGGCATAGCGGCCCATCCAATAGGCGCCGATCGGCCGCATCACGAAGCCGACCGCGAAGATCGCGCCCGTGCCCATCAGCTGGGCGGTCAGGTCGCCCTTGGGGAAGAAGGTCGCGGCGAAATACAGCGACAGCGAGGAATAGGCGTACCAGTCATACCATTCGACCAGGTTGCCGGCCGATCCGCCGATGATCGATTTCAGGCGCTTGGCGTCGATCGCCATCTTCATCTCTCCCCGTCCGTGTCGCGGCACGGCCCATGGACAAGAGAGGCGAATTATCGATTCCGCGCAAGACGGGCGGTTGAGCGGCATGGCCGCTTCGCGCATAGGGGCTGGATGCGCGTGCTGCTGTCCCTTGCCCCGATCCTCGCCCTGGCGAGCTGCGTGGCGCCGACCGCGCCGTCCCGCCCGGCGCCGATCCCGGTCCAGCGGCCGGTCTACACCCCGCCGCCGCGGCCCGCCGCCACGCCGACGGCGAAGGGCGCTGACTGGCGCGACTGGCCGGTGACGCCCGGGGACTGGGTCTATCGGCAGGACGGTCGCGGGTCGATCGCGCTGTTCGGCGTGCGCGGGGCCGATGCGACGCTCACCCTGCGCTGCGATCGGGCGGCGGGCGCGGTGTATCTGTCGCGCGCGGGGCTCGCGGCGGGCCCGGTGCCGATGACGATCCGGACCTCGACGCTGCTGCGCACCCTCTCCGCCCAGCCGACCGGGGGCACGCCGCCCTATCTCGCGGTCTCGATCGCGCCGCGGGAGTCGCTGCTCGACGCGATGGGCTTCAGCCGCGGCCGCTTCATCATCGAGCAGCCGGGCTATCCCACGCTCGTCGTGCCCGCCTGGGCCGAGATCGAGCGGGTCACCGAGGATTGTCGCCGCTGACCGGATAAAGTCTTCGCCTCGCGCGTTTCCGGCACGAGGAGACTGACGATGATCAGCAAGCTCGCATCGGGCGCGTACCGGCTCTATTCCCGCAAGGTCGACCCCGACGCGCACAAGCGCCGCAACCTCGGCACCTTCGACACCCGCGCCGCCGCCGAGAAGCACGAGCGCGAGGTGCAGTATTTCAAGCGGCACTGATGGGAAGGGGCTTTGCGCCTCGCCTTTTCGGGGCGTGGCCCGGAAGCGGCGCAGGCGGAAGAGAATCGTCGAAAACGCAGAACATTACAAGACTTGTTTATGCCTTCGGGATGATTCACACAGGGTGCGTGCCCAGTCCTGGGTACGCTGTTTTAACAAGCGAAAGGAGGTGATCCGATGTCTCATGGTTCAGCAATGGGGTCGGTTCAGTTCGTTCGGGGGACGCACCGCTAGCTTTATCGGGATGACGGCGGGGGGTATCTTCCCCCAATCAACGCTGCCGTCTATCGAAGCTGCGGTTCGCATGGTCTCCCGGGCTGGAACATCCGGCCGCTGACCATGTCAGGAGGTTGCCGGGTCTGCGGACCCGGCAGCCTCTTTTCATATCTGCCACAGGGCACAGCCGGCGCACGGCGCCGGGCCCGCCGCCCACCGCATGACAGGTGCGCGGCAATGCCGCTCCTCTTCGCCATAAAGCCGGTTGATTCGACGCGCCGGTGCGCGCAGTGACCTTGTCTCACCGAATGTTTTCCTCTCGCCGGCCGCGATGATGCTCCACCCCCGTCTGATCGCGCTCACCTGGTTCGCGCGCCTGCGCCGCCGTTTCAGGTCGAGCGAAGCGTGGTTCATCGCCCTGGCGATCCTGATCGGCGGCGCGGCCGGAGTGATGACCGTGGCGCTCGGCGCGATCGCGCGGACGCTGCAGCATCTCCTGTTCGAACTGCCCGCCATGACCAGCCTGAGCAGCCTGACGATGCTCTCGCCGGTCCAACTGATGATGCTGCCGTTCGGCGGGCTGGTGCTGGCCGGCTTCTCCTGGCTCACCCGGGCGCGCCGCCGCGCGATGGTCGACGCGGTGGAGGCGAACGCGCTGCATGGCGGGCATATGTCGATGGCCGACAGCCTGGTCATCTCGGGCCAGACGGTGATCTCCAACGGGTTCGGCGCGTCGGTCGGGCTGGAGGCCGGCTATGCCCAGCTCGGCGGGGCGGTGGGCTCGGTCGCGGGCGGGGCGCTGCGGCTGCGGCGCGCGGACCTGCGCACGCTGGTCGGGGCCGGGGCGGGCGCGGGCATCGCGGCGGCGTTTGGCGCGCCGCTGGCCGGTGCCTTCTACGCGTTCGAGATCGTCATCGGCGCCTATACCCCCTCGGCGATCGCGCCGGTGGCGGCGGCCGCACTGGCCGGGGCGACGCTTTCGCAGGCGGTCGGCGTCGCGCCCTATATCGTCTCGACCACCACCCACGCCTCCGTCCCGACGCTCGACTACCTCCTCTATGCGCTGCTCGGCGCGCTCTGCGCCGTGCTGGGGATCGGGCTGATGCGCGCGGTGGCGGTGGTCGAGGCGGCCACGCGCGGCATGCGGCTCCCCGGTCATGTCCGGCCCGCGATCGGCGGCCTGCTGCTGATCCCGATCGCGATGGTGTCGCCCCAGGTGCTGTCGTCGGGGCATGGCGCGCTGCATCTCGATCTGGCGATCGGCGTCCCGCTGTCGCTCGTGGCGATGGTGCTGGTCGCGAAATGCCTGGCCTCGATCGTCTCGCTCGGCTTCGGCTTTCGCGGTGGCCTGTTCTTCGCGTCGCTGTTCATCGGCACGCTGGTCGGGCATCTGTTCGCCGGCGTGCTGGAGCAGGTGGCGGGCCATCCCCTGCTCGTCCAGGACGATGCCGCCGTGGTGGGCATGGCCGCGCTTGCGGTCGCGATCGTCGGCGGGCCGATGACGGTCGCGATGCTGGTGCTGCAGGCGACGCATGATTTCTTCCTGACCGGCGCGGTCATCGCCGCCTCGCTGGTCGCGAGCACGATCGTGCGCACGCGCTTCGGCTATTCCTTCTCCACCTGGCGGCTTCACCTGCGCGGCGAGACGATCAAGAGCGCCCGCGACGTCGGCTGGGTGAAGACGCTCACGGCCGGGCGGATGATGCGGCGCGAGACCCAGGCGACGCCGGCCGGCCTCAGCATCGCCGAGTTCCGGCGGCGCATCCCGCTCGGCTCGGCGAGCCGGGCGGTGCTGATCGATGCGGATGGCGGCTATGCCGGGATCGTGGTGCCCGCCATGGCCTTTGCGGACGGGGTGGACGCGAGCGCGCCGGTCGCCTCGCTGGTGCCGCATCCTTCCGCGCCGCTCGCGCCCGATGCCGATATCGTCGCGATCATGGCGCGCTTCGATGCGGACCAGGTCGACGAACTGGCGGTGGTGGA
>Ga0255338_1003455_pt1 | contig 18920 bp, 13 predicted proteins | sample MeOH1_35cm_T4_19_FD_203715 | JGI IMG/M metagenome (GOLD analysis project Ga0255338, IMG submission 203715) | Sandy soil microbial communities from University of British Columbia, Vancouver, Canada - MeOH1_35cm_T4_195 | ecosystem: Engineered > Artificial ecosystem > Sand microcosm > Unclassified ...
TTTCCTTGGCGGTGTCGGGGATGATGATGCCGCCGGCAGTCTTCTCTTCCGCCTCTACGCGGCGAACGAGAACGCGGTCATGCAACGGACGAAATGCCATGTTGTGTGCCTTTCCCTCTTTACGACGATTAAATGGGATGGGGTGGAACCGCCATGGACGGCGACTCCGGCTCCTTCTCCCGATGAACTCGTGTCTGTTAGCACTCCAGATCATGGAGTGCTAGCGCCGTTTCATATGGACGGGAAAGCCCGACGATCAAGAGCCGCCCGCAAAATTTTTTCCGACCCGGAATTTTCCGAACATAAAATCGAAAGAGACTATGACGATGCCGCTATAGGACTTCCGTGCCGCCCGAGACAGTCAAACTGTTGCCAAAATGCTTCTACGTGCAAAAAATACGACAAATTCAGGCACGTGCCGGGGAAATACTGCTTTACGCAAATAAAACAGAGCAGCAACATTCCCCTGTCGGCTCAACCGGATAGCGGATGATCGGACAAAAGCAGCGCGATGTCGCGGCATTCCCAGACCGCGGCACGCGCCACAGAGGGGATAGCCTGATGTCTATGATGAAGACATTTGCCCGGCTGCGCGATGGCGCGGCCCTTTCCGTGTTCGCCCTTGCCAGCTTGAGCGCCGTCACGGCGACGCCAGCGCGGGCCCAAGGTTCGCCGCAAAGCTCCTCCGCAGCCGATGAGGGCGAAACGATCGTCGTCACCGGGTCTCTTTTCCGCCGCACCAATACGGAAACGCCCTCCCCGGTCACGGTGCTGACCGCCGACACGCTGCAAAAGGCGGGCATCACCACGGCCACCGACGCCATCCGATCGGTCTCCGCCGACAGCGCCGGATCCATCGGCACCGGTTTCCAGAGCGGCTTTTCCGCAGGCGGCTCGGCCGTGTCGCTGCGCGGCCTGGGCGTGTCTTCCACCCTCGTCCTGGTGGACGGGCTGCGCTCCACCAACTTCCCGATCAATGACGACGGGCACAATGCCTATGTCGACCTGAACTCCATTCCGTTCAGCCTGGTCGAGCGGGTCGAAGTGCTGAAGGACGGCGCCTCCTCCACCTATGGCGCCGACGCGATCGGCGGCGTCGTCAACCTGATCCTGAAGAAGCATTTCACCGGCATTGCAGGCAGCGCAGAGGCGGGCGCCGCCTTCCAGGGCGATGCCGCGCACCAGCGGCTGGACCTGACGGCGGGCTATGGCGACTATGACGATCAGGGCTGGAATATCTACGTCAACGGCGAATATCAGCGCGATGGACGCGTCACCAACCACAGTCGGGGCTTTCCGTACAATACGCTGGATTTGACCTCCATCGGCGGGCTGGACAACAATAATAACGACAGCACGCTGACCGGTCAGGCGGACAATGGCACGCCAACCGCCGTCGTGACCCGCGTCAGCCAGACCGACCTCAACAACCCGCTTGCCGGCGGCGGCACGCTGCTGACGAACCAATATAGCGCGCTCAACCTGAACTGCGCCAACGGCACCTATACCCAGACGGGAGCGCAGGTTGGCACCGTCTGCAAATATAATCTGGAGGATCAATATAATCAGCTCGCGCCCCTTCAGCGGCGCTACGCCTTCAGCGGCCGCATTAGCGTGCGGATCAACGACAATGTCGAAGCCTATCTGACCGGCATGTATTCCAACAGCTTCGTCAGCATCATCAACCAGCCGCGCGCCCTGCGCGCCACGCAGCCCTTCGGCGCTTCGCCCTCTCTGGCGTCGAACAATCCGGGCATCGTGCTGCCGGTCTATATCTGCTCGGCGGGCGTCAACTGCGCTACGGCGGCCAATCGTCAGCTCAATCCAAACAACCCCTTCGCGGCCGCCTTCGCCAATGATCCGGCCAATGGCGCGGCGCGCATCCATTATCTGTTCGGGGACATCCCGGCTGGCAGCGACCGCACCAACGAGGTGTGGCGCTTCGCGGGCGGTTTCAGCGGCAGCATCAATGACGACTGGAACTGGAAGATCGACGGGGTCTATGCCCGCGACAACCTGAAGATCACGCAATATGGCTATCTGAACATCGCCAACACGCTGAACGCGATCAACACGGGCGCCTATAATTTCGTGAACCCGTCCGCCAATAGCCAAGCGGTGCGGGACTTCGTGTCGCCTGACATCACAACGCCGTCGCACTCGGAAATGTATTCGGTCGATGCATCGGTCACCAAGAGGCTGATGGACCTGCCGGGCGGCCCGCTCCAGATCGCGATCGGCGGGCAGGTCCGCCATGAGATGCTGGAGAACAACAACCAGAATGCGGCGCTGGACACCTGGACGCTGACGACATCCGCGGCCTTCGGCAAACATACCGTGTCGGCCGCCTATTTCGAAGTCCAGGCGCCGATCCTCGACAATCTGGAGGTGAACGCGTCCGGCCGCTACGACCATTATTCGGAAGGGTTCAGCCACTTCTCGCCCAAGCTGGGGGTGAAGTTCACGCCGATCCGGCAACTGGCGCTGCGCGGCACCTTCTCCAAGGGCTTCCGGGCACCGACCTTCGCGGAATCGAACCCGCGCAGCCAGTTTGCGGGCTTCTCCAACTTCACCCCGCCGACCTCCTTCCAACTGGCGCATGGCAATAACGGCTATTCGCAAAGATACCGGCTGGGTTCCGGCCTGACCGGCAATCCCGACCTGAAGCCCGAAGTGTCGCGCAGCTTCACGGCGGGCGCCATCTTCGAGCCGACCCGCTGGCTGAGCCTGACCGTCGACTATTACAACGTCAAGAAGTCGGACCTGATCGTTGCGGGACCACAGACAGGTGCGGCACGGACCGCTTATTATTCCCAAACCAACGTCACCGCCGCCTGCGCCGCCGTTGCTGCCGTGGGTCCAGGCTATAGCTGCTATGCCATCGACGCGCCCGACCCGGCATTCCCCAATGCCCTGCCCCGCGTGCTGATCATCAACGCGCCGTTCGTCAACGCCAACTATGCTGTGACGTCGGGCATCGATTTCTCGGCCACGGCCAAGATCCCGCTGGGCGACGAGATGATGTGGACCAGCCGGATCGAGGCGACCCATGTGATCCAATATGATCTGCACACGTCGAGCGGCGTGCAGAAATATGCGGGCACTATGGGCCCCTATGAGCTGTCGTCGGGCAACGGCACGCCCGATTGGCGCGGCAACTGGCAGAATACGTTGCAGGTCAAGAACTTCTCGCTGACCGCAACGGCCTATTATGTCGGCAAGATCAAGGCGGTGGCCACGGACGAAGGATCGCTCGACCGGTCCTGCGCTCACAATCTCTACGGCACCGGCGATCGGTTCTGCTATGTCAAGAGCTTCATCAATGTCGACATGAACGCCCGGTTGGAGGTGGACGAGAATTTCACCTTCTTCATGAATGTCGGCAATGTGTTCGGTCGCCGGGCACCGCTGGCGCCCGCATCCTACACAAGTTCGCCCAATTTCCTGACCACCTGGCATTATGCCGGGCTGATCGGCCGCACCATCAAGGCGGGGGCGAGCTTCAAATTCTGATCTTCCGTCAGGGGGAGAAAGGGCGGCCTCCCTTGGGCCGCCCTTTTTTTGCGCGTGCGAGTTTGTATCGGATGCGGTCGATCCTTACCTAGCCCCGAGCGGCGGACGCCCCTGCCCACCCGTCGCCCTTGTTAGAAGCCTTGAAGGGACCGCCTGCATGACCGACACCTATATTCCGCCGCGCGTCTGGACCTGGGACAAGGAAAATGGCGGCGCCTTCGCCAACATCAACCGACCGATCGCGGGACCGACTCATGAAAAGGCGCTGCCGGTCGGCAAGCATCCGTTGCAACTCTACTCGCTCGCCACGCCCAATGGGCAAAAGGTGACGATCCTGCTGGAAGAGTTGCTGGAAGCAGGCAAGGATGCGGAATATGACGCCTGGCTGATCCGTATCGGAGATGGCGACCAGTTCGGCAGCGGCTTCGTTTCGGTCAATCCGAACAGCAAGATTCCGGCGCTGATGGACCACAGCGCCTCGCCGCCCCGCCGGGTTTTCGAGTCCGGCTCGATCCTGGTCTATCTGGCCGAAAAGTTCGGCGCCTTCCTGCCGGCCGATCCGGCCAGGCGCACCGAAACGCTCAACTGGCTGTTCTGGCAGATGGGCAGCGCGCCGCTGCTGGGTGGCGGCTTCGGTCATTTCTTCGCCTATGCGCCGGAAAAATTCGAATATGCGATCAACCGCTATGCGATGGAGGCCAAGCGGCAGCTCGATGTGCTGGACCGGCAATTGGCCGAGCATGAATTCATCGCGGGCGAGGATTATACGATCGCGGATATGGCGATCTGGCCCTGGTATGGCGGGGTCGTGCTGGGCCGCGCCTATGATGCCGCGGAGTTTCTCGACGTGCAGAGCTACAGGCATGTGCTGCGCTGGGCGAAGCAGATTGACGAGCGGCCCGCGGTGAAGCGCGGGCAGATGGTCAACAAGGCGAACGGGCCGCTGGAAGAACAGCTACACGAACGCCATGACGCGAGCGACTTTGCGACGCGGACGCAGGACAAGCTCGAGGGGGCTGACTGAAGGCGGCCTTGTCCTTTTCGTCACCCCGGATCAAGTCCGGGGTGACGATTGCCGTCATACGCACCCTATCCCGCCGCTTTCACGATCTCCGCCCAGGCGGCTTCGTCGATCACTTCGACACCGAGCGCGGCGGCCTGCTTAAGTTTCGAGCCAGCGCCGGGACCGGCGACCACTAGGTCGGTCTTGGCGCTGACCGAGCCGGCGGCCTTGGCGCCCAGCCGTTCGGCCTGCGCCTTGGCCTCGTCACGGCTCATGGTTTCCAGCTTGCCGGTGAAGACGACCGTCTTTCCCGTGACCTGGCTGGCGGTGGTCTCGACCACATAATCGGGCGGAGAGACCTCGTTCAGCAGGTCGTTCCACACCTCCACATTATGCGGCTCGTGGAAGAAATCGGCCAGCGCATGGCCGACCGCCGACCCCACATTCTCGACGCCGATATGTTCGGCAATCGCCTTGTCGAGACGATTGCGGAAGCGGCCTTCCTCCTCCCCCTCCGCAGGCTCGGCGGCATCGCGCAGGGCGATGATCTCACGGGCAAGCGCGTGAATGGCCTCCAGCGTCGTATAGCGTTTCAGCAGGTCACGCGCCGTCACCGCCCCGACATGACGAATGCCCAGGCCAAAGAGCAGACGGGCGGCGTCGGGACGGCGCTTCGCCTCTATGGCGGCGAGGAGGTTGTCGACCGATTTCTCCTTCCAGCCCTCCCGGCTCAACAGGCTTGGCCGGTGCGCCTTCAGGCGGAAAATGTCGGCCGGTTCGGTGATCCAGCCCAGATCGAGAAATTCCTCTATGCTCTTCTCGCCCAGCCCCTCGATATCGAGCGCAGCGCGGCTGACGAAATGGCGCAGCCGTTCGAAACGCTGCGCGGCGCAGATCAAGCCGCCGGTGCACCGGATGTCGACCTCGCCCTCTTCGCGCACCGCCTCCGAATGGCAGACCGGGCAATGATCGGGGAAAATGAAAGGATCGCGCACGGCATCGCGGGAGAGATTGTCGACCACCTGCGGAATGACGTCGCCCGCGCGCTGCACGACCACGCGGTCGCCGGGGCGGACGCCCAGACGCTCTATCTCGTCGGCATTGTGCAGGGTGACGTTGGAGACGACGACGCCGCCGACAGTGACGGGAGTCAGGCGGCCCACCGGGGTCAGCTTGCCGGTGCGGCCGACCTGGATGTCGATCGCCTCCAGCGTGGTCTGGGCACGTTCGGCGGGGAATTTATGGGCGATAGCCCAGCGCGGGGCTTTCGCGACGAAACCCAGGCGCTGCTGCCAGTCGAGCCGATCGACCTTGTAGACCACTCCATCAATATCGAAGGGCAGGTCGGCGCGCGCCGCCTCTATCGCGCGATAATGGGCGATCAGCGCTGCCAGCGTGTCGACGCAGGTGAGCCGGTCGGAAACGGGCAAGCCCCAGCTCGCAATCGTCTGCATTACGCCGAGCTGGGTTTCGGCGGGGACGGCGCTGACCTCGCCCCAGCCATGGGCCAGGAAACGCAGCGGACGACGGGCGGTGACGCCGGCGTCCTTCTGGCGCAGCGATCCGGCGGCGGCGTTCCGGGGGTTGGCGAACTGGCGGGCCTTTTCCGGATCGTCCGCTTCGGCCGCCAAACGCTCGTTGAGCGCGACGAAATCGGCCTTGGCCATATAGACTTCGCCCCGGATCTCGAAAAGATCGGGGATGGCGTCGCCCGTCAGGCGGTCGGGGATGTCACCGATGGTTCGGACATTGGCGGTGACATCTTCGCCGGTCGTGCCATCGCCGCGCGTGGCGGCAAGCACCAGTTCGCCCTTCTCATAGCGCAGCGAGCATGACAGGCCGTCGATCTTGGGCTCGGCCGTCAGCGCCACCGGGGCATCCTCGGGCAGCGCCAGGAAGCGGCGGACGCGGGCGATGAATTCGGCTATGTCCTCGTCGGAAAAGCCGTTGTCGAGGCTCATCATGCGGGCGGCATGCTGGACTTTCTTCAGCGACGAGGTGGGCGCGGCGCCGACCTGGGCGTTGGGGGAATCGCTGCGGATCAGATGCGGGAAAACCGCTTCCAGCGCATTATTCTCGCGGACCAGCGCGTCATAGTCGGCGTCCGCAATCTCCGGCTCGTCCTGATCGTGATAGAGCCGGTTGTGACGCGCAATCTCGCGCGCCAGGCGCATCAGGCGATTGGCGGCTTCAGCTTCGGTCATTTGCGTGGGATCGGTCATGAACCCTGTTTCTTGAAAAACTCGTCTATCTTCGAACCCCAGTAGACTTCATGGGGCGCGTGAACACCATCAGCATCGATAATCTCGGCAGCGCTCTCCTTTAACAGCCGAACCAAACGCGGTTCGGCAGCACATCGGTTCAAAGAGACAAAAAAGGTTTCCGCGTCAGGCGCCAGCCGGTCGGCATGGTTGAGAATTGCCTCCATATCGGGATCACCGGGAGCCTCGAAGCGCAACCAGTAGCGCGAAATACAATCCTCCAGAGCCTGTCGTTCCAACGGATGGTATTCGCGATCACAGCGGGCCATGAACACCAGGGCATTCAGAACAGCAACGAAATCGGCTCGTTGACGAACGTTCAAACCCCAGCCCGGCTTTGATCGTTGCGAGCTGTCGATCTCGAATTGTGCAAAGAAGGCTAATGGCGAACCGAGCAATTCTCCCGTCGCCGCATCAGCAATATCCGTGATGCGATCGACACGAAATTGACGCACCGCCGCCCGATGATGACAGAAAGCCCATAAATAGAGCGTATCGGCTGCACGATCCAATCGTTGGCAGGTTATAAGCCGCTGAGTAACCTCGCCTTTGCTCGCCTGATAGGTAAGAATGAAGGGTAGGCCAGACACCGAAATGATTTTTTCTTGCCACGCAGGCAGCCCGTCTTCGGGAATAGAGGCAGGTTGATCGTCCTCATCGGGGACAATAGAGTTAGTGAGGATTGCTCTTGCGGCGACAAACTTCCCGCGAACCTCCGTCCACAAACCGCTCATCCTTTTGCCCCCTTAGAAATCCAGCCACACCTCTGCGGCAGCCCCAGCTTTTAGAGTTTGCCTCGATTTGATTGAAGCGCAATGTGCTCCTGCGAAGGCAGGAACACCGTTTTCCTTCGAACAAAATCCTAAACCCCCAGCAGCCTTTCCGCCTGCGCACGCGCTTCCGCCGTGATCTCCGCGCCGGACAGCATCCGGGCGATTTCCTCGCGCCGTTCGCCGTCGCCCAGCGCATGGACGCCCGTGCGCGTAACCGTGCCGTCGCTCGATTTGGCGATCAGCATATGGCCCGCGCCCCGCGCCGCGACCTGAGGGCTGTGGGTGACGACCAAAATCTGGTTGGTCTTCGACAAGCGCGCGAGGCGATCCCCGATGGCGGATGCGACGGCGCCCCCTACCCCCCGGTCGATCTCGTCGAAGATCAGCGTGTCTGCCCCGCCCTGCTCCGCCAGCGCAACCTTGAGCGCAAGGATGAAGCGGGAAAGCTCGCCGCCCGAGGCGATCTTGACCAACGGCGCGAAGGGCGCACCGGGGTTGGTGGAGATTTCGAACTCCACCCGGTCCATGCCATGGACGCCCCATTGCCCCTCCTCCTGCGGCGCGACCACGGTCCGGAAGCGGGCGGCGTCCAGTTTCAGCGGCGCCAGTTCGGCGGCGACGGCGGCGTCGAGCTTGCCCGCTGCCATCTGTCGTTCGGCGGACAGAGCCTGCGCTGCTTCACGATAGGCGGCAGCCTTGGCCCTCACCTCCGCTTCAAGGGCGGCAAGATGCTCCTCCCCACCTTCGATCGCGGCCAGTTTCTCGGCCATGTCTTCGCGCAGTGCGGCAAGGTCGTCGGGTGCGACATGATGCTTGCGGGACAGGCCGCGCAGATCGAACAGGCGAGTCTCGATGGCGTCGAGCCGGGCGGGATCGAAGCTCAACGCCTCGGCGGCTTCGTTCAGGCGGTCCTCGGCTTCGCTCGCCTCGATCACGGCGCGGTCGAGCGCGGCAAGCACCTCCGCCAGCGGCTCATATTCGCTGACGATCCGGTCGAGTCGGCGGGCGGCCTGCCGTAACTGGGCAAGGCCGCCATCGGAACCGGTGAAGCATTCAGTAACCGCGGACAGATCGTCGGACAGGCGCGCGCCCTTCTGCATGGTCGCGCGCTCTTCGGCCAGCGTGGCTTCCTCGCCCGGCTCGGGCGCGAAGCGGGTGAGTTCGTCCACCGCATGGGTCAGGTAATCCCGGTCGCGGGCAGCCGTTTCGACGCTGGCGCGGCTTTCGGCAAGGCGGTCGGCGGCGGCCCGCCAGGCCTGATAGGCGCCGGAAACAGCGCCCGTGTCGCAGCGCCCATAGGAGTCGAGCAAAGCCCGGTGGCCACGCGGATTGAGCAGACCGCGATCGTCGTGCTGGCCGTGGATTTCCACCAACGCGCTGCTGAGGTCGCGCAGCAAGGCGGCCGAACAGGCCTGGTCGTTGATGAAGGCGCGGCTGCCGCCATCGGCCTTCACCGTGCGGCGGATGATCAGCGGCTCGCCGGGTTCCAGGTCAATGCCATTGTCGGCCAGCAGGTCCGTCGCGCGATGATCGGCGCGGGGCGTGTCGAAGGTGGCGGTGACGCTGGCCTGCGCCTCCCCGTTGCGGACGAGTCCGCTGTCGGCGCGAGCGCCCAGCGCCAGACCCAGCGAATCGAGCAGGATCGATTTGCCCGCCCCCGTCTCGCCGGTCAGCACGCCCAGGCCGGACCCAAAATCCAGGTCCAGCGCTTCGATCAGCACGACATTGCGGATGGACAGGGCGGTCAGCATGGCGATGGTCCGCGAACGCCATCCCAGCGACCCGAAGAGCGGCGAAAGCCAACGCCGGAATCTCGGGCCGCTAGATCGTGCCCTGACGCCTGAGACCCCAGCTTTCGCTGGGGCGACGATGTCATCCAATTACGCCTTGGGCGCATGTTCCCGCATGAGCTTGTAGGACCGCTCATACCATTTCGAGCCGGGATAGTTCTTGCCCAGTACCGCGGCGGCCTTTTGCGCTTCGGCGGGAATGCCGAGCGAGAGATAGCTTTCCACCAGACGCTCCAGCGCTTCGGGCGTATGCGTGGTCGTCTGATATTTGTCGATCACCGTGCGGAAGCGCAGCGTCGCCGCCAGCCACTGGCCGCGCCGCTGGTAGAAGCGGCCGACTTCCATTTCCTTGCCTGCCAGGTGATCGTTGACGAGGTCGAGTTTCAGCCGGGCGTCGGCGGCGTAGCGCGTGTCGGGATAGCGGCGGATCAACTCGCCCAGCGCGTCCAGCGACTGCTGGGTGATCTTCTGGTCGCGGGTGACGTCGGCAATCTGCTCATAATAGCAAAGCGCGATCAGATAATAAGCGTAGGGGGCGTCCTTGTTGCCGGTGTGAATCGACAGGAAGCGCTGCGCTGCGCTGATCGCTTCGGGATAATCCTGATTCATATAATAGCTGAAGGCGGACATCAGTTGCGCCCGGCGCGCCCAGGGCGAATAGGGATGCTGGCGCTCCACCTCGTCGAACAGCGCGGCGGCAAGCTTGTACTGCCCGCGATCCAGCCGGTATTTGCCCGCATTGTAGAGCGTGGATACGTCGCGGGCGACATATTGGGTGTCGGCCTTATTCTTCGACGTCGCGCAGCCGGCGAGCAGGGCGGCAAGCAGAAGCGGTGCGGTGGCCGCGCCGATGCGCGTCATGGTTTTCGTCAGCATGGCCGGGTCATAGCCGAGCGGATGCGCCTCGCCAAGCGGCAGAATGGTGGCAAGCGTCACTATGCGCGGACTGGCAGGTCCAGCCGTGCGGTCGCGCCGCCCTGCGCCGAGCGCTGGAGGGAGAAACAGCCGTTCAATTGCCCCGCCAGTGCGTTGGAAATGCGCAGGCCCAGGCTCTGACTGCCGCTCAGGTCGAAATCGGCCTCTATCCCCTTGCCATCGTCGGTTACGTGGAGCGTGATCCCGCCGTCTGCGATGTCCAGACCGACATGGATGCGGCCAGCCCGATGCGGCAGGCCATGTTCGATGGCGTTGCTGACGGCTTCGGTCACGATCAGCGCCAGCGGCACGGCGATATCGGGTTCGAGAATCATGTCTTCTGGCGCCTCGACCATCAGGGCGATGTCCTCGCGGCCGCTGGCCTCCACCACATCGGCGGTCAATGTCGACAGGAAGGCGCGGATATTCTGCCCTTCCCCCGACGGATTGTAGAGTGCGCGGCTGATGCGGCCGATCAGCGCCAGCCGGGCCGAGGCATCGTCCAGGGCGCGGCGGGCGATGTCATGGTCAACATGGCGCCGCTGGAGCGAGAGCATCGCGGCCAGGACCTGAAGATTGTTGGACACGCGATGCTGCAATTCGTGGAACAGCAACTCGCGATTTTCCGCCAGCGCGCGGCTGCGCTCCCGCTCGATCGCGAGGTTGAAATTCGCCTTCTGCATGAAATGGATGAGCGCGATGTCGACCGCCACGACGGCGCTGTAAAAGCCAAGGGCCAGCAGGACACCCGGATCGAATGCAACGCCCATGCGCGTCGGAATGAAGAAATACCAGGAAAGCGCCCCGCATAGCAGGCCCGCATAGATGCCCGGCCGCACGCCGAAGAGGAAGGAAGAGAGAATGACGGCAGGAAAGAAGGACACGAAGGGATAGCCGACCGGCATGGCGATTTGGGCGGCGCTCCGGATCGCAAATGCGGTCAAGCAGAAAGCTGTCGTCAGCAGATAGGCCTGCCACGGCCGCCGCAGGACAAGCGGCAGCCGCTCCACGAATTTTTCGTTCCTGCGCTGCATATGTCCCCTCAAACCCTTTGTTACCGTATCATAACTTTCATTCCCGCCAACTGATTGAGATCAGGAAAGACTCGATTCATCGAAAAGGGCGCCCGGATAATCCGGACGCCCTTCCCTGCTTCTTTCAGCGATGTGCTGCGCGATCAGTCCTGGGTCAGGAAGTCCGGCAAACCGGCGTTGGAGCCGTCATCGTCGCCGCCCCCATTGCCCTTGCCGCCTTCGCTGCGCGGGCCACGATCGCGACGGGGACCACGATCGCCGCCCCGATCGCCACCACGGCCGCCACGGTCGCCGCCGTCACGACGTGGACCACGGCCCCGATCGCCACGATCACCGCGAGGCTCGCCTCTGGGTTCGCGGGCAGGACGGGTATCCTCCAGTTCTTCGCCGGTTTCCTGGTCGACGACGCGCATCGACAGGCGAACCTTGCCGCGCGGATCGATCTCGAGGACCTTGACCTTCACTTCCTGGCCTTCCGACACGACGTCGGTGGGCTTTTCGACGCGCTCATTCTTCATTTCGGAGACGTGGACGAGGCCGTCCTTGCCGCCCATGAAGTTCACGAAGGCGCCGAAGTCGACGATGTTGACGACCTTGCCGGTGTAGATCTTGCCGACTTCCGCTTCCTCGACGATGCCGAGGATCCACTTCTTGGCGGCTTCGATCTGGGCGACGTCGGACGAGCTGATCTTGATGATGCCCTCGTCGTCGATGTCCACCTTGGCGCCGGTTTCCGCGACGATCTCGCGGATGACCTTGCCGCCGGTGCCAATGACGTCACGGATCTTCGACTTGTCGATCTGGATCGTCTCGATGCGCGGAGCATGAGCGCTCAACTCGGTGCGGGTCGAGGACAGCGCCTTGCTCATCTCACCCAGGATATGGGCGCGGCCTTCCTTGGCCTGACGCAGCGCGACTTCGAAGATTTCCTGCGTGATGCCGGCAACCTTGATGTCCATCTGCATGGTGGTGATGCCCGCTTCCGTGCCCGCCACCTTGAAGTCCATGTCGCCCAGATGATCCTCGTCGCCCAGAATGTCGCTGAGGACAGCGAAATTCTTGCCTTCCAGGATCAGGCCCATGGCGATGCCCGACACCGGACGCTTGAGCGGAACGCCCGCGTCCATCATCGAGAGCGAACCGCCGCAGACCGTCGCCATCGAGGACGAGCCGTTGGACTCGGTGATGTCCGACAGAACGCGGATCGTGTAGGGGAACTCGTCCTTGCTCGGCAGGACCGGGTGCAGGGCGCGCCATGCCAGCTTGCCATGGCCGACTTCGCGACGGCCCGGCGCGCCGAAGCGGCCGACTTCACCGACCGAATAGGGCGGGAAGTTATAGTGCAGCATGAAATTTTCATAATAGACGCCGTTCAGGCCGTCGATCATCTGCTCGGCATCCTTGGTGCCCAGCGTGGTGGTGCAGATCGACTGCGTCTCGCCACGGGTGAACAGCGCCGAACCATGGGTACGAGGCAGGAAGCCGACAATCGCCTCGATAGGACGGATCTGCGTGGTGGTGCGGCCGTCGATGCGCTTGCCGTCCTTCAGGATGGCGCCGCGCACGATCTCGGCTTCCAGCTTCTTGGTCAGCTTGATGCCGGCCATGACGGTCTGGGCGTCGAGGCCATCGGCCGCGAACTGCGCCTTCGCCTTGGCGCGGGCTTCGTTCAGCGCGTTGGAGCGGGCCGACTTGTCGGTCAGCTTGTAGGCGGCGGTGATGTCCTTGCCGATAAGCTTCTTGAGCTTCTTCTTCAGGTCATCCAGGTCGTCGCCCTTGGCGACATCCCACGGGTCCTTCGCGGCCTTTTCAGCAAGGTCGATGATCGCGTTGACAATCTTCTTGCTGGCTTCATGGGCGAACAGGACTGCACCGAGCATGACCTCTTCCGACAGCTCCCTGGCTTCGGATTCGACCATCATCACCGCATTGCCGGTGGCGGCGACGACCAGGTCGAGTTCGCCGGTCTTCACTTCGTCCAGCGACGGGTTGAGCTGATATTCGCCATCCTTGTAGCCGACGCGGGCAGCGCCGATCGGACCCAGGAAAGGCACGCCCGACAGGGTCAGCGCAGCCGACGCGGCGATCATCGCCACGATATCGGGCTCGCTCTCACCGTCGAACGACAGAACCTGAGCGATGACGTTGATTTCGTTATAGAAACCTTCGGGGAACAGCGGGCGGATCGGGCGGTCGATCAGGCGGGAAACCAGCGTTTCCTTTTCCGTGGCGCCACGCTCACGCTTGAAGAAGCCGCCCGGAATGCGCCCGGCGGCCGAATATTTTTCCTGATAGTGAACGGTCAGCGGGAAGAAGTCCTGCCCTTCCTTCACCGACTTGGCGGCGGTCACGGCGCACAGCACCACGGTCTCGCCATAGGTCGCCAGCACGGCGGCGTCGGCCTGACGCGCAATACGGCCGGTTTCGAGCGTGAGGGTCTTGCCACCCAGCTCGATTGATACCTTCTTTACATCGAACATGTTGTTTTTCCTTCGCCCGCGCGGCCCTATTGCCGGGCGGGGCCTGTGTTGCGCGCTATCCGGCGCGCGGCGGTTTCGGGGCATCGTTTGGCCCCCTGGACGGAACTGGCACCGAATTGCGCCAACCCCGGAATCGGAAACGGCCCCGCTGGGGGGCCGTCCCTTCTTTAGCAGACTTACTTGCGCAGGCCCAGCTTGGCGATGAGGTCGGTGTAACGCGCCCCATCCTTTTTCTTAAGATAGTCCAGCAGCGAACGGCGCTTGTTGACCAGCATCAGCAGGCCGCGACGGCTGTGGTTATCCTTGTGGTGACCCTTGAAATGCTCGGTCAGGTTCGAAATGCGCTCCGAGAGGATCGCAACCTGAACTTCCGGCGAACCGGTGTCGCCTTCGGCGCGGGCATGTTCCTTGATCAGCGCTTCCTTGCGCTCAGCAGTAATCGACATCGGCTTCCTTTCATTTTAGAGATTAAAGCCGCGCACCACCCGGATTTCCGGGCCACTGGCCTCCACCAGCGCGACGGGCGTATCGCCCTCCATCGCCAGCATGAGACCGGTATGCGGTTTCCCCACAAGCACCTTCCCCTGTCGGAGAGCCAGCGCATCATCGGGAGAGACGGGGAGAGCCGGGATGTCGTCCAGCCCCGCCGTCAACGGCAGCATGCACTGCGCGATGCCGCCGCCCCTAGCAGCTTCGTCCAATTTGTCCAGCGAAATCGCGGTTTCCAGGGTGAACGGCCCCGCCTTCACCCGGCGCAGCATCGTGACATGGCCCACCGTGCCGAGCGCCAGCGCAATATCGCGGGCCAGGCTGCGGATATAGGTGCCCTTGGAGACATGGGCCGTGAGGGTGACGGAGGCCAGTCCCCGACCCTCCCCCTGTCGGTCCGCGATGGCGAGAGCGTGGATCGTGACAGCGCGGCTCTTCATCTCCACATCCTGCCCGGCCCGCGCGAGGTCATAGGCCCGTTGGCCGTCGATGAGAATGGCGGAATAAGCGGGGGGAGCCTGCTCGATCGGGCCGGTAAAAGCCGGCAAAACAGCCTCCACATCGGCCAAAGAAGGGCGATGGCCACTGCTCGCGATTTCCTTCCCCTCCAGATCGAGCGTGTCGGTCTGAACGCCGAAGCTGACGGTGAAATCATAAATCTTGTCGCTGTCGAGCATCCGCCCGGCGAGCTTGGTCGCCTCTCCGATCGCGACCGGAAGCACCCCGGTCGCCAGCGGATCGAGTGTACCGCCATGGCCGACTTTCCATTTGCCCGCGCCACTCTGGCGAAGGGCGCGCTTTACCGCGCTGACCGCCTGCGTCGAGCCGAGGCCATGGGGTTTGTCGAGGATGATCCAACCGTGCATGGCGGCGGCATCTATCGGGACTGCCGCCTGCTGTCAGCCTTTCTTTGCCTTGGCAGACGGGCCGTCGACAAGGGTGAAACTGACGATCAGGCCGACCGACGTTCCACGAAATGACGTCGACAAAGCGCAACATAGCGGTCGTTTCCGCCGATTTCGGTCTGTTCGCCTTCACGGATGGACCGGCCCTGCGCGTCCACGCGGAGGTTCATGATCGCCTTGCGACCGCAATCGCAGATCGTCTTGATCTCGGTCAGCGTGTCGGCAAGGCCCAGCAGCGAGGCGCTGCCCTCGAACAGTTCGCCCTGAAAATCCGTGCGGATGCCGTAGCAGAGGACAGGAATGTTCAGCCGGTCGCAGACCGCCGCGAGTTGCCAGACCTGGACCGCGCCCAGAAATTGCGCTTCATCGACCAGCACGCAGGACAGCGGGGTCTGGCCATGCTGGATCGCGATGGCCGCGAAAAGGTCGGTCGCTGCGTCGAACAGATGCGCCTCCGCCTCCAGCCCGATGCGAGACACGATGCGGCCCTTGCCATAACGGTCGTCGATCGCGGCGGTCCAGAGCATGGTTTCCATGCCCCGCTCGCGATAGTTGAAGCTCGATTGCAGCAAGGTCGTGGATTTCCCCGCATTCATGGAGCTGTAGTAGAAATAGAGCTTCGCCATGGTTTAGCGGGCCATGGGGGCGACTTGCTTGAGGAAACGCACCAGCGCATCGGCCAGCGCGATCCGCTTGTCGGAAAAGCTGTGGTCGGTAGGCCAGACCATCAGCCGCGTGTCGGGATTGGCCGATTGGGCGTCGGCCGTGACCCTGCGCGCCATGGCCCCAATGCCGCGCTCCGCACCGATGATGGCGAGCGGGCGGCGGCCATAGCCTACGAGCCTGCGGCCAAGGTCGAACTTATCGCCATTGCCGCGGATTTCTCCGGTCAGACTGTCATAGGTTGCGCCATTGAGTGGCGGCAGGTCGCTGGCGACTTCCGCTTTCCAGGCCGCTTCGCCTTCGAGCGTGGAAAGCGCGGCGACCGTCTGCGCCGGATCCCAGGGGTCGATCAGGAACAGACCCGCGACATGCGGTTCGGCGGCGGCGACATCGGCGGCCATGAAGCCGCCCATGCTATGGCCCGCAACGACGATGGCGCTGGTGTCGATGCGATATCTGGCAACCGTCCCGGACTGCTGGAGGAATTGCAGCGCATTCCACGCATCTTCCGAAGCATGGGTGAAGGAGAAGGTGCCAGGGCTACCCCAGGAGCCACGATAATGGAGCGTCAGGACATTCCATCCGGCACGGCGGGCGGCCTGGGCAAGATCCAGATTCTGCTCATTGCCGGGAAAGCCGTGGAGCAACAGGAGCGTCGGGTGCAACCCTCCTCCGGCGGCGGTGTAGAGGACCGCGTTCAGCGCGCCATCGCCAGAGGGGATAGGGAATGCGCTCATGCCCGCCGGATAGCCGGCGTCCGGGGCCGGATCGGTGATGACGGCGGGGTGGACGGCTGCGTCCCTGGCCGCCGCCGGAGCGGCAAGCGCCAGCAATCCACCTGCCAGAATGCCGATCTTGTTCATGCGCCTTGCCCCCTTGAATAAGCTGCGGGATAGACGCTGTTAACGGCGCCGCGCCGTCCCGTCGACGGGACGGACAAGTTTATTCATCGTCCTCGGGCTTTTCCAGATCACGGGCGACCTTCGGGTCGCGCAGCAGGCGGTCGATATGAGTGCCCTCGTCGAAGCTCTCATCGGCCAGGAATTTAAGCCTGGACGCATATTTCAGGCGCACGCGGGTCGCGACTTCGCGCTGGAGATAGGCAGTGTTGGTGCGTAGCGCCTTCAGCACCGCTTCCTCATCCTGCCCCAACAGCGATTTCACGAACACCGTGGCGTGACGAAGGTCTGGCGACATGCGGACTTCGGTGATGCTGACGACATGGTTCGTCAGCACATCGTCATGCACGTCGCCGCGCTGCAAAATGTCGGAAAGGACATGGCGCACCTGTTCGCCCACGCGAAGCAGACGGACGGAGGGACCTTCATTCTGTTGAGCCATAGCCAAAAACTCCCCCCTCCCTTCGGAGGGAGGGTTTTCCTACATTACAGCGTGCGAGCGCGTTCCTCGACCTCGAACAGTTCGAGCGTATCGCCAACCTTGATGTCGTTCGTGTCCTGAAGCACCGCACCGCACTCCATGCCGGCGCGGACTTCGGACACATCGTCCTTGAAGCGGCGCAGCGAAGCGATGTGGGTGCGCGACACGATGACATCGTCGCGGGTAAGGCGCGCCGACAGACCCTTGCGAATGATGCCGTCGAGGACGAGCAGACCGGCGGCCTTGTCCTTCTTGCCCGCCGGGAAGACCTGAAGAACCTCGGCGCGGCCGACGATGGTTTCGATGCGCTCCGGCGCGAGCTGGCCCGCCATTTCGCCGCGAACCTCTTCGAGCAGGTCGTAGATCACGTCATAATAGCGCAGCGAGATTTTCTCGCGCTCCGCCAACTGACGCGCCTTGGCATTGGGACGGACGTTGAAGCCGATCAGCGGCGCGCGGCTGGCAGCGGCCAGCGTGACGTCGCTTTCGGTGATCGCGCCGACGCCCGAATGCAGGATGCGGACCTTGATCTCGTCGGTAGAGATGCGGTTCAGAGCGGTGACAATCGCTTCGACCGAACCCTGCACGTCGCCCTTCACCACCACCGGATATTCGATGACGGTCGTGTTCAGCGCCGAGAACATATGCTCAAAGCTGGTCGGGGCCGCCGTGGTGCGCTTCTTGGTCGCCTGTTCCTGACGGTAAGCGGCGACTTCGCGGGCGCGGGCTTCATTCTCCACCACGGTAAGCTGGTCGCCCGCCATGGGAACGCCCGAAAGGCCCAGCACCTCGACCGGGGTCGAGGGACCGGCGGTCTTCACATTCTGGCCCTTGTCATTGATCAGAGCGCGCACCTTGCCGCTTTCCGCGCCGATGACGAAAGTGTCACCGACCTTCAGCGTGCCCCTGCGGACCAGCACGGTGGCAACCGCGCCACGGCCCTTGTCGAGCTGGGCCTCGATCACATTGCCTTCGGCTGCGCGATCGGGGTTGGCGGTCAGTTCCATGACCTCGGCCTGGAGCAGGATCTTTTCGATGAGCTCATCCAGACCCGTCTTCTTGAGCGCCGACACCTGCACGTCCTGCACTTCGCCGCCCATATCCTCGACGACGATCTCATGCTCCAGCAGACGCTCGCGCACCTTCTGCGGATTGGCTTCCGGCTTGTCGCACTTGTTGATCGCCACGATCATCGGGACGCCGGCCGCCTTGGTGTGGTTGATGGCTTCGATGGTCTGCGGCATCAGCCCGTCGTCGGCCGCCACCACCAGGATGACGATGTCGGTGACGTTGGCGCCGCGCGCGCGCATTTCAGAGAAAGCCTCGTGGCCCGGCGTGTCGAGGAAGGTGATGACATCGCCACCCTTGGTCGTCACCTGATAGGCGCCGATATGCTGGGTGATGCCGCCGCTTTCGCCCGCGACCACATCGGTCCCGCGCAGCGCGTCAAGCAACGAGGTCTTGCCGTGGTCGACATGGCCCATGATGGTCACGACCGGCGCGCGGAGCTTCAGCGTCTCGGGCGCGTCGACATCGCCTTCGATGCCGATTTCGACGTCCGCATCGGACACGCGCTGGATGCGGTGGCCGAATTCCTCGACCAGCAGTTCCGCCGTATCCTGATCGATCGGCTGGTTGAGCGTGACGGCAGTGCCCATCTTGAACAGGGCCTTCACCAGATCCGCGCCCTTTTCGGCCATACGGTTGGCGAGTT
>Ga0255338_1003456_pt1 | contig 18917 bp, 15 predicted proteins | sample MeOH1_35cm_T4_19_FD_203715 | JGI IMG/M metagenome (GOLD analysis project Ga0255338, IMG submission 203715) | Sandy soil microbial communities from University of British Columbia, Vancouver, Canada - MeOH1_35cm_T4_195 | ecosystem: Engineered > Artificial ecosystem > Sand microcosm > Unclassified ...
ACCTACTTTGGCCGGTCAGGCAAGGGGGATGCCGATGGGCAATTGGTGATCAAATTTGTTCAGTTGGTCGCAGTCTTAAACCACCCTGTCGAATTCCCTCGAAAGTCCCGCAAAATGCCACTGCAGCCTACGCTAAAAATGGAAGATAGAGTGGTATTCCCTCACTCTCTTCCGAAACAAGTCATTATATATTAATAGCTTAGACTGTTCTTTGCGATCGTGTCTCCCCGACCAATGCCTTCATCTGCCGTCGTTCAGCCAGCCGGGGCAGCTTGCCCGCCCCGGCGCGGGATCAGGTGCAGCACCCCCACGATCGCGCCACCGACGATAATCCCTGCCACTGCCGATCCGATCGCGCCGACCAGCCATTCGACCAGCCCGGCGGCGACGAGGGACGCCCGGCCGGCTGCCACGGCTGCACCGTGCAGCGCATGCGGGATCGCGCCGAGGCCGAACGTCTCCAGTCCGTGGATGATGAAACCGCCGCCCACCCAGGCCATGGCCGCGACGCCCAGCGTGGACAGTCCCTCGAGCAGCAGCGGCATGGCCTTGACCAGCCCGCGCCCGATCGCCCGGACGCCGGCGCCGCGCCGCTGCGCGAGGTGCAGCCCGATATCGTCCATCTTCACGATCAGCGCGACGACGCCGTACACGCCGATCGTGATTGCGATGCCCACCGCGGCGAGCACGCCTGCCTGCATTGCCAGCGATTCGCCGGGGATCTCGGAGAGCGCGATCACCATGATCTCGGCCGACAGGATGAAGTCGGTGCGGATCGCCCCGCCGACCTGCCGCGCCTCGAGTTCCTTCGCGTCACCGATCTGTGCCACTTCCTCGGCATGGCCGCTGCCGCCGAGCGCCTCGACGATCTTCTCGGTCGCTTCGAAGCACAGATAGGCGCCACCCAGCATCAGCAGCGGGGTGATCGCCCAGGGCAGGAAGCTGCTCAGCAGCAACGCCGCTGGTAGCAGGAACAGGAGCTTGTTGCGCAGCGATCCCACCGCGATCTTCGCGATGATCGGCAATTCGCGATCGGGCGTCAGCCCCACGACGTAGCGCGGCGTCACGGCGGTATCGTCGATCACCACGCCTGCCGCCTTCACGCCCGCCCGGCCCGCGGCGCCTGCCGCGTCGTCGAGCGACGCAGCCGCCAGCTTCGCGATCATCGCGATATCGTCGAGCAGCGCTACCAGGCCTCCGGGCATCCGAATCTTCTCCGCAGTGAATGATCTGCTGGTATCCGATTCCGCACGCAGCGCCAGAAAATGCTGGCCGGGCGGTCGCGGTGCTGCCGCCTGCGTTGCCGTGGCCGCAAAGCGGGTCTAGTCCCGCTCCGGACGCGACGGGGACAGGCGCATGGGCGCGACGGCAGCCAGATCTGAACATCGCCACGGCGCGCCCCGCCTTGACGGCTAGCATGGTATCGCGGCGCCCGCCCCGGCATATCATAGCCAATGTCGCCGCCGGCCTCTCGGTCGCCGGGCTGATGCTGCCCGAGGCGGTCGCCTATGGTGGGATCGCCGGCCTCGCGCCGGGGCGCGCGATCGCCGCCGCGCTCGCCGGTGGTGCCGCCTATGCGCTGCTCGGCCGCAGCCGCTTCGCCATCGTCGGGCCGACCTCCGCGTCTGCCACGATTCTCGCGGCCTCGTTGGCGACGCTCCCCGGCAGCCCGGCGGAGCGCGCCGCGATGGCGACGGTCATGGTTGCCATGGTCGGGGGTGCGTTCGCGCTGATCGCCGCCTTCCGTCTGGGCAGCCTGTCGGCGTTCATCGCCCGGCCGGTGCTGCGCGGCTTCGGCTTCGGCCTGGCGATCACCATCATCATCCGCCAGCTACCGCATCTGCTCGGCGTTACCGTCGCGGCAAGTTCCACGCTCGCGCAGCTGCTCGAGCTCGCGGCACACCCGGATCGGGTCAACGCCGCGAGCCTTGCGATCGGCGCTGTCGCGCTCGCCACGCTGCTCGGCCTGCGCGCGACGCGGCGACTGCCCGCCGCACTGATCGTGCTGCTGCTGGGCATGGCATTTTCCCGGCTGGCCGACCTGCCGGCGCTTGGCGTGGCGCAGGTCGGTCCGATCGGAGTCGGCCTGCCATCCTTCACCCTTCCGGATCTCGGCTTTGCGCGCTGGTCGCGCCTCGCCCAGCTCGCCGTGCCGCTCATGCTGATCCTCCTCGCGGAAAGCTGGGGGGCGATCCGCTCGCTCGCGCTGCGCCATGGTGACACGATCTCGGCCAACCGCGAATTCGGCGCGCTTGCCGGCGCCAATCTCCTGTCCGCGTTCGTCCAGGGCATGCCGGTCGGCGCGGGCTTCTCCGCTGCGGCCGCCAACGAGACCGCGGGCGCCACCGGCCGGGTCGCTGCGCTGGCCGCGGTGCTGGCGCTTGGCGCTGCCGTGCTGTTCGCCGGCCCCGCGATCGCCGCGCTGCCCCAGCCGCTGCTCGCCGCGGTCGTCATAGCGGCGCTGACTCACGCGCTGTCGCCCGCGCCGCTCGCCACCCTGTTCCGGATCGACCGCGACCAGTGGATCGCGCTCGCCGCGGCGCTAGGCGTCATCCTGTTCGGCGTGCTGGACGGGATGCTGATCGCGGTGCTGCTGTCGATCGGCGCCTTGCTCAACCGGCTCGCGCACCCGGTCGTCAGTGAACTCGGCCGGCTCGGCGACACGCATGATTTCGTTGATCGCGCCCGCCATCCCGAGGCGGTGCCGGTGCCGGGCATCGCTATCTTCCGTCCCAACGCGCCGCTGTTCTTCGCCAATGCCGAACAGTCGCTCGGCCTGATCGCCGCCCGGGCAGGGACGCGCGGCGCCGCGCACCTCGTCCTCAGCCTGGAGGAGAGTGACGATCTCGACAGCACTGCGCTGGAGGCGATCGTCGAATGCGAAAAGCAGCTGCATGCAAAAGGTCTGTCGCTCAGCCTCGCCCGGGCGCATGATCGCGTGCGCGACGTGCTGGTGACGGCCGGCCTCGGTCGCCTGGCAGAAGGCGCGTCGTTCAGCGTGGCGGACGCTGTGGCGATGGCGGAAGCAAAGGGAAGCGACGATGTACAACCTGCTTGAACCGCGCCTGCAACCGGTGCCGCTCGGCGATTTGCGCCCGACCCAGATGACGGTCGGCCTGATCGAGGTCGAGCGCAAGCGCCGCGAATGGCTCGATCATGCCGCGACCGACGGGCCCGATTTCCTCGGCAGCCACATGATCCCGGTTGTGCTCGGCCCGCGCCAGGTGCCGTGGCTGATCGATCATCATCATCTCGCCCGCGCGCTGCATGACGAAGGGGTGGCACATGTGCTGGTCAGCGTCGTCGCGCGGCTCGATCATCTCCACAAGGCGGATTTCCTGACCTTCATGGACAATCGCAACTGGCTCCATCCCTATGACGAGAAGGGGCAGCGCCGTGACGTCCGCGAGCTCCCGCGCTCGATCGGGCGGATGGCGGACGATCCGTACCGGTCGCTGGCCGGCGCGGTGCGGCGGGCAGGGGGCTATGCCAAGACGGAAATGCCCTATGCCGAATTTCTCTGGGCCGATTTCCTGCGCGGCAAGGTCGCGGCGAAGACAGTGGCGGGCAAGTTCGAGAAGGCCGTGCACAAGGCCCTCGCGGTGGCGCACGGCGCCGAGGCGACGCATCTGCCGGGCTATTGCGGTACGTTCTGAGGCGCCTGCCCGCTGCGCCGTTCCTCCCATGTCCGCCCGATCGCCGGCATACTCAGCTCGATCCAGTCGACCAGCCGCCGTACCCTTTCCGCCGCCTCGCGGCCCAGCGGCGTCAGGCTGTATTCCACATGCGGCGGCACTACCTGGAAGGCGCGCCGCTCGACCAGCCCGTCGCCCTCGAGCCATTGCAGCGTTTGCGAGAGCATCCGCTCGCTCACCCCGCCGATCATCCGCCGCAGCGCGCTGAAGCGCTGCGTTCCGTCTTCCAGCGCGATCAGCACAAGGACGCCCCAGCGGCTCGTCACATGCTTCAACACGTCGCGCGAGGGGCAGGCCGCCGCCATGACGTCACCGCGCCGGAAGCGTTCGGACAACGATGCTACGGCTGCGGCGGGGTCCTCGGAGGTGAGGGCGCCAGCGTTGGGGATATCTTCTTCCATGCTTACCTTCATGTGCGTACTTACGAAAAATAAGCAAGGTGCCTAGATCGGCGGGGTCACCACAATGGAGAAAGACCCATGACGATCGCGATCACCGGCACCACCGGTCAGCTTGGCCGACGAGTCGTCGCAAAACTGAAGGCCGCCGTGCCCGCCGGGGACATTGTCGCGCTGGCCCGCACGCCGGCAAAGGCGGCCGATCTCGGCGTCGCCGCGCGCGAGGCCGATTATGCCCGGCCGGAGACATTGGCCCCCGCGCTCGCCGGGATCGCTACCCTTCTGCTCATCTCGTCGAGCGAGGTCGGCCAGCGCAGCGTCCAGCATCGCAACGTGATCGCGGCCGCACGGCAGGCGGGCGTGGGGCGCATCGTCTATACCAGCCTGCTCCATGCCGACACCTCGCCGCTGAGCCTCGCGGCCGAACATCTCGATACCGAGGCAGCGCTGGCTGAATCGGGCCTCGCCGTGACCATCCTGCGCAATGGCTGGTACACCGAGAATTACCTGGGTTCGGTCCAGGGCGCGCTCGCGTCCGGCACGATCATCGGCAGCGCCGGGGACGGCAGGATTTCGTCCGCCACCCGGGATGATTTCGCCGATGCCGCCGTCGCGGTGCTCACCGGCGCGGGCCATGAGGGCAGACGCTACGAGCTTGCGGGCGACGAATCCTGGACCCTCGCCGATCTCGCGGCGGAGCTGTCGCGGCAGAGCGGCAAGGCGATTGCCTACACCAACCTGCCGGAGGCGGAATATGCCGCCGCGCTGGTCGGCTTCGGCCTGCCCGAGGCGCTGGCCCGCGCCATCGCCGGCTGGGATGCCGGCGCGGCGCAGGGCGCGCTGTTCGATGGCGGGCGGCAGCTATCGGCGCTGATCGGGCGGCCGACGACACCGCTGGGACGTGCCGTCGCGGCGGCGCTGGCGTGAGGAACGTTTCGGGGCGCGGATCAAGCTCCGCGCTCCGGCCTGCTTCGATCGGGGGCGCCGGCCGCAGCTTTGCGATGGCCTTGTCGTCTGCGGGCGAAGCGCAGGGGCGCACAGCCGGCGCGCCGTCAACCACCGCTGCCCGGCGATTCTGCGATCAAATGATGCTGCGGTGCGACAATCACTATTGCGATGATACAACATCACTCTAAAGGAGAGGCGAGTCCACGAACCGGGAGAGTTCTAGGAGCATGAATGAAAAGGGTATCCGCTGCCGCCAGCCTGCTGGCAGTAATCGCCGCGTGTCCAGCCTATGCGCAGGTCGCCCAGCCCGATAGCGGGACGGCGTCCGATCCGTCACCGCCGGCCGCGCCGGCACATGATATCGTCGTCACCGCCCACAAGCTCGATGCCGCCCGGGCCTCGATCCAGCCCAGTCTCGGCGCCACTGCCTATACGATCACCAACGAAGCGATCCAGGCGCTGCCGGGTGGAGACAACCAGCAGTTCAACCAGATCATCCTCCAGCTGCCCGGCGTGGTGCAGGACGGCTTCGGCCAGTTCCATGTCCGCGACGATCACAACAACCTGCAATATCGCATCAACGGCACGATCCTGCCCGAGGGGCTGGCCGTCTTCGGGCAGACGCTTTCGCCGCGGCTGATCGACCGTTTCAGCCTGCTCACCGGCGCGTTGCCGGCGCAATATGGCCTGCGCACCGCCGGCATTATCGACGTCACCACCAAGAGCGGCGTGTTCGACAATGGCGGTTCGGTCTCGCTCTATGGCGGCAGCCGCGGGATGATCGAGCCGAGCGTCGAATATGGCGGCTCGTCCGGCTCGACCAATTATTTCGTCTCGGGCGATTTCCGTCACAACGATGTCGGCATCGAAAGCGTCGACGGGTCGAGCAACCCGATCCATGACCGGACCGATCAGGCCCAGGCGTTCGGCTATGTGGATCATATCATCGATCAGGAAAACCGGGTGTCGTTCGTCGGGGGCTATTCGAATCAGTCGTTCCAGATCCCGAACCCGCGCGGCCTCCATCCCGATGCGGGCTGGTCGGTCGGCGGAGCCACCGATTTCCTGAGCGACGACCTCAATGAGCGCCAGATCGAGAAGACCGCCTTCGGGCAGTTCGCCTTCCTGCACGATTCTGGACCGCTCACCTATCAGGTCTCGCTCTTCGGACGCTATTCGTCGCTGCGCTACCGGCCCGACATGCTCGGCGAATTGCTGTTCAACGAGCAGGCGCAGCAGGCGTTCAAGCAGGATTTCACCATGGGTGGCCAGATCGACGGCGCCTATCGCGTGAACGACGCAAACACGATCCGCGCGGGCATCCTGGTCACCCGCGATCGTGGCGTCAGCGATACGACCACGGCGGTCTTCCCCGTCGATTCGAGCGGCAGCCAGAACGGCGAACCGATCTCGATCGTCGACAATGGCGGTGCAACCGAATGGACCTACAGTGCCTATCTGCAGGACGAGCTCAAGCTGTCGCGGCAGCTCACGCTCAATATCGGCGGCCGCTTCGATCACTATGACGGCTATCGCAGCGAATCGCAGTTCAGCCCGCGCGCCAGCCTCGTCTGGCAATCGCTCGGCACCACGGTCCATCTCGGCTATGCCCGTTATTTCTCGCCGCCGCCGTTCGAGAATGTCGCTACCACCAGCATCGCGAAGTTCGATGGGACAAGCGCGGCGGCAGGCAGCACGCTCGACACCACGCCCTTTGCCGAACGGCAGAATTATTATGATGTCGGGCTGCAGCAGAAGCTAGGCGGCGGGTTCACCCTGGGCGTGGACGGATATTTGCGTCGGTCGCGCAACCTGATCGACGAAGGCCAGTTCGGCGCGCCGATCATCCTGACTCCGTTCAACTATCGCAAGGGCCGCATCCAAGGGGTCGAGGCCAATATGAGCTATGCCCATGGGGGATGGCTGGCCTATGCGAATTTCGCCTATGCCAAGGCGCAGGGGCTGGAGGTCGTGTCGAGCCAGTTCAACTTCGACGGCCCGGCCAGCGATCCGGCGACCGAGCTCGGCTATATCGCCCGCCACTATGTCTACCTGGATCACGACCAGACCTATACCGGGTCGGCCGGCCTGTCCTACGCCTTCCGTCAGGGGCCGCTATCGGGCCTGAAGCTCGGCGGCGACATGATCTACGGGTCGGGCCTGCGGGCGGACGACGATGTAAACGGCATTCCCAACGGCCTCGCGCTGAAGGACTATGCGCAGTTCAACCTGTCGGCCGGGTACCGGATCGCGCGCCCGGGCATCAGCCTGCGCTTCGACATCATCAATGTCGGTGATCATGTCTACCAGATCCGCGACGGATCGGGTGTCGGGGTCGGCGCGCCGCAATATGGCCCGCGCCGCGGCTTCTTCTTCGGCATTTCGAAAAGCATCTGAGCGAAGCATGCCACTGGCCGGCTCCTCCGGGAGCCGGTCGCTTTTTTACGGCGTCTCGTGATCGTCGGCAGCGTCCATCGCTTGCCTGTTCCCGCCGATTTCCTCATCGGGCATCAACGGGCGCGCGGGCGCCGCGTGATCGGCGATGGAGCGGGCGATGATCGATGTCGGACTGATCGGTTTCGGGCTGGCCGGCGCCAGCTTCCATGCGCCGCTGGTCGAGGCGGTGCCGCGCCTCTGGCTCAGGAGTGTCGTGACCTCGCGCCGCGACGAGGTCGCCCGTGCCTTTCCCAGCGCTGCCGCGGTCGCGGACGCACCGGCGCTGTTCGCCGATCCGTCGATCGGTCTGGTGGTGATCGCCACCCCCAATGATCTCCATGCGCCGCTTGCCCGCGCCGCGCTCGAGGCCGGCAAGCATGTCGTGATCGACAAGCCCTTCGCGGTCGATCCAGCCGATGGCCGCGCGCTGATTGCGCTGGCGCAGGCGCGCGGCCTTGTCCTGTCCGTCTTCCACAATCGTCGCTGGGACAGCGACTTCCTCACGGTGCGCGAACTGCTCGACAGCGGCGTGCTGGGCGAGGTGATGCTCGCCGAATTGCGCTGGGATCGCTTTCGTCCTGCGATCAAGCCGGGCTGGCGCGAAGCGACGGTTGATGTCGGCGGCGGCATGCTCGCCGATCTCGGCCCGCACCTGATCGATCAAGCGCTGCAGTTGTTTGGCCGGCCCGACGCCATCGGTGCCGATCTGGCCGCGCAGCGCGCCGGCGTGGTGGTCGACGATTATTTCGAGCTGACGCTCCACTATGGCGAGCGCCGCGTGATCCTTTCCGCTTCCACCCTGGTCGCGTCGGCGCGTCCGCGCTTCGCGCTCCACGGCACCAGAGGCAGCTTCGTGAAATATGGGCTTGACCAGCAGGAGGCGTTGCTGCGCGCCGGCGGCAAGGCGACCGATCCTGGCTATGGGGAGGAACGGGCCGAGGCGCGGGGCATGCTGACGCTGGCTGATGGCACGGCCGAGCCCGTCGCGACGCAGCGCGGCGACTGGCGCCGCTATTATGAGGGGGTTGCCGACGCGATCCTCGACGGCGCACCGCCGCCGGTCGACCCCGCCGATGCGCTCGCCGGCCTCGAGCTGATCGCGCTGGCTCGGCAGAGCGCCGCGCAGGGTCGCACGCTGCCCGCCTGATCGGTGCCGCGCACGATCGCGTCGGGCATGACGACAGATCAGATCGCCGGGCAGGCGGATGTCGATCCCGGGAGGGAGGCGGCCGAATAGCCTCGAACCAGCGCCTGCAGGCCCAGTTCGAAGCTGGTATCGAAATCAAGCATGTCACCCAGGAAATCATGCATCGGGCCATTTTCCTGGTAGCTGGACCAGCCCAGGGTAAGCGAGATGACCGATGCCTGGAACGACAATGCCCTGGGCTGGTCCAGCCCGAGCGCGACCAGCGGCGCGGCGATCGCCCGTGCGCGATCGGCCGGATCGGAAGATTTGCCGGGGCGCGCCGTGGCGCAGATCCGGGCACCGTCACGGCGCGAGACGAGGCTGTGTCGCAGCGCCCGGCCAAAGGCGAGCAGCCATTCCCTCCATCCCGCGCATGCCGGCACTGCGGCGCGCGCCTCGACATAGATGAAGTCAGCCATCAGGCCGAGCAGCTCCGCCTTGTCGCCGATATGCCAGTATAGTGCCGGCGCCTGGACCGACAGTCGCGCGGCGAGCTTGCGCATGTTGAGGCCGTCGAGCCCGTCCTCGGCCAGGACCTCGAAGGCCGCGGCCACGATCGTTTTGCGCTCCAGCGCAACTTCCAGTCGGCGTGCCATCGCGGCGGATTGACAATTTAACAACGTTAAGTCAAATCGCCGACAGGAGAGAGGCGAAAGGCCATGACGATGAGCTATGTCCGTAATGCCTGGTACGTCGCGTCCTGGTCGCAGGATTTGCGGTCGGCCCGGCCATTCGCGATCACCATCCTGGGCGAACCGATCGTGCTGTATCGCGCCGAAAGCGGCCGGCTTGTCGCTCTCGAGGATCGTTGCGTGCATCGCCTCGCGCCGCTGTCGCTCGGCCGCTGCGAAGGGGATCGCCTGCGGTGTATGTATCACGGGCTGTTGTTCGATGCGGCGGGCCAGGTTGTGGAGATCCCCGGCCAGGATCTGATCCCGGCACAGGCGCGGGTGAAGAGCTATGCGGTGATCGAGCGCCATAGCTGGATCTGGATATGGATGGGGGAGGCATCCTGCGCCGACCCCGCCCTGATTCCACCGGCAGTCGGCCTGGACCATCCGGACTATATCCTCGGGCACGGTCAGCTTGATTATGCGGCTGAGGCCAGGCTGATCAACGACAACCTGCTTGATTTCAGTCATCTTTCCTATGTGCATGCGAACAGCTTCGGTTCGTCGGAAAGCTGGGCGCGTACGCGGCCGAAGGTCACCACACTCGCGCGCGGCGTGCGGGTGGAGCGCTGGCTCCCGGGCGAAGCCGATGGGCGCACCGGGGGCCGGGAGAAGGTGGATCGCTGGGCGACCTATGATTTCCTGGTTCCCGGCGTGCTGCTCATGACCGGAGGCAATTTTGCGCCGGGCACCGCGGAGCGATGCGGCGACGGTCCGCCGGACCTTGCGCGCGCGTCGGGCGGTGTCACCTTCACCAGCCAGGCGGTGACGCCGATGGCCGCCGGCACCGCGCGCTATTTCTTCTCCTGGGGGCCACACCGTGACCATGGCGATGGCGCGCTGCGTGACCTGCTGATGGGGGTGGCGGGCCAGGCCTTTGAAGAGGACAGGGTTATGATCGAGGCGCAGCAGCGCGTGATCGGCGCCACCCCTTCGCCCCGGGTCATGCCGACCACGGCAGACAAGGCGGTCATTCTGTTCAATCGCCTGGTGGACAGGCTGGCCCGGCAGGAGAGCGGAGAAGAGGAGCCTGTCGTGGCACCGGTCGCGGCGCTGGCCTGACGGAAGCATCGGCGCGGCGGCTTCGCCTGCCGTTACCGCACGTTCAGGCCGAGTTCCCCGAGGAGGTTGCCGGCCTGCTCGCGCGAGACCGTCGCCCCGCGAAACAGCGCTGCGTCGATCAGCCTTAATCCCCCCAGGTCGGCGCCCCGCAGATCAGCGCCTTCGAAGCGGCAGGCGCGCATGTTCGCATTGCGCAGGCTGCATTCGTCGAACACGACGGCGCGGAAATCGCAGTTGCGCAGGTCCGCCTGGCTGAAGTCGAGCTTGTGCAGCGTCTGCTTGCGGAACGAATAGGCGGGCAGTTTCGCGTTGATCAGCAGCGTCTCGCGGAATTCCAGGTCGAGCCCGCGGGCTTCCGACAGGTCGGCGCCGGTGAGCTTGCACCCCGTGAACGTGGCTGACCGCAGCGTCGCCCACCGGAACAGGGCATTGTTGAAATCGCACCCCGTGATGCTTGCCTCGGTCAGGTCGGCCGCGACGAACGACGCGAAGGCGCCCCGGCAGGACTGCCACCGGCTACCCTCCAGCTTCGCTCCGTCGAAATTGGCATGCCGTAGCGCGCATCGCTCGAACGCCCAGCCCGACAGGTCGAGCCGGGCGAGGTCGGCCGCTTCGAGGTCGCAGTCGGCCAGCGATGCCGCGCCGCCCGCTGCTGCCAGCCCCTCGATATCGCTGCGCTGCAGGGTCTGCGCGTGCACGGCGCGATCGGGGGCGGGGGCTTGCTGCATGGCTCTTCCTAGGGGCAGCATCTGCGCAATCCAACATAGACCGTTCGCTCGCGGCCACCTGATTCAACCGGCCGGCGTCGACGCGTAACGTCCTTCGCGATAACTGCCGATTGCAAGTCGAGCGCATGCCCCTCGCGAAATTCGTTAGTGGCTGATACGTTCCTGTCGCGCGGCCGGCGGTGCCCAGCCGACTGGCAGCGTCCGTGCCGGAAGCCTGATTGTCACCTTTTGTGCGATATCGCGCGAGGACTGGCCAACTATGACATCGTAATTGCCCGCCGCGATCCGCCATTGGTGCCCGGCCGGGTCCCATGTGGCAAGCAGTCGCGGATCGACACGCAGCGTCACCCGCTTCGATGCGCCGGGTTCGAGCGCGATCTTGTCGAATGCACCCAGCCGCTTCGGTGCTTCCCAGCCCGTGCCCGCGACATAGACCTGCGGCACTGCCTTGCCCGCGACCGCGCCGGTGTTGCGCACCGTGAAGGTCACGCTCACGCCCGCGCCCGTAGGTGCTGCGCTCAGTCCGCCAAGCGAGAAATCGGTATAGGAGAGCCCATGGCCGAACGGGAATTGCGGCTCCAGCCCCTTCGCGTCGTACCATTTATATCCGACGGTCGCGCCCTCGCTGTAGATGGTCTCGCCCGGGTTGGGCGCTGTGGGACGCGGCAACTGGTCAAGGCTGCGCGGGAAGGTCGCCGGCAGATGACCCGATGGATTGACCTTGCCGAACAGCAGGTTCGCGATCGCGGTTCCGCCTTCCGTGCCCGGATACCAGGCGGCCAGTGCTGCTCCCACCTGGTCGATCCACGGCGTCAGCACCGGTCCGCCCGTTTCCATCACCACGACTGTCCTGGGGTTCGCGGCGGCGACCGCGGCGATCAGCGCATCCTGGTTGTCGCTCAGGCTGAGCGGTACGTCGAATCCCTCGCCCGCCCATTGCGTCACGAAGACGATCGCGACGTCGCTGTCCTGCGCCAGCGCGGCCGCTGCGGCGGAATCTTCGCCGCTGGCGAAGCGCACCTGCGCGCCCGGTGCCTGCTTCGCGATCGCATCCATCGGCGAGGAGGGGTAGTACATGATCGGCCCCGGCCAGGCCGCCGGCATCAGCCCGGGCACCGCATTGCCTCCGCGCGGATAAACCAGCGACGACCCACCGCCGGCCAGCACGCCCTTGTCGGCATGGCCGCCGATCACCGCAATGCGTTTTGTCGCGGGCGACAGGGGCAGGAGCGCGCCTGCGTTCTTGAGCAGCACGGCGCCTTCCTCGGCATCGCGCCGGGTCACCACCGCGTGCGCGTCATAGTCGATCGCCGCCTCGGCCACCGGATGTTCGAACAGGCCATGCGCGATCATCGATCGCAGGATCCGCGTCGCCATGCCGTCAAGCTGCGCCTCGCTCACCGCGCCGCTGGCCACTGCCTGCTTCAGTGGTCCGTCGAACCAGGGCTGGTCGTCGAACGGAAAACCCGAATCCTGGTCGAGCCCGGCATTGGCCGCCTTGGCCGCGCTGTGCGTCGCGCCCCAGTCGGACATCACATAGCCCGGCCATTTCCAGTCCTTGCGCAGCACCTGGTTGAGCAGGAAGTCGTTCTCGCAGCCATAATCGCCGTTGATCCGGTTGTAGGAGCACATCACCGAACCGGGGTTGGAGCGCTCGATCGCGAACTGGAAGGCAAGCAGGTCGGACGTCCGCAGCGCGCTTTCCTCGACGATGGAATTGGCCTTGAAGCGGTCGGTCTCCTGATCGTTGACCGCATAATGCTTTACGGTCGAAATGATCCGGTTGGACTGGATCCCGGCGATCTGTGCCCCGACTATCGCGCCGGCGAGCAGCGGATCTTCGCCGCCATATTCGAAATTCCGTCCGTTGCGGGGTTCCCGCATCAGGTTCACGCCCCCGGCGAGCATCACGTTGAACCCGGAATTGCGCGCCTCGTCGCCGATCATCGCGCCGCCGGCAAAGGCCAGGTCGCGGTTCCAGCTCGCAGCCGTGGCAAGGCCGGAGGGGAGGGCCGTCCGCTCGCGCTTCTGCACTGCGCCGCCCTGCGTCGCCACACCGACACCCGCATCCGTCTGCCATTGCGGCGGGATGCCCAGGCGGGGAATGCCCGGCACGTAGCCGGCCGAGCCCGGGCGGGCCTCCTTCGGTGTGGTGAATTTCTTCGGGGCGAAGTCGGTCCCGAAATAGCCGAATACCAGAGTCAGCTTCTCGTCGCGCGTCATTTTCCTGACGAGTGCGGCGGCACGAGCTTCCGGGCTGGCGGGGGTTGCGACCCGCGGCCTGGTCGGCGTCCGCTTCGGCGAGGCGACCACGGATGCGGCCGTCCCGGCCAGCAAGGTCAGCATCAGGCCGGTCGTCCATGCGCGCGTCGTCATTTGCTCTCTCCCTGTCCGCTTGGCCGACGCCTGTTATCGCGCCTGATACCGGTCCCATGCTGGCTCATGTCCAACCTTGTCAATAGTCGCGGCCAACTGCCCGATCCGGCGATTCCGGGTTTGCCGCCGTCCGCGAAGCCCGCTTGGAGAAATGGTGCGGAAACGGAATAATGCGCTATGAGGCAAGGTTGAGGAGAGCCACGAGATTGTGACCGAGAAAATTTCCCGTCGCCGTCGATCGGCACCGACGATCCGCGACGTTGCGAAAATGGCCGGCGTTTCGTCGATGACCGTCTCGCGGGTCATCAATGGCGAAGCCAATGTCCGCCCCGCCACGCGGGAAGCGGTCAACACCGCCATCGCCGCGCTGAGTTATTCACCCAATCCCGCTGCACGGAGCCTTGCCGGCGCTGCGCCGGTCCGCATCGGCTTGCTCTACAGTAACCCCAGCGCCGCCTATCTCAGTGAGTTCCTGGTCGGAAGCCTCGACCAGGCGAGCCGCAGCGACGTCCAGCTCGTCATCGAGAAATGCGAACTCGGCGACCATGAGATCGAAGTCGCCAAGCATTTGATTGACAGCGGTATCGACGGGCTGATCCTGCCGTCGCCGCTGTGCGATTCCCCCAAGCTGATCAAGACGATCGCCGATGAGGGGGTTCCAGCCATATTGGTCGGGAGCGGCCGGCCGGCACAGGAACTGAACGCCGTCAGCATTGACGAATTCGCCGCCGCCTATGCGATGACGCGCCATATTGTATCGCTCGGGCATCGCCGGATCGGCTTCGTCATCGGCAATCCGGAGCAGACGGCGAGCGACGAGCGCCTGCGCGGCTATTATGTGGCGCTCGCCAAGGCCGATATCCCGGTCGACGAAGCGTTGGTGGCACAGGGGCTGTTCACGTATCGGTCGGGACTCGACGCAGCCGAAAAGCTGCTCGACGTGGTCGATCCCCCGACGGCGATCTTCGCCAGCAATGACGACATGGCGGCAGCCGTCGTCGCGGTGGCGCATCGTCGCGATCTCGATGTCCCTGGTGATCTCACTGTCTGTGGCTTCGACGATACCACGCTCGCGACGGCGATCTGGCCCGAACTCACCACGATTCACCAGCCGATCGCCGATATGTCCCGGGCCGCCGTCGAGATGCTTGTTTCGACGATTCGGCGCCCGCGCGCCGGCGACGACAAGCAGCATGTCGTGCTTGATTTTACCCTTGTGCGTCGCCAGTCCGATGCCGCGCCCAGGCGACGTCCGCCGACGCGGAGGGTTCGCCCCGGCCAGGACTGATCGTCGAAACCAGGAAGCACCAGCAGGCGTTCGATGGGCTCACCGATCCGGTATCCCGGCCGCGCGGTGGTCAGGCGTCGATCATTACGATAACCCAACAGGAGTTGTTCCGTGCCCTATTCCCTGCCCTATGTCGCAGACCAAGGCCGCTATGATGGCCGGATGCCCTATCGCCGGTGTGGTAGGAGCGGGCTCGATCTTCCGGCGATCTCGCTAGGCCTGTGGCAGAATTTCGGCGGCGCCGATGTCTTCGAGACGGGCCGGGCGATCCTTCGCCGCGCGTTCGATCGTGGCGTCACCCATTTCGATCTCGCGAACAATTATGGCCCGCCCTATGGCTCGGCGGAGGAAAATTTCGGGAGGGTCCTCGCCACGGATTTCGCGACCCACCGGGACGAACTGGTGATCTCGACCAAGGCGGGCTGGGACATGTGGCCAGGGCCGTATGGCGATGTCGGCGGATCGCGGAAATATCTGATCGCAAGTTGCGACCAGAGCCTGAAGCGGATGGGGCTCGACTATGTCGATATCTTCTACTCGCACCGCGTGGACCCGAAGACTCCGCTGGAAGAGACGATGGGCGCGCTGGCGCACCTCCACCGTCAGGGCAAGGCGCTGTATGTAGGCATCTCCTCCTATTCGCCCGAACTCACGCGCAAGGCGGCCAGCATCCTGCGCGAGGAGCGTGTGCCGCTGCTGATCCACCAGCCGAGCTATTCGATGCTCAACCGCTGGATCGAGGGCGAACTGCTCGGTACGCTGGAAGAACTGGGCGTTGGATGCATCGCCTTCTCGCCACTCGCGCAGGGCTTGCTTTCGAACAAGTATCTCAACGGCGTGCCCGAGGGCGCGCGGGTGAGCAAAGGCGTCTCCTTCCGCCAGACGATGCTTTCCGACGAGAATCTGGGGCGCATCCGGGCGCTCGATGCGATCGCCGGGCGGCGGGGCCAGACGCTCGCGCAGATGGCGATCGCCTGGGTATTGCGCGATCCGCGCATCACGGCGGCACTGATCGGTGCGCGGACGGTCGAGCAACTCGATGACTCGCTGGATGCGGTCAACCGCCTGGCCTTCGACGCCGAGGAGTTGGCCGAGATCGACAGATATGCCGGCGAGGGCGGCATCGATCTCTGGAAGGTGTCCTCGACGCTTTGAGTCGGGAGATTGCCGCCCTCCCCGATCGGGGAGGGTGGCAGCACCTGTGACGGGCGCGAGCGTTCGCGCATGCCCGTCGCCGGGTGGAAGCAGGATAGTGCCTGGCGACGAGCCGCAAACGAAAAGGGCGCCCCCGCAGGGACGCCCTCTCGAACAAACCGACCGGGACCAGGCCCGATCGCGCCTATTACATGTTGGTTGCGACCGCGTTGCCGGCGGTTGCGTTGTCCAGCGTGTCGACGGCAGTGGCGTTCGCCGAATTGTCCGTCACAGCTTCCATGTTGTCGGCAGGAACTTCAACATTGTCCATCGCCATTTCCGCGTTGTTGTCGGCGGCAGGCGCTTCGGACTTGCAGGCGGCGAGCGACATCAGGCCGGCGGCGGCGAGAACAAAGGCGATCTTCTTCATGCGGATGCTCCCAAGCATAGCAAAATTCGCGGCCAGCCCGATTGCTTACCACGAGGCACTTTTCATAGCGAACGGCGCGGGTCCGTCAATCGCAATTCATCTGCCAGAAAGGTTTGGTCACGGTTTTCCGTCATTTCCGGATCGTGACCGGCCCGAGCTCCTCCGGCGCGTCGGCAATAACGGCCAGCATCGCGGTCCATGCCGCTACGTTCTGGCGCAGTTGGTCGGGGTCGATCCGGTCGAGCGTATCCTCCGGCGTATGATGCCAGTCGAAATAGCGCAGGCCGTTCTGATTCAGATCTATTCCCGCAACGCCGGTCGCGAGCGTCGGCTCGACATCGGAGCCGCCATTGGCCAGGCCGGCCCCGCGAATCACGCCGATCGGATCGAGCGCCGACGCAAGCCGGTCGGCGATCGGCTTGGCGCTGTCGGGCAGGTTGGTTTGGAACCGCCATACCCTGTCTGCCCCGAAATCGGACTCCGACGCCAGAGCATGCCGTTCACCCGCGTGCGCCTTGGCGTAAGCGATGCCTCCGAAACCGCCGGTCTCTTCGTCACCGAACCAGACGACGCGAATCGTACGCCGGTGCTTGCCGGCGTCCATCATCAGCTTCGCGGCCGCGGTGGTGATGGCGATGCCCGCACCGTCGTCGATGGCGCCGGTACCGAGATCCCAGCTGTCGAGATGGCCACCAATCAGAACGATCCCGGCGGAAGGGTCGGTTCCCGGCACGTCCGCGACAACATTCCCGGATTCCCGCATCCCGACGCGCTTGGGCGTAAGCAGCAAATGCAGCGTGACGGGTTTGCCGAGCTTGACCATCCGCTCGAGATTGGCCGCATCCGCCACCGAAAGCGCTGCTGCCGGTATCGGCGCGACGCCGGCTTCGAAGTTGGTGACCCCGGCATGCGGGCCGCGGCCATGGTCGGTACCGATCGAGCGGATGACGATCGCGCTTGCGCCCTTCTTGGCAGCGATATTCGGGCCGGCCCGGCGGGCCTGGCCCTGGCTGCCATAGCTGGAGCCGTCCATCGTCGCCTGCATCGTGTTCGAAACAAACGCGATCTTGCCTTTCAGGCTGCCGTCGGGCGCAGCGCGCAGATCGTCGAGGCTCGGGAAGAAGACGACGGGCAGCGTCAGCCCGTCGGCGGGGGTGGCCCCGGAATTGCCCAGTGCGGTGAGCCGCAGCGGCTGAGAATAGGGGGAAACCACTTCGCCGCTTTCAAGTCCGCGTTCCCAGGTATCGAGCTGGTAGGTTTCGATGTGCACGTTCTTGAAACCAAGCGCCTTGAGCCGCGCGACCCCCCAATCGCGCGCCCTGGCCTGTTGCCGCGATCCGTCCGGGCGTGGCCCGATCTCGGTGGTGAGCCCTTCGACGATGTTCCAGGCGACCTTGTCCGACAGGGCGGCGTCGCGCAGCTTGTCGACGGTCGGGTCGAGCGCGACCTGTGCCGTGGCGGGGAACGTCAGGGCCGAAGCGGCGAGGGCCGCCAGAAGGGCGATATTGCGGGCCATAGGATCTCCAAGCGCCCCAGCCGGTCGGGGCGTCGCGACGGGGCTTAGAAGCAAGCGTGGTGGTTCGACAAGACGGCGCCGGACCGAAAGGCCCGTCAACGATGTGGTTTGCCATCCGGCCCTCCAGCCACTACATGCGCCACCGAAATCCCAGCATTCAAACGACGGAGCCGATCGGCGATGGCCGTGCAGTACAGCTATGTGATGAAGGGTCTGACCAAGACCTTCCCTGGTGCCGCGAAGCCGGTGCTCAACAACATCCATCTCCAGTTCCTCGGCGATGCGAAGATTGCGATCATCGGCCCGAACGGCTCGGGCAAATCGACCCTGATGAAGATCATGGCCGGCATCGATCCCGATTTCGTCGGTGAGGCCTGGGCCGCCGAGGGAATCAAGGTCGGCTATCTGGCGCAGGAGCCGCAGCTCGATCCCAGCAAGAACGTCATCGACAACGTCAAGGACGGCGTCCGGCCGGTCGCTGATCTGGTCGATCGCTTCAACGCGATCTCGGCGGAAATGGGCGATCCAAAGGACGACACCGATTTCGACGCGCTGATGGAGGAGATGGGCGATCTCCAGGCCAAGATCGATGCGGTCGACGGCTGGAGCCTGGACAACCAGCTCGAGATCGCAATGGAGGCGCTGCGCTGCCCGCCCGGCGATTCCGCGGTGACGAACCTGTCCGGCGGCGAGAAGCGCCGCGTGGCGCTGTGCAAGCTGCTGCTCGAAAAGCCCGATATCCTGCTGCTCGACGAGCCGACCAACCATCTGGATGCCGAGAGCGTCCAGTGGCTCGAAAATTATCTCAAGGAATATACCGGCAACGTCATCCTCGTGACGCATGACCGCTATTTCCTCGACAATGTCGTGAACTGGGTGCTCGAGCTCGATCGCGGCCGCTACTACACCTATGAGAGCAACTATTCCGGTTACCTGGAAAAGAAGGCCAAGCGCCTCGAGCATGAGGAGCGCGAGGAGCAGGGCAAGGCCAAGGCGATCCAGGACGAGCTCGCCTGGATGCGGCAGACGCCAAAGGCGCGTCAGACCAA
>Ga0255338_1003457_pt1 | contig 18912 bp, 17 predicted proteins | sample MeOH1_35cm_T4_19_FD_203715 | JGI IMG/M metagenome (GOLD analysis project Ga0255338, IMG submission 203715) | Sandy soil microbial communities from University of British Columbia, Vancouver, Canada - MeOH1_35cm_T4_195 | ecosystem: Engineered > Artificial ecosystem > Sand microcosm > Unclassified ...
TTTTGCTTCCTCTAGCCCGCGACGATCGCGCACCAGAAGGCCGTTCTGAGCGCCTAGTGTGGTGGAGATGGCGACGACGAGGGGAATCGCCAACCCCAGCGCGTGAGGACACGCGATAACGAGAACCGTAACCACTCGCTCGATCGTGAACGCTGCCGGAGCGTCGAGTGCAATCCATACAACCGTCGTCAGTACACCTGAGGCGATGGCAACGAACGTGAGATAGAATGCAGCCCTGTCGGCCAGCGCCTGCGCTCGAGACCGGGATGTCTGCGCCTGGGCCACGAGTCGCATGATTCCGGCGAGGGCAGTCTGGTCACCGGTTCTGGCCACCTCCACTCGCAAGGAACCGGCGCCGTTGACCGTTCCGGCGATGACTTCCGCCCCCTCTGATTTGTCGACGGGCCGCGACTCTCCGGTGATCATCGATTCATTGACTACGCTCTTCCCGTCCCGAACTACGCCATCCGCCGGAATGCTTGCCCCGGGTCGCACGAGGATCAGATCACCAGCACGAAGTGCGCTGACGGGAACTTCCTCGGTCGCTCCAGCCACGATCCGTACCGCCACGGCCGGAAGCAGTTTCGCCAGTTCGCGCAACGCTCCGCTCGCCTGCGCGATCGAGCGCATTTCCATCCAATGCCCCAGCAGCATAATGGTCACGAGCGTCGCGAGCTCCCACCATAGCGACATCGCTTCGAAACCAAGGGTTACGGCAAGACTGAAGACGAATGCGACGGCGATCGCGAGTGAGATCAGCGTCATCATGCCGGGCAGTCGATCCTTCAGTTCCCGCACGGCACCCTGTACGAATACCCACCCGCCGTAGAAGAACACCGCGGTACCGAACACCGCCGGAATGAAATCCGAACCCGGAAACACCGGTGCTTCGTAGCCGAGCCAGTCCTGGAGCAGATCGCTCCAGATCAGCGTAGGAATCGTGAGCAGCAGCGAAAGCCAGAACTTGTTCCGGAACATTTCGACGCTGTGACCGGCGTGCTTGTCGTGACCCGCATGCTCGTCATGACCGGCGTGCATGTCTCCGGCGTCGTGCGGGAGTTCAGGATGCTCGGGGTAACCCGGTTCCGACGGCGGTTCGCCGGGCGGCTCAGGGTGATGGTGATGGCCGTTGTGCACTTGATGCTCTTGCTTGTCCATGGACGGCAGTTATGATCGAGTTAGCGGGCGCGACACGTTGCCGTTCGCAGAATATTTTGAGGATGGAAATGCACCGACGACGAGCATCCTTCCTCAGGCCCTTCGAGCATGATACGTGCGTTCGCACGCCGGGGAAAGCAGATTTAGCTTGTTCGACGAGGGTTTCGCAGGCGCAACCTTTATGCCGAGTAAAGGTCCTTCAGCGGAGAACACGGTGGTAAAACGGCGAAGCCGATCGATGCGGAATGAGAAGTCCGATGCGCCGCGCTTTCAGGACACAGTGCGACTTTCGGCGGAAGGGTTGGCCAAAGTGCTGGGCGACCTCGAGGCGCGTGTCATGCAGGCCGTGTGGTCCGCCCGGGCACCCCTCAGCGCGCGCGAGGTGCACGCGAAAGTCATCCGCAAGCACGACATCGCACTTCTCACAGTGGTGACGGTATTGAACAAGCTCGTCGACAAGCGGCTCTTGAGACGCGCCAAGGAAGATGGGGTTTTCCATTACGACCCGGTTCTGACCGAGACAGAGTTTCGCAACCAAACGGCGCAGCGCGTAGTAAAAGGGATCCTGTCCTTTGGACCGGCAGCTATTGCCGCATCGTTCGTTGATGCGCTTGCTGAACAGGATCCGGATCAGCTCGCAGAACTCGAGCGACTCGTACGCGAACGGCTGAAGAAAGAACGCAGGCGGCCGTGAACAGGAGTGGGAAGTTTTATACTTACTCCATGGAAAAGGAGCGTGCCTGGCGCATCGTCATACTTCTGACGCTCAGCGTCCTGTTGATGATTTCCATGCTCCCTCTCCTGGGCCACCATGTCGTCGGGTCCATGACACCCACAAACGGACATCTCATCAGCCTTTGCCTGGTGGCACTGAACACTCTGTTCGCCCCAATTCATGGCGCCTTTCACCTCGCGTTCATCACCGGCGTTGTCTACGCTCTCGCAGACCGCGTGAGAGCCTGGCACCTGGCACACACGACGGTCGAGGTGCTTGATTGGGATCCGCCAGTTCCGGGAGATCGCTTCTGGACCGCAGCCGATCAGGCAGCGGTCGACCCAGCGCGCATCCGAGTCACATTTGCCCTCCCGACCGTAGCATTCACGATCGGGTGGTGGACGCCTGTCATCTACGTGGGGCGTGAAAACGCATCCGGCCTCAGCACGGAGCAACTCGCCGCCGTAATCGAACATGAGGCCGCACACCTGAAGCGTCGCGACCCGCTGCGATTGGCCCTTCTACGCTTTCTTACCTGCATGCTGTACTGGCTGCCGATCGTCCGTGGACTCGCTTCCGACCTCGCCGAAGACCTCGAATTTCTTGCCGACGACGCCGTGCGAAAACCGGCTGTGCTTGCGTCGGCGATACTGGCAACGGCACGTTCGTCCGTTACGGCCGGCGCGCCACAAGGTACTGCGGGCTTCCACCGCGCTGACCTCGTTGACCGACGGGTACGACGTCTTGTTGGTGAACGCGCTCCCATGAGAAGTCACGTGACATCTCGCTCCGTTGCCGGCGCGATCACCACTCTCGTTCTGCTCGTGAGTTCCGGGATCGTCGCGTCTTTTCCCGCACAAGACGCCATCACGACCGGCGTTGAACACTGCGCGAACCACGAAACGCCGTGGGGTCACCTGTTCTGCACGTTCGACCGGGCCTATCCTGGGCACGAGGGCTGTCCCCACCTTTTCGTGACCAACCACACACCATCCCCTGCGGACCGTTAGCACAGAGCCAATCGCTCACCGCCTTGTGCATGGTTAAATTTTATGCTAGATGAAATCTGCCAGCGGAGCGCGCCGGCTGCCTCGATTGATTTTGTGCTGTGGGGTCCCATGCACGTTGTGTTCAGCGGTTTCTCACCTCCCGGTCAACCGGCTTCGGCGGACCCGTCGCGCGAAAGCCTTTTGCGCCAGAGAAGCGCATGGAGAGCAGCCGGCAGGAAGCTGCTCGTTGCTGTCGTCCTGGGCATTGTACTGCCTTGCACAGCATCCGCCCATCAACGCCTGCTTCGCTCGGATCCCGAATCAGGATCCCAGTTGTCCGATGTACCTCGAGTCATTCGGCTCGTCTTCAATGAAAACGTAGAATTGGCGGTCAGCAGGGTGAGCCTTGCAGGCCCGAATGGGCCCATACCGCTCGGAGCGCCACGGCTTGACGCAGACTCCGCGAACATACTGATTGCCGAAGTCTCGGCTCCCCTCGTTTCCGGAACGTACCGGATCACCTGGCAGGTTGTTGGGTCTGACGGTCACCCGGTGAGAGGTGAGGTACCCTTTACCATACTGCCTGACGCTTTCGGGCTTACTGGCACGGATCCGGGTCCCTTGGCGCCCGGAGTCAGCTCTCTCCCAGCCGAGCATCATGCGCAGGGCTCCCCGGCGGATTCAGGATTTGATGCAGAGTCGCCCCTGTATGCACTCGTGCGCTGGCTAACGTTTGGGGGGCTGCTGGCTCTCATTGGCGTTGTTGCATTTCGGGTTCTTGTCCTTGGTCTTGTATCTCGCAAGTGGGAACCCGCCGGATCAACGATTCTTGCCCCTGCCGCATCCAGGGCAACTAGAATGGGTCTGGTTGCGATTGGCGTCCTTGCCGTTGCACTGTTGCTAAGGCTCTACGCGCAGTCCTATGCACTGCATGGTCCACGAGAAGCTCTCGATCCTGATCTCATCGGAACGATGCTGTCCCGCACGCTCTGGGGGTGGGGATGGCTGTTGCAGCTAGCGGGAACTCTGTTCGCTCTTGGCGGCCTGCTGCTGGCGCGCCGAAACAATCGCGCCGGTTGGATGCTCACGGGACTTGGGGCGATCGCACTTGCATTTACTCCAAGTCTCTCGGGACATGCAGCGGCAGAACGCGAACTCACCGCCCTCGCAATCCTTGCTGATGGCCTTCATGTACTTGGCGCGGGCGGTTGGCTTGGAACTCTCCTGGTCGTGCTGCTGGTCGGAATTCCTGTCGCTCTGCATCGAATTGACGAACCACGTGGCGAAGCAGTCGCGGCATTGATCAATGCGTTTTCGCCAACGGCACTGTTCTTCGCCGGTATGGTCGTGGTAACCGGAACGGTTTCGGCTTGGCTGCAGCTCGGAAGCATACCAGCCCTATGGCAGAGCACATACGGGCGCATGCTACTCCTGAAACTCGCCGTGCTGATTCTGGTGTTCGGGACGGGCGCCTACAACTGGCTGAAAGTCCGGCCCGCGCTGGGAAGCGAAGTTGCAGCACAGCGTCTCCGTCGTTCGGCAAAATTTGAGCTTGCCATCGGCATTGTCGTGCTCGCCATTACGGCCGTGCTCACGGCAACACCGCCGCCCGGCGAGGAGATCGCTCCGTCCGTGTCAACGCCGGCTGTCTCGAACTGACCTCCCGAGGAGAACAACGATGCGAAAGTTCATGGTGTTGCCCTTATTCCTGGCAGTTCTGTCCGTTCCTTCATCTGTGTTCGCGCAGCGGACTGCGGACACCGAGCGCGACGCAGTAGCGCGCGTTATCACCCATTTCGCCGAACGCATCCAGGCCAATGACCTGAGCGCGATCGATTCACTGTTCCCCCGGCGGGGCGTACACATCCTGACGGACAGCGCAACAACCCACGGCTGGGCAGAATTCCGTGACAAGCATTTGAAGCCGGAGCTGAGTCGTTTTCAGGATCCCCGGTACACACACTCCGCCGTGGAAGTGGTCGTTCGTGACAACGTCGCGTGGGCGGCGTTTCGTAGAGAGCTGAGCAGCGGCAACGGGAGCACCGGGCCGTTGCAGGGCCGCGGGACTGCAGTCCTCGAGAAGATCGACGGCCGCTGGACGATTGTGCACCTGCACGTTTCCAATTGAGCTGCGATCAGAGGCATTCAACCTGTCTGCACGTCAGACACACACCATCAGGAGATGGCGATGCAACCTCTCAAGCGGGCACTTCGTTCAAGTTTCGCAATCATCACAGGAATTGCTGCGTTGGCCATGCCCGCAGGCGCACGTCATGCGCATGGTCAAGCGTCTAGTACGGGCGATTCTGCCACGGTCGCGGCCGTTGTTCACCAGTACCATGAGGCACTCGCGAGCGGGGACAGCGCTGCCGCGCTGCGTCTTCTTGCCGAGGATGCCGTAATCCTCGAGAGCGGCGGTATCGAGTCGCGCACCGAATACCGTGCACATCACCTGCAAAGCGATATCGCGTTTGCGCGGTCGGTCAAAAGCGAACGCGGGCCGATCCGCGTTGCAGTCCGAAATGATGTTGCGTGGGCAACATCAACGAGCAAGACCACGGGGCAGTACGGTGATCGTGCGATCAACTCCGCGGGCGCCGAGCTCATGGTCCTGATAAAAACGCCGGCGGGTTGGCGGATTTCTGCAATCCATTGGTCATCGCGAAACGTGCGCCCCCTGAGCGGGATGTGAATCGTCAGGTTCGCTGCCGGGCGTATGCGCTGGCCTGCCGAAAGTGCGGCAAGGAGTGTCGGAAGATTGTCGGAGCGTAGGCCAGCGCACGCTACCATCACGTGCGAATACGGCGGCGTTCCGATAGACAACCAGGATTACAACCCGCGAAATCGCTGAATCGAAAGCCGCTGATTACCGGCCTAGCAGACGCGAACGTTACGTGACCGCAATTCAGGAGCCCGTTCCCTCCAATCGACCCTGCATGACTGCCGTTTCCAAGCCCGGTGGATGCGTACCGGGCGTGGCATGTTTTATGACACATAAAGCGATCAGCTTACTATGGCTGAAATCATGTTTTCCGGGACGCGGCACTGCGAGGAGACACAGAGTGAGAGTTTACTTTGCGGCAGCATTCCTGTTGTGGGCACCGGCGGTTTCAGCACAGCACCCAACACATCCGGTCCGACCCGCTATGGACACGACACAAGAGATGCACGCCATGGTCGGTGTTCTGGGAATTCCCCTTAGCCGCGAAGGATCTGGAACGTCCTGGTTGCCGGACAGCACACCCATGTACGCAAAACATCGCCGTCTGGGGGCATGGCAGCTTATGCTGCACGGAAACGTGTTTCTGCAGTACATCGACGAGGGCAGCGATCGGGGTGACGAGCAGTTCGGCAGCATCAACTGGATCATGGGAATGGCCCGCCGTTCAGCTTTGAGAGGGGAACTCTGGCTTCGGGCAATGTTCTCAGCTGAGACATGGACGGTAGGAGAATGCGGGTACCCGGACCTCCTTGCTACAGGGGAACTCTGCAACGGTGAGCCGCTGCACGATCGGCAGCATCCGCACGACCTTTTCATGGAGATCGCCGCCGGCTACGAACGTACCATCGCTGACGATCTTGCCATCCAGGTGTACGGTGGACCGGCGGCCGAGCCGGCACTCGGGCCAACCGCCTACCCTCATCGACTTTCGTCCTTCCCCGGGCCGCTCGCTCCGATTACTCACCATTGGCTGGATGCCACCCACATTTCTTTCGGCGTCGTTACTACCGGTTTGTTCAGCAGGCGGTGGAAACTGGAAGGTTCTCTTTTTAACGGGCGTGAGCCGGATGAAGAGCGCACCGATTTCGACTTTGCCAGTCTGAGTTCGTACTCCGGTCGGCTGGCCTTCATGCCGAACCCGAACTGGTCGTTGCAGGTGTCCGCCGCACAGCTGAACGAAGCCGAATTCCCGGAGGAGCCCGGCGGGAGCCGCGTCGATGTTACCCGCTACACCGCATCGGCTGTCTACCACCGTCCCTTTACGGACGCGTTTCTGGCCGCCACGCTCGCATATGGACACAACGAGGAAGAAGGCACTGGAACGAATGCGATTCTGTCTGAAGCAAGTGTAAACCTGCATGAAAAGCACATCTTCTCCGGCCGGTTCGAATGGGTCGAGAAAACGGGAGAAGACCTCGCTGTGAATGAGCCGCGCCTTGATCAACAAGTATTCCGGCTTGCGAAAGCGGGAGTCGCATACACGTTCCAGCTTCCTGGCCTTTGGGGTTGGGCGCCGGGCATCGGTGCCGGCGGTTCGGTCAGCTTCATACCGGACGATCTTGAATTGGTATACGGTGAACGCCATCCGATCGGATTCATATTATTTGCGAGCCTTCGCCCCGAGCGCATGCAGATGCTGATGGACTCGGCAGCCTCCCCGCACATGCAGCGCCATGAGTGATCTGAGAGGGCGAAGATGGCAACCGAACACGGCACTCACATTCCCGCCGGTGGGAATCGCAAAGCGCTGATTACGTCGGGGCTGCTGACTGGCACCTACTTCGGGATAGCGTGATCGACAAAGCCACCACTCGCCTGAGCAACAGCGCGCGGCCGACCCGTACTGAGAACCCAGCAAGCGGGGCTCAGCTCGGAGGCGCGCGTCTGCCATGGGTGAGGTATGCGGCAACCCGGCTGCGCACTCGCGCCGCGCTGCGTGCCGCGACGCCGCGAAGCATCTCGCGGCCACGGCGCCACAGGGACAAGACGAGCCGGAGCCATTCGAGGACTCGGATTATCGGATTCCGATAATTGGACGCCTTCGCCAGCTGATCCTGGATCATTCCACTCGCAGACGCGAGCCCGGAAGCAGTTGCCTGGGCCGCCAGTATCTGGACCACCCCCAGCAGTTCGACCAGGACAGCGGCAGTCTCGGCCGGCGCTGACCCCGGCTGCTGCTGGAGACACACTTCCCTGAGCTGCCGGACCTGCCGAGCGATAAGGTCGGAACCACCTGACGTCGACTGCGGGTGCGTCGGTTCGACCCCGTCCCGTACACCTACGAGCCAGGCCTTCCGCTCGTCGGGCGGCAGGTTCGCGAGCTTCTCGAGGAGGCTCGCCGGGTACGGTGCAAGATCGTCGAGAGTGAGCCCGACCGTAGAGAGGGTTGCGGCGTCGAAGCCGTCGGCGATCTGCAGATATTGGTGCACTGTGGGCTGCTTGAGCCCCACCCACTCGCCCACCGACTCCTGCGTTGCGCTGGCTCCAATGGAGGCGAGCGTTTCCCGGACCTGTGCGCACGCCAACGCCTTCTCGATCGGCCTGAGCTTCATCCCGCCCATGTTAGCGAGCAGGCAAATGGCCGCGGCCATGCCGTCGTCGGCTTCGACAACGACGGCGTCGATGTTTGTCTCGCCCGCTTTCCGTGCGGCGATGAGGCGCCGCTCGCCGTCGAGGAGTTCGTACTGCGAGTCGCCCAGCCTTCGCACGATTACCGCCTGGAGCCACCGACGAGCAGACACGCACTGGACCAGCTCCTTCATCGCTTCCGGAGCACAGCGGACCTGCGTGCGCCACGACGTGCGCAACTCGGTGATGCATACCGCGTCAAGCGGGATTCGTGCGAGGACTGTGCTTTCGACCATGTGCTTTGCCTTCGGTTCGATTCCTCGCCTGCCCGACACGAAGGCCGGAGCGGCGATACCGGAGGCAAGCCCCACTATTCGAGGCGCCCCTGCCAGATACGCACGAGACAGAAAGCGCGTTTGATTGTCGAATGGGAGGGAAGTACGAGACCGGCGCGCGACAGACTTCCTGGTGAGCGGCGTCAGCCGACCTGTAGCTCGAGGGGAAAGGTCAAAGGCGTCCGGTGATGTGTCAGAGTGGCTGACGGGACCGGGACGATGACCGAATCGTACAATTTCCAAACGCGAGCGAGGTCGAGCCGCAGGCACATTGGGGGCAGCCAACTAAATCTGATCTTGGCGGTGCCGATCACGCGCGTACGTGTGCACACGCGAGCGATCGCCAACGCCTCCCACTGGGTGCGGTCAAACGACAACCAGTATGTATACGCCCGAGCCTTTCGAGGCCGGCTCAGGAGCCCGCCGTCGCGAAGCGCATTGAGGCAGTCCTCCGATATTTGCGGCACGCGGGAGGCGAATTCGAGTGGGCTCGCGTCACCAACAACTACACTGGCGATGGAGCCGGCTTCGAGGAGCAGTCTCCAGAGCGCGCTGCCCTCCCGCCTGAGTAACCGGCTCTCCTTGGGCTCACCAAAGTTGCCCTCTGAGAACTGCGGGTACTTCCACCCTTGAATCCGTCGCCATTCGTCGATGTCAGCTTTCGGCAGTTCGCGACGGCCTCTTGCTGCGTCGATGGCGCTGGAGAGCAGCTTCCATTCGACCCCCTTCGCGGAATCGAATCGGTCGCGCGCCTTGAGCCATCGGTATGCTGTCGCGGCGTGGACTCCCACAGCTTGGGCCGCGACCGTCAGGGACTCGTGCAGCCCTACGCGCACCACGTTCGCAGCCAGTGCCTCCCAGAAGGCGTCGGGGCCTCCGAGGTGCCCGATTGTGTGGCCGCGTTCAGGCCCAGGGCTGCGCAGGGGTAGCGCTGCGTAACCTACTCGCCGTGTCGTCGTCTCATGACATTGTCCGCATTGCCACCGCTGCACCGCCGGCGACCCATCGCCCCTACGGTGCATGCCGTGACGGCGCCACGCATGACCAATCGACCCGAGCACCCTGCAACCACTCTCCACAGTGACCTCGCAAAAAGTATCACACATGATCCTGCAATATAACTGCATAGTCAGAATCGCGTCGGGTAGGGTGGGTTCAGACGATCAGGGATTCCCCCGGTCGCGAACCGCAACCATGCGCAAGGTGCCAAGATGACTCAGGCGAAGACGCCTCGGACGTATACGGCCCGACAGTTGAGCGATATCCTGCAAATGACCGTACGCGAAGTGTATCGAAGCTCGATCGCACGGCTGATCCCCGGCCGCTTCCAGGTAGGTGGCCGGACACGGTGGAACGCCGACGTGGTCGACCGCTGGATCGGCGGCGAGGGGAGGGCCGAGTAGTGGCTCGGCCCGTCAAACCAGGGAATGCTTCGCGCCGCCTGCGGGTGAGAACCCCGGGCTGGCGCGAAAGTCTGTTCGATGCCCGCCCCGGCAAGGCGACCGCCGCTGTCGCCCAGGCATGGCGCGACATGGTTCAGCGTGCGTTCTCGGCGTCCGAGTTCGGCGTCCTCGACGCACTGGCTGACGAGCTGATTTCCTTCCCGGAGGCGCTGGTCGAGCTCAAGAGCAACGGCATGACCGGCCTCGTTGCGGTCGCAGAGAAGGCGAAGCGGGAGGCGAAGTTGCGTGCCGAAACCGGCGGGTTTCCGGCCTGGTTCGAGGAGTTCCTGAGAATCCGCCCTCGGAGCGATCGCTCCTCCGCGGAGCAGCACGAAGCAATCGTGCGCCAGTCCGGCTACTTCCTCGACTGGCTCGTGAAGAAACACAAGGTGTCCGGTCGCGCGGATGTCACTCGCGCGCACTGGACCAGAGAGCACCTCCGGGAGTACGTCAGCTGGTACGTTGATCACCACACCGCGAAGGCGCTGGCCCGGCTCGAGAAGAAGTGGGCAAAGATGGACCCGCCGCTGGCCGACACAGAGAAACAAGAGCTGCTGCGGAAGGAGCGCGGCCGCAAGGCGTCGACGGCGAACAAGCACGTGAACGCGGTCGGGGCGCTGAGCCAGTGGCTCATCGAAAAAGAGCGGGTCGACCACGACCCCGCTCCGGGCGTTCGAATCACCGTGAAGCGCGAGTCGGCACACCGCGAGACCACCCAGCGCGGTATACCGGTCGAGATCGTCGCGCGGTTGCTGGAGCAGGCGCGGGCTTTCGACCAGGAGAACCTCTGCGCGAAGCCCGGCGAGCGGCCTGACGCGCTGTGGTGGGAGTGGCTGTACCGGAGCGGCGCCACTACCTACACGGAGGGCGTCCGCCTCCGGCCCGTCGACATCAAGACGAGCGAGGAAAGCGAGGGCACCATCCCGGTCTGGCTGCACGGGAGCAAGAAGGACGCGCGGAGGCGTCACGTTTACCCGCCCGCCGAATTCGCCTACCGTGTGCTCGCTCGCGCTGCCGAAATGGGCTACGCCCCCGATTCGAGCAGGGCGATTTTCACCTACACCGAAGACATGGGCCGCTGGTGGTGGGACCGTCTCATTACGTTCATCCGGCAGCGGGACCCGTCGCTCGGGGCGGAGCTCGAGGGGGCCACGCCCTATGACCTCCGGCACAGTTTCGCAATCCTGCACCTCGAGGGCGGCGTCGACATCTACGACGTCATGAAGCTGATGGGCCACTCGAGCATCGAGACCACGGCGATTTACCTCCGGCGTCGCGAGCCCGACCGCGCCAAGATCCGGGCCGCTGCGACCCGTCTGGACACGCTGACCGGGCGGCCGGCGCCCACCCATCCCGATCCGCGGGCCGAAGCCGAGCGGCTCCTGGCCGAGGTCCAGCAGGGCGGAGGCTCCTTGCTAAATCTCCTCACCGAGTTGATTCAGCAGCGCCGCTCGTAGCCAGCATCACGACCAGCCCAAACGACGATGCCCGCGGGGGGACTCCCTCCGCGGGCAAATTTACGGCCAAACTCCCTGACCCCTGTACGCACCAGGCCGCACCGGACAACCCGGGTGCTATTCGTTGTGGTTCAAGGCTTTCGCGGGTGGGGGAGGCCGAAACCGAAGCGGGAAAACGGGTCTTGGAACGGCCTCGGATCGGATTTTGAGTCCGCTGCGTTTGCCATTTCGCCACTCAGGCCTAACCTGAAAGATAGCGGAATCGGGAGGCTCACTCCAGCCCCTTCGGGCGGCCGATGATCTCCTGGAGCACGATCACGTCCCGCAGAGTGCCGCGCCGGGCAAGCGCGGTCAGACGGCCGGCCGCCGTAGTAGACGGTGTCGCGGCTGCGGCTTTCGGCGCAACGGCTGCCGGCGTGGCGATGCGGCGATGGAACTCCTCGTGACGCACACGCGGCGGCGGCGGCAACGTTTCCATCGAGACGACGACCGGTACTTCGTGGCGCTCGTACGTCTCGAGAGAACGTTCCTCGCGGCCGACGACTTCTGCCGGCGTACGGATCTCCTTGGCGCCGACCTCGACGAGCTCGCCTTCCTCGTCCGGCTCTTCTTCTTCGTAGCGCGTCGGTGGAGCGGGCCGCGGCGGCACGGGCGTCGGCGTTGGGCGCTTCTGACCCGTCAGGATCTCCCACAGTTCGTCCGGCAGCATCTCGGCCGCACTCTGCGGCTCCGGCTCTCTGCGTGAGACTTCCTCCGTCCGCGAGGGTGCCGGCGGCACACGCGGAGCTTCGGAGGGCACACGAGACGGCGGCTTCTGCTGCTTCTCCTGCCCCTTCTTCCTCATGTGCTCGAGCAGCGGCCCGACGATGAAGATGAGCGCGAAGAAAACGATCTTTAAAAGATCCTCCATCCCTGGACTCAGCTTTCCGACTTGCCGTTGTTTTCGCCGTCACCCTTGGCGATCGCCTGGCGCATCTCGGTGTCGGCGCTCACGTTCTGATAACGTGCGTAGTCCATGATGCCGAGCTGGCCTTTGCGGAACGCCTCGGCCATCGCGAGCGGCACCTGCGCTTCGGCCAGCACGACCTGCGCGCGCATCTCCTGCACGCGGGCCTTCATCTCCTGCTCCTGCGCGACGGCCATCGCGCGGCGCTCTTCGGCGCGGGCCTGTGCGATGCGCTTGTCGGCCTCTGCCTGGTCCGTCTGCAGCTCAGCACCGATGTTCTTGCCGACGTCGACATCCGCGATGTCGATCGACAGGATCTCGAACGCAGTGCCTGCATCGAGGCCCTTCGCCAGAACCGTCTTCGAGATGTTGTCCGGATTTTCCAGCACGGACTTGTGCGAAGCTGCCGAACCGATCGTGGACACGATGCCCTCGCCGACGCGGGCGAGGATCGTGTCTTCACCCGCACCACCAACAAGGCGGTTGATGTTCGCGCGAATGGTGATGCGCGCGGTGGCGATCAGCTGAATTCCGTCCTTTGCCATGGCGGCGACGCGCGGCGTGTCGATGACTTTCGGATTCACCGAAACGCGGACAGCCTCGAGCACATCGCGGCCGGCGAGGTCAATGGCCGCAGCCTGCTCGAAGGAGAGGCCCAGGTTGGCCTTGTCGGCGCTGATCAGCGCCTGGACGACGCGATCGACCTTGCCGCGGGCGAGGTAATGCGCTTCGAGCTGGCGCGTCGTCAGGTTGAGGCCGGCCTTCGTGGCGGTGATCAGCGGTCGCACGACCAGGTGCGGGCTCACCTTTCGCAGCCGCATCCCGATCAGCTCGCCGATGCCGACGCGCACGCCCGCAAAGATCGCCTCCACCCACAACCGAACCGGCACGGCCCAGAAGAGGAACAGAAGCATGAAGACGGCGAGCGCCAAAAGGATCGGCGCGCCCAGGTTCGTCAGCGATTGCATGGTTGTCCTATAGGAATGTGCGAGCGATCAGCTCGCGGGTTTTACAACGTGGCGGTAGCCCTCGGAACGCACGACGCGCACGGGCGTGCCGGCGCTGATCCAGCCGCCTTCGGCGACGACGTCGACGCGTTCATCGCCGATCTGCACGACGCCTGCAGGCCGCAGGTCCGTCGCGGCGATGCCGGTCGCGCCGACCAGTTCGTGGCGCACATCCGCGGAGATGTAGCCGCTTTCGCGATCCGTCGCCTCGCCGAGCAGGAGGCCGGATTTCGTGAAACGGCCGCTGCGCGGCAGCCGGCGCACGATCACCCACGCACCGACCAGCACGACGAGAATCGCCGTGGACAGGATCGACGCCGCCGTGCTGTAGTCGGCCTGTGTTGCGAGTGTGCCGACCAGGCTCAGGTATACACTTGCCAGGATTGCCAGAGCGCCACCTACTCCGAACAGGCCGAAACCGGGGATGACGAACATCTCGATTCCGACCATGGTGATGCCAGCCGCGAGAAGGATCAACTCCTCCCAGCCGGCCAGGCCTACAAGATAATGACTGCCGAAAAAGAGACCCAGCGAAAGTGCGCCGGCGAGGCCGGCCAGCCCGAACGCGGGCGTCTTCAGCTCAACGATCAAGCCTAGAAAACCGAGCGACAGCAGCATCGGCGCAACTACCGGGTGCGTGAAAAAGCGCACCAGGTTTTCCGCCCAGTTCACCTTCGCATCCACGACCCGCGCGGAGGGCGAAATCGCCGACACGACCGCGTTCCAGTCGTTCGCGCGAACCGCGTAGCCGAGCGAGATCGCTTCCGTCTCGGTCAGCGTGAGCAGCTGTCCTTTCGGTTTTACACCCGGGATCTCGATCGCTTCATCGACCATGCCTTCGGCGATACGCGGGTCCAGCCCGCGCGCCTGCGCCAGCGCACGCATTTCGCTGCGCATCGCACTCACGATCTTTTCCGGTGCCTTCTGGCCGCTGCCGTCCACCGGCGTCGCCGCGCCCACGACCGAGCCCGGCCGCATGTAGATGCCATCGGTCGCAAGCGCGATCAGTGCTCCGGCCGAGAACGCGTGGATGTTGATGAAGGCGTACGTGGGCACCTTCGTGGTCTGCAGCGCGCGAACAATCCGCTGCGCGGCATCGACGCGCCCGCCGGGCGTTTCGATGTCGAGCACGATCGCCCGCGCACCCGCCTGCTCCGCTTCGGCGATGCTGCGTTCGACGTACGGCGCCAGTCCCAGCTCGATCACCCCGCGCACCGGCACACGGTAGATGGCACCTTCGGGCGCCTGCCCGTGTGCGGCCGTCGGGGCGAGCAGCGTGCCTGTTGCGAGGGCGAGCGCGCCGACCAACCCCGCGATCCGTTTCATGCGTTCGATCCTGTCATTTCGCCGGAATCTAATACCTGTTACACCCGAAGTACGAGCCTGGTGATCGTACCTTGCGCCCCAGCCTCAGGCTCAGGCTAGAATGTCGATTCTCGGCCCGCACGTTCGACGTATGTACAGGAACGGCTGCTGCTCCACGCGGCCGCGAGCCAAAACGACACGTACGGAGACCCCTCATGCGTTACGCACTGCGATCCCTGCTGAAGGCGCCCGCGTATTCCCTGCTGGTCGTGCTCACGCTGGCGCTCGGCATCGGCGCGACGGCGGCGATCTTCAGCGTGTTCCGCGGCGTGCTGCTGCGGCCGCTGCCACACGAGAACGGCGAGGCCATTGTTTACCTGCAGCACTCCATGGCGCAGGCGGGGCTGGAGGACGTGAAGTTCTCCGTGCCCGAGATTATCGATTTCCGCGAGTCGGTGCGTTCGCTTACGGGTTTCGCCGAGTTCTCGGCCATGCCGGTCACAATGCTGGGGCTCGAGCGGCCCACGCAGGTGCAGGCCGGGATCGTGAGCGCGAACTACTTCGACATCATGGGGCTGAGCCCCGTGCTCGGCCGCGCGATCGGGCCCGCCGACGACGGCCCCTCTGCCGAGCCGGTGATGATGCTGACGTACGAGTACTGGCAGCGCGCGTTCGGCGGCAATCCGTCGGTGACAGGCACGGTCGTGCGCATGAACGGCCGGTCGGTGACGATCGTCGGCGTGCTCGAGCCGGCGCCCCCCTTCCCCGGCGAGACGGACGTGTTCGTGAACCTGGTGACGAGTCCGCACCACCTGGACGCGACGATGGTGCACGGCCGCTCGCATCGCATGACCGACGTCTTCGCCCGACTCTCGCCCGGCGCATCGCTCGAGCGCGTGCGCGCCGAGCTCAACGCCGTGACGGCTCGCATGTACCGAGACCACCCCGACAACTACGATGCCGCCGCCGGCTATGCCGTGACGGTGATGCCGCTGCGCGATGCACTCGTCTCGCGCGCGCGGCTGACGCTGTATCTGCTGATGGCGGTCGCCGGCCTGGTGCTGCTGACGACGTGTGCGAACGCAGCGAACCTGGTGCTCACCCGTAACATCCAGCGCGATCGCGAGTTCGCGGTGCGCTGGGCGATGGGCGCGGACCGCGGCCGTTTGCGCCGCATGCTCCTCGCCGAGACCGGAGTCCTGGCCTTCGCGGGCGCGGTCGTCGGGCTGGGGCTGGCCTACATCGCACTCGATCTGCTCGTCGGCTTCGCGGCGCGCTACACGACGCGTGCGACGGAAATCCGCATGGACACCGGCGTGCTGCTGTTTACTGCACTCGTCGCGGGCACCGCGGCGGTCGCTTTCGCGTTCACACCCGGGCTGCGCTCGCAGGAACTCGCGGGTGCGACGCTGATGCGGGCGGGCGCTCGCTCGACCAGCCGTCGCCGCCTGCAGCGGGTCCTGATCGTGGCGCAGGTCGCGGCCAGCGTCACGATTCTGACGGCCGCCGGCCTACTGGGCCAGACGCTGCTGACGCTGAACGGCGTCGATCCGGGCGTGGACGTGGAGGACACGCTGACGCTGGAGGCGCCCATCGAATACGGCAGCATGCCGGCGTCCGAGATCATTTCGCGTCACGAAGAGATGCGACGTCGCATTGCGAGCCTGCCGGGCGTCCGCGAGGTCGGCGTCGGGCTCAGTGTGCCGCTGCGCAGCGCGCAGGTGATGCTCGAGATCAAGGCGGAGGGCCGGCCCGTCGAGCCCGGACAGCCGATCCCGATGGCCGAGTATCGCACGGCGACCCCCGAGTTCTTCAAGGCGGCCGGCATGAGGATCGTCGCGGGGCGCAACTTCGCGGCTACCGACCGGACCGATGCCGCGCCGGTCGCGATCCTCAACCAGGCCCTCGCCGAACGGCTCTTCGGCAAGGATGATCCACTCGGGCGCCGCGTCGCGTGGACGGGCGAAGTTCTCTCGGCCATCGGCATGACGGGCGAGTGGCGCACGGTCGTTGGCGTCGTCAGCAACACGCTCGACCACGGGCCCGACCGGCCGGCACCGCCTGCGATGTTTCAGCCGCAGACGCAGAACGACCTGGGCTACTTCCCGGGCGCATTCGTGATCCGTGCGAGCGCCGCGCCCACGCTCGCACCGCGCGTGCAGCAGATCATCAATGAGGTCGCGCCCGAGTCCCCCGTGCTGCGCATCGCCACACTCGAGCAGATCCGTCAGGAGACCATCGCCTCGGAACGGCTGAACACGTTTCTCGTCGGCGTGCTCGGCCTGCTCGCGCTCGTGATCGCGGCCGTCGGCCTGGCCGGCGTGCTGTCCTTCTTCGTCAGCCAGCGCACGACGGAGATCGGCATCCGCATGAGCGTGGGCGCCGACCCCAGGCGAGTGCTCGGCATGGTGCTCGGCGATGGCGCCGTGCTCGTCGGCCTGGGAACGGCCCTCGGCGTGGCCGCCTCGCTCGCGGTCGCGCGCCTGCTCGAGGGGATGCTCTACGGCGTCGCACCCAGCGACCCGGTCACCCTCGCGACCGTCGTGCTCGTCATGGCGGCGATCGGCCTCGGCGCCGCCGCTGTGCCCGCGATGCGCGCGGCGCGCATCGATCCGCTGACCGCGATACGAAAGGAGTGAGCGCCTGACATCCCCCCGAACCACCTCAGGCGATACGAAAAGCGCCTCGAGCCCGGAAGTTGTTGAAAAATCTGACATTTGTGACGCACAGCAGGGACCACCGAAGCAGGTTGACCCGGTGTCCTGCAGCGGCGTAGGTTCTTCCGCTCGAACGTTTGAACGAATCCGCTTGAACCGCCGCTGGATGGCGGGACCGCACACGAATGACCGAAGTCCGTCAAACCTATGATGACAAGCTCGCGCTGATCCTGCGCACGGCGGCCGCCGTGTTCGCGGAGAAAGGCTACCACGACGCGAGCATCCGGGACATCAGCCGCGCGACAAGCGTGAGCCTGTCCGGGCTGTACTACTACTTCCGGAGCAAGGAAGAGCTGCTGTACCTCATCCAGCATCACTGTTTCACGACGCTGGTGGACAACCTCGAACGGCTGCTGGCGGATGAGACGGACGCCGTACGACGGTTCCGGCTGATGGTCGACAATCACCTCCGCTTCTTCATCGCGAACAAGGCGGAGATGAAGGTGCTCTCGCACGAGCTGGACACATTGACGGGCGAATTCCGGACGACCGTCAACGAAGTGAAGCGAAGGTACGTGGACACATGCGCGGGTGTGCTGGACGAGGTCGTTCCGGTCAAAGCAGGGATCAATTCGCGCGTCGCGGTATTCTCGCTTTTCGGCATGATGAACTGGATCTACAACTGGTATCATCCCGGCCGGGATGTACCGGTGGACGAGCTGGTGAACCAGATGAGCCGGCTTTTCCTGTACGGCTGCACGAATGAAAACGGCGGCGGTTCATCCACGATCAGGGATGAGCTTGCGGCAGACACGAATCCATCGATTTGGCGCACATAAGGAGAGGAACATGGCGAAGGTGATGGAAGCATCCGTGGAGACGGGCGCGGCGAAGAAGGTCACGTACGAGGCCCGGGATGGTGTGGCGGTGCTGACGCTGATCGACCCGCCGGCGAACACGTACACGCATGAAATGATGCGTGACCTGGATGATGCGATCCTGCGTGCGCGGTTCGACGACGATGTGTACGTGATCGTGATCACGGGTGCGGGCGAGAAGTTCTTCTGCGCGGGCGCCAACATCAGCATGCTCAACGCGGTGACGCCGCAGTTCAAGTACTACTTCTGCCTGCACGCGAACGAGACGCTGAACCGGCTGGAGCAGACTCCGAAGCTGGTGATCGCGGCGCTGAACGGTCACACGGTGGGTGGCGGTCTCGAGATCGCGATGGCGGCCGACATTCGCATCGCACGCAAGGGCGCGGGCAAGGTGGGTCTTCCGGAAGTGAGCCTCGGTGTCCTGCCGGGTACGGGCGGCACGCAGCGGCTGGCACGACTGGTCGGCAAGTCGCGCGCGATCGAGTTGATGGTGACGGGCCGCACGTTCGATTTCGATGAGGCGCACGCGATGGGCGTCGTGAGCGAGGTGTGGGACGGCGATCATGCGAGCTTCATGAAGCGCGTGATGGAGTACGCACGTCAGTTCACGCCGCCGAACATGGCCGCGAAGGCGATCGGCAACATCAAGCGTTCGGTGCAGACGGGCGCGGAGCTGCCGTTCCAGGATGCGCTGGCGGTCGAGCGCGAACTGCAGCAGCTGCTCTTCCAGAGT
>Ga0255338_1003458_pt1 | contig 18900 bp, 17 predicted proteins | sample MeOH1_35cm_T4_19_FD_203715 | JGI IMG/M metagenome (GOLD analysis project Ga0255338, IMG submission 203715) | Sandy soil microbial communities from University of British Columbia, Vancouver, Canada - MeOH1_35cm_T4_195 | ecosystem: Engineered > Artificial ecosystem > Sand microcosm > Unclassified ...
CGGCGAAAGCCTGCATCGCGAGAATCGAGCCAAGCTCACCGAGCGAGTAACCGAGCATCGCGCCACTCCGTTCGCGCCAGCCGCACTGGCACGCCATGCAAATCCAAGAAGAGAAGGAAGTGTCCCGGCCGTATCACACGGCCGGGACGCTGCGACGACCTACTGGTAGCCCTTGGGGAACGGATCGGGCTCGACCAGATTGGCGGTCTCGTAGATCAGGTCGTATTGACCGTCGGCGCGGGCGCGTCCGACGCGGGTCTTCGACCACAGGTGATGGTTCTCGTGGATCTTGACGTATCCCTCCGGCGCGCCGGTGAACTCGACACCCGGCGAGGCGGCAGCGATCTTGTCGATGTCGAACGAGCCCGCCTTCTCGACCGTGAGTTTCCACAGCCAGGGGCCGAGATAAGCCGCCTGCGTCACGTCGCCGATCACGGTCTTCTCGCCCCACATCTTGTGGAACGCAGTCACAAACTTCTCATTGTTCGGGTTCTTCAGCGATTGGAAATACTTCATGCAGGCATAAGCGCCGGCGATGTTCTCGCCGCCGATGCCGTCGATCTCGTCCTCGGTGACCGAGATGGTCAGCAACGTCTGTTTCGACAGGTCGATACCTGCCGCCTTGAGCTGCTTGTAGAAGGCGACGTTGGAGCCGCCGACGATGATCGCGTAGATCACATCGGGCTTCGTCAGCTTGATCTTGTTGATGACCGAATTGAACTGGGTGTGACCGAGCGGGAAGTACTCCTCGCCGGCCACCTTCAGCTTCAGCTTATTCTCGATGTGCTTGCGCGCGATCTTGTTCGATGTGCGCGGCCAGATGTAGTCGGAGCCGAGCAGATAGAATGTCTTGGCGCCCTTCTCCTTCTGCACCCAGTCGAGCCCGGCGATGATCTGCTGGGTCGCCTCCTGGCCGGTGTAGATGACGTTCTTGGACTGCTCGAGGCCTTCATAGAAGGTCGGGTAGTAGAGCATGCCGTTGTACTGCTCGAACACCGGCAGCACCGCCTTGCGCGAGGCCGACGTCCAGCAACCCATCACGGACGCACACTTGTCGTTGACCAAGAGCTTCTTCGCCTTTTCAGCGAAGGTCGGCCAGTCGCTGGCGCCGTCTTCCTGGATGAACTTGATCTTGCGGCCGAGTACGCCGCCCGAGGCATTGATCTGCTCGATGGCCAGCTTCTCGGCCTGCACCGAGCCGGTCTCCGAGATCGACATCGTACCGGTCACCGAGTGCAGAATGCCGACGGTGACCTCCGTATCGGTGACGGCAAGCCCGGTCGTGTTCACCTTGGCGGTCGGGAAAGCCTGGGCGAGCGCCTGCGGCGCGACCAGCGCCGCGGCGGAGAGTGCAGCCGTGCCCGCCAGCAGTTGGCGGCGGGAGAGCGATGGACCCGTAAGCCGTTTTTCTTCGAATGACATGCGACGCCTCTGTCGGAATGAATGGACCCCATGGAGCCAAACTCCATGGTTGAAAAAGCTGACTGAGAATGGTGCAATGCAGCATACGTCGATTGACGTATATGGCTACGTCAAAGCGCGCACCAAAATGTCTAAGAAGCGGGGGCTTTTTTATCTTCTATTGCCGGGGGCCCTGGCACGCGACGAGGCGGCGCTGTTGCGACGCACCGAGCCTATCTTCGGATGGGCCGGGAGCGCGGCGGCAGTTCCGCCCAATACGTGAAGGAAGGGGAAACGGCCGCCATGCGGGAGAGCGGGTCAAGTCAGGCAAGGGTTTAGCCGGCTGGTGGTCATGACTGCGCAGCAACGAATTGTCCGCATCCGGCGCAGCTACAATCAATGGGTCGCCAACCAGACCCTGGAAGACTATGCGCTGCGCTTCACTGCCAAGAGCGCGCGCCGCTGGTCGAACTTCCGTGTCGCCAACACCGCCATCGGTGCGATCTCGTTTCTGGCGCTCGAAGCCATTGGCGGGGCACTCACCGTCAAATACGGTTTCACGAATGCGACCTCCGCGATCCTGGTCGTCGGCGCCATCATCTTCCTCACTGGCCTGCCAATCGCCTTCTACGCCTCCAAATATGGTGTCGACATCGACCTGCTCACACGCGGAGCCGGCTTCGGCTACATCGGCTCGACCATCACGTCGCTGATCTACGCATCCTTCACGTTCATTTTCTTCGCTATCGAAGCCGCGATCATGTCGCTGGCGCTGGAGCTTTGCTTTGGCATCCCACTATCGGTCGGCTACGTGATCAGTTCGCTGGTGGTTATTCCCCTGGTGACACACGGCATCACCTTCATCAGCCGGCTGCAGCTCTGGACGCAGCCCATCTGGCTGGCGCTGCATTTCCTTCCTTTCCTCTTCATTGCCGTGGTCGACTGGCCCGCCTTCTCCGAATGGACTCACTACGCCGGCACGCCCGGCCAGGGCTCGGACCATTTCAACCTCGTCTTGTTCGGCGCCGGCGCGACCGTCGTGTTCTCCCTGGTGGCGCAGATCGGGGAGCAAGTCGACTTTCTGCGCTTCCTGCCGGCAAAGCCGTGCGGAAAACGCAGCGGCTGGTGGACTGCCAATCTGCTCGCCGGCCCGGGGTGGATCGTTCCCGGCATTCTGAAAATGCTGGCCGGCTCGTTCCTGGCCTTTCTGGCCGTTCGGCAGATGGTGCCGCTCGACCGGGCCGCGGAACCGACGCAGATGTATTTGGTCGCATTCCAATACGTATTCTCGTCACCTAGCGCGGCGCTCGTCTTCACCGGCGCCTTCGTCATCGTCTCGCAGATCAAGATCAACGTCACCAACGCTTATGCCGGCTCAATCGCCTGGTCGAACTTCTTTTCCCGCCTGACGCACAGCCATCCCGGCCGCGTGGTCTGGCTGGTGTTCAATGTCGTCATCGCGCTCCTCTTGATGGAGCTCGGCATCTTCAAGGCGCTCGAGCACATTCTCGGCCTTTACTCGCTAGTCGCTATCGGCTGGGTCGGCGCGCTCGTCGCCGATCTCGTGATCAACAAGCCGCTGGGCCTGAGCCCTCCGATGATCGAGTTCAAGCGCGCCCACCTCTACGACATCAACCCGGTCGGCGTTGGCGCGATGCTTCTTGCGACAATCACCGGCGTCGCCTGCATGTTCGGCCTGCTTGGCGAGACCTTGCAACCGCTGTCCGCCTTCGTCGCGCTGGCGGTCACCTTCGTCGCCGCGCCGGCCATCGCATGGGCCACCAAGGGGCAGTATTACATCGCCCGCCCCCCGCGGCGCGATTGGGCCGGCCAGCTCTCGATCCGCTGCGCGATCTGCGAACATCAGTTCGAGGCCGAGGACATGGCGCATTGCCCCGCATATTCAGGGCCGATTTGCTCGCTCTGCTGCTCGCTCGAAACCCGCTGCCGCGACTGTTGCAAACCGCAGGCGCGGCTGGCCAACCAGACAGTGGCGATCCTCGGCAAGATCATGCCGCAATGGGTGCTGCGGACGCTGAATACCGACGTCGGCCATTATGCGGGCGTTTTGTCGCTATTTGCAGGCGTTATCGGCCTTGTGCTGCTGTTTGTCTATTTCCAGGTGTCTTTCAACGCTTACGTCAACAAAACCGTCCTCAAATCGACTTTATGGACGGTGTTCTTCATTCTTACGATCATCGGCGGCATCGCGGCTTGGCTGTTCGTGCTAGCCCATGACAGCCGGCGCGTCGCAGAGGAAGAGACGCGCCGCCAGACCGAACTGCTGATGCGCGAAATCGAGGCACATCAACGCACGGACGCCAAACTGCAAAAGGCGAAGGAAGTCGCCGAAGCCGCCAGTAATGCCAAAAGCCGCCATGTCGCGGGTCTCAGTCACGAGCTACGTACGCCGCTCAACTCGATTCTCGGCTATGCGCGCATTCTGGAACGCGATCCCGAAATGCCGAAGCGGCGCGTCGAGGCGCTCAAGGTCGTACGCCGCAGCGCCGAGCATTTGTCCGGCCTGATCGACGGGCTATTGGACATCTCGAAGATCGAGGCCGGCCGCTTCCACCTTAATCGCAATGAGGTCGCCATCGCCGAGTTCATTGCCCAGGTCGTCGACATGTTCCGGCTGCAGGCCAACGCCAAAGGCATCGGTTTCCATTTCGTGCCGGCGAAGAACCTGCCCGCGGTCGTCCATACCGACGAAAATCGCCTGCGCCAGATTCTCATCAATCTTCTGTCCAACGCCATCAAATTCACCGACCGGGGGCACGTCACGTTGCGGATCAGCTACCGCAATCAGGTGGCCCGCTTCGATGTCGAAGATACCGGCGTCGGAATCGACAAAGACGATATCGAACGCATTTTCCAGCCCTTTGAACGCGCCAGCTCGTCGTACCAAGGGACGACAGCGGGCACGGGCCTTGGCCTCACCATCACCAAACTACTGGCCGAGACCATGGGCGGCGAAATTTCGGTCGCCAGCACGCCCGGCAAAGGCAGCACCTTCACAGTCAAACTGCTGTTGTCCGAAGTAGCGCGGCCACGCATCGCTTCGACGATTGAGGATCAGATCCGTGGTTATGCCGGCCCGCGCCAGACGATTCTCGTCGTCGACGACAACCAGACACAACGCGAGCTGATCGAAGAGCTGCTGCAGCCGCTCGGTTTTGTCGTCGTCGCCGCCGCGAGCGGCATCGAAGCGCTGGCCTTGGTCGAGCACACCACACCGGATCTCGCGCTTATCGACGTGTCGATGCCCAACATGGACGGCTGGGAGCTCGGCGCGCGGCTGCGCAAGGTTTTGCCCGAACGCTGCGCCATCATCATGCTGTCGGCGCTCGCCCCCGATAAGAGCCGCGAGGTGGGACCCGACCGCGTGCACGACGACTACCTGATGAAGCCGCTCGATCTGCGCCTGTTGCTCGAAAAGATTCACGCCCTGCTCAATATCGAATGGATTTACGCCGAGGACGAGAAAGCAACCACGCCGGCCGCCTTCGCGATTTTGGCGCGGTCGCCGCTACCCCCGCGCGCCGATATCGACGCGCTGATCCAACTCGGCCGTATCGGCCAATTACGCGGCATTCAGGACAAGCTCCATGAAATACATCGCGCCTCTCCAACCTTCGAATCCTTCGTGGCCCAGCTCACACCCATGGTCGAAGCGGTCGACTTACAACGTCTCGTCGCCGCTCTCGAGGAGCTCCGGATCGACCATGTTGAAAGTTGACAGCCGCGACATCGTCCTCGTCGTGGACGATTCGCCTGATACGCTGCGCATGTTGACGGACGCCATCGAGGAATCCGGCAAAACCGTTCTGGTCGCGCGCGCCGGCATGCAGGCGCTGTCGATGATCGAGAAGATCAAGCCCGACGTCATCCTGATGGATGCGGTTATGCCGGGCATGGACGGCTTCGAGACCTGCCGGCGGCTGAAGCAGATGAAGGAGCTCGCCCATGTGCCGATCATCTTCATGACCGGACTGTCCGAAACCGGCGACATCATCAAGGGGCTGGAGGCCGGCGGCGTCGACTACGTCACCAAACCGATCGTGCCGGAGGAGTTGCTCGCGCGCATCCACGTGCATCTCGTCAACGCGCGCAAGACGCACAGCGCCCAGGCCGCGCTTGATGTCTTCGGCCGCTTCCTGATGGCCGCGGACCGACGCGGTCGCGTGCTCTGGTCGACGCCGCAGACGGTCAAGCTGCTCAGCGCGGCGTTGAAGGATTTTGCGACAGAGCACTACGTGCTGCCCCCCAAGGTACAGGACTGGCTCGCGAATTGCGCCGAACAGAAATCCGGTGCGTCAACGGAGACAATCGCGCTCTCGGACGTCGGTCTGTCCATGAAAGCCGAGCTGTCCTTCATCGGATCGATCGGCCCGGATGAATTTCTGTTGCGCCTGACCGAAGGCGACCTTGGTACCGACGCCGACCTACTCAAGCGCAAGCTTTCGCTGACGCAGCGCGAGGCCGAGGTGCTGTTCTGGATCGCGCGCGGCAAGTCGAACCGCGACATCGCCGAGATCCTCGACCTCAGCCCGCGCACGGTGAACAAGCACCTGGAGCAGATCTACGCCAAGCTCGGCGTTGAAAACCGGGCCTCCGCCGCCGCACTCGCGGTTCGTACGCTTGTCATTCGATAGGTGATGAGGGCGACTTTGGGCAGATCGAAACCTAATCCCCCTCGTCGCAATGACCACTTTGGTCCTGCGAGCACACCTAAAAGTCCCTGCCCGCACACTTCAGCAATGGGTCAATGGCGGGCGCTGCACTGCGCCCGCACAGGGTCAGCTTCTGACCAGAAGCTGGACATTCGAAAATTGACGCCATCGCTAAACAACGCGTCAAGCCACTGCCAACCCACCACTCAGAGAAGTTCGCACCAGTCTCCAATTTCCGACTCTGCAAAACGGGAATTTCCCAACAATTACCGAGAGACTTCCCGGCACGTTTGGGAGTTTTGGCGCGAATCCTGGAAGCTCGGAGACCGAGGGCCTGTCGAAAACATCTTAATTTTGAGGGACTTTTCGCCTTTACGAGGCTCGAGGCGACAGAGCTGAAAGCACCATTCAGACTTTCGAAGTCATCGAAGAAAATTGCAAGGCTGGCTTTCAGTCGCGCGCACGCGCTTACGCAGAATGGATTGCTGAACGCCGAGTTCACCCGCGAGCTCGCGCTCAAGTACGACACGGTGATGATCGAGCAGAGCAAAGACGCTCGCGGAAAGGGTACGATTGTCGGATAAACGCCCGACGTTTCATTAGCGGGGCGCGTCTGCAAAGCAAATTTGCCCCACAGGGCTGTCTGCCGAATTGGTGGCGATCGATGTTTGCGCATCGTGGATCAAGCCCCCGAACAGCATAACCTGCCGGTAAGAAACGAGCGCACGGTCAAGCCTGCTTGGTGGTCACGAACTGACGTTTGGCGCACCATCCGTTTTCGTCAGCTTTGGGTCAGGAGGCGACCTTAGCGGCACGTGAGCCGAAGGTCGGCTTTGGGCCATGAGAAGACGTTGGTCGCCGCGGCCGCCATGACGCTTTAAGTAATTTTACCGCCTCATTGCCGCTCGTCCTCGATCGGATTGAGGAGAATACCAATTCCCTCAACCTCGATTTCGCAGACATCGCCGGCGCGCATCCAGATCGGGTCCGGCTTGCGGGCGTGACCGACGCCCGACGGCGTGCCGGTGAGAATGATATCGCCTGGCTCAAGCGTGACGCCCTTGGTGACGTAAACCAGTGTCTCCGCCAAAGGAAACATCATGTTGTCGGTATTGTCGGATTGTAGCGTGTTGCCATTGAGCCGGGTCATGATCTTGAGCCCGCTTCCGCCGGCGGGCAACTCGTCGGCAGAGACCATCCAAGGTCCGAGACTACCGGATTTGTCGAAATTCTTGCCCATGGTCCATTGCGTGGTATGGCGCTGGAATTCGCGGATCGATCCCTCATTGGAAACCGAGTAGCCGGCAATGCAAGACAAAGCGTTGTCCATCGTCAGGTGATGGGCGCGCTGGCCAACCACAGCCACCATCTCGGCCTCGTAGTCGAACTGCTCCGACGCCAGCGGGCGGATCAGCGGCGCCTCATGCGGCACCAGCGACGACAGCACGCGGAAGAACAATGACGGCCACTTCGGCACATTGTCGGCGTAGCGGCCTTCCTTGACATGGTCCATGTAGTTCAGGCCGAGACAGAGGATCTTGCCCGGCCGACTGACTGGCAGCGCGTATTTCAGGCCTTTGAGCGGCCGGCGGGCCGCGGCCGGCGCTTTCTTGGCAAGTTCGGCAAGCGGCTTGAGATCGCCCTTACTGGCGCGCAGCCATTCGCCGAGATCGCTCGGAACCTTCGGATCGACCGCTTGCAGGTCGATCACTTGATCGCCTTCGACCACACCGAGATGCAGAGCATTGTTCGCTTCAAATCCGACGATTTTCATAGCTCGACCTTGAACTCTTTCGATTTAACGCCAGGAAAAATGGATTCGCTGCGCCGCGAACCAAAAAGCGCAACGTGTTTCTCGTTCAGTGATGCCCGGCCTCGGACCAGGGCATTACGATACGTTCCGCGATCACGACAGCGGCGAACAGAAGGATGCCGAGCGCGCTCAGCCACACGAGCGCGGCCCAGGCCAAGGGACTGTCGAGCTGCGAGTTCGCCGTCAGCAGCAGATTGCCCAGGCCGCTCATCGACCCGATGAACTCGCCGATCACCGCGCCGATCACGGCCAGGGTCACGGCGACTTTCGAGCCGGCGAAGATAAACGGCAGCGCCGCGGGAAACTGAACCTTCAGAAAGACTTGAAGCGGCGAGGCGCGCAGCGAGCGCGCCAGTTCGAGGAGCCCAGCCGGGGTCGCCCGCATACCGGCCGCCGTGTCGACGACGATCGGGAAGAACGCGACCAGGAACGCGATCACGAGCTTGGACTGCATGCCCAATCCGAACCATACCAGGATGATGGGGGCGACCGCGACTTTCGGGATGGACTGCGTCGCGATCAGGATTGGATAGAGCGTGAGATTAAGCACGCGAGAATTGGCGACGCAGACGGCAAACGGAATGCCGATCGCAACCGCCAAGGCAAACCCCAGAACGCTTTCCAGGAACGTCGGCCAGCTCTCCCACAACAGGACATCCCAATTGGCGAGCGACGCCCATAAGATGTCCATCGGGCTCGGCAGCACGATTCGGTTGATGGCGAAATATTGCGTATAGAACTGCCATATCAGCAGGATGACGGCGATCCCGACCAACGGGTAGATGCCGTTTCTGACGTCACGAAATGTCATCGCGTAATCCCAAGCGCGCGCCCTGCCCGGTGCTCAAGCTCCGTGAACTCGGGCGAATAACGGATTTCCGCCGAACGCGGATATGGCAGATCGACCGCAATATAATCCGCGATGACCGCCGGCCGTTTGCTGAAGACCGCGACGATGTCAGAGATATAGACGGCCTCGCTGATGCTGTGGGTGACGAACATCACGGTGGCGCCAGTTTTGGCGCGAATGTCGAGCAGCAGGTCCTGCATTTCCATCCGCGTCAGTTCATCGAGCGCACCGAACGGCTCGTCCATTAACAGCAGCTTCGGCTTGTGGACCAGCGCGCGGCAGAGCGCGACGCGCTGCTGCATGCCGCCGGAAAGCTGCGAGGGATACGATTGCTCGAAGCCTTCGAGACCGACGAGCGCAAGCAGCTCCTTCGCACGCTGTGCTGCGGCCGCGTCGGACCGGTGGAGGATTTCCATCGGGAAAAGGACGTTGTCCAGGATGGTCCGCCACGGCATCAGGTTTGCCTGCTGGAAGACCACGCCGAAGTCAGGATGCGGCTCGACGACGTCGCGGCCATTGATCTGGATCGTGCCCCTGGACGCGGGGATCAAGCCGCCGACGATCTTGAGGAACGTCGTCTTGCCGCAGCCGCTGGGCCCGAGCAGCGTGACAAGGTGCCCAACCTTCAGATCGAACGTGATGTTCTCGATCGCAACAAGCGGGCCTTGGCCGGAACGCTTGAAGGACTGATGAACGTTCTTGAAATGCCCGAACGGGACAGGGGCGGCGCTGATCCGCCCCTGCGCATCAATTTGAGAGTTCATCGGAATTGTCAGCTTCCTGTTAGGGCATTACGGGCGGCGTCGGCAGAAAACCCGACGCATAGACATCCGTCGCGGCCGGCGGCTTGCCGGTAATGCCGACATACTTCTCGACGAAGTCGATGTTGGCCTTCATCTTCGCCGGGTCGAACCAGCCGAGGCCGTTTTTTCTTGTTTCGGCTGTCACTGCGAGATCCGTGACGACCTTGATCTCCGCGACGATCCCCTCCGGCTTCAGTGTCGGGACGTATTTGACCTGATCGGCTGCGGCCCTCTCGGGATTGGCCATCGTGAACTTCCAGCCCTTCAAGGAAGCGCGGACGAAGCGTTTCACGACGTCCGGATTCTTGGCGAGGTAGTCCTCGGTCGCGGCAATGCCGTTGCCATAGAGCTCAAGGCCGTGATCGGCGAGCAGCAGCGTGCGCAGCTCGGTGTTCGACGCTTTCGCGCCGGCTTCGAGGCCAGGCTTGGCCATGACGAAGAACTCGATCGCGGGGATCTGGCCGGACAGCAGCGTGGTCGCACGCGCCGGCGGCGCCACATTGCTGATGGTCAGCTTGTTCGGATCGAGACCCTTCTGGGTCATGAAGCCCTGGATGACCTTCGGCGTGAAACTACCGGCGCCGCTGCCGAGGTTCAGGCCTTCCAACTGTTTCGGCTCGGTGACGTTGGCCCCTTTGCTCAGACTGAAAATGGCATAGGGCGCTTTGCCGTAATTCACCGCTACCATCTTGAGCTTCGACCCATTGCCGCGGGCGATGACGACGCTGGGCACGTCGACGAAGCCGATGTTCGCCGTGCCGGATTCGACTGCCTGGATCACCTGCGCGGTGCCCTGGGCCGGGATGATGGAAACATCGAGCCCCTCGTCCTTGTAGAAGCCCTCGGCAAGCGCTGCATACCAGGCCGCATGCCTGCCCAAGGGGATGAAGTCGAGCGAGAACACCACCTTCGTCAGGGCCGGCGGCGTGTTTTGCGCCGAAGTCATCCCCGTCAGCGAAACGACAATCGAAGCGGAGCATACGGCCCCCGCGACCAATCTAAACCACGCGCGCATGCAAACTCTCCCTCGATACGGGACGACGCCCGGGACCCCTGCATCGTCATCGTGCCACCAATAATTTCGGCTCGTCAACAGATTTTCGAAAATTTATTTGATTGTCGGCAAATCCTGAGGTATCTCATGGCTGTCAATCGGCCGCGCCCGACGGCGGCGGCCCGCTCTGGAGGTTCAATGGCATCTTCGCTCGCCAAGTCCGACGCCGCTCAGACCTTGAATGCGTCAGCCTTGTCCCAGCTTCGGTCGGACATCATCGCGTGCCGCTTGATGCCGAACGAGCGGTTGCGCGTGGAAGCGCTGCGCGAGCGCTACGGCATGGGGACGAGCCCAATCCGCGAGGCCTTGATGCGGCTCGAAGCCGAAGGCCTGGTCGAGCTCGAACAAAACAAGGGCTTCCGGGTTTCGGAAGTCTCCCACGAAAACCTGCTCGATCTGATGCGCACGCGCATTGAAATCGAAACCATCGCCTTGCGCTGGTCGCTGGAAAAGGGCGGCGTCGAGTGGGAAGCTAATCTGCTTAGCGCGTTTCACCGGCTTTCCCGGCAAACAAAGATCGATCCGGCCAATCCCGACGCCATCAGCGAGGCCTGGAGCAAGGAGCACGCGGACTTCCACGCCGCGCTGGTATCCGCCTGCGGGTCGCCAACCTTGATGTCGATCCGGTCCCGGCTGTTCGAACAGGCCGACCGCTATGTCGCCCTCTCGATCATGTCGAGCGGGCCGCTGCGCGACGATGTGACCGAGCACAAGAATCTGATGCGCGCCGCCCTCAACCGCGAACTCGACAAGACGATCGAGCTCAATCGCATCCACATCAATCGCACGCTCGACAAAGTGGCGGCATCGCTGGCGGCAAGCAAGACGACCGCGGATCAGCGCCTGGCGAATAGAAAGCCAACAAAATGAGCGTGCAAGGCCAGAACGCGGCAGAGTTGGTTCCTGCCGCACAGCTCAGCGAATTCGTCGCGCGCCTGTTCACCGCCGTCGGCGTCCCCGGTCCTGCCGCAGCGACCGTCGCCCGTGGCTTGGTTGAAGCCGACCTTGAAGGCTTGTCGTCGCACGGCGTCATGCTCGTCGACATGTATATCGAACGGCTGCAAAAGGGCTCCGTTTCCCGCAACGAAAGCGCAGCGGTCGTGTCGGAGCGCCAAGGCGCAGTGGTCTTGGACGCAGGCCATGCGCTTGGCCAACTGACCGGCATTCAAGCCATGACCATGGCAGTGGAGAAGGCGCAGCAATACGCCGCCGGCATCGTATCGGTCCGCCACGGCTTTCATTTCGGCACCGCGGGACGGTACGCCCTGCAGGCGGCAGAGGCGGGCTGTATAGGCATCGCGATGTGCAACACCCGCCCGCTGATGCCCGCGCCCGGTGGAGCCGAGCGCGTCGTCGGCAACAATCCGATCGCGATCGCGCTGCCGACCACCGGCACGATTCCAATCGTGCTCGACATGGCCACCAGCGAAGCTGCGATGGGCAAGATCCGCATGGCGGAAAAGGCCAAGGAGTCGATTCCATCGACCTGGGCCGTTACCGCACAAGGCGCCCCGACCACCGACCCCTCCGAAGCCATCGCGGGCATGCTGCTGCCGTCAGGCGGCGCCAAGGGTTTCGGACTGTCGTTCCTGATCGATCTGATGTGTGGACTGCTGTCGCAAGGCGCGACCAGCGCACAAGTACGGCCGCTCTACGGCGACTTCAGCGTCCCGTACGACTGCTCGCACCTTTTCATCGCTATCGACGTCGCGCATTTTTGCGACCCCGACTGGTTTCGCCAGCAGACCACCGCCGCCGCCGAGCGCATCCGCAATGGGCAACGCGCCCCCGGCGTCGAGCAGCTCTTCACACCCGGCGAGCCGGAATGGCGCCGCCGCAACCGCTCCGGCGACCAGGTCCGGCTGGAGCCGCCGGTCGTGGCCATGCTCACGCGCTTCGCCAGCGAGCTCGGGGTAACGACGACCCCATTCCAGAACCTTACGAAGGAAAAGCGTCATGCCTAAAGTCCAGATCAAGAGCCCGAAGCTGCGGCAGCCGAACGGCGTCTTCTCGCACGCGACCGCCATCGAAGCGACCGGCCGCTTTGTGTTCATTTCGGGCATGACGGCGCGCCGCCCTGACGGCAGCATCGCAGGCATCGGCGATATCACCGAACAGACCCGGCAGGTGTGCGAGAACGTGAAAGCCGCGGTCGAAGCCGCCGGCGGCACGCTCGACGACGTTTGCCGCCTGGATGTCTATGTCCGCAACATGGAACACTTCGAGGCCATCCACAAAGTGCGGGCGCAGTATTTCAAGGAGCCGTTGCCGGCATCGACGATGGTCGAAATCAACAAGATGACGTCGCCCGATTACCTGATCGAGATCAGTGCCATCGCCGTCATCCCCGAGAAATAGGACAGTCCCGATGGAAGACAAATTCGGTTTGAAGGCGGCTGCCGAGCGCGGAATCAAATTGCGCGACATTGGCGACAAGATCCTGCTTGAGAACGAGTTCATCCGCATGTGGGAGGTGCGGCTGGAGCCTGGCCAGACGCTCGGCTTCCATATTCACTATCATCCCTATGTCGTCATATCGCTGAGCGGTGGGGAAAATGAGATCGAGACGATCTCGGGCCGGAAGATAACAACCGACGAGCCGGCCGGCTCCTACGTGTTCATCAACGAGATGCGCGAGGTACACCGGCTGACGAACAAGGCGGCCGTCACCTATCTTTCGCGGCTGATCGAAATGAAATCTATCACCTGGAGCGCGACCTGATCGAGATCATCGATGCAGGCCTTGAGACAAACCGTGGCGAGTGCATGCCCATGACGACACCGGCCGAATTGGGAGGATGGGATGTGCACACCCACATCATTCCGCCGGCCGTGGTCGCCGCCGGCGAGAAGGGCCTTTTCGGCATGCGCGCGGAGCCGAAGACGCTGCATATCTGCGCGCACGGCGTTCCGCTGCATCCTCTCTCGAAGATCGATGCCTTGCTGGAGAGGGTCAAAAGCGACGGCCTCGACGGCGCGATCGTCTCCGTCCCGCCGCCGCTGTTCCGCCCTGACCTCAGCACAAGCGATCGGGAAAGCTACACAGAGCTCGTCAATGACAGCCTGCTGAATACGTGCCACGCGCATGAGCCTTCCTTGCGCCCCTTCGCCTATCTTCCAATCGAAGACCCGGAATTGTCCGCCCGGATCGCGACGCGTCTCGACCACAATTGGGCCGGCGCTGTCGCGGGAACCGAGCTCGGCGTGCTGTCATATGCCTCCCCGCGTTACGACGCGCTCTGGCAGGCATTGAGCGACGCGAAGCTGCCGCTGTTCATTCACCCCGGCTCATCGCCGGATACCCGACTCGACCCGTTCTACCTGAGCAACCTGCTCGGCAACCCCGTCGAGACGACGATTGCCGCGGCCAATCTGATTTTCGCCGGTGTCATGCACCGCTTTCCGCGCTTGAAGGTCATTCTCGCCCACGGCGGCGGCTGCGTGGCCGCCTTGTGCGGACGCTGGCAGCAGGGCGCCACGACGAACCGGCCGGGCATTCCAAACATCGAACTCCAGCCGCGCGACGCCGTGCGGCGGTTCTACGTCGACAGCCTGGTGCATTCGCCCGCCTATCTCGCGGCAATCGTCGACATCGTCGGCGCCGACCGGATTCTGCTTGGCAGCGATTGGCCCTTCCCCATGGGCGCGGCATCGGCGGAGCACGATCTGGCACACCTCGATCACGCGCTGAAAAGACAGATCCGGAAGACGAATGCCGAGCATGTCTTCGGCACCCGGCTCGCCATCCACGCACACTAAAACGACACAGCCAAAGAACACCACGAGGTTACGATGGCGACATTACCCGAAGGCGCTCCCAGTCTCGATGAAATCCTGATCCAGTCCGAGAACGTCGCGTGGCGTGAGAAGTCGCTGAAAGGCGTCCATGAGAAAATGCTGTGGCGCAACGAAGAGACCGGCGCCTCGATCGCCCTGATCAAGTTTGACAAGGGCGCGGGCATTCCCCAGCCGCATTATCACGCCGCCAATCAATTCATGTTCTGCCTGAAAGGCAAATACGAATATACCTCGACCGGGGTCGTGCTCACCCCTGGTTGCTTCTATTGCAATCCCAAGGGCAATGTTCACGGCCCGGCCGTGGCGCGTGAAGAAACGATCGTGGTGGAGATTTATGACGGTCCCCACTACCCGCATAAGCCGACCTGGTACACGGACGAACGCGACGCCCATTGACGACCGCGGCTTTGCAAGCACCGAACCTGAGAATGTTGCGAGGTTGACACTTAAGTATCGAAACTGAACTCGAAAGGTGGCGCTATGTTGAGTCGCGTTTTCGCCGGACTTCTCGTGCTTGCGGCAGGTTCCTATGCCTACGCAGACGAATTCCCTTCCCGCACCGTCACCATCGTGTCGCCCTATCAAGCGGGCGGAACCAGCGACATCATCGCCCGCATTCTGGCGCAAAAGCTTTCGGAGCGATGGGGCCAGAACGTCATTGTCGAGAACCGTCCGGGAGCGAATGGTGGGATAGGCGTGACAGCGGTCACGCGCGCGGCCGCCGACGGTCACACCCTGCTGGCCGTGGCATCGAGCGCGCTGACGATCAACCCGCTATTCTATCCTAAGCTCCCCTACAACGTGGATGGCGATCTCGCTCCCATTACCCGCACCGGCACAGTTGCCAACGTGCTGGTCGTTCATCCATCCGTCACCACCAACAATGTCCAGGAGTTGATTGCGCTCGCTAAAGAGAAGCCCGGCAAACTCAGCTACGCCTCGCAAGGCAACGGCCCGAACGGGCAAGTGACCGGCGAGCTATTCAAGCAGCGCGCCGGTATCGACATCCTGCATGTTCCTTACAAAGGCAGCGCGCCCGCGGTGCAGGACTTGCTCGCCGGTCAGGTACAGCTGATGTTCGACAACTTGCCGTCCGTCTTGCAGTTGATCCGCTCGGGTCAGCTTCGTGCGCTCGCCGTCACGACCGCGGAGCGCAACTCCCAACTCCCCGATACGCCTACGATCGCCGAATCCAACTGATCACACCAGGCATTGCCCCAATGACATTCAAACCCCGTCAGACCCTCGAACGCGGCGCTTTCCTCGCACTTCTGCTTCTGGTGGCAGCCTGTGGTGACGACCTGAACTGTTCGTCCAAAGAGACGCGCCAAGTCGTCGATCAAATCGTCCAAAGCGAAACAAAGAAGAACGGCATCACCGGCCCAAACGGGCCACAGTCACGGCCGTGTTGGACGACATCATCACGACAGACAGCAGAAGACCAAGACCGCCTGCAATGCGAAGCTTCGTATGACGGCGCTCGTTCTAACGGCGCCCGAGAAAGCCCAGACCATGGACACAAATATCACCTATAGCGTCGAAAAATCCGCCCATTTTGACAGCTGCGGTGCGGCGCCTGAGGGTCCCCGCCCGAGACGTTAGGCGGCCGGGATAACCGGAAGCAGCAAGTGCGATGGCCGCTGCCCATCGTGATAGATCTTGTGGAGCGTCGTCCTGCTGCTGCAGAGGTGGTACGAGATATATTCCACATTGGTCGCACCGCCGACGCCGGAGGGTACATCCATCGCCATGATGTCGACGCAGATACGATGCCCCGCCTTGAACAGATTGGCCGACGCGAGAATCTCGATCGCATACTCGTTGACTTCGCCCGGCGTCACCGCCTTTTGAGCCGCCCGCGTCAAAGGATGCCACGGCCTGCCCGGCTTTGAACGGTTCGGGTCTACGGCACGATGCGAAGCTTTCAGCCAGCCGCGCGATACCTCGCGCTCCGGCAACCCGACCGGGACCGAACGTTCGCCCTCCCTCGCCGTCTGTACCGACGGATCGGGACCAACGTCCTTCAGGCTGACGATCCAGGTGGTGTCGTCCTGGTCAATCGCTCCGAAAAGGTTGAGCGCCGCCGGGCCCGCGATCAGCACGTCGTGCGGAAGCGGATCCGTCATGTAGCGCAACTTTTGCACCTCGACGGTCTGCGTGAGCGGCATCTGCACGAAGGCATCCGGCGCCTGATCCGCGCCGGCGCTCGAAGGCACAAATGCCTCCGACTGCAGACGTCCCCAACTCTTCAGATAAAACGGAGTCCATTGCGTTTCTGGCAACGGCCAATCATCGGCATAGCGCCACTCGTTCGCGCCCATGACCCAGAACTTTACCGGCGGATCGGACATCACGCCGGTATCTATGCCTTTCAGCCAATGATCGTACCAGCGCAGGATTTCGTGATGAAAGGCATGAAAGGGCCGCTCGACGTGCGCCGGACCGCACAGCAAGAGCTTTTTCGGCGATTTGATGTTGCCGAACCAGCTTTGTGCTCCATTCAAATGAGTCTTGTAGGAGTATCCGTACCATCCTGAGCCGGTATAAACCGGCACGTCGACTTTGCCGTAATCGGCCTCCGCCTGCGCGACCGTTTCCTCGCGATCGAAAGGATCAATCAGCAAATCGAAAATCTGCGGCATGTGCTGACCCTTCATAGTCAACACGTTGTAGACATGCGGATACATTTTATAGTCGGGATTCCGCATCGCCTCCTGCCAGAGCTTTTCTTTTTCCGGCGGAAGCGAGCCCGGCTGACCTTTGTTCTGATGCATCACAATATTGTGGCTGATCAGATAGCGAAACAGGTGCAATACGCCGCCCGGATATTCCTCGCGGAAACTTCCAAGCTTCCCATAGGAGCCGCGGGGATCGAACGGAAAGATCGCCTTCAGGTGCGGCGGCCGCTGCTTGGCGACATTGAATTGCTCGGCGCCGAATCCGGAAATGCCGATCATGCCGACATTGCCGTCGCACCAGGGTTGCTGCGCGATCCATTCGATCAGATCGTAACTGTCCCACTCGCGCGATCCGCCGCTCTCTGACTTGCCGAAATTACGGGGCGCGCCAATAATGTGAGCGTAGCCTCGCGACGTGAGAAATTTGGTGTCGCCGGCCTCGAGCCAACCGGACCACAGCGGCGACCAGGCCGGCTGTGGTGAAAGCGCCTGCATGACGTCCGGGCCTTGCAGGTCTTTATTGTAGACTGCGAAGGCGAGAAGCGCGGGCACCTTCTCCTCGGTCTTCGGTCGGTAAATGTCGACGCCGATCCGCACGCCATCGCGCATAGGCACCATGGTGTCGCGCTCTTCCAGAAACCCGTCGAATGTTGGCGGGCGATCGTAATTGATTGGCGGCTCCTGCCCCGAAGAAGTGATGCCGGCGTGAACAATGGACTTGTGCATGCTCTTACATTCCCACTCATTGAGCCCAAGGACCTGGCCGCTCGATCAGCCGCCTACGACTCTCTTTACGCTCTTGCGGCGCTTCTCCGCAGTGACGCGTCGCGCCGGCTTGGGTTTCGATGGAATGTCCTGCGGACTGAGCCGGTCCAACCAGTCGAGCGCCTGCTTGCACCAGCGCAGTTCGAACTCCGCTCGACCGATGTCGCCGTCGGTCACGAGCTGCTTGAGCCCGATTATCAGCTTCCATTCCCGACGGTCGTGGCTGGCGAGCCTGTCCTTGAGGCGCGGATGCGTCCGATCATGAATCGATTGCTGGACGGCACGCCAAGCCGCCAGCACGCGCTCATAATGGGCCCGGTGTCGTTCGATGTGCTGACGTATGGTGTCTCGGTCGGATTCGTCCAAGAACAGCAACTGAATGCGCTCGGGATCGCGTTCGGGCGGATAGTTGATCTCAGATTCGACCCATCGCTTCAGATCTTCTTTGCCGGCCGTCGTCAAACGATAGACGCAACGATTGAGCCTGTCGGATTGCGAGACCTTGCCTTCGATCAGCCCCTCCTCCTCCAAACGGCGCAGTTCGGGATAGATCTGGCTCGTCGACGCCTCCCAATAGGCGCCGGCGCCGAGCGAGAACGCGCGGCCAAGATCGTAGCCGGTGGAAGGCGTTGAACTGAGAAATCCAAGGATTGCATAGCGTAGTGACATTTCCAATTCCGTCTCAGTGCATGCGGCCGGGGCGGTTCAACAGGCTTTCGAGAGAGGCCAGATCGAGGATAGCGTCGTCGGGCGGAGTCGCGTCCTTGAAGTGAAGATCGACCGACAGCAACGCTCCCGATGCCGGACAATAGTAGGTGGTCGCTGCTAGATTTTCGTGCAAGACAATACCGAATGCATCGGGCAGCCTGCGCGAACTTGCCGAGACGGCGCCCGAGCGCCAGCGCGTTGATCCCGTGCAGAGAATGTATCCCGCCTTGGTGATGACGTGCCAGCCGCGCCTGTCTTTGGCGAGGCTAAGCGAGTCGCTCAGGCCGAAGAGCGGGGTCCCTTGGAAGATGCGCTCGGGATCGGAGCGAAACGCGCCGCCGACGCGGTCCAGCCGAA
>Ga0255338_1003459_pt1 | contig 18898 bp, 13 predicted proteins | sample MeOH1_35cm_T4_19_FD_203715 | JGI IMG/M metagenome (GOLD analysis project Ga0255338, IMG submission 203715) | Sandy soil microbial communities from University of British Columbia, Vancouver, Canada - MeOH1_35cm_T4_195 | ecosystem: Engineered > Artificial ecosystem > Sand microcosm > Unclassified ...
CTTCTGATCGCATCATCGACCGTCCACGGTCGCTGAGCGGGGCCGGCTCCGGACGAGCCGGCCCCGTTTTGCGTCCGGATGTGCTATGGGCTTACAATGGCAGTCTCCGGCTGTGCCAGCGTCATCATGAGGTTCTGACGATGATTGACGCTAGCGAGAAGTAGTTCGAAATATTTCTGCCACGGCACCAAAGAATTTAGAAATATTAATCAGGTATTCTTCTGGGCTATTGACTCGCCCTGGGCTGTCGAAATATGGCGCTACCGTCAATAGCGTCCTCCACTCTGTGAATTTTGGATGATTGTGACTTGGAATAGGCTTCGTTAGTGAGGAGATTAGAAGATTATCAAAAATTCCATAGTCGGAGAGTTGAGGGAAGGTCTCGAAGATCTCGGCTATGCGTGCCTTTTCCTCGGGCGCCAAAGTCCCAGTTGCGCGATCCAACAGAAGCCCGATGTACGTATCGATAGAGCGGTTTAGCCGGCCGCCTTGGTCCGAGAGCCTTTTGATTCCCAACTGCTTTGAGAAGTCTTCTACAACGTCCGGGACGGCCTCGGTGCAGCGGACGGAAACCATGTCGAACCCAAATACGGCGGTGAGATTCTCGATCACAATGTCGGGGTAGATGGGCGGGATGCCATCCAGACCCCTCCACCCGATACAATCATCGCTAAATATAAGCTGATACTTGAACTGTGAGATGAGCCATTTGTAGTAGTTTCGAAAATATATAACAACGGAGACGTCAAAATCGGATAGATAGCTTCTAAATACCCTCATGGACTCAATAGGAAGGGTGTAAAATTCCTCGCCAGAAATGATGAGATCAGTCCCGGGAAATTCGCTCCACTCCCTGATAATCTCGTCCATGAACATATTAAATTGGTCTATATTCCCATTGTGGAGCGAGATTGCTATGTATGAATGCTGAATATCTCGCGTTCTACTGTAATAAAATCCATCCTCCGGGAGGTGATCTGCAGCGGCGGTGAGTGCAGACTGTATTGAAGTCGAGCCAGATTTGTGTGTACCGGCGTGTAGTCGAACGATCGGCTTCTTTGTCATGTGTGTCATCCGGAATCTCGAGGCGGGAAACTGGGCTTACTGCATTCCAACATTGAGCGTGGCGGTCATCCGGCGACGCTCGTCTCGCCATCGGAAAAGCGAATCCCCCGCTCACGATAGCGACATTGGAGAGCCCCATATCAAGCTAGTCGACCTTCCGTGTCTGCGCCAGAAGGCCTCTGATCCGGTGGACCGGCATACTGGAAACGACGCAGCCAAGCGTAGGCCGGCGTCGAGGTCGCCTCCGTCCTTGAGACCCAAGGGGGAGAGGATCCGAGGCATGGCGAACTGAAAGCGTAAGCCGAGTCGCAGTTGCCATACGAGGGCTGTCCGCACGCCTACAGTTCAGGCGCTGAGGCTCGATTCACGGTTCTCGATCTCCTCGTCCACGATCGCGGCGAGGTCGCCACCCGCGTAGAGGCGGCCGCGGATCCCGGCGCGCCGGCCGGCTTCGAGGTCGCTCGCCTTGTCGCCGACGAGGAAGCTCCGCCCGGCGTCAACCGGCCACTTGTCCAGGAGGTCAGTCAGCATGCCCGGGCCCGGCTTGCGCCAGTCGCACGCCTTCGCATAGCCGGCGACGGTGCCCTCGGGATGATGGGGGCAATAGCGGAAGGCGTCGATGTGGGCGCCGATCGTGCGGAGATCGGCGTTCATCCAGCGGTGCAGGGCCTCCACTGCCGCCTCGTCGTAATAGCCGCGGGCGACGCCGGCCTGGTTGGTGACGACGAAGGCGAACCATCCGGCGTCGTTGACGCGGCGAACCGCCTCGCGGGCCCCGTCGATCCAGCGGAAGCCGTGCGGGTCGTGGGTGTAGCCGTCGTCGTGGTTGAGGACGCCGTCGCGGTCGAAGAACACCGCCGGGCGGCGTAGGGCGGCCGTCATCGCAGCACCGGCCGCGGCATAGGCGTCGGGCACGCCGATGTCGACGAAGAAGCCGTCATAGGTCCGCCCGCGCAACAGGCCGTCCGACGCGAGGGCCGGAAAGACCGTCCGCTCGAGCGAGACCTGCCCGTCGCCGATCGCCTCGACGATGTCGCGCCGGAGCCAGTAGACGCCACCGTTGATGAGCCCGGGCCCCGGTCCGTCCGGCCGCTCGCGCATCGCGGTGACGACGCCGCCGTCGGCGAGCTCGACGACGCCGAAGCGGCTCGCGTCCTCGACCCGGCGCAGCGCCATGCGCGCCAGCCAAGGCTCGTCGGCGGCAAAGGTCGCGAGGTCGAGCACGTTGAAGTCGAAGAAGGAGTCGCCGTTGAGCATGAGGAACTCGGGCGCCAGATCGGCGCGCGCGTAGCGCAGCGCGCCTGCCGTGCCGAGGGGCTCCGGCTCGACGACGACACGGATCTTCAGCCCGTCGCGGCGGACGAGGTCGGTCTCCGCCACGAATCGCTCGACGACCTCGCTGCGGTAGCCGGCGAGCAGCAGCACGTCGTCGAAGCCGTAGCGGGCGAGATCCCGCACGAGGTGCTCGAGAAACGGCGCGCCGGCCACCGGCAGCATCGGCTTCGGACGGTCGCTGACGAGCGCGCCCAGGCGCGTGCCGAGGCCGCCGATGAGAATGGCGCACTGCATGGCCGTCTCCGTCGCTCGCCTGGCCGGCGCGGCCGCCTCAGGCGAACTCGATCTCGACGAGTTCGCAGATCGCATGTCCAAGGGCGATGTGCATCTCCTGGATGCGCGGCGTGTGCGTCGACGGCACGCGGATCGACAGGTCGCACAAGGGCGTCATCGCGCTCTCGCGCGCGCCGGTCATGCCGATCGTCGCGATGCCCATCGCCCGCGCCGCGGCGAGCGTCGCGACGACGCTGCGGCTGTTGCCGCTCGTCGAGATGCCGACGACGACGTCGCCCGCCCGGCCGAGGCCACGCAACTGCCGCTCGAACGCCTCCTCGTAGGCGAAGTCGTTGGCGATCGCCGTGATGGCCGAGGTGTTGGTGGTGAGGGCGATCGCGGCGAGCGGCGCGCGGTCGATCAGGAACTTCCCGAGCAGTTCGGCGGCGAGGTGCTGCGCGTCGGCGGCCGAACCGCCGTTGCCGCAGAAGAAGACGCGGCCGCCGGCCTTTAGCGCGGCCACGATCATGGCGACCGCCCGGTCGACCTCGCCGGCCATCTCGGTCAGCCGCTGGAAGCTCGCGGCGGTCTCGTCGAGCAGTGTCTGGGAGCGTGTCATCCGGGTTCCGAAATGTTGGGAAGGCGCTGGATCGCCCACGAGGTGGCGCCCTTGTCGGTGAAGGCGCACCGCGTCACGTGGCCGCCCATGCCCTCGAGGGTGGCGACGACCCGGTCGCGGTCGACGGGGTCGACGAAGAACATCATGAAGCCGCCGCCGCCCGCGCCGGATACCTTGCCGGCGAGGGCACCGGCGGCGAGGGTCGCCTCGTAGATCTCGTCGATCAGCGCGGTGGTGATGCCGGGGGCGGTGGCCTTCTTGGCCTCCCAACTGCGCCGGAAGATGTCGACGATCTCGTGCAGCTCGCCGCGCAAGAGCGCCGCCTTCAGCTCGAGCGCCTCGCGCTTCAGCTGGTGCATCGCCTCGAGCGACGGCTTGCTCTTGGCGCGGATTGCGGCCGCCTGATTGTCGATGATCTCGGCCGACGATCGCGACACGCCGGTAAAATAGAGCAACGTCGAGCTCTCGAGCTCGATCAGCGTCGACGGGCGCAGCGGCAGCGGGTTGACGATCACCCGGTCGTTGGCGGCGAACTCGATGAAGTTCACGCCGCCGAAGGTTGCCGCGTACTGGTCCTGCCGTCCTCCGTTGAGGCCGACGTCGGCGCGCTCGATCGAGAAGGCGAGGTGGGCGACGTCGTATTCGCCGAGCGGCAGCGACAGGCAGCCGCGGAAGGCCTCGACCATGGCGACGGTCAGCGCCGACGACGAGCCGAGGCCGGAGCCGAACGGGCTGTCGACCGATGTCACCAGCGTCAGCGGCATCGGCACGCCGCCGCCGAAGTCGCGCACAACGCGATTGTAGACGCCGCGGTGCAGGCGCAGGCCGTCCGCCGTCGGATAGGTGACGGCGGCCTCGAGCGTCTCGCTGCGCCTCATGTCGTTCGCGATGAAGCGCACCTTGCCGTCCGGCGACGGCAGGATCGTCGCGTAGGCATAGAGGCTGATCGTGGCATTGAGGACGGCGCCGCCGTAGTCGTCGCAATACGGCGAGACGTCGGTGCCACCGCCGGCGAGTCCGATGCGGAGTGGCGCACGGCCACGGACCGGGTTGATCGCGATCATCTGCTCGCCGCGCCCTGCGGGCCGGTGCGCCGGCCTGCCCTTGATCGCACCATCGCCGTCATAGCTCGTCGGTGTTCTGGAACGGCGGCGCGGCGTCGTTGCCCGACTTCAGGCGCCGGGTGTCGTCGCGGTACTGGTTGTAGTGGATGCGGAGGTCCGCCGGCGGCTGCGCGGTGGTGCGGACCCTGGCGCCGGTCGAGGCCTCTTCGGCCCCGGCCTTGCGAATGATGAACTCGATGCCGCACTCGCCGATCGGCGTCAGGGTCTGGTCGAAGCGCGGCAGGTCGAAGCGGTAGGAGCCGGTGAGGAGCTCCACCTTCTCGACGCGGGCGGTCGGTCCGAGCCCGCGCAGCAGGTCGAGCACGTTGCGCGACACCGGGCTCCAGGAGCGGTCCTTGAAGATCGTGAAGGTCGCCTTGTGATCGCGGTTGAGCGTGCTCGGAAAGACGCCCTGCTCGTAGAGGTCCTCGTCGGGGATCATGACTATCATGAAGCCGCCGGGCTTTAGGATGCGCAGCCAGTTGGCGAGCCCCTCGGCGGCGTCGTGCAGATGCTCCAGACAGTGGCTGCTGTGCACGAAGTCGAACGTCTCGTCCGGCACGCCGGCCATGAACTGCGCGTCGCCGTCCTCGAGGTCCCAGACCTTGATCGACCGGATCGCCGGAAAGAGCTCCGTGTAGAGCGTCAGCGGGTCCGGCTTGCCGCCGATATCGACGCCGTCGCCACGGAAATAGAACCGCGCGAAGTTCGGGTCCCTGAGGCGCCGGGCGATCGACTTGCTGCATTCCTTCACGACGTGACCACCTCGTTGACGGAAGAATCGGCGGGCGTGAGGAGCGCGACGATCTCGCGGACACGCTCGAGCCCGCGGCGGGAGCTATAAATCTCGTCGATATGGGCGAGGCCGGCTTTGAGCATATGGAGGCCCCTCAAGCCCGATCCAAGAAGCTACGAATGACATCGAGTCGCCGAGAGATGGATGCCGCGACCGCCTTCGTTGAGTGCCCCTTGGCGATCGAGCGTTTGGCCTTGGCCGCTCGTTGCTTGGCGGCACGAGGGTTGTCATGCACAAACTTCATCAGTTCGGCAGCGTGCTCAAGGTTCGGCTCCGCCCAATAGGCGCCTTCCCCATAGACATACTCGCCGGCGCGAATCGGGCGGAGGCGGTATTCGACCAGGAAGCTGTTTGACTCATCCATGAAATCAACGTTGCCGCCATACCCCGTTGCAATCACCGGCACGCCGGTCGCCATCGCTTCAGCCATCCCCCGCCCAAATCCCTCGCTGCGATGCAGGGAGACGAAGCAATTCGAGAATGCGAGGAGGCCGCTCATTTCCTCGGCGCTCATGGTCTCAGTCAGATGAAAGATGCGTGCGTCGTTCTCGGCCAGGTCGTTGAATTTCCGCGCGATTGTCGGATGAGCTTCCGCGCCGATCGATTTGATGAGCAGCCGGACCGGGGCCATCTCTCTCTGAGGAAAAGCCGACAGGAATGCGCTCACGACACCTGCCGGATTCTTCCGCTGATGATAGGAATTGAAATCGAAGTAGAACACAAAGTTGAATGCGTTCCCGATAATCGCGTAGTCGCCCGGCCGGAAGTGCCCGTCTTGAGGCCGCTCGACCCGAAGGGGCATTACGTGGACAGGCTTCCGTGTGACTTGGCGTAGCGAAGCTGCGATGAAGTTGCTCGGCGCCCAGATTTCATCGACGAGATCGATCGCGCCCTTCCACGCCGTCGGAAAGCGTTCCAACTCCCACGCCCAGTAGCCGATATTGTACCTGCCTTCGAACATCGATCGTCCAAATATACGATCTGCACTGAGCGTCTCGTCGGCGTTGATGTGAAGGATGTTAATGTTTCCGGTCGGCTGCTGCCGTATATACGACTCCCACTCGCGAGCGCCGATCTCGCAATTCAGGTTGGCATTGAAATCAAAAATCTCGAATGGTTCACCAATGCTGTGAAGCGCAGCGGCGGTATTGCGCACATGTTCGCCCATTCCCATTTGCGCCTTTGGATAGCCGATCAGACTCACGTGCTGCTGCAAGGGTTCAATGACCAAGGCCGGAACCCGGCGCGTCACCGGCTCGTCGACCAATGCCTTGGCTGGAGGTTCGAAGACGGGGTAGTCGGCTCGTGGGCGCATGCCGAACTGGATCAGCGCCATCCAGGCGGAGGGGCCGAGCGGCTCGAAGCGATGGCCCGGGCGCGGCTCGGCATCGGATTCCAACCAATCCGCAGGATGCTCAAACGCTCTGCGTGCGAACCGCTCGAAGCTGTCGCTACTGCCATACTCGGCGTTGAAGTTGCCGATCGCCCAGTTGAGGTAAGCGTGGCGGCCGTCTTCTGTCGATAGGTCGAACGTCGCCCGGAGATCGGCTCTGGCTCTATAGAGCACGGTGAGTGCGAGCGGAAGCGGATAGGCGGCGTCGTTCGGCTCCGCGCAGATGTGAAAGCGGTCGAAGAAGGACAGCAAAATGAGGAAGTAACTCTCCGCATCCAGCCATTGGACCGTCTGGAGCGCCTCGACGAAGCGCATTGGGAGCGCTTTCGGAGAGGGGCCTATGTCGAAGCGATTGAGGATTATCATCCTTAGCACGAGCAAGGAGTATAGGAGCTCATTGCGACTGAAATCCGCCATTGGCAACTCTCGCGCCGCCGACTCCTGCACCCAGTCCACAAAGGCCTCGACGCCCGGCCTGCTCGTGAAATCCGGAAATGCGGCTTTCAGATCGTCCCTGATCTCCCTGACGACATAGAAGAAGTCAGACAGTGGAAGCGTCGATGCCGGATCGGCGACATGGGAAATCGCAAATGTCGTGAAGTCGGTCTTTGCCGGCAGTCGCGGCGGAAGGTCATGCTGAGACAGGAGGAGAGACAGTTTCTTGCGGTATGCATCATTGAATGAGAGGTCTGAGAAGTGTCCGTACCCGCCAATCGACGGCTGGTGCCTGCTCAGAGAAAAATACTCATTGTTGGCGAGAGCAAAGCGATAGGCGGCCAGAACGTCGTACGTGTCTTCATTGACGTTAGACATGAAGAGACGGTCTTGGTGTTTTGAAACGACATTGAACATCCGCATGTCCGTGCCGCTGAAGTGCAGGAGCCTAGCCGCGTCATCTCCTGCCATAAGGGTCCCGTCGGCTGAAAAATGGAGCGGCCGGTGCATCAGGTTCCAGTAGCCGACGTTATACCCCTGGTGGCGAAGGATGGCCGTGCCATCGAACAATGCAGGAACCGCGTCACACCATTTCTGATCGACGAAGATGCCGTTTGAGATATCAACTCTGCAGTCCGCTTCCAGCTTACGTGCCCACCATCCGACAAACCGACGCCCCTCGAGAGAAGCGGAGACGCCGCAGAAGCCGAGATTGTAGATCCCAGCCTTCGCCATATCGAAGTCGTTCGGATGAAGGTCGTCTTCGATTGGAGAGGTGGTGTGTGGCGTCAAAATGACGTTGGCGCCACCGTCGATCAGAGAGAAGCACTCCGAGAACCTCGTCACGGCTAAGGTGTCAGGATCGAGATAGATGACGAATTCGGCGGATCGGGCGGCCATAAGGTAAAGAATACAGAATGGCTTGACGGCCGTGTTGAGCTCTAGAATCGTGTAGCGCGATGTCATCTCACTCAGGATCGGTAGACCGAGAGCGGAGACGGGTACGATATCGACGCCCTCCAGAGCGTGCGGCACGGGGACATTGAGCTCGTCGCAGAGAAAGACAGAGAACTCGATGTCCGGATGCGTGATGCGCAATGAGCTCGCGAGAACTGCAACCTGGGCTAGGTAATTACACGAGGCAATCGTAAAAAAGTGAGTGCTTGGCATCCGATCGATCCGGTTCTTTCTCAGGATTCCAATCAGGCGAATCGCAGTGGGGGTTATTTGGGATTTTTCGGCGAAAGTCGAGGTAACGTTCGACGGAGGCCGCGCGCCGGCTACGCGCACGCGTACGAGATGCAAGAAGCGTGCAAAAATCGAGGCGGAGGCGCTTTTGGGGCTTATTCGTCAGAAGGTCGCCGATGTAGTTTCTCGTGATTGATGGATGCGGCTAGAGCGCAACTCGGCTTTGAGGTCGATAGGGCCGAACCTCAATCCCAGAGTCCGAGTCAGCTCGCTGTCCCGACCCAACGCAGACAACCTAGAGGACAGGTTCGGTCGTGTACGCACTGACGGTACCATGCCTTGACTGTGGTGGGAAATTCCTCCCGTGATCGGGCGCAATCCGGTATGCCGCTAGCGTTTCCCACAGGCCGCTAAGTCATTGATCTATAGGGATCGTGCCGCCTCGCTGCGCGACAAGCGCCAGCTCGAGGCGCTGTGGGATCGGGGGGCGGCGCCGTGGAAGACCTGGTGAGCGCCGCGCCGCCCGGCCCTCCCGCGGCCGTCCCCGATCGCGGCGCCGCCGCCGTCACCCTTCCCCCGACCGACCACCGAGCGAGCCGCCATGCACACCCGTGACACGCCCTGCTGCCGCTCCTGCGGCGCGCCGCTCACTGAGACCTTCGTCGACCTCGGCATGAGCCCGCTCGCCAACAGCTACGTGGCGCCGGGGCGGGCGGCGGCGATGGAGCCGTTCTATCCGCTGCACGCCTACGTCTGCTCGTCCTGCTTCCTGGTGCAGCTCGACGAGTTCGAGAAGCCGGACCACATCTTCTCCGACTACCTCTACTTCTCGTCCTTCTCGACGAGCTGGCTCGACCACGCGAGCCGCTACGTCGCGGCGATCACCGAGCGCCTCGGCCTCGGCGCCGGCTCGAAGGTGGTCGAGATCGCCAGCAACGACGGCTACCTGCTGCAGTACTTCGTCGCGCGCGGCGTGCCCGTGCTCGGCGTCGATCCGGCGCGCAACGTCGTCGCCGAGGCCGAGAAGCGCGGCGTGCCGACCGAGGTGGCGTTCTTCGGCCGCGAGACCGCCGACCGCCTCGTCGCCGCCGGCCACCGGGCCGACCTCATGATCGCCAACAACGTGCTGGCGCACGTGCCGGACATCAACGACTTCGTCGGCGGCTTCGCGCGCCTGCTCGCCCCCGGCGGCACGGCGACCTTCGAGTTCCCGCACCTGTTGACGCTGATCCGCGACCGGCAGTTCGACACCATCTACCACGAGCACTTCTCGTATCTGTCGCTGCTGGCGCTCGAGCCGGTGTTCGCCCGCGCCGGCCTCGAGGTCTACGACGTCGAGCAGCTGCCGACGCACGGCGGCTCGCTCCGCCTGTTCGTGCGCCACCGCGACGCCGGCCGGCCGGTGGGCGCCGCCGTCGATGCGCTGCGGCGCGAGGAGGCGGCGGCCGGCCTCGGCGACATCGCCGCCTACCGCGCGTTCCGCCGGTCGATCTCCGATTTGCGCTACGAGATCCTCGAGTTCTTCGTCGCGGCGAACCGCGCCGGCAAGACGATGTGCGCCTATGGCGCGCCGGCGAAGGGCAACACGCTGCTCAACTATGTCGGCGTGAAGCCGGACATGATCCCCTTCACCGTCGACCGCAACGACCACAAGCAGGGCCACCTGCTGCCGGGAACGCGCATCCCGATCCTGCATCCGGACGCGATCGCCAGGGCGCGGCCCGACTACGTCGTCATCCTGCCGTGGAACCTCAAGGCCGAGATCATGGCGCAGCTCGCCGAGATCCGCGGCTGGGGCGGGCGGTTCGTCACCTTCGTCCCCGGCGTCGAGGTGTCGTAGCGGCCGCCCGCCGGCGGATGCACCAGAAACGCGAGGCGTTGCGATGCGGTTGACCGAGCTGGACCTTCCCGGCCCCCGCCTGATCGAATCGACCCCGGCGGTCGACGGGCGCGGCAGCTTCTACCGGGCGTTCTGCGCCGATTCGCTCGCGGCGGCGGGCGTCGACTTCGAGGTGCGCCAGGCCAACGTCTCCACCAACTCCACGGCCGGCACGCTGCGCGGCATTCACTTCCAGCGCCCGCCGAGCGCGGAGGGCAAGATCGTGCGCTGCATCCGCGGCCGGCTCACCGACGTGCTGGTCGACCTGCGCAAGGGCTCGCCGGCGTTCGGCCGCTGGACGTCGGTCGACCTCGAGGAGGGCGACTGCAGGGCGGTCTACGTGCCGCCCGGCTTCGGGCACGGCTTCCAGACCCTCGTCGACGACACCCACATCCTCTACCTGATGAGCGACCGCTACCGGCCGGAGCTGTCCGACGGCGTGCGCTGGAACGACCCGTTCCTCGCCGTCGCCTGGCCGCTCGAACGCCCCGTCCTGTCCGAGAAGGACGCCGGCTACCCGGACATCGACCCGGACGGATGGAGCCTATGGCAGGCCTAGGGCGGATCCTCGTCACCGGAGGCACCGGCTTCATCGGCGACTTCGCCGTCCGCGCGCTCGTCGCCCGCGGCTACGACGTCGCGGTGGCGGCCCGCACGCCGGTGCCGACGCCCGGCGCCGAGCTCGTCGCCGTCGACCTGCTCGACCAGTCCGCGCACCGCGGGCTCCTGGAGGCGGTCCGGCCCGACACCATCCTGCACCTCGCCTGGAACGTCGCGCCCGGCCGCTTCTGGCGCTCGCCCGACAACCTCGACTGGGTGGCCGCCACCGTCTCGCTGTTCCGCGCCTTCGCCGAGGTGGGCGGGCGGCGGTTCGTCGGCGCCGGCACCTGCGCCGAATACGACTGGACGTCGGTGGGGCCGCTCGATCCCGCGTCGACGCCGATCCGTCCGGCGACCTTCTACGGCGTCGCCAAGGCGGCGGTGCACGACGTCCTCGCCGGCGCCGCGGATGTCACCGGCGTCGAGGTCGGCTGGGGGCGCCTCTTCTTCCTCTACGGGCCGGGCGAGAAGCCGGGCCGCCTCGTCTCCGACGTCGCCCGGAGCCTGCTCGCCGGCCGCCCGGTCGACGTCGGCACCGGCGAGGAGCGGCGCGACTTCATGCACGTCGCCGACGTCGCGGAGGCCTTCGTGCGGCTCGTCGAGGCGGAGGGCGGCCGCACGGTCAACATCGCGAGCGGCGCCTGCCCGCAGATGCGCGAGATCGTGTCGACCATCGCCCGCACGATCGGCCGGGAGGAGCTCGTGAACTGGGGCGCCCGCCAGCCGCGCCCGGGCGAGCCGCCCCGCATCGAGGCCGACGTCGCGGCGCTCTCCGAGATCGGCTTCCGCCCGCGCTTCACCCTTGAGGCGGGCCTCGCCGACACGATCGACTGGTGGCGCGGGCGGTCCGCGTCGGATCCGGGCGGCGCGTAGCGGGGAGAAGGGCCGGCGCGCGGGGTCCGCGCACCGGCTTCCGTCGCGTCCGCTCAATCGGCGGCGAAGTCGATCCGCCGGCGCGACAGGTTGTCGTTGTACATCGGGTCGCGGCGCATGAGGTCCGCCCACCGGCCCATGAACAGCGCCCGCTCGCTGTCGTCGCTCTTCGTGCGCGGCTGCGTCGCGCCCTCGAAGTGGTAGAGCTCGCAGAACGGCGTGTAGACGATCCGGTAGCCGAGGGCGTGGATCCTGAGGCAGAGGTCGATGTCGTTGTAGTCGATCGCCAGCCGCTCGTCGAAGCCGCCGGCGTTCTCGATCACGCTCATCCGCGAGGCGAGGCAGGCGCCAGTGACCGCGAGGTAGTTGCGGATGGTGTGGGTGTAGCCGTTGTAGCCGATGTGGTCGCCCGGCGCCTGGTGGTAGATGTGGGCGGTGTTGTCGTTGACGCCGAGCACCACGCCGCAGTGCTGCACCGCGCCCGAGGGGTAGAGCAGGCGGGCGCCGACCGCGCCGATGCGCGGGCGCTGCGCCATCTCCATCAGCGCCTCGAGCCAGCCGGGATTGATGACCTCCATGTCGTCGTTCAGCAGGACGACGTGCTCGGTCTTGACGTGGCCGAGCGCGAAGTTCGCCTTCTTCGAGAAGTTGAACGCCTCGGTGCTGCCCGGATAGCTGACGACGGACCCCTTCGCCTTGCGGATCATGCCGATCTGCCGCGCGGTCAGGTTGCCGTTGTCGACGACGAGGAGGCGGTAGCCCGGCGCGTACTCGGTTTTGCCGAGGATGCTCTTGAGGAAGTTGCTCACCATGTTGAGCGGCTTGGCCGAGCGCTCGGGGATCACCTTGCTGCGGTTGTCGGTGAACACCACGAGGGTCGGCACCACGTCGTCCGAGAGCCGGTCGCGCACGCGGTAGAAGCCGCGCAGCAGCCCGGGCTCCACCACCGCGTCGCGGCCTTCGGCGGCGATGTGGTCGGCGAGGGCGAGCCGGCCGGCGTCGAGCGCCGACGGCTTGGCCGTGACCTCGGCCGCGGCCGAGCCCGGGATCTTCCGCCAGTGGTAGAGGATCTTCGGGATGTGGACGATCCGGCGTGCCACCCGCGACATCCGGAGCGCCACGTCGTAGTCCTGCGCGCCCGACACCTCCGGCCGGAACCCGCCGATCTCGAGCAGCTTCTCCCGCCGGATCACCATCAGGTGCAGCAGGTACATCACCGATTCGAGGTGCTCCGGCGACCAGTCCGGCTTGTAGTAGGTGTCGCAGTAGTTGCCGGCCTCGTCGATCTTGTCCTCGTCGGAATAGAACAGGTCGGCGTCGGGATACCTGTTGATCCAGCGGACGGCCTCGATGAGCGCGTCGGGCGTCAGTTCGTCGTCGTTGTCGAGCAGCGCCACGAAGTCGCCGGAGGTGAGCGCCAGGGCGGCGTTGGTGGCCCCGGCGATGCCCTTGTTCTCCTCGCCGAAGACGACCTTGATGCGCGCGTCGGTGCCGACGATCTCGCTGAGGCAGGCCTTGGTCTCGGGATTGGTCGAGCCGTCGTCGTAGAGCACGAGGTCCCAGAACGGATAGTGCTGGGCGAGGACCGAGCGGACGCAGGCCTCTAGGTACTCGCGCTGGATGTTGTAGACCGGCACCACCACGCTCATCATCGGCCGGTGCGCGAAGCCCATGATCTCGGAGAGGTGCTGCCGGTTGAGGGTGACCGGGTGGCGCCAGCGCGAGGCGCGGCTGCGGTTGGCGAGGCGGGCGAACAGCGGCAGGTCCTCGAACACGCCGAGCTCCTGCAGGCGCAGCCCCATGCGGTAGCCGACCGCCTCGAGCGAGTGCCGCTCGGCGATGTCGATCGCCGCCTGGCGGCCGCGCGCGGCCGCCTCGTCGGGGTCGTCGACCACCGACTGCATGGCCGCGCACAGGGCGTCGAAGTCCGGCTCCGCCCACAGCGAGCCGCGCAGGTAGGGGCCGAAGTCGCGCTTCAGCGGCACCAGCCGGTAGTCGACCGGATAGCTGTTGTCCGGCGCCATGAAGTCGGTGTTGCCGGAATAGTCGGTGGCGATCACCGGCTTGCCGAGCAGCATCGCCTCCGCGATGTTGAGGCCGAAGCCCTCGGCGCGGTGCGGCGAGACGAAGCAGTCGATCGCCGCCTTGAACGACACGTTCTCCGCGTCGCTGAACACGCGGCCGAAGATGCGGATGTTGCGCTGGTTGGCGAGCTCGTGCAGGCGGCGGACGCGGTCGCCGTCGGCGTCCGAGCCGTGGAACTTGAGCGCCAGCATCACGTCGCCGCGTGTGCCGAACGTCGCCTTGAACGCCTCGACCAGCGCCTCGGGGTTCTTGCGCTCCATGAGGCTCGAGGCGTCGAACACGTAGCCGAAGATGAAGCAGTCGTCCGGCAGATGGAAATGGCTGCGGCCGTGGATCAGCAGCGAGCCGTCGATCGTCACCGGGTGCGGCATCGTGCGCACCGGCACCGGCGACTTGGCGCCGATCGCCTGGCGGCAGAACTCCGTCGGCGTCCAGATCTCCTCGAAGGCGCCGAAGGAGGCCTGCCAGTCGTCGCGGAAGGCGGCGAGCTCCCACACCCAGAAGCCGATCGAGTAGGCGTCGTGCAGGGCGTGCGCGCCGGCGCCGAGGAAGAAGTTGAGGCACATGTCGGCGTTGATCTGGAAGATCCGCGTGCGGCGGCCGAGCGCCTCGTTGCGGATGCGGCCGGCCTGGTCGGTCAGCCGCGCGTCGGCGCAGGCGACCTGCGTGCCGTCGATCGCGACGGGAATGCGGTCGACCGGGATGCCGACCGAGGCGAGGGCGGCGGACTGGTTGCGCGCCGCCGTGCCGAGCCCGGTCGGGCTGCCGAAGAAGCCGACATGGCTGACGCCGAGCGCCTTGCGCTCGAAGCTCGCGATGTCCCACGAGCGCTCGAAATAGGGGGCGATGCCCGAGGCCGGGCGGCCCTCGCGCATGCCGAAGTCGCGCCAGTGGTCGAACAGCGCGCCGTGGTTGTCGCCGATCGCCGCGCGCACGTCGGGATTGAGCAGGCCGTAGGCGGTCGAATCGAACTGCTGCCGGAGGCGCTCGGTCTCCTGGACCACCGCCGACCGCGCGACGCCGACGGGCGCGTACGGCGCCGGCTCGAGGCCGCCTTCCAGATCAGCCTCGGGCAAGGCTCCGCCGGTAGCGTCGCGTGATGCGATCGGATCGTTCGCGGACGACGGTGCGCGCACCTTGAAGATCCTCGGTGTTCTGTCATTCATCGCAAGGCACACAACCGCTGGAGTTGGATGGCGTACTGGGCTCTATATGTAGAGGCAAAAAGAGGAGTGGCGTCGCGCGGCAGGAGGGGACGTCGGCACGCGACAGCCACCAGTCTAGAAAAATGCAAGAAGCGTGCCCATATACCACGGCGCACGGGCGTCATCAACGGCGATTCTCTGAGTAGTCTCCGGGGCTTGCATGCATCGAACGGTCAGCGGGGACCTGCATGAACTTTATGCGGCCGCTCGATTTGAGATCTGATATAGGGTCCGTGAAGCGCTCGTAGGTTGCCGCAATGCACTTGATAGGCTCTGGAAATGTCGGCTTCTTGGATTCGTTCGACGGCGGTGTGTTGAGGGGCTGGGTCGGCTCGCGGAACAACGAAGCCTTCGCCTACCGGTTCGACGTCGTCGTCGACGGCCGGCCGATGGGCGAGTACGTCTCCCACTACTACCGCGACGACGTGGTGCAGCACATCGGCCGCGACGGGATCTACGGCTTCGCGATCGTGCTGGACGAGGTGCGGCCGGGCGCGATGGCCAACATCTGCGTCGACAACGACACGATCCCCGTCGTCTGCGGCGGCGCGGGCGACACCCGGCCGCGGCTCGAGCACCCCTACGCCTACATGCACATCCAGAAGACGGCGGGCACCACCCTCCGCGACGCGATCCTGAAGCTGCACGGGCCCGACCGCTCGCTCCTCGTCTACGGCGACAGCCCCGGCGTTCCCTTCGATGTCGTCCAGCAGATGTCCGCCCGGCAGCTCGCGCAGTTCGACATCTTCATCGGCCACTACTATTACGGGTTCCTGCCGGACCCGGACGACCGCCTGCGCTACGTGACGGTCCTCCGCGACGCGCGGGCGCGGCTGATCTCCAACGTCTATCACCACAACCGCACCCGCCCGGCGGCCGGCGGCTCGATCGAGGAGATCATCGCGCGCGACCGGATCGTCGAGTACGACAACTACATGGTGCGGTCGCTCGGCGCCGTCGACTTCAGCGCGGCCGCCTTCGGCGAGATCGGGCCGGAGCATCTCGCCCAGGCGAAGCACGTCATCGAGCGCCGCTTCGAGTTCGTCGGCCGGATCGAGAACATCGACGCGATGATCCAGGCGTACAAGGGCATCCTATTCGACGGCGAGAAGCTTCCGCGCAGCAACCAGAACACCTCGACGTGGCGAGCCGACAGCGAGGGAGATCTCTCCCGCTACTATCGCTACGACGACATGCTCTACGAATACGTTCTGCGCCGGTTCGGCTAGAGCGCCTTCCGGCCGGATGGACTCGTCCGGTCGATCGGGAATCGCTCCGGAATCACGACCTCGAGTACGTCCTTGCCGTCCGGATCGTCTCGACGCCGGCGACGAGGATCCGCGCCACGGCCCGGCCGCCCGGACCCGCCCCGTCCGGTCAGTAGGCGAACGCCGTCTCGAGGTCGCGCAGCCGCGGCTGCCGCCGGTCCTTGTCGGAGACGATCGCCGCGGCCGGGTCGACCGGCCAGGCGATGGCGAGGTCGGGGTCGTCGAAGGCGAGGCCCTTGTCGCAGGCGCGGTCGTAGGGGCCGGTCACCTTGTAGGCGACCTCGGTGTCGGGCTCGAGGGTGCAGAAGCCGTGCGCGAAGCCGACCGGCACCCAGAGCTGGCGTCCGGTCTCGGCCGACAGCTCGACGGCGACGTGGCGCCCGAAGGTCGGCGAGCCGCGGCGGATGTCGACGGCGACGTCGAGGATGCGGCCGCGCAGCACGCGCACCAGCTTGCCCTGCGGCGTCGGTGGGACCTGGAAGTGCAGGCCGCGGATGACTCCGGCCGGCCGCGACAGCGACTGGTTGTCCTGCACGAAGTCGAGGTCGATGCCGATCTCGGCGAAGGCCTTGCGGCTCCACGTCTCGCTGAAGAAGCCGCGCTCGTCGCCGTGCCGCGCCGGCGTGATCGCCAGCACGCCCTCGATCTCGGTCGCCTCTACGCGCATCGTTCGCTTCCTGCTCGGGCCGTCGCCGCGGGGGTCGCAGCGGTATGGCCGAAACCGCGCCCGGCATCAACCGCCGCCCGCTCGCCCGCCGTGCCGCGCCGCCTCGACGAGGGCGAGGAGGCGCCGCCGCGTCGCCGGGCCGAGGGCGTGGCGCCAGTCGGTCGGCCAGCGGAGCGGCGGCGCCGGCCCCGCGGCGCGCGTCGCCGCCAAGATCGCGGCGGCGACCGCCTCCGGCGACGGCTCCACGGCCTCGATCGCCGGCGAGATCCGCCGCATCGCCGCCGCGGTCTTGGTGGCGAAGGTCGTCGTCACCACGCGCAAGCCCGCCGCCGCCATGTCGAGCGGCACCAGGCTCGGGTGCGGCGCGTTCATCAGGGCGACGCCGACGCGGGCGCCGAGGAGCGCGCGGCGGTAGTCGTCGAGCGTGCCGCGGGCGGCGACGGCGAGCGTCCGCCCGCCGATCGGGAAGCTGCCCGGCTCGCCGGCGCCGATGCCGACCGCCCGCCACTCGGTCTGCGGTCCGAGCGTGTCGAAGGCCTGCTCGAGCGCCGGCAGCAGGATCTCGAACAGGTTGCGCGCGGCGTGGTGCTCCGGCCGGGCGTAGCAGAGGATCACCGGTGGCCGCTCGGCCGGCGGCGGCGGGTCGTCGAAGCCCTGCGCGGGGTGGTCGATCGCCACCCGGAGCCCGCCCGCGGCCTCGGGGGCGAAGACGCCGGCGCGGCGGCGCGCGAAGAAGTTTTCGAGGAGGTCGGTCGAGAACACCGCGTGGTGCGGCAGCGCGTAGGAGCGCTCGGCGGTCGCCGCGAAGGCGCCGGAGGGCACCGTCAGCGGCTCCCACTCCTGGATGAAATAGACGAACCGCCGCCCCGGCCGCAGCGCGTGGGCGAGGTGGGCCGTCCACCAGGTGGTGGCGACGAGCGCCTCGTCGTCGCCGAGCGTGATCGTGCGGTCGCGGTCGCCCCAATCCTCGATCGTGAGCCGGTCGAGGAGGTCGGCGAGCGTCGGGTGGTCGAGGCGGATCTTCGTCCGCCCGCCGAGGTCCGGCACCCGCTCGTCGGTGAGCGCGAGGCGGACCCGAAGCCCGGCCTCGGTGAGGGCGCGGGCGAGCTCGAGCTTGGCGATGTAGCCGGCGAAGAACACCGAAGGGTCGAGCTCCGGCAGCAGGATCGTCGCGTCGAAGCCGGACGGGCCGGCGACCCGCCAGCCGGCGCGCACCTTCTCGGCCAGGAACCGCGCCCGCTCGGTGGCCGGGCTCGCGGTCGTAACGGCGGCGCCGGCGGGTCGCGGCGCGGCCGCGGCAATCTCCTCGCGGCGGCCGTCGAGCACGGCGAGGAGGGCGGTGCCGGCGCGGAGCCAGCCGGGGATCGCGAGGTAGCGCCGCTCGTCGCCGGCCCCCGGCACCGCGGCGAGGCGCCGGCCGAGTGCCGCGAGAGCGGGGGTCGCGAGGGCTTCCGGACCCTCCGTCAGCCCGTCGATCGCCGGGTGGCCGAGCCGGGCCGCGAGCGTCGCGGCGAGGAACGCCCGCTGCACGGCGGCCGGCCAGATCTCACGCACCAGCGGCAGCGCGCTCGCCGCGGCGGTTTCGAGCTGCGCCTGGTCGGCGGGGCCGTCGAGCGTCGCCGCCAGCCGCTCGGCGAGGCGGCGGCGGTCGGAAAAGCCCGCGGCGCTCGCCCGCGGCTTGTCGCCGTCGTGGCCGAGCACGTTGCCGCCGTGCTGCACATAGTCCTGCAGCGGTTCGTCGACGAAGCGGATCTCGCCCATCGCGGCGGCGACGAGGGCGATCCACTGGTCGTGGAACACGCCGGAATAGTGCGGAAACGGCAGCGCCGCCTCGAGCACCGCGCGGCGGGCGAGGAGGGCGGCGCCGGTCACCGTGTTGGCGACGAGGAGCTCGGCCGGGGTCGCGCCGTGCCGGTGGCGCCAGTCGAAGAAGCTTTTCGCGACCGTCCCGCCCACCCCGTCGACGATGCGCATGTCGGCATAGGCGAGGGGTGCGCCGGTCGCTTCGAGCTCGCGGAGGAGGCGGTCGAGCTTCCGCGGGTCCCAGACGTCGTCCTGGTCGGCGAGGGCGAAAAAGGGGGCGCGGGGGTCGAGGTGGCGCAGCGCGCGCTCGAAGTTGCCGAGGAAGCCGCGGCGGGGGCCGCGGACGAGGCGGATGCGCGGGTCGGCCTCGG
>Ga0255338_1003460_pt1 | contig 18892 bp, 25 predicted proteins | sample MeOH1_35cm_T4_19_FD_203715 | JGI IMG/M metagenome (GOLD analysis project Ga0255338, IMG submission 203715) | Sandy soil microbial communities from University of British Columbia, Vancouver, Canada - MeOH1_35cm_T4_195 | ecosystem: Engineered > Artificial ecosystem > Sand microcosm > Unclassified ...
GACGAGGCCCAGGCGCTGCTGTGGCTGCCACCGGACGGCGTGGACAAGGACCACGGGTGGCACGCCGTCCACCGCTACGTGACCGAATGGAGGACGGCATGAGCAGCGAGTACACGCCGCCGACGGACGAGGTGCGGGATGCCTACTGCTTCTACCTCGATGGGGGCGGCGCCGAGTTCGACCGCTGGCTCGCCGCTCACGACGCCGAGGTGGCGCGGGCTGCGCGAGTCCTGCCGAGCGTGGAGGACGTAGCGGCGGTGCTGTTCGAATGCCTCAACCCCGGCGCTCACTGGGCGACGGCGCTCATGACACGGGCGCGTCTACGGTCGTCCGCGCTCAGTCCTGGTAGGCCACGCCAGACCCAAGCGGCGGCGGGCAGCACCGCCACAACGATGCCAATCCAGGTGTCCACGCACACCCATCGACGCGGCCGGAGGCGGTCTTGAGCGCGCGACGACCTAGTGACCCGTGCCCCCGCTGCGGCCAGCCGCACGTCACGAGACATGGTCACGTTGCCTGCACCGGCCACAAGGACAAGCCTGACGGCCGGCTCGAACCGTGCGCGAACCCGCCCCTGAACGGGCAGGACGTATGCCGCTACCACGGGGGCGCGGCCGCGCAGAACCGAGCCGCCGGGGCACGCCGACTCGAGCAGGAGCGGGCGAGCCGCGAACTCGCCCGCCTGGGCCAGCCCAAGGCGGTCGACCCGGGCGCCGCGCTGCTGGATCTTGTGCACTGGACGGCCGGCGAGGTCGAGTTCTGGCGGCAGAAGGTCGTGGCCCTGGCCGACGCGGACGAGAGCCTGACGTGGGGCCGCAAGTCGAAGGTCAAGAAGACCAGCGGCCAATGGCCCGGCACCGACACCACGTTCGCCGCCGGCGAACCCGTCGAGTACCGGCTCATGGTCGACGCGTCCAACCGGCTCGCCGACTACTCCGCCCGCGCGCTGAAGGCCGGCATCCAAGAGCGCGAGGTTCGGATTCAGGAGCAGCAGGGCGCACTCATCGCGGTCGGCATCCGCAACATCCTCGAAGCGCTGTGGGCCGCGGTCCTGCTGATCGTCAGCGCCCAGTTCGGCACCCTCGCTGTGGACGCTCAGGACGCACTCGCGAAGGCGTGGAACGACGCCATGGCACAGATCGTGCCGCGGGAACTACGACGGATCGCTGGGGGAGAGGCGTGAGCCGCGGGCCCAAGTCGGCGCAACCGCAGACGCGCACACGCGGCACGCAGACCTCGGGGCTGCGTAGCGAGGAGTTGCTCTCCCGGGCCGACCCCAACAGGTCGCATGCTGTCATGGCGCCGAGCTCTGAGACGATCCGTCGGGCGATCGAGGCGGGCGTCTGCCCGTGGTGCGGTCGCGGACCATTCAGGGTCATCGCCGGTCACACCTCCCGAACGCACGGTGTCGGACGACTCGAGCTTCGCGACCTGGCTGGACTCACCTACACCACGTCGCTCGTCACCGACGAGCGACTCCGCGAGGCCATGGCAGAGCGCGCCAGGGCCACCGTGAGTCGCCTGACTAGACGCGGTAGTCCCGGCCAGAAGCGCAACGTGAGCGCTGCCGGGCGCAAATCGGCAGCGGAGCGCCTGGCAACGGTCCGAGCGACCATGACGACCGAGCAGGTGGCGATGGTGGTTCGCGCGTCCCACACACCCGAGGTGATCGCCAAGGCCAACGCCGCCCGCGAAGAGCGTTACGGACCCATGTCGCATGGGACCCGTCGGATGTACCGCCGAGGAGGCTGCCGGTGCACCCAGTGCCGAGCCGCGAATGCGCGGGCTCATGCCGAGTGGAAGTCCAAGTCAAGGAGTGCACGATGACCGACCAGCCCACCGCACTGAACTCGATCCGCCGCGCAACACTCACGGTCGCAGAGACCGCAGCGCTTCTCCGCGTTTCCGAAGACGTCTGCCGCCGCGCCATCGACGATGGCGAGATACCGTCGCTGCGGCTCGGCCGCCGCATCCTCGTGCCAACGGCGAAGCTTCTGGCGATGCTCGGCTCAGATCCGGCCGGGGGCAGCCCGGCAGGCACTCCTGACGAGGCAGAGCGCGCCGCCATGGAACGGGTGGAGTCGCTCGTGGATCAGCTCAACGAGGCCATGGCGGAGTTGTCCCGCACCCTGAAGGCACGCCGATGATCCGCCGCCGCACCCAGTCTGCGCCGCCGCCGTTAAGCCCGGGCCTGACGCACCGCCACACGTGGGTCGACAACCCGATCTACGCCATCACCGACCCGGACGACCCACGCTGCGACCCCCAGGCGCCACCCTTCGTCTGCCAGGAGTGCCCCGCCACCGCTGGGGCGTGCATGGTGTGCGAACGGGTCAGCGACACCGGGGACCGCACCTGCGGCGACTGCGTCAGCCGCGCCCGCAACGACCTGCGCAAGGTCAGGGACCTGTACCGCCAGCTGCCCGACATCATCGCCGGGATCGCCGGTTTGCACGCCGTCCGCTACGACCGTGGTGGATCCGGCAAGCCCGGCAAGGGCGCCAAGGCCACCGACACCACGATCCTCGGCGGGGAAGCCCTCGTCCTTGCCGCCCGCGGCACGACCAGGCCATCACGACTCGGGCGCTGGGAGACCCAGATCGACCCGGTGCTCCTGGCGGCCGAACGGCAGGACCCACCCAGCGTGTACGCCGTGCTCGCCGAATGGGTCGAGCGCTGGACCGGCGAGCTCGACCAGGACGGAACCGCCCTGCCTGGCGTCGATGCCGCCGTCGACTGGCTGCTCGAGCGGACCGAGTGGGCGGCGCAGCGATCGCCGTCGTGGGACACGTGGTTGAGCGCGTTGGCGGACCTGCTGTGGCGGCTGCGGCGACTCACCGGGGACGTACGGCCGCGCGAGCAGCTCGAGCCCGTCCCGTGCGTGCACTGCGGCGGCCCCGTCATCCGCAACTGGTCCAAGGGTGGGCTGTCCGACGTGCGCACCTGCAAGGCCTGCGGCTCGTCCTGGCCGAACGACGAACGGCTCCGGCACATCGAAACCCAGGTCGTCTTCGCCCTACCCGAAGGCACACCCGACGCACTCGTGACGATCGACGAGGCCAAGATGATCTACCGGGGCCGGATCCGCCCCGACCGGTTGGACGACTGGGCGCGGCGAGGCCTACCGCCGGCACGGGACGAGCAGGGCCAGCCGCGCCGCGACGAGTCCGGGCGACTGCTGTACCGGCTCGGCGTCATCGACGGGCAGATGAAGACCGGAAGCCAGGCCACCGGGTGAGGCTCCGCCGATAGCGTCGACGCAAGGGACCACACAACGAGAGGCGAATGATGAAGCTGGACGATATCCGGGGTCTGATCATCAGCTCCGATCGCGAGGTCGACTGGAACGATATTGAGCCTGGCCCGTACTTCACCGATGCTCCGGACGTCGACGAGAAGACCTTCCGCTGGCACACCGGGCTCATCGTCTACAGGCACGATGTTCGGCTGTCGATCCAGTGGGGAATGGAGTGGGGGCACATCGGCCGCCAGGTCACCAAGGCCACCGACCTTTGGGACGACGCGGCGTTTCCTGATGAGCAAGCGCGGGTCGAACTCGCCGACATCTTCTGGGCGGGCGCCCTCGTCGACCGTGAGCGTGTCGTCGTCGTCGACGGCGGCCGTGGTCTCCTGCCGTTGGGCGAGCGACACGCGCTCAACTACGACCGCCGCAACCCACCGCAGAAGGTCGAGTGGGAGTACAGCGCTAGCCGGTGGCAGACAGAGCTCGCCCGACTTCTGGACGGGGGCCACGACTTCGATCAGTACTTCAGGGGCGCCGGCCTCGTCGTGAAGGGCTGACGGTCCTGGGGCACGGCGCGCGGCCGTCCTGCATGACTGGGCCCTTGCCGGTCTGCTAACCTGTGGATAAGCGCGGAACCTCGTGGTTCGCGCGCGCCCTGGCCCCGGTCGAGACGAAGGTCTCCCGGGGCCTAGTCGTCTTCGTTCGAGGGGCGGAAGTAGTCGGGGAACATCCGCCCTGGCCGGTCGCTCTCGGAGAACGGCTCAACGCGCTCCAGATAGACGTGGATGCCGCGGTCGACGATCCCGTGCTTGTCGTTCGAGTACCAGACATCGACAACGCGCCACCGTTGACCGTTCGAGGCGATGAGACCTTCGCCGATGCGCGGCACAACCTCCTGGTAGTCCGCGTCCCAGGAATCGGCAATGTTGGGCGTCTCGTACGTGACGGAGATCCGAGGGTGCGTCCACTCCGAGTCCATGGCCCGATGCTTCCACTCGGAGGCGGCGCGCGGGGGTGAACCGCTGAGGCAGGTGGGCCATGGGCGACCTGAGTTTCCTCCTGCACGCCGCCCGCGCGTTCGAGCCCCCGCCGGGGCCCCGCTGGCCTACCCCGGGCGAGCTGGCGCGGGCGTTGGAGCCGAAGACCCGACAAACCCCGGCGCTGGACTTGATCGACGAGGCGCTGGTCTGGGCGCACACCACGCCCGACGCGCGGCTGATCATCTCGATGCCACCCCAGGAGGGCAAGAGCCAGCGCGCCAGCCGGCGCTTCCCGCTGTGGGCGCTGACTCAGAACCCGGACCTGCGGGTCGCGATCGTGTCCTACGAGGCTGGGGTGGCCCGCCGCTGGGGCCGCGCCATCCGCGACGACGTCATGGTGCACGGCCCCGAGCTGGGGCTGAGCGTGCGCGATGACCTGGCGGCCCAGCACGAGTGGCAGTTGGCGGGTCATGAAGGCGGCGTCTACACAGCGGGCATCGGCGGGGCCCTGACCGGCCGGCCGGTGGATCTGCTGATCATCGACGACCCGATCAAGGACCGTGAGCAGGCCGACAGCCAGACCTACCGGGACCGGGCCTGGGACTGGTGGACCGACTCGGGCTCGACCCGCCTGGCCCCGGGTGCGCCAGTCGTCCTGATCCTCACCCGGTGGCACCACGACGACCTCGCGGGGCGCCTCGTGGCTGCGGAAGACGGCGCGCTGTGGCGGGTCGTGAACATCCCTGCCCAGGCCGACCACCGGCCCGAGCGTGGCGAGACCGACCCGCTCGGACGCCAGCCCGAGCAGTTCATGGACAGTGCCCGCGGCCGCTCGGCCAAGCAGTGGCAGGCCATCAAGGTCCGGTCCGGCCCCCGCACCTGGAATGCGCTCTACCAGGGCCGCCCCAGTCCCGACGCCGGCGACCTGTTCCCGGCCGAATGGTCCCGGTACGACCAGCCCTTGTGGGTGGAACGCCCCGACGGGTCCCGGTGGGTGCCGGGCGCACCCGAGATGCTGGCCAGCTGGGACCTGACGTTCAAGGACGCGTCCGGCAGCGACTTCGTCGTCGGCCAGGTGTGGCTGCGCAGCGGCATCGACGCCTACCTGCTGGACCAGGTGCGTGAACGCATGAGCTTCACCCGCACCGTGGAGGCCATGAAGGCCCTGTCGGCGCGCTGGCCGCAGGCGGTGGCCAAGCTCGTGGAGGACAAGGCGAACGGCCCGGCCGTCATCTCTGCTCTCTCGTCGACCATCCCGGGCCTGATCCCGGTGGAGCCCCGCGGGTCCAAGTACAGCCGGGCGGCCGCGGTGTCGCCGTTCGTGCACGCGAGCAACGTGCGCGTTCCGACCGCCGAGCTGCTGCCGAACGTGGAGGACCTGCTCGAGGAGGCGCGGGCGTTCCCGAACGGGGCGCACGACGACACGATCGACGCGTTGAGCCAGGCGCTCGACCAGCTGCTGCTGCAGCCCCTGCTCGCCGAGGGCCACGAGACGATGACGGCTGACGACCTGCTCGAAGACGACCCCCGCACCTACCTGACTGCCGGCTTCTGAGGGGGGTGCGCCTGGTGGGTGTCCTCGACATGCTGGGCCTGGCCCGCTCCTCGCAGGTGGACGCGGCCGTGAGTGAGGCCATGGCGGAGCGGGACATGCGCGAGATCGTCACCGAGTCGCTGGCGGACCTGGAGCTGGCGCTGGAGGACGAGGGGTGGGACCGGCTGACTGCCGGCGCGACCCAGCAGTTCTCCCGCCAGGGCCTGCAGCGGGCCGCCGAAGTGGCACGCGTCTCGACCGTGGCGCATCCGCTGATGAAGCGCGGGCTGATGCTGCGCACGGGCTACGTGTGGGGCGCGGGCGTGCAGATCGCGGCGCGCGACACCGACGTCAACGACGTGGTGCAGGCCTTCCTGGACGACCAGGGCAACCGGCGGGCCTTCACGGGGGCGCAGGCACGGGCCCGTGGGGAGTCGGCGCTGTTCACGGACGGCAACCGGTTCGTCGTGTGCTTCACCAACCCCCGCACGGGCAAGGTCCAGGCGCGGACCATCCCGTTCGACCAGATGCAGGACGTCATCACCAACCCCGATGACGAGTCCGAGCCCTGGTACTACCTGCGGCAATGGACGGTCCGCACCCTCGACCAGCGCTCGGGCAGCACCGGCTTCTCGCAGCAACAGGCCTACTACCCGGCGCTGGGCTACCGGCCGTTCCGGCGCCCCCAGACCATCAACGGCCAGTCGGTCATGTGGGACGCGCCGGTCTACCATGTGAAGGTCAACGACCAAGACGGCTGGGCTTTCGGCATCGGCGACGCCTACGCGGCCCTGACCTGGGCACGTGGCTACCGGGACTTCCTGGCCGACTGGGCGGTGCTCATGAAGAGCCTGTCGCAGATCGCATGGCGGGCCACCGCCCCGGGAGCCAAGGCCCACCAGGCGCGTCAGCTGCTCGCCCGGCGCCCCTCCGGCACCGACGCCCCCGCGGGCAACCCCAACACGGTCGGCGCCACGGTGACGCTGCCGCCCGAGGTGAAGCTCGAGGCCATCTCCAAGAGCGGCGCCACGCTCGACAGCGACTCCGGGCGGCCCCTGGCGGCCATGATCGCCGCCGCCCTGGGGGTGCCGGTGACGATGCTGCTGGCCGACCCGGGTGTAACGGGTGCGCGCGCCACAGCCGAGACGCTGGACAAGCCGACCGAGGACGAGATGAACGGCCGCCGCGGCGTCTGGGAGGACGCGCTGCGCGCCATCCTCGGGCACGTCGTCGCCTCAGCCGTCCGCGCCCCCCAAGGTCCACTCAAGGGCACGATCGTCCGCGACGGCAACACCGAGACCGTGACGCTGGCCGGCGACGTCGAGCCCACGGTGGACTTCACCTGGCCGGACCTGACCCAGACCCCCGTCGACGTGCTCATGAAGGCCCTCGCGGAGGCCGACCAGATGCAGGTCCTGCCCGACCTGACCAAGCTCCGGCTGGTCCTGGCCGCCCTGAACGTCAAGGACGCCGACGAGATCATCGACCAGGCGACCGACGAGGACGGGAACTTCATCTCGCCCGTGGCTGCCGCGGGGCAGGTCGCGGTGGATGCGTACCGGGCCGGGCGCGACCCCGCGGCGGTGGTGTGATGCGCACCCGCTACAGCCTGCTGCGCCGCCGCGTGCAGTTCGTCTGCACCGAGTGCGACACGTCGACGAAGTGGCCGCGACGGAGGCGCCACCCGTGAGCATCTCCGACGACACGATCCGCCTGGCCCGCCAGATGCGGATCATGGTCTCCGACGAGGCTGACGCCGCGGTGCGCACGATCGTGCAGGCGTGGGCGCGGGCCTGGGACGAGATCCACCAGGCGTGGGCGGACGCGATGATGGACCTGGCGGCTGCCAGCACCGATGGCAGGTGGCCCTCCGCGGGTCAGATCGCCCGTTCGCAGCGCGCCACCGCGGCCCTGGCGGCTGCGACCGATCAGATCGTCGACCTGGCGAACCTCACCGGGGTCACCGTCGTGGATGCCGTCGGTCGGGCCGTGCAGGCCACTGATCCGCTGGTGCGCGAGATGCTGGCCTCTCAGCTGCCGGCGGCCAACCGGGTGGAGTTCGCGGCGCGCTTCAACCGGGTGGATCCGCTCAGCCTGGACGCGATCGTGCGCCGCAGCACCCAGCAGATCACCAGCTCGACGCTCATGCTCGCGGCCTCCACCCAGGAGCAGATGCGCCGCACCCTCATCCGCGGCATCGCCCTCGGAGACAACCCCCGGCGCACCGCACGCGAGATGGTCAAGCGTGCCGAAGGCGCCTTCAACGGGGGCCTGACCAGGGCCCTGGTGATCGCCCGCACCGAGACCCTGGACGCGCACCGGGAGGCCGCCCGCGGCACCCGGGTCGCCAACGCGGACATCTGCACCGGCTGGACCTGGCTGGCGTCGCTCGACAACCGCACCTGCCCGTCGTGCCTGGCCATGAACGGCACCAGCCACGACGTGGCCGAGCAGGGACCCAACGACCACCAGCAGGGCCGATGTGTGGCCATCCCCACCACCCGGCCATGGCGGGACCTCGGCATCGACCTGGACGAACCCGCCTCGGTCATGCCCGACGCGAAGGCCTGGTTCGACGACCAGCCCCGTGCCACCCAGCTGGCGATCATGGGGCCCGGCCGGCTCGACGCGCTCGACCGCGGCGCCCCCTGGGATGCGCTCGCTCAGCACCGCACCACCATCGGCTGGCGCGACTCCTGGGCACCCACGCCCGTCGCGGACCTGCTCGCCCGCGTCGCCTAGACCGTCGCCGGATGCTCCCCACCGGGAGCGACCAGTAGGGCAGCCCCGCAGCGCACGCACACGTACTCCGTGAACCCGCCCTCGTCGACGGCCAACATCACCTCGGCCAGTCGCCAGAGGTGCTCGACGCAGTCGCGGGTGTCGTCAACGCCCATCGAGACGGCGATCGATCTCGGCGTGCCAGTCCCGGTGTCGCTGCAGCCCGTCGCCCATGTTCGGCACGAGCGCTCCGCATGTCAGGCACGTTGGCCCCGAGCTTGACGCCCGCTCGAATCCCTCGAACCACGCCGCCTTCTGCTCCGCGGTCTCGCCCCAGATGTCCCGCGCCTCGCCCATCCGCCCATCATCCCTCGCCTGGGAGGTCCCTGCCATGTCCACCACCCAGATCGACCAGGCGCGCTACGCGGCCCTTGAAGACAAGGCCCGCCGCAGCGTCGTCCACGAGGCGATGCCGTTCGCGCGCGCCGCCACCCCGGCCGCGGGTCCGGGCCGTCTGCGGGTCTGCCTCATCACCGCCGGCGTCGGATCGTGCGGTTACTACAGCCCCGACGTCCTGGAGGCCGCCGCCAAGGCCCGGGTCTTCCACGCGGGGCTCAAGAACTACATCGACCACCCCGGGGTGGCCGAGCAGTACGACCGCCCCGAGCGTTCCGTGCGCGACGTCGCCTCGGTCCTGACCACCGACGCCGAGTACGACCCCACCACCCAGGGCCTGTACGCCGAGGTCGAGGTGTTCTCCGCCTGGCGCTACGCCCTCGCCGAGATGGCTGACGCGATCGGCATGAGCATCCGCGCCTACGCCACCGCCGAGGACGGCGAGCACGACGGCAAGCGCATGCCCATCGTCGGCGAGATCACCGAAGCCCTGTCGGTCGACTACGTGACGGACGCCGGGCGCGGCGGGCACATCGTCGAGGTCATCGAGTCGGCACGGTCCATCGAGCGGGCCCTGACCCACGGGGTCGCCGAGGCCACCGCCAACGACGCGCGGGAGCGCCTGCAGGACCTCGTGGCCACCGCCTACCGGGTGCAGGACCACCAGTACGCGTGGGTCCGCGACTTCGACGCCGACAACGTCTGGTTCGAGATGTCCGGCGACACCAACGGCACCTTCCAGCAGGGCTACGCCACCGACACCGACGGCCTGCCCACGGGTCTGATCGGCGACCCGGTCGAGGTGCGGGTGCAGACCGTCTACGTGCCCGTCGGCGAGGCCCAGGCGCCCGCCGAACCCCCGGTCGCCAGCGAGGCGGCCCCCACCGATGTCCCGGACGATCCGGCCGGGCAGACCACCACCCAGGAGGACACCATGCCCCAGATCGAGGAGGCGCGTCTGCGCCAGCTCGAGGAGGCCCACGGCCGGGTGCCCGCGCTCGAGTCCGAGCGCGACGCCGCGGTCAAGCGGGCCGAGGAGGCGGAGGCCCGCGCACAGCAGGCCGAAGCCGCCACCTACGCGCGGGACTTCGCCCGCACCATCGTCACGAAGGCCAACGCCGAGCTCGCCGAGGCCAGCGTGGCCCGCATCGTCCGCGACGCCCTGCGCGGCGACCTGCCGCTGACCGAGGCCGGCCGGCTCGACACCGAGGCATTCACCCCGGTCGTGGAGAAGGCCCGCACCGAGGAGGAGGCCTACCTGGCCGCCGTGGCCGAGGCCTCCGGCATCGGCTCGGTCCGCGGCGTGGGCCCGACCGTCACGGCCGACGAGGACCTGTCCGACGCCCAGCTGGACGAGGCCCTCGCCCAGCTCACCGGCCGCACCATCAAGGAGGCGTGAGCCATGGCCACCAACGAGGTCTACCAGGACGCGAACGTCATCCCGCTGCCCGTCGTCGCGAGCGTCGTCTCCGGGGAGGTCGTCGTCGTCGGCGGGCTCGTCGGCGTCGCCCAGACCGACCGGGACGCCGACGGCAACGCGACCGTCAAGCTCAACGGCGCGCACAAGCTGCCGCTGGCGGCCACCACCACCGTCGGGCAGGCCGTGTACGGCCACGCCACCGGCGGCGGCGCGGTCACCGCCCGCGTCCAGCTCGTCGACGTCACCGCAACCACCGGCACGCTCCTGGGCTACGCCCTGGAGGCCGTCACCGTCTCGTCCGGCACCAAGCCGGTCACCGTCCGGCTCGTGGGCTGAGGAGGAACACCATGACGACCCAGCACTTCATGGAGGGCGCGCCGCGCAACAAGCGCGTCCTGGGGGCGCGCGAGCTGTTCGAGCGGGCCCTGTCCGGCAACGTCCGGGCCCGTGCGGACCTGCAGGAGGCGCTGTCGACCAGCGACTTCCCGTACCTGCTCGCGGCCGGCTACGACCGGGAGCTCATCGCCGCGTACGGCGCGATCACCCCGGTGTGGCCGCTGTACGCGACCCGGCGCACGGTCCCGAACTTCAAGGACCGCACGCTCATCGACCTGCTCGGCGGGCGTGCCGGCCTGAACAAGGTCAAGGAGGGCGCCGAGTACAAGTCGCGCGGCGTCACCGAGTCCAAGAAGACGTTCAAGGTCGAGAAGTTCGGCGACATCATCCCGCTGACGTGGGAGATGTTCGTCAACGACGACCTGGGAGCCTTCGCGGACCTGCCGAACCGGCTGGCCGTCGCTGCCCGGGAGACCGAGGAGCGCAACGCCGCCTCGGTGTTCTTCAACGCCGCCGGCACGGGCCTGTCGACGTGGGCTGATGCCCGCGACGTCTCCTCGGCCACCCTGTCCTCGACCACGCTGCAGGCCGGCATCGACGCGGTCTCGCAGCGCACCGACGGCGACGGGCGCCCGGTGCTCACCTCTGACCTGGTGCTGATGGTGCCGCCCGCGCTCTCGCAGACCGCGGCGAACATCCTCAACACCACGGAGGTGCGCACCGGCTCCGGCTCCTCCGCCCCGGGCGACACCCGTACCATCGCGGGCAACGGCCTGTCCGTCACCCCGAAGCTCGTGGTCAACCCGTGGCTGGCCGTCGTCGGCGCCGGGTACGCGTCGATGTCGAAGATGTGGGCGCTCCTGCCCGATCCGAACACGGCGCGCCCGCACATCGTCAGCGGCTTCCTGGCCGGGCACGAGACGCCGGACCTGCGAGTCCAGAACAGTGCCGGCATGCGTGTGGGCGGCGGCCTGGTCGACCCGCTCGAGGGCAGCTTCGAGAACGACACGATCCGCTACCGGGTCCGTCACGAGCACGGCGCGGCCGCCCTGTGGGACGACGCGCTGTACATCGGCATCGGGGCCTGATCCACCCTGGCCCCGCCGCTGCCCTGAGCCTCTGGCTCACAGGGTGGCGGCGGGGCCCCGCGGTGCGGGCGTCAACGTGGTGCCGGCAACGGTCACCAGGTGCCCGTCTCTCGCCACGAAGGCCGCTTGGGAGCACTTCACGCCGGCTCTTTCGGCTCCTGTAGCAGCGCGTCCTGCGTCCGCACCGCGAACAGGGGGGACCAGCCATGCCGATCGACTTCACGAGCGTGCGCGGCCAGGTCCGCCTCCTGACGAGCGACGTCGACGAGACCAACCTGGTCTTGTCGGACGAAATGATCGACGGCTACCTGCAGCTGCACGCGGGCCGGGCCGGCCAGATCCGTCGGGCCGCCGCCGATGCGCTCGACGCGATTGCCACGAGCGAGGCCCTCATCGGCAAGGTCATGCGCACCGCCGACGGCCGCTCCACCGACGGGGCGAAGGTCGCCGACGCGCTGCGCAAGCACGCCGCCGGCCTGCGCACGGAGGCTGATGCCCAGGACGAAGACGCGGCCTGGTCGGACGACGGCGCCTTCGGTGTCACCGAGTTCGCGCCGTACCCGCGGAGCCTGCTGTGAGCGAGGACTTCCCGTGGCTGTGGCGACGCCACACCCCGGTTCGTGACGCCTGGCGACGCGCCCACACGGGCCTGCGTGCCTGGCTAGCAGACCTGCTCGGGCTGGACTGACCCATGCCCTTCCCTGCCACGCGCCCGATCCATCCCCGATGGGCCGAGCACTACGCGCCGGTCACGCAGGGCCGCATGAACGCCCAGGTGACCATCACCCACGGCAGCACCGGCGGCAGCTGGGATCCCGACAACGGCGTCACCCCAGACGTGCCGAACCGGACCTACCAGGGCCCGGCTGCCCTGGCCTACGACTCGGCCCAGCCTGCGGGGCAGGTGGCGGCCGACCAGCCGATCACGACCCGCACTGTCCTGGTGACACTCCCGCTCACGGCGGCACCCCAGAGCCGCGGCGCCCGCGTCCACGTCGACGGGGTCGACGCGAACGGCCCGGCCGGCCTGACCGGACGGGTCCTGACCATCAGCGCCGACAGCCCCAGCAGTGAGGGCTTCGACGTCGTCTACCGCGCGCTCGACGACCAGACCAACCAGCCGGAGGGGTGAGCGCCATGGCGGGCATCAGCATCGACGTCAGCGAGATGAACACCCTCGCCGTCGACCTCGGGATGGCGGGCCAGCGTGCCGGCGCCCGCGTCAGCGCCGTGGTTCGCAAGTCCGCCGCCCAGGTGGAGGCCGAGGCGAAGATGTTCGCCCCCGTCGACACCGGCAACCTGCGCAACAGCATCGGCACCGACATCGTCACCGACGGCCGCTCCAATGTGGTCGAAGCCCAGGTCGGGCCGGCGGCCTCATATGGGCTGTTCGTCGAGATGGGCACCAGCCGCATGGCACCCCGGGCCTTCCTGGGTCCAGCGTTCGACCGGGCGCAGCCCGACTTCCTGACCGCCCTGGCACAAGTCGCCGCCGAGGCCGTCAATGGCTGACTCGGCCATCATCGCCGCCGCGGTGCTGGCGCGCTTGAAGACCATCACGACGATCGGGATCTACGACGCGGACGTGCCCACCGCGCCGCCCGCCGACTCCCAGGGGCGGGTCTGGCCCTACGCGGTGCTCTGGACCGGCGTCGGGGCCGCGCCGCTCGATCAGGGCTTGACGACCAGCGCGGCACTCGACTGGGCCTGCCAGGTCACCGTGGCGGCCGGCGATCCCGCCCTGGTGCTGCCGGCCGCGACGAAGGTCCGCCAGACCCTCGCCGGATTCTCCCCCATCGCCGGAGCCACGCTGTCGGACGAGACCCCGCGCTCGCTCCTGATGCAGCGTGACGACGACGTGACGCCCGCACGGTGGTTCCTGCCGCTGCTGTTCGGCTGCCTGACCCCCTGACCGCCCCCCGCCCCAGCACCCCGAGCCGTCCGGCGTCGGGGCCCTCGCCATGCCCTGAGGAGGACACATGGCCGCGCCCACCGCCTCGGGCGGCTTCATGCCGATCGAGGTCCCCACCCCCGCTCGAGCGGGCTTCGTCCCGATCGAGGTCACCCCTGTCGACCAGGCCGTCCGTGAGGTCCTCGTGACCGAGCCGGCCCGCCCCCGCACACCCAAGCCGGACAAGCAGCCGGCGCAGCAGTCCGAGACGCCCGCCGAGTCGGGCGAGAAGGAGGCCTGACCATGGCTCGCATCGTCGACCTGGGGATCACCCAGTACACGTGGGTGCCCGGCGTGGCGGGACTCACCACCCCGGCCGCACCGAAGCTGACCGACCTGAGCGCCACCGGTGCCAAGAACATCAGCGACTACGTCGTCACCACGACCGACATCAACCCTGACGACTCGGACACGATCACCGAGAAGGGCATCACCGACACGTCCAACGCGGTGGTGCCGACCATCGGGAACTACCACGGGACGCTCAACCTGTTCCGCGACTTCACCAGCGGCGCCCCGGCGACCACGGACCTGGCCTCGGTCTTCACCAAGGGCGCTGTCGGCTGGATCGTGCGGCGCCTGGGCAAGCCCGCGTCGACCGCGCTGGCCGTCGCGGACGTCGTGGAGGTCTACCTCTTCCTGGTCGACAAGGTCGCCCGCACGGGCGGCCAGGCGGATGGCTTCCTGAAGCTCAACTGCACACTCCTGCAGCAGGGCCAGTACTACCCGGACGTGGCCGTCGTCGCCTGACCCAACCCCCGCCGGGCGCGCGTCTCACAGGTCCGCGCGCCCGGCGGGACCAGTCCTGGCCTGTGGTTCGGCGAGCGGCGGAGGCCGGTCCCATGAGCAAGACCATCGAAGGTGTCCCGGAGTGCCTGACGCGGGACCAGTACCTCTCCCTGTTCGAGGCGTGCGGCTTCGACCCGTCCGTGGTCGTCGAGATGCGGATGGCCCACGACGGCGTGCACGCACTCGTGTTCGCGCTCGACGAGGACGGCAACCGGCGGGTGCTGCCGGACGGCAGCGGCTACGCGAAGCATCGGGTCTTCATCCCCGTGCGCCGCAGCCTGACCCGATTCGACAGCCCGTGGAGCGGCGACGCCTTGCGCGAGGACACCCGCACCACTCGCGTCACGCCCGTGACGCACTGACCTGTGAGACCTGTGGAGGACCCACCCATGAGCGAGACCCCCGACGCCACCGTCCCGGCCGAGCCCGCCTCGGCCCTGGACTTCGACGCCTGGTTGGCCACCGGCACGACCGGGCAGGCCACTGTGGTGCTGCACAACGCCCGGCACATCCCCGACCTGCTGGCCCAGCTGGAGCGCCGCCACGCCATCGCCAAGAAGGCGTCGGCCGACCCTGACGCGAGCGTTTCCGACGACTTCGGCCTGGCCGCGATCGAAGCCGAGTACGAAGAGCTGTGGACCGCGTGGGAGGCGTCGAAGGAGACGTGGGTGATCCGCGCCGCGTCCGATGACGAGGTGCAGGCCATCAACCGCGCCCACGAGGCGCCGCACATGCCGGATGAACCGAAGGCCCCGGGCAAGAACAGCCCCGAACCGGTCAAGGCCCGGTACGTCGCCGAGAAGGCCTCGTACGACGAAGCGCTGGAGGCCTGGCGCCCCGCAGCGGTGGAGTACCAGGACGAGGTGAACCTGCACTACCTGGTCTCGATGATCATCCGGGTCGAGACCGCGGCCGGTGTGGCGCTGCCCCAGGGTGACCTGCTGACGGTCGACGGCGAGCTGAACCCGGGCTTCCGACCCGCGGTGACCGTCGAGCAGATCCGGGCCCTGCGGCGCATGCCCGGCCGCCAGGACGACGTCCCGGCGCTGCTGGCAGCGGCGGTGAAGGCGCGCAAGGGCGACGTGCAGCCGGCGGTCCCTTTCTCGCAGCGAGCCTCGGAGAACGCCCGGATCTGATCCGGATCCTGCGCGCGGCCCGCGCGTGGGGTGTGCGACCCAGTCGGTACGCCCGTTGGTCGACCCGCGACCGGGGGCTCGCCGAGGCACTCATCGCCTGGGAGGACTCGCTGTGCCCCGGCTGCGGCCAGCCGATCGACCGGGCCTGGGACCCCCGCAGCGAGGGCGAGTACGAGGCGCACGAGCACATCTGCGAGGCCTGTAAGGCCAAGGCCGCGCGGGAGAAGGACGGACGGGAGCACCAGGCCGGGCGGTACGTGACCGTCGCCGCGACGGCTTCGGTTCAGCCGCAGGACCTGGCAACGGACTCCACTGCCAGGTAGTAGGCGGTCGAGTTGTCCGCCTGCCACAAGTCCGCCGCGTCGGTCATGGCTGAGGCTAACTCGGCGCTATCAGCCCGATCGGCGGCATCCCTCAGGAGTGCCGGCAGGCCCTCATATAGCGCCCGGTAGGCCGCCTTGGCCGTCGCCGAGCCGTCCGAGTTGACCCGCTCGATCGCCGCGTCCACCTGACCGGTCACCGCACTGAACGCCTGGCAGGCCGCGGCATCGCCACCCGATGGCGCTCCCGAGCAGCCCGCCAGCAGCACCAGCAGGACCACCACCCACACGGCACGGCGCATGACGCCCATGGTGCCGCACCCGTCAAGCGCCAGGGGGTGACGTCGGGTGGCTGGTGTCGTCGAGCGCTCCGTCGTTGCCCGCCTGCGGGCCGAGGTCGGCGACTACGTCGCCAACATGGGGCGGGCCCGCACCGCGACGACCGAGGTCACGAAGGCCACCGACGGCGTTGCCGCCTCCAGCCAGGTCTATGCCCGGAACCTGCGCGGCGTCATGGAGCTCGCGCAGCAGAACTCCGCGGCCGCCAACCGGCTCAGCATGCAGCTGGGCTTGGTCGGGGCTGCCGCGGTCGGTGCTGCCGCATTGGCAATCTCGCACTTCGCGGACTTCGACCAGGCCATGTCGGGTGTGGCGGCCTCCACCATGGAGTCCGCGGCCAACATGGAGGTGCTGCGCAAGGCCGCCCTCGACGCCGGCGCGGACACCCAGTACACCGCGTCCGAGGCCGCTGGGGCGATCCGCGAGCTGGCCAAGGCCGGCGTGTCCACCGCGGACATCCTCAAGGGCGGCCTCCGCGGCAGCCTGAGCCTGGCCGCATCCGGCCAGATGGATCTCGCCGCCGCCGCGAGCGTCACCAGCACGGTGATGAACCAGTTCCGGCTCAAGGGCTCCGACGCCTCGCATATCGCGGACGTCCTGGCCGCCAGCGCCGGCAAGGCCAACGGTGAGGTCGCCGACTTCGGACTGGCCATGAAGTACGTCGGGCCCGTGGCCTCACAGATGGGGATCTCGCTCGAGGAGACCGCGGGCACCCTGGCGCTCCTGGCCCAGAACGGCATCCTGGCGGACACGGCCGGCACGGGCCTGCGTGGCACCCTCATGGCGCTGACCGCCCCGACCGAGCAGGCACAGGGCGCGCTCGACCAGTACGGCATCAGCGTCTTCGACGCCCAGGGCGACTTCGTGGGCCTCACGGGCCTCGTGGGCCAACTGCACGACAAGCTCGGGCCCCTCGACGAGAAGACCCGATCGGCGGCCTTGGGCCAGATCTTCGGCAACAACCAGATCACGACCGCCCGCGTCCTCTACAGCGAGGGCGCCGACGCCGTCGCCAAGTGGACCGACGCCGTCGACGACTCGGGTTATGCCGCCGAGCAGGCACGCATCCAGACCGACAACCTCAAGGGCGACATCGAACGCCTCGGCGGCAGCCTCGACACGGTGCTCATCCAGGGCGGATCGGGGGCGAACGAGTCCCTGCGGGGGATCGTGCAGGCCGCTGAGGCCGTGGTCGATGCCATCGGGAAGATCCCCGCGCCTGCGCTGGGGGCCCTAACCGCGATCACCGGCGCGGGCGGGCTGGCCATCCTCGGCGTGGCCGGGCTGCTCAAGCTCGCCACGACCATCGGCGAGGCCAAGACGGCATTCGACGTGCTGGGCATCAGCGCCGGCAAGGCCAAGCTCGCTGTCGGCCTCGTCGGTGGTGCCCTCGCTGTCGGTGCCCTGGGATTCATGGCCTGGGCGAACGCCGCTGCCGACGCGAAGGCACGCACCGAGGGATACATCGCCACGCTCGACACGCTCGGCAACGCCACCGACGACACGGTGCGTCAGATCAACGACGCCCTGTCGGGCGACAGGCGCAACTGGTACCAGAAGCTCCTCGGGGCCGACCCGCGTTCGCTGATCGACCAGGCCAACATGATGGGCATCGCCCTGGAGGATCTTCAGGGCTACATCCTCGGCCAGGCCGACGCGGTGGGTCGTGTGACGACCGCCACCCAGGAGTGGCAGCTCGCCAACGCCTGGTACGTCGGGCCAGGGGGGGACGGCTCGATCGCCACCGTCCGGGCCTTCACCCACGCGCTGGACTCTGAGGCTGGGTCGCTGACGGCTGCCGAGAAGCAGACCGCCCAGAAGATCCTTGCTGACGAGGCGGCCGGCGTGGCCGCCGAAGACTCGGCCGCCGGCATCAACGTCGCCACCGAGGCCGCCAAGGCGCAGGCCGAGGCCGTGCAGGCGGCGTCCGAGGAGCTGCAGAAGTGGCGCGAGACCGTCGCCGACGTGGACCAGTCCTTCGTCGACCTGGGTGGGCTCTACCAGGGGCTCATCGACAAGGCCCAGCAGGTCGCCGAGGAGACCGCCGCCGCCACCGAGTCGGCAGACGACTCGTGGCAGGACTACTACGACGGCGTGTCCGTGTCAGCCGAGGAGTACATCGCCGGCCTCCAGGCTCAGGTCGACGCCCAGGCTGCGTGGGAGCAGAACATCATTGACATCTCGGGACGGGTGCGCGACACCCTCAGCGGGGACATGCGCACCGCGGCCGAGCAGATGATCGACGAGCTGATCAACCTCGGCCCCGAGGGCGCCGCGCAGGTGCAGCTGCTGCACGACATGTCCGACGAGCAGTTGACGAAGGTCGTCGAGCTCTACCAGCAGAAGGGCGCCGCTGCGGCCTCTGAGTTTGTCGCCGCCGTCGAGCAGACCCGCGCACCCACGATCACGGTCACGGCTGACACCGGGCCCGCCTACGCCGACCTGATGGCGCTGCAGACATGGATGCAGGACCACATCGACGCGAACGTTCGCATCGCCACGGGTGCGGCAGGCCAGGGCGGCACCACCTTCGGCGACGGCGGCTACACGGGGTCTATGGCCCCCACGGCCATCGCGGGTGTGGTCCACGGCGACGAGCAGGTCATCAAGTCCTCGTCGCGGCGCAGCATCGAGTCTG
>Ga0255338_1003461_pt1 | contig 18887 bp, 21 predicted proteins | sample MeOH1_35cm_T4_19_FD_203715 | JGI IMG/M metagenome (GOLD analysis project Ga0255338, IMG submission 203715) | Sandy soil microbial communities from University of British Columbia, Vancouver, Canada - MeOH1_35cm_T4_195 | ecosystem: Engineered > Artificial ecosystem > Sand microcosm > Unclassified ...
ACTAGAATTGCGGCCTTGCTGAAATACAAGCAAACAGGTTTACAAGGTGATGTAGCTCAGCTGGTTAGAGCACAGGATTCATAATCCTGGGGTCGAGGGTTCAAGTCCCTCTTTCACCACCAATAAAGACGCCCCTTTCGAGAGATTGGGGCGTTTTCTTTTATACTGATTTCTCGATTAGTAGCCATGTAGTAGCCATCTAGCCACATTATAATCCTAAGTTTTTAATTAAAATCAGCTAATTTAAATTTTGGTCGCTATTTCAATCTACTCTTTTCCAAAATTAATAACTTTCTTTTTTCATCGTAATGCCAATTTCTTGTTAAGTCTTCGAGTTTCTCTTCTTTTCTATCAATCAGTTTTGACATCTCAAGTATCTTAGTCGCAAGTTTGCTAGGATGTATCTTTAGAATTGAAAGAGTTTCTCTTAAAATACGCTCAGAGTTAGGATTTTTAGAAAATACACTCTCTCTCGCCATATATGCGGCCGCTTGCGATTTTGCTAAGAAATTGCCATCTTTCTCATATTGAGAAATAGCTAATTTGTAAAATTTCTCTCCTTCTTCAAAGTTTGATAATTTGAATTGGATCATTCCCCAATTCGCTAGAGTATGGCCCCCATTAAAACCCAATACATTTTTTTCAACTTTAACAATTTCCTCTAACATTGAAACTGCTTGCTCAATTTTACTTTGTGCTGCCAATGCATATATGAGGTTATTCTGTAATTCAATATCTTGCTTTTCAAATTTTAATGCTTGCCGAGCTATTCTCTCAGCATCTTCATAATTACCAAGAACACATGCTAAGTATATTGCTGCCCTTAATGGCCTAAGAGTGTATGGTTCATCTAAAAACCACTCTCTAGCTTCAGTAATAGCAGCTTCGAATTCAGCATTAGTTATAAATTGATAGTATCTAGCTTCATGAGAGAAAGGGCTTAATAACCATTCATCCTTTATATTGATTTGCATCGAAAATTTCTGCGCTGCCCATATGGCTTGTGCCAAACTATTATCATTAGGCGCTATTAATGCACTATTAAAATTTCTTTTTGCACTTTTTATATCCCCCCTAAAAGCTTCAAAGGTAGCAATAGAACTTGCAAGCTCACTCAAATGTATTGGATTAATAGATTTAGCTTTAATTATCAAATTCGCCTTTTTTAATAGTTTTGGTGTTTTTCCTAGAATTGTCTCCAAAGATATGTGAGTCGCCATTAGCCAAGGATCTACATTTGTAGATCCTGATTTAGCTAGAATAAATTCTGCTTCATCAGATTGTTTGTTATGTACAAAGAAACGAGCAGCAGATCTTAGAATAAAACGATGATTAGGTTTCAGATAAACCGCTTTTAAAACTGCTTCTCTCGCTTTTTCATTTTGGCCCTGTGCAGCATATAACCTGGCTAGATCTATTAATGCAATAGAATTTTTAGGGTCTATTATTAACCTTTTCTTTAAATTCGAAGATTCTTGTCTAAACGAATTAAGAAGGCCTTCTTGTGAATCAGATTTCTGTAGAGCTGGAACTTCAGTTTTAACTATGGATAACGCTAAATCTTTGAGAACCTTTGGAAGGTCATAATCAGCACTTGTTAAAAACTGAGCTGGCTCAATAAGTAAATCTTTAAACTCCTCAATATGAGAAAAATTCAAAAGATCAGCAGCAGCACCTAAATTTTTTTCAATTTTCCAAATATTAACTAGCTTTTCAACATCAGCTTTTTTTAATCTAAAATTTTCACTGATGGTAGCTTTCTGTGCTATCGGTCTAGTTTCTGGCAAAAATGATGACAGTTTAGAGTTTCTCCATATTGGTATTACTCGTCTATCCCAATCAATTGCCACTTGCAAGCCTCCTGATTCTTTCTGTAATCTCTAAATCTTTTGAATACCTATCAAAATCTGTAACATATCTTTCCAATCCTAGATGGTTTGACATTGCTCTAGTCTTTGGGTGGCCTCTAAGCGAAGGATCTGGATGACACAATTGGTGATATATTAGTGCCAATTCATTTTGAAACTTATTGCCAACTAACTTTTCTCGTAAGGCTTCAGTAGCTTTAGCATGAGCATCAATTAAAAATGGCAAAACGTCTTTATAACTACCTCCCCATATCCCCCACCAATACTCTTGACTAGTGAAGATTCTGGTTAGATTCAAAGCACCGAGGCCAGTATATAAAAATGAAATCATACTCCCCAACAAATATAAATCACTTCCAATTCTACGATCATTGTATTCAGGAGGAATATATCTGTAGAAATATTCTGGGGGTGAATACTTCAAGTCCCCTGGAAAAGGAATGTCATCTGTCGGAGCAATGTAATTCGTAGAGCTTGATCTCCCTAAATCGGTCAGCTTATATTTTTTTTCTTCTTTAAAAGCTAGAACATTCGACGGTTTTATATCTTGATGAGCTATGCCAATTGTATGTAACTGTTTTAATGCTACGGCTATTTGATGGAGAACAAAAAGCTTCCATGAGTCTAATTTTTCGCCATCGAATTTTAATTCACGTCGTATATCACCACCCGAAGCGAATTCAAAAATTAGGTAATAGACCTTATTAAATTGCGGATTTGGTAGATGAGCTATGCTACTCGGTATATGCTCCCCCTGGTCTAGCATTCTTACTATATTTGAAAGTCCTGATCGAGCACACATTTCAAAAAGTTTTCGTTCGAATTCATATTGACTAATTGCTTCATTAACCTGTTGAAGCGACCCTCCTAGTACGGAATGTAAATCCATTGCCTTAAGAAATGCTTTCTTTCCACCTTTTTCGACAATATATCCTCTAGAGAAAAATCCTCCTGTCTGACCTTGAAAAGTCTCGATTTGCTTTTCTACTTTCCAATCAGAGATTATTTCGTTTTCTAACAATTCGGATGGTATGGCCATATTTTTCTACCTTATTATTTTTATAACGCCATATAGTATATAACTATATATTGCATTGATTTTTAGTATAAATAATAAAATTAGTAGTTTAATGTTCTTAAATGTCCTTTATATCTAGTCTAAGGACAAGGCGGCTGCACCGCTAGGAGCACGCTAAAGCGTGCACTACGCAGTGCAACCGCCTTTACTAAAACGGCGTTGGAAGTGATTCACCTTCAGACGGCAAATATCTGAAAAATATCATCGCCGTATTTCGATCTGTTATGTACAAACTATTATCTTTTGTAGCTTCAATCATTAAAGCCGGATCAAACCGCACATAAAGCTCCTGGACGGCCTCAGCGATTGTTTCCGCCCTCATCCATTCACCCGTTGATTCTGGTAGCTTAATGCTTCTAGGAACCCAATAACGCTTACGATTAAATTGATGATGTTCAAGATAACTTTTAGTGATGTATTTAGAAATGTAACGAGCAATCCCTAAGCATTGTTTTACAGGGTCTTTAAAACGTCTTTTCTGCTGTTTAATATCTACATTACCAAGCGTATTAATGCCCTGCTCATTTCCTTTACCACCAAGCGCAATCTGCCAGCAGCGCCTTAATAGATCAGCACGAACAAACCCGTTAATTGCAGCATGAATATGATAGTGCTCACCGCTTTTATGTAGTTCAGGCACGGCGATATAGTCAAACTTAGCATTGGCAGCTTCTAGGACCCTCATGAAGCGTTTCCACGTGGCGGTTACATCGTCATAGTCTGTAAGAATATGACGAGTGGTGAGCGTTAGCAGTCGATCCGCACGTATCTCTAGAGCGAAATGTCGCACTTTTCTGGCAGCGCGATATGCAGCTTTTTCTCGATCACGCTGTATCGAATCGGCATCACGCTCTTTAGGTTGAGATCTAATCCCTCGTTCATGCCTTGAATTGACTAAACGATTAAGTGCATTACGATTGACCAACACTGCTTTAGCTTCAAACCCTCCTTTTGTGAAAGGTTGAATCTTTAATCGCCATTGCAGATCTTGTTCAAAAATTGCCTGGTTAATCGGCTGCCCTCTAACTAATGGGTGATCTTTTGGTAATACTGTATGCTGATATTCTTTTTCCCAATCATAGCGATCTAAATTAATCATTTAGCCACCTCCAATACTGATTGGTGACGTTGGCTATTAATATACGCTTCTAGATCATCTAGACGATAACGCACAGCGCGCGAACCAACTTTGACGAATGGAACTCTAGCACCTGCCCAGCGATCACGCTCTAAGAAGGCAATACTGACGTTGAGAAATTTAGCAGCCTGGGGCGTACTAAGTAATTGAGTTTGCATTGAAGTTATCTCCATAAAATTGAAAAAGGAGACAACAGATTGAAGTAATGCGAAGATGTATAAAATTAGCTAAAAATTAATATCTAGTTTTATATTTTTTGAAACTATTTCAGTTTTTTGTAACTATTTGTTTTTAATCGGCCTTCCACCCTCTTTAATTTGCTCTGGGGCAAATGGTCTAGTCCACTTTTTGAAGGCTTCAAATGAAAAAACACCAGGGTTTCCAAACTGCTTCATACTTGGATCGTTGTAAATCTGCTCATAAGATCTATCTGGACTGATCATCCAAAGCTTTTTAGCCATTTCCAAACAAGCAACTCTTTGTTTACGACGATCCGTCAAATCGTTATACCAACCCTCATTTTCATCATCTGATGAGTCATAAACAGGATCTATAGCAGGTAATGTCTTTTCTTCTATTTTCCAGATTGGAGGCGGATCAATGTATTCTTTTTTACACCAATCTAAAACTGAGGCCCGCTTTACATAAATTGAATTGAGATATGTCTTATTAAAAACATCGTTATGTATGCATTTATAAATACGATAAAAATGACGAAAATCAAAAAGAAATGTAAACAAAGAATCATCCATCAAAATGGAAAGTTTCTTACCTCTGGCCGGTAAGTTATTTCGCAATATAGCAGCCAGTAATCGTTGAATAGCTACTTGCAAGTCTTTAGGTAAGTTCTGAGGATCAGTAGTCTCAGCATCATATCCAGCCCAGTTATGGCCTAGATTCCATATTGTTTGAAAATCATCACTGTCTATATACATAACTACCCAATTATTATTTATTTTAAGAAAATATTATTGCGATGAAATTCTAAATAATGCGCTTGATTAACATTGAACTTACCGACGTTGATATCGGGCTGAATTTTCCACATATGCATTATATGTTGATCTAACTTACTGGATATGAGTAAAGTCCCATCATTGGTAAAACTTATATAACCCTTATCAAATAAGTGATCAATATGCGGCGACAACAACAACCCATTATTTCCATCTAGTTTTTCTGAGTCTGTAGATTTACTCCAGGGTTTAATATGACTAGCACGTAGATGTGCTTTCTTATTTACACCAGTTATACGGCAAGATTTTTCAAGCATACCTACTCGAGACCTAAACAATCCTTGACCACGTCTAGCCTTTATTAATTGCTGTTTTTCCGTCTCAGGAATGTCTTGACGTTGAAATAGTTTCAGCTCTTCTCTTTCTTGCTCCTCTTCTTGAGGAACCTGAACTTCTTCAACTATATTTTCTACTTGTTTGCCGAGTAAGTTATTCAGCACATGCGCCATATCATCTGGCACATTAGCTAAATAAACCTGGTTACCATTTCCGTTTGCTTGTAGTGGGGAGTACTTAGGAGGAAGTGTAGGTAGCAATAAATCCATATGTTGAGATGGTTTAATGGGTGAATCCAATTCAATAAAATTGGTTTCCACAAACCATCCATCATCATTCCAATTAGAACCAGAACTTCCGAATTCCGTAGGTTTTGAAGACGATATAGCCTTATTTGTTACGATGCCAACAGCTTTAATATAGGTATCACAAAATGAATAAACAACATCTCCAGACTCAACCAGCGTCATATTGATATAAAACTGATTCTTACCTCCATCTGAATTGGTTTTCGGTGACCACATGTAGCCCCCACCAACTTCATGTTTGTAAGTTTGATTTTGATTCACCCACCAATATTGCATAAATATCTCTTCTCTATATTTTTATTAGCGTTTTCACTTATTATGATAAGTATGAATTGCTGAGATAGCTTAATAATAAAAGGTAATACTAATGATTGTCTATTCAGGTACTAAACAAACCTTTTCAGAACATGTTCGTAATAACGTTATAGCAGATAAAATTCATGAAGCATTTATTTCACTTATAGGACAAAAATCCAGTCCTGGGGAAATCCGCTCTTGGGAAAACTCCATGATGTACATGAATAATGTACTAAGCGATGAAGCTATTCCTAACAATGCTGGAGTTGCTATTGAGTACAAAATCCCAACGAGCTCAAAAAGAGTGGATTTTATTCTTACTGGAACTAACGAAGTTCAATCAGAAGTCGCCATTATTGTTGAATTGAAACAATGGGACAAAATTCAAACAACAAAAGAAGATGGAATTGTTGAAACATTTGTTGGCGGTGGAGTAAGAAGAGTTACGCACCCATCTTACCAAGCATGGTCGTATGCACGACTAATCAAAGATTTTTCTGAAATAGTTCAGAATGACAATATCGAAATAATCCCATGTGCTTACTTGCATAACTATGAACAGGATGGGGCAATATCAGATCCTTTTTATGAAGAGTATCTTGAAAAAGCACCTCTGTTCTTAAGGAAGGAATCAGGAGATCTTACAAACTTCATCAAGAAATTTATTAAATATGGTGATCAAAAAAATACATTATTCAAAATTGATAATGGAAAGATAAAGCCTTCAAAAAGCTTAGCAGATAGCCTTAACTCCCTACTAAAAGGGAATCAAGAGTTTGTCATGATTGACGACCAGAAGTTAATTTTTGAACAGGCTTTAACCCTATCCAAGCAAACAAACAGTAAAAATAAGAAAGTAATGATCGTAGAAGGTGGACCTGGAACAGGAAAATCAGTTGTAGCAATCAATTTATTGGTAGCAATTTCCAATTTAGGCAAATTGACTCAATACATTACTAGGAATTCTGCCCCTAGACAGGTATATGAAAGTAAATTAGCAGGTTCATTCAAAAAGTCTCATATTTCAAATCTGTTCTCAGGATCAGGAAGTTTTCATAGCGTTAAGCCTGGTTTATTTGATGCATTAATTATTGATGAGGCACACCGTCTTAACGAAAAATCTGGGATGTTTAAAAACAAAGGTGAAAATCAAGTTAAGGAAATTATCAATGCTGCAAATTTAAGCGTTTTCTTTATTGATGAAGACCAAAAAGTAACAATCCACGACATCGGTGAAAAAGAAGAAATTCGGAAATGGGCTGATAAAGCTGGAGCTGAAGTTTTTGAAACAGCACTAACATCGCAGTTCAGATGCAATGGCTCTGATGGATATTTGGCCTGGCTAGATAATGCACTACAAATTAAAGAAACTGCAAACACTACACTTGAGGATATAGATTACGATCTCAGGGTAATAGACTCTCCTACTTCATTAAGAGATTCCATTTACGAAAAGAACAAAGCCAACAATAAAGCAAGAATGGTCGCTGGATATTGCTGGAAATGGTTAAGTAAAAACAATCCTCTTATGAATGATATTGTATTTCCAGATTTTGATTTTAGTGCAAAATGGAATTTGTCAGATGATGGAATGCTTTGGATAATCAAAGAGGAGTCTGTTAAAGAAGTTGGCTGTATACATACCTGCCAAGGTCTCGAAGTAGATTATATAGGCGTAATTATTGGCCCAGATTTAATTGTAAGAAATGGCAAAGTAATCACTGATGCCAGTAAGAGAGCCTCAGAAGACTCTTCAGTAAGAGGTTATAAAAAACTTATGCGAGAAAATCCAGAGGCAGCGAAATCACTTGTCGATAAAATAATTAAAAACACCTACAGAACCTTAATGACTCGTGGGCAAAAAGGTTGTTTTATTTACTCTACAGATCTAGAAACAAATGAATACTTTAATAATTTACTAAAACGCTGATAATCAATAGTCCTACGCCTGTGGCATATACAATAGGTCGTCCCCGATTCTAATGCAGAATGAATTGGGGATAAAAAGAGTAGACTTAGGGCTTAGCTGATTAATTTCTTCTCGATAGTTAAGAATTAAAAGTAGTAATAAAGCAGCAACAGCATTAAAGAGGTTTTTTAACGTAGCTTGATTAAAATGTTCGGATCTCTGATGTTTAACTTTATTGTTTGCTTTCCACCATAATGGTGATGTGTTTTCATCCCTCCAATTCGTCCACGGCTTCAATGTCAATCCAAACCGGGGTACTAATACCTCTGCTTGGTAGATGTTAGGAAACTCTCCTACTATTTCTTTCTGATAACTCTCTATACCCCTTGCTCTAGAGTTAGGGTTTATACACTTGCATACAAGCTTAGCTACTACATCAACTTCTGCTGCGGCTGTCATTAACAGCCTTGCTATTTCTAATGAATAACATTCATAGTTACTCTCTGATGGCTCTATCCACCTTGATAACTTTGATATATCTTCTTCAATACTGAGAAAGTAATTCCAGTGTGAAAAGACTTGCTGCTGTTCTATACCCAACTCACACCTCACTACAGCTAGTTAAATTAAAGATCATTATATTTAGTACTTATCCCTTTGGATTTTTCAACTGGGTATTTCAATGCATTCTTAGAAATTTTTTCTTCTACTATCGTTTTAACGTCAAATTCATATTTTTCATCTATCAAGAATGCAAATGAAAAAACATCTGCAAGCTCTTCTTTAACTTTATTGATATTAGCCTGATCTGAAGTTTTCCAAAGATACAGTTCCAACAATTCACCAGCTTCAATATTAAGAGCGACAGCTAAATCTTTGGGATTATGAAACTGCGACCAATCTCTTTCATCTCTAAATCTAGTAAGTTGATCTATAATTTTTTGAATATCTGACATGTAATTGCTCTTTCTGGTACATCACTCACGAAACTGAGTTTAGCAACCTTTGCGTTCCCATTTATCTTTTTCTTTAACTTCTTGTTTCACTTGCCTACGAACTTCCATTTCTAGGCAGACATGAATATTCCAGTTATTCACCGTAGCAATCTGCATTATGCACTATGTAAAGCTGACCAACGCTGCGCAGCGCCCAGTGATTAGGGGAAGGCGAAGTAATCTGCTATGTTAGAGTCCATGCAGTATGATCTCGGTGCGGAAGAGACGTGTACGCACTGAACCAAAGGCAATGGCCTCAAGACGACGAGATGCCTCTACTTCAGTAGCGAGTAAGTTGGCAAAAAAATCACTAAGTTCTTTGCCTTCAAGTCCCTCTACGCATGCACAGAAGTCTAAGGATTCGTTATGAGTAAATAGGCGCCCCGGAACAGTGGCGATGGCTGAAGCCACAATGCCGTAACGAAGATACGGGTAGACCTGTTTGTGCTTGCTCGCCTTTGCGCTGTAGGTAAGGACGTCATGCGTAGAGATACCCGTTTTGAATTCCATTACCACGCGTGGAATGGAAACATCCTTACTCTTTTGCTCGAACACACAAAGATCAGTTTGAAATGCTGAGTTGCCGCGAACGGGGTGTTTCACGTCCACGGTTTGCGAAAGCTGATTATCTACTGTAACTTGATACAACAATGCTGCACCACGCCTAACAAGCAAGGGCGATGGAAGAATTGCTTCTGCAACCTTCTTAGCAACTTCTACAAATTCGCTTTCGGCAGCCATAGAAATTAGTTTAGCTTGTAGCCAACCTGTTGCTGGAAACGGTCAGGTTAAGTTCATAGCGAGATGTCACTTTTCGCTCCCCGTTTTTTCTTCAAGTGCGTTTATACGCTTCGTTAACTGTAGCTTTAACTCTGAGTCCATTTTCCACCGAATGAATCTGTGATCACGAAGGTCAGACTGAATAGCTTCACCATCTTGTATTGCTCTATTGACATTGTTATGCATGATATCAAATTCCATGCTTCGATTTGTAAGTCTGAACCTTTTCATATATTTTGCGAACTGTGTTGTCGATTATCTGTTGAGCACCTTCTCTTGATGTATACCTAAGTTCACCTGGGGTTTGACCGCTCTCCACCAATTCTCTAAATAGATCATCTCTCTGCATCTCTGGAATACCTACCTGATCGCACAAATCGTCAAATGGACTCGATGCTCCAGTAAGAGCGATAATTTCAGACGCCTTCAAAGGAGAAGTTAATACAACCTCTCCTTGAGAGTCTCTAAAGTAAAATAAGGGTTTAGATTCCTCAGGATACTTTTCTTTAAAATCATTCGCAGCGCTTATAAATCCTGCGTCTTTCCAAAGTTCGCAAATATTAACAACAACTTCATCATCGCTTGGATAATGTTCAAAGATGGCACCTGAAACAGCCCCATCCTTTTTTAAGTCTTTAAAACGTTCAGCAAATTCTTTGTCGATAGTCCAACTAACAACACCTTCTTTCTTTTCGTCTTTTAAGATGATGTCTACAAGCTCGCCATTATGCAAAAAACGTTTTCTATAACATATAGAAGATACTTTCTTAAATTTCAAATCTAAGTCCTCAACAGCCGTAGACAATTCATTAGATAGCTGTTCTCTCTTTTCTTGATTTTCTCGCCAACCTCTTTGCCAATTAGCAAGCGCATGCATTAATTCGTCTGAAAAATTCAATTCAAGGTCCTAGTTTAAAAATTATTAAAAACACATTACGCTAAATATGAGCAGCAGGCTGCCGGATTGCTGGAGGCTGTCGGCTCGATGGAGGAGTTAAGCGCCTGGTTCACTTTTACAAAGCTCCACATGAACAGTTTCGCCAGGCGCCAAATTGAACGCCTCGATAAGTGAAATTGGTGCGAAAAGTTCAACTACATGTGGACCTAATCGCTTAGGACGACGCACTAACACTGGTTCCGATTTCTCACCGCGGGACGCGGTTGCTGAATAGTACCAGTAGGCCTGACGAAGGATGGGAATATGTTCCCAGCCAGCCGGGTAGATTACCTCGGAACCAGACTCCTCCCATTTAACAGGATGTTGTTCGAGTTCATCAAGGACCGCGGAATCTACTCGGAGATTCAGACTCCCCGGAAACAAGGCTGGCCACCCAGTCATGCTTAGGATCTGAGTCTTGCGTTGTGGGTTGCGTCCTTGAATTTTGGTTTCGCTGGGCGCAGTTTGATTCGAATTCGGTTGAACCGAACTACGTGGATTGTAGATGCCTTCGAAGTGCATGTAGTACCTAACAGTAATTATAGAGGCGCAGCATGATTAAATTCATTGTAATTGAAGTTTAATAGCTACTAAGGTTCATTAAATAAATTATTACAGCATTTTTAGCTTTTGTGCTCCTCATTGCTTTAGCATAACAGTCAAACTTAATAACGAGAATTAAAAATAGAATGAAAATTTTACTACCTTACTCAGCATACTCTCTTTCTTTAATCCACTGATTAACCTCACTAAGTCTCCAAACACTAGTTCTCTCAGTCAGCCTAATTTGCTTCGGAAATTTATCCTTTTTGACTAATCGATAAATTGTATTTTTACTTATACCGAGCATTAGTGCCAATTCTTTAATGCGTATATATCGATCTTCTAACATATGACAATTCCTAGTATTAAATAAAAAGTAATTTATCAATTTATAGAAAATATCCTATGCACTAATATTGCGCTGAATAGGAATCACTGTCGCACTCTCTTTACACCCTATGCACAATAGTATGTAATCCGTGATTTTTTGCATTGGACCTCGAAGCCTCTCCACATCGGTAATAATATACCCAGCGGTTACATCATTCTTCATCTTATGATTAAGCAACCTTTTAAGCGAATATGCAGAAATATCTAAACTTTCAGCAATAGTAATAAAAGTGCGTCTAAGATCATGTGTACTAAAACTCACGCCACTTTCTTTAACCACTCTAGCAATTTGCTTCTTAGGATCTGTCATATAGCCAGTATTATTTTCATTCGGAAAAACATATTTCGTTTTTGCTTCGGTATTTCTTTTGGTCAGTAAATCATATAAAAAATCAGTTAGTGGCAAAGTATGATCAGTATGATTTTTAGTGTCTTTGATAACGATGGTTTTATCTTTTAGATCTACACGGTTCCATGTTAGTTTGGCAGCCTCATTTCTTCTAAGCCCTGTAAATAAAACTAGCAACAAGAAGTCTTTAACAACTTCACGATTGGGTGCGATTGAATCATTAGATAAGCTCATGACAGCCTGATACCAAGGCGCAAGATCATAATGCTTAATCAACGTATTTTTTCTAACTGCACGGTGCCAGGCACGTAATTGTGTAATCCTGATAACAGGATTGTGCCTAAATATAGAATCACCATTGCTATCTTCATATTTCATGATGGCATAGTTCATGACTGCCCTAAAGTTACGCATGGTTTTATTCGCTTGTGATGGACTAGTTTTACTTATCTTGCGAAATTTAAGCTCCACCATGTCTTTTGATATTTCGATAGCAGGCTTATTTAACCAATCACTCAGATAAGCAGCAAAGGTATGTCGGTAATCTTGAATAGTGCTGCCTTTTAAATTGCCACGTGCTTCAATATAGTTTTCTAGCACCTCCGATAAGGTAACTAGTTTAGCTTTTCTGGCTTTTTCTTCATCATGAGGATTTTTGCCTTTGGATATTTCAGCTAAGTAAGATTTAGCTTGTGATCGTGCATCATCCAAAGTGACAACATTGTGTCTTGCGATAGATTTTCTGACTGTTTTACCGTGAAGTTTGGCTTCAGCGTAATACACTTTTGCGGATTTTCCTACGCGTAGTCCAAAACCCAATAATTCTGAGTCACGGTAAAAAACTTGCCCTGATTTTTCAAATGAAACTTTATCTACAAAAGACTTCGTTAATTTGTGTAACATTTTTATACTCCGTTCTACTATTTTCTCGTTAAAAAATTAGTAGCCACGTAGTAGCCGTAATCGAGAAAAAGTACTTAAAACGCAGTATAACTTTGTAAAATTTGGTAGCAATATGTTGGCTACTAAGTTAATGTTTCTTAAAAGAAAAACATACAATTTCAATTAACAAACAAATACTTACAGTCAAATTCATAATCCTGGGGTCGAGGGTTCAAGTCCCTCTTTCACCACCAAACAACGATTTGGTCTAGACTACTTTAGACCACTCCAAACCCCAGCATATATGGGCTTCGAGCTAATCGTGATTAAAGACCACTCCGTCTGGGGTGGTCTTTTTTTGTCTGTATTTAGCCACATTTTGGTCACAAATTGGTCACAAGCATTGGTGGCTAAAAATGATTGACTGGATAACGGCAATTATTCCCTGTCATCATGATGAAAAAATTTATGGTGGCTCTGTTGCTTCTGTAAACCTAGATGGCGAAATTGAGTGGCGTGTTGAAAAGAAACAACAAGTCCCTGGTTCGCATGAATCAAACCTAAACATCAAATCACTTGATAACCGCCATATTCTTTTTGACGGCAACCCTGCAAAATGGCTTCAAGGTCACAATGTTTTTGGTACTGATAATCTAATTGGGCTAGTTGAGGCCGTAATGCTTAAGCTAATTCCATTACTAAACCTAACACCTACAGACTTAGATTTATGTTCATGGAAAACTGGCGCATATGATCTAAAAAGAGTTGATTGCACTGCCATGTGGGATTTACCTCGTAGAGCTGATGTTAGGGCTTGGTTAAGAGCTGCTGAAATGCAATCTAAAAGCCGTCATGGTCGGCCTATCACAACAGGTGGCACTCTCTACTTCGGAAAAAACTCTAGGCGCTGGTCTATCAAGTTCTACTGCAAAGGTGATGAGATAGAAGCTAGAGGTCACAAACTACCTGACAATATTGAGTTACGTGACAACCTGTTTGAATACGCAGATAATAAGCTTCGTGGTGAATTAACCTTGAGAAGTATTCAGCTTAAAGAAAAAAACCTTTCCATTGCAAGCCAGTGGAATGATTCAACGCCAATAGAACAGCTGATTACATACATAGAAAGCCTTAATATGTCTGAGCAATTCAGTATCACCCCAGTGGATTTAGAAGGCCTACCAGCGCGTTTAAGAGCCGTTTATAAACTATGGAAGGATGGTGAAGATTTACGCGCCATGTACCCAAAGACTTCATTTTATCGCTATCGTTTAGAATTCTTAAAACTTGGGATTGATATCGCTATTCGTCAACCTTCAAAACCTGATAATGTAATACCTCTTATTAGAGTTTTGCGTCCTGAGGCAATTGCTCAAATTCCAGACTGGGCGATTGGAACTCCTTTGTATTTCGAACCTAATAAAATCGCCTGATTGATTTAACTGCCTAGGCATTTTCCGTATATTTCGTTTCTTAAATATAGACATTAATAGGGTATTTAATTGCTTGATAATAATCATGAGGCTTTTTCACCTCCAAAAGAAAATTGTACTCTATGGCGTTATATGGATTTTACAAAACTATTAAGTATTCTAGAGAGCAAGAAAATTCTTTTTGTACGTGCGGATAAGTTTGAAGATCCTTATGAGGGATCTTTACCAAAGTTGGCTGTGGAGGCTATAAAAAATCCAGCATTTAATGGTGGAATTCCGCGTGAACACATTGAAATGTATTTAGAACATATTAAAAATACCCCAGTAAATTTTTATATAAATTGCTGGTTTGCCGCTGAACACGAATCTGCTGCAATGTGGAAGCTTTATCTTCAAAGTCCTGAAGGAATTGCAATCAGATCTGACCACGACACACTTTGCTTAGCTCTTGAACGTTCGCCATTAAAAATACGTACAACAAAGGTCAAATATGTGGATTATGAACGCGCCACTATACCAATAGGTAATATATTCTTTCCATTTGTACATAAAAGAATGAGCTTTTCTCACGAGAATGAACTACGAGCTATTGTATGGTCATTTGAGGATGTTAATAAACCGTTGATTCCAGATGACTCAACTTTGGTTGGAGTAGATATCGACCCTGGGGAGCTAATTAAAGGCATACATGTATCTCCATCTGCGCCAAAATGGTTCGGTGAACTAGTAGAGCAGGTTGTTCGTCGCTATGGCTTATCATGCTCAGTAGAGAAATCTAATTTATATGATAGGCCTTCCTACTAACGCTTCAATTTGATATATTTTTTTGCTGACTAAGAACTCCAAACATAACAACTAAATCTGAAGCTAGACGCGGAGCCGCGGCGCGACGGGGACCCAATTAGAGCGTACAGACGCTTTGCGGCTGCTAGCTCAAATTGGGGGAGAGCGCGAATCTAGCGTCCCTCGATCTTGAAAGTGCGTATATGTAATACTGCACTTTTGTCCCAATATGGAACTAACTTAACCAAAAACCCTAAATACAAAAACCACAATAAAGGGTTGTTGAATTACCCCTAGTCATGTATCGTTTCTATATTAGCAGGAGATAAAATATGACTAAAGATGAACTCCGAATTGAAGATAATCGTTCTAAACTAAGGCCTCTATCACTTGATGAACTAAAAAAGCTTCAAGAAATTGAATTAGATGCAATTGCCAGATTTAAAGGTAGCGCAGATGAACTTGAAACTGCTCTTGGTTTTTTAAGGATTGGTATTCAGATCGGCTGGAAGCCAATGGCAATAATTCATAGTAAAAGAACGTTCAAAAAATATGAAGAAATTCTAGGTATTGATGCTCGCTCTTTCTTCCCCGAAGAAACACCAGCAGCAAGTCGCAGCATAGGTTACAAGATAGCTAAGACACTTACTAACTTCTGGAAAGTTGTTAGCGGGGATATAAAAATTGATAACCGAAGAGACATCAACTAAAAAAGGTACTTGACATACCCTTTTTATGTAATGCAAAATAAAGGTACTTTAAATACCTTTAGGTGAATTGTTATGAAATGGGTTCTGATTGCTAAGATTCAAGAATTGATTGGCTACACAGATGACGCTGTGAGAGCGAAAATCAAAAGAGGCGTTTGGCTTAAAGGCATACATTGGACAATAGCTCCTGATGGCAGACTTGCATTTAATGTTGAGGCGATCCAAAAATGGATAGAAGGCAAGTAGTCAAAGTACGTGGTAAAAGTCTATATCTAGACTTTTACTATCAAGGTATTCGCCAGAGACCCTCTCTCGGTCTTGAAGCTACAAAAGCAAATAAGCTTCATGCCGAAAGATTGTATTCAGCGATACAACATGAAATTTCAATTGGTACATTTGATTTTGCTAAGCATTTCCCAAACAGCAAAAAATCACTATCAATCAACAACTCAAGCAATAAGACTGTTTCTCTAGCACTTGATGAATACATGAGTTCTGGCAGAAGATCATTTGAGAAAAGCACTCTTAAAGGTTATAGAAGTGCCATCGAGTTTTATTTGAAACCTAATTTTGGTGATATCAAATTAGCTGATTTAACTTCATCAATGATTAAGTCATGGATTGGCTGTTTAACAATATCCGCTAAAAGAATTAATAATGTACTTATTCCACTAAGAACCATCTTTGCTGATGCATACGCTGATGAAATTATTGATAGAGACCCAATGGTTAGGGTTAAGAATCTATCAATCAAAACAGAAGAACCTAATCCATTAAAACCAGCAGAAGTTGAGGCGATTCTGAATGAGTTACCACAACAAGGTAAAAACCTAATTCAATTTGCTTTATGGACTGGGTTAAGAACATCGGAATTGATTGCACTTGAATGGGGTGATATTGATTTTCTTCTTGGTCATGTTTGCGTAAGGCGTGCTGTTGTTAATAAAAATATCAAACAGCCAAAAACAAAAGCAGGTGAACGAGAAGTTAAATTATTTCCACCGGCTATAGAAGCCTTACAAAACCAAAAACAATTTACGTTTCTAGAAAATAAAAGAGTGTTTCACAATCCACAAACAAACAAAGCTTGGGAAACCGATGCGCAAATAAGAAGGATTCTTTGGATACCTGCCTTAAGACAAGCTGGTGTAGCTTACAGGAATCCATACCAAACAAGACATACTTATGCGAGCACGCTACTCTCTGTTGGGGAAAATCCTTTATGGGTTGCTAAACAGATGGGGCACAAAGATTGGGGAATGATTCGCCGTGTTTATGGGCGATGGATACCTGAAATAGATAGTACTGCAGGAAGTAAAACAATGCAGATTTGGTCACAAAATGGTCACAAGGAAACGTTAAATGCTTGATTATATTAGTAACGCCGAACTTTCAAGTCCCTCTTTCCCAATAAAGACGTCCCTTTCGAGAGATTGGGGCGTTTTCTTTTCTGCAAAGCATAATTAGCTATAAATCGTGGCCTTACCCCTATTGCACTTAACTATATGGCATACCTAACATTATTCCTTATTCCTGAATGGGGAATATTGTTAAGGCATAATCAATTGGGGCAGTTTCCATTGATCTTGCTAATGCAGGCAGTGAATTCTTAGGTTGCTCTAAATTCCCTAAGTGCAGAGGAACAGCCTGATCATCAATCAATAATCCATAGCAGCTATGAACTGTTACGCAATGCTATTAGTATTGGTGTGTGGTTTACCGGGTTTAAGCAATAAAAAAGCCTAGCTAGGCTAGGCTTATATTCAATCCGATAAGGATTAAATTATTTGTTCATTACGTACATTGTTACTTCAAAGCCAAAACGCATTTCTGTAGCAGCTGGTTTAGTCCACATAGTCATTCTCCTGAGTTTTAATCTGTTAAACCGACAACATGTCGTGTTCGTGTGATTGCATTATGCGCCGACCAGAAATTAACCCCCTATTGTTGTTCATGAATGCAGAGTCAGTAAAATCATGAACACAACTTAATAAAGCTTTGGTAGTGTGGCTGTTGCGCTGGCAATATAATAGACTGAACAAAACCTTCTAACTTTAATAATATGAAAAAACACTACATCTCAACAATGCCAAAGCTGCTCGGTTACTTTGGCTTACTGCCTTTTATTGTGCCTACCGTATTTTTGTTTTTTGATTTTGGCCACCTTGATATGTGGCGTCATTTTCTGCTTAGCTATGGCGCAGTGATCTTGAGTTTTGTAGGTGCTTTGCATTGGTCATTCGCCATGCTGCTGCATGAGCTGCCAATCGACAAGCAGCGCTGGTCATTTTTGTGGAGCGTTGTTCCGTCATTAGCGGCATGGATATCGTTATCCATTCCAAAATTCTATGGCTTTGGGCTGCTAGCAGTGTTTTTCGCAATCGCCCTGATACGCGATAAGCAACTATTTAACCATGTAGATTTGCCAGGCTGGTATATGCCGCTACGCAGGAATTTAACGGTAGTTGCCATGACTTGTTTGCTGATTGCGGCGTATTTGGGTAACGGCAGGCAATATGTATACATGATCTAGAACAAGCGGTTATACGCACAAACCTGAATATGTTTTAGCAGTAATACAAACGCCCCTTTCGAGAGATTGGGGCGTTTTCATTGAATGCAGTCAAATTTCTAGCAGCTATTCCATCAACTCAGTATTAAGGCTGTGAGTTTAATTGTCGTATCATTCCACGCCACACTGTTCACGTATGTTTCTAATCACATCAGCTTCACTGCGCACCAGAAAAAAGGCACCATCGTTATCTGAGCGCTCTTCCAGCACCTGGCAGTTCGCGTAGATTTCTCCGCGTAGCTGCTGTGCTGTCCACGGCAAAAAAATCTCCGTTTCAACTAGATCCTGCTGAAAAAATTCAACAATTTTATGGTGCAGCTTTGCAACTTCATCTGGCCTGCGTGCACTCATCACGATGCAATCCGAGTACTTAGCCCGCAACGCTGCTTCACGTTCAGCTTGCGCCACAGCATCGCCAACGTGGTCGATCTTATTAAATACGCGAATACTCGGCACAACATTGGCGCCGATCTCTTCAAGCACTTCATCGGTCACCTCAAGCTGGCGCTCAAAACCGGGGTCGCTTGCATCAATAACGTGCAGTAACAAAGAAGCATCAAGCGCTTCGTCCAGTGTTGACTTGAATGAGGCAACAAGGCCGTGAGGAAGGTTTTTGATGAAAC
>Ga0255338_1003462_pt1 | contig 18887 bp, 17 predicted proteins | sample MeOH1_35cm_T4_19_FD_203715 | JGI IMG/M metagenome (GOLD analysis project Ga0255338, IMG submission 203715) | Sandy soil microbial communities from University of British Columbia, Vancouver, Canada - MeOH1_35cm_T4_195 | ecosystem: Engineered > Artificial ecosystem > Sand microcosm > Unclassified ...
ATCGACAGCGCACTGTTCAACTGGATCCCGGGCTGGATCTGGCTGGGGGCCAAGACCTTTGTCGTGGTCTCGATGTTCATCTGGATTCGCGCCACCTTCCCGCGTTTCCGCTACGACCAGATCATGCGTCTGGGCTGGAAGATCTTCATTCCGGTCACCCTGGTGTGGCTGCTCATCGTCGGCATCTGGATGCAGACGCCGTGGAATATCTGGAACTAAGCGGGTCAAGACATGTCTGCCATCGCTGCTTCAACTTTCTCCTTTAAAGACTTCATCAAGAGCTTCATGCTGGTGGAGCTCTTTAAGGGCATGGCCCTGACCGGCCGCTACGCCTTCCGCCGCAAGGTCACGGTGCAGTTCCCGGAAGAAAAAACGCCGCTGTCGCCGCGCTTTCGCGGCCTGCATGCGCTGCGCCGTTATGACAACGGCGAAGAGCGCTGCATTGCCTGCAAGCTGTGCGAAGCGGTCTGCCCGGCCATGGCCATCACCATCGAGTCCGATGTGCGGGCCGACGGCAGCCGCCGCACCACGCGCTACGACATCGACCTGACCAAGTGCATCTTCTGTGGCTTCTGCGAGGAAAGCTGCCCGGTCGACTCCATCGTCGAGACCCACATCTTCGAATACCACGGCGAAAAGCGCGGCGACCTGTACTTCACCAAGGACATGCTGCTGGCCGTGGGCGACCGCTACGAGACAGAGATCGCTGCCGCCAAGGCGGCCGATGCCAAGTACCGTTAACTGCTGCCGAAGACCGTCCCACAGAACCTCATAAAGACCGACCCATGGACGTCAAGACTGGTTTCTTCTATCTGTTCTCGCTAGTGCTGCTGTTTGCAGCCTTCCGGGTCATCACGGCGCGCAACCCGGTGCATGCCGTGCTCTTCCTCATGCTGTCCTTCTCGCAGGCGTCGGCCATCTGGCTGCTGCTCAAGGCCGAGTTCCTCGCCATCACGCTGGTGCTGGTCTACCTCGGCGCGGTGATGGTGCTGTTCCTGTTCGTGGTCATGATGCTCGACATCAAGATCGACGCGTTGCGGCAAGGCTTCTGGAAGCATTTCCCGCTGGCAGTGACCCTGGGCGCCGTGGTGGTGCTCGAAATGGCCATGGTGCTGATGGCGGGGTTCCGCGTCTCGGAAGAGCCGCGCGTGGCCCAGGTCATCGGCCAGCCGCTGCTGGAAGTCTCCAACTCCAAGGAACTGGGCAAGCTGCTCTACACCCAGTACGTCTACCCGGTGCAGGTGGCGGCCGTCATCCTGCTGGTGGCCATGATCGCCGCCATTGCCCTGACCCTGCGCGCGCGCAAGGACACCAAGACCATCGATCCGTCCGAGCAGGTGCGCGTGCGCGCTGGCGACCGACTCCATATCGTCAAGCTCGACCCCACACGCCCGGCGCCTGCCGCCGAGGCTGCGCCTGAGGAGAACAAGGCATGACCCTGACCCTGACACTCGGACATTACCTCACGCTTGGCGCCATGTTGTTTGCGCTGGCGGTGGTGGGTATTTTCCTCAATCGCAAGAACCTGATCGTGCTGCTGATGGCCATCGAGCTGATGCTGCTGGCGGTCAACCTGAACTTCGTGGCCTTCTCGCACTATCTGGGCGACATGCATGGCCAGGTGTTCGTGTTCTTCATTCTCACCGTGGCAGCGGCCGAATCGGCTATCGGCCTGGCCATCCTGGTGCTGCTGTTCCGCAACAAGTCCAGCATCAACGTGGACGAACTCAACACGCTCAAGGGCTGAACCGCAGGTTCATCAAGGTACTAGAAGATGAGTCAAACCCTTTCTGCATCCACCCTGCTGGCCGTGCCGCTGGCGCCGCTGGTCGGCTCCGTACTGGCTGGCGTCCTTGGCACCAAGTTCGGCGGCAACTGGATCGGCCGGCGCCTGTCGCATTCGCTCACCATTCTCGGTGTGCTGCTGGCCTTCATCCTCTCGGCCATGACGCTCAAGAGCGTGGCCATGGACGGCGCGCGCTTCAACGAGACGCTCTACACCTGGATGGTGGTGGGCGGCCTCAAGATGGAGGTTGGCTTCCTGATCGACGGCCTGACCGCCATGATGATGTGCGTGGTGACCTTCGTCTCGCTGATGGTGCACATCTACACCATCGGCTACATGGAGGAAGACGAAGGCTACAACCGCTTCTTCGCCTACATCTCGCTGTTCACCTTCTCCATGCTGATGCTCGTGATGAGCAACAACATGCTGCAGCTGTTCTTCGGCTGGGAGGCGGTGGGCCTGGTGTCCTACCTGTTGATCGGCTTCTGGTTCAACAAGCCGACCGCCATCTTCGCCAACATGAAGGCCTTCCTGGTCAACCGCGTCGGTGACTTCGGCTTCATTCTCGGCATCGGCCTGATCGCCGCCTATGCCGGCACGCTGAACTACACCGAGGTGTTCGGCAAGGCCAGCCAGCTGGCGGCCATTGAGTTCCCCTGGTACGTCCTGGGGCAGGACGCGATGCTGATCACCGTCATCTGCATCTGCCTGTTCATCGGCGCCATGGGCAAGTCGGCCCAGTTTCCGCTGCACGTCTGGCTGCCCGACTCGATGGAAGGCCCGACCCCGATCTCCGCGCTGATCCACGCCGCCACCATGGTGACGGCCGGCATCTTCATGGTGGCACGCATGTCGCCGCTGTACGAGCTGAGCGACACCGCCCTGAGCTTCATCCTGGTGATCGGCTCGATTACGGCGCTGTTCATGGGCTTCCTCGGCATCATCCAGAACGACATCAAGCGCGTGGTGGCCTATTCGACGCTGTCCCAGCTCGGCTACATGACGGTGGCACTCGGCGCCTCGGCCTACTCGGTGGCGGTGTTCCACCTGATGACGCACGCCTTCTTCAAGGCGCTGCTGTTCCTGGGCGCCGGCTCGGTCATCATGGGCATGCACCACAACCAGGACATCCGCTGGATGGGCGGCGTGCGCAAGTACATGCCCATCACCTGGATCACTTCGCTGCTGGGCTCGCTGGCTCTGATCGGCACGCCGCTGTTCGCTGGTTTCTACTCCAAGGACAGCATCATCGAGGCCGTGCATGAGAGCCACCTGTGGGGCAGCGGCTTTGCCAGCTTTGCCGTGCTGGCCGGTGTTTTCGTCACCGCCTTCTACTCCTTCCGCATGTACTTCCTGGTGTTCCACGGTAAGGAACGTTTCGACCAGAACCCTGATGCGCACCATGACGACCATGGCCACGGCCATGACGACCACCATGAGCCGCACGAGTCGCCCTGGGTGGTGACGGTGCCGCTGGTGCTGCTGGCCATTCCTTCGGTGGTGATCGGCTACATGACGATCCAGCCCATGCTGTTCGGCGACTTCTTCAAGGACGCGATCTTTGTCGATGCGGCCAAGCACCCGGTGATGGAAGAACTGGCCCAGGCTTTCCACGGCCCGCTGGCCATGGCGCTGCACGCCTTCAGCACGCTGCCGTTCTGGCTGGCGCTGGCCGGTGTGGTCTGCGCCTACTACATGTACATGGTCAATCCGGCCCTGCCGGCAGCCATCAAGCGGGGCGTGCAGCCGATCTACACGCTGCTGGAAAACAAGTACTACATGGACTGGATCAACGAGAACATCCTGGCCCGCGGTGCGCGTGCACTGGGCACCGGCCTGTGGAAGGGCGGCGACCAGGCCGTGATCGACGGCTCGATCGTCAACGGCTCGTGGAAGCTGGTGGGCTGGGTGGCTGGTATGGTGCGTCGGCTGCAGTCCGGTTACCTGTACCACTATGCGCTGGCGATGATTGTCGGGGTCCTGGTGCTCATGTCCTGGTTCGTGACCTGGCCCATGGTTAATGAGTGGCTCAGCCGATAAGGAGAAGAAGAAATGGGTTTGTTGAGCCTGGCTATCTGGATGCCGATCGCGTTCGGCGTGTTGCTGCTGGCCCTGGGCCGCGACGAGCAGGCGCGCATGGTGCGCTGGGTCGCGCTCATCGGCGCGCTGGCGAGCTTCCTCGTGACGCTGCCCTTGTATACCGGCTTCAAGCTGGACACGGCGGCGATGCAGTTTGTCGAGAAGATGCCGTGGATGGAGCGCTTTAACGTGCACTACCACCTTGGCGTGGACGGCATTTCGCTCTGGTTCGTGCTGCTGACCGCCTTCATCAATGTGGTGGTGGTGATTGCCGGCTGGGATGTCATCACGCGCCGCGTCAACCAGTACATGGGCGCCTTCCTGATTCTCAGCGGCCTCATGATCGGCGTCTTTGCCGCCCTTGACGGCATGCTGTTTTATGTCTTCTTCGAAGCCACGCTGATTCCGATGTACCTGATCATCGGCATCTGGGGTGGGCCGAACAAGATCTACGCCGCCTTCAAGTTCTTCCTCTACACGCTGCTTGGCTCGCTGCTGACGCTGATCGCGCTGATCTTCCTGTACACCAAGTCGGGCGGCAGCTTTGACATCGCCACCTGGCACACGCTGCCGCTGGACCGCACCACGCAGACCCTGCTGTTCTTTGCCTTCTTCGCCGCCTTCGCCGTCAAGGTGCCGATGTGGCCGGTCCATACCTGGCTGCCCGACGTGCACGTGGAAGCCCCCACCGGCGGCTCCGCCGTGCTGGCGGCCATCATGCTCAAGCTCGGTGCCTACGGCTTCCTGCGCTTCTCGCTGCCGATTGCGCCGGATGCCGCGCATGAATGGGCATGGCTCCTGATTGCCCTGTCGCTGATCGCCGTCATCTACGTCGGCCTGGTCGCCATGGTGCAGCAGGACATGAAGAAGCTGGTGGCCTACTCGTCGGTGGCGCACATGGGTTTCGTCACCTTGGGTTTCTTCATCTTCAACGACATTGGCATCTCCGGCGGCCTGGTGCAGATGATTGCCCACGGCTTCGTTTCGGCCGCCATGTTCCTGTCCATCGGCGTGCTGTACGACCGGGTGCACTCGCGTGAAATCGCCAGCTATGGCGGCGTGGTCAACACCATGCCCAAGTTTGCGGCCTTTGCCCTGTTCTTCGCCATGGCCAACTGCGGCCTGCCGGGTACCGCCGGTTTCGTCGGCGAGTGGATGGTGATCCTGGGGGCCGTGAAGTACAACTTCTGGATCGGCCTGGCTGCGGCCACCGCGCTGATCTTCGGTGCCGCCTACACGCTGTGGATGTTCAAGCGCGTCTATCTGGGGCCCGTGGCCAACGACGACGTCAAGGCGCTGCTTGACATCGACGGCCGGGAATTTCTCATGCTGGCCCTGCTGGCGATCGCCGTGCTGGCCATGGGTGTCTATCCCAAGCCTTTCACCGATGTCATGGACACCTCGGTGGCGGCGCTGCTCAAGCATGTGGCCTTGTCCAAGTTGAACTGATCGAACCGAATTGAAAGACTGAAGATGACAGACAAACTCAGCTGGATTGCGGTTTATCCGGAAATCATTCTGCTGCTCATGGCCTGCCTGATCACGCTGATGGACCTCGGCGTGAAAAGCCGCCAGCGCACCCGCACCTACCTTTGGACACTGCTGACCCTGGGCGTGGTCGCCTTGCTGCAGTTCATGTACGCCAGCGGCGGCGGTACGCTCTACAGCCTGCACAACATGGTGGTGAGCGACCCCATGGGCAACTGGCTCAAGTTCTTCGCCACCATCGCCGTCATGGTCACGCTGGTCTATGGTCGCCCCTACGCGGCCGACCGCGACATGCTGCGCGGCGGCGAACTGTTCTCGCTGAGCATGCTTGCCTTGCTGGGCATGTTCATCATGATTTCGGGCAACAACTTCCTGCTGATCTACCTGGGCCTGGAACTGCTGACTCTCTCCAGCTACGCGCTGGTGGCGCTGCGCCGTGACAACGCCACCGCCACCGAAGCGGCGATGAAGTACTTCGTGCTCGGCGCGCTGGCTTCCGGCTTCCTGCTCTACGGCTTGTCCATGATCTACGGCGCCACCGGTTCGCTCGATGTCAATGCCGTGTTCCGTTCCATTAATTCCGGTCGCGTCAATCCGCAGGTGCTGGTGTTCGGCACCGTGTTCGTGGTGGCCGGCCTGGCGTTCAAGCTGGGCGTGGTGCCGTTTCACATGTGGATTCCCGATGTCTACCAGGGTGCACCGACGGCGGTGACACTGATGATCGGCGGCGCGCCCAAGCTGGCGGCGTTTGCCATCGTCATCCGCCTGCTGGTCGAAGGCATGCTGCCGCTGGCCGTCGACTGGCAGCAGATGCTGATGTTGCTGGCCATCGCTTCGCTGCTGGTCGGCAACCTGGCCGCCATCATGCAGACCAACCTCAAGCGCATGCTGGCCTTCTCCACCATTTCGCAGATGGGTTTTGTGCTGCTGGGCCTGATGTCGGGCGTGATCAACGGCAACATCTATTCCGCGGCCAATGCCTACAGCTCGGCGATGTTCTACGTCGTGACCTATGTGCTCACCACGTTGGCGAGCTTCGGCGTCATCCTGCTGCTGGCGCGTGAAGGCTTCGAGAGCGAAGAGATCGCCGACTTCGCTGGCCTCAACCAGCGCAGCCCGCTGTACGCCGCCATCATGGCGATCTGCCTGTTCTCGCTGGCCGGCATTCCGCCCCTGGTCGGCTTCTACGCCAAGCTCTCGGTGCTGCAGGCGCTGGTGGCTTCGGGCCAGACGCTGCACATCGGCCTGGCCGTGTTTGCCGTGATCATGTCGCTGATCGGTGCCTTCTACTACCTGCGCGTGGTCAAGGTCATGTACTTCGACGAGCCGATCACGGCCACCACCGTGGCTGCGCCGTTCGATGTGCGTGCCGTGCTGTCGGTCAACGGTCTGCTGGTGCTGGTGCTGGGCCTGGTGCCCGGCGGCCTGATGACCCTGTGCGCCCACGCCATCCAGCAGATGCTGGGTACCTGATGACGCAAACCGCTTCGGTATGGTTCGTGGTGCTGGCCGCGCTGGTCGGCGCCAATCTGCCGTTCTTCATCAACCAGCGCCTGCTGGCCGTGGTGCCGCTGAAAACGCCGAAGAGCCTGCCCATGCGCCTGTTGGAGCTGGTGCTGTGCTACTTCCTGGTGGGCGGCATGGCGCTGCTGCTGGAGCAGCGTGCCGGCCAGATCGTGCCGCAGGGCTGGGAGTTCTACGCCATCACGGCGGCGCTGTTCCTCACCCTGGCGTTTCCCGGTTTCGTCTACCGCTACCTGTACAAGCGCCACGGCCAGGGCCATGGATGATCGCCATCTGATCGAAACCCGGCTGGACAGCCAGGAACTGCTCAAAGGCCGCTTTCTCCATGCCTTCCGCGATACGGTTCGCCTGCCCGACGGCGGCAGTGCGGTGCGCGAGTACGTGGTGCATCCCGGTGCGGTGATGATCATCCCGCTGCTGGCGGACGAACTGGGCGGCTTGCGGGTGGTTCTGGAGCGCCAGTACCGCTATCCCGTCAAGCAGGTCATGGTCGAGTTTCCGGCCGGCAAACTCGATGCCGGCGAAGACATCCTGGCCTGTGCCCAGCGCGAACTGATGGAGGAAACCGGTTACCGGGCCGGCGAGTGGGCGCGTGCCGGCGTGCTGCATCCGGTCATTTCGTATTCCACCGAGTTCATCGAGATCTGGTTTGCGCGCCAGCTGAGCCTGGGCGAACGCCGGCTGGATGAGGGCGAGTTCCTCGATGTCTTCACCGCAACGCCGGCCGAACTGCTGCAGTGGTGCCGGGACGGCCGGGTGACCGACGCCAAGACCCTGACCGGTGCGCTCTGGCTGCAGAACGTCCTTGCTGGCGCCTGGGAATTGAGCTGGCAGACTGCAGTCGCACCCGACAGCGGCCGATAATTCCATCATGAAAGTCCTCAACCTGCAGTGCGATGCCCGGCACCTGTTTGAAGGCTGGTTCGCGTCCGAAGACGACTATGCCGGCCAGCTCGAACGCGGCCTGCTGGCGTGCCCGATGTGCGGCAGCAAGGCGGTGGCCAAGCTGCCCAGTGCACCGCGCCTGAACCTGGGCGCGGCGCGCCCGGAAGAAGCAACCCAACCCAAGCCGCAGCCCGAGAAGCAGGATGTGGTGGTTGGCGATGCCGGGCAGGCGCTGCAAGCCGCCTGGTTGCAGGTGGCGCGCCGCATCGTGGCGCAGACCGAAGACGTGGGCGGGCGCTTTGCCGAAGAGGCGCGCAAGATGCACTACGGCGAGGTGCAGGCGCGTGGCATTCGCGGCCAGGCCTCGCGCGAGGAAACCGAGGCCCTGCTCGATGAGGGCATTGCCGTCATGCCGCTGCCTCTGCCGGACGCGCTGAAGGAGCCGCTGCAGTAATACGTGGTCTCAGGGATAGAGGCCACGCAGGGCGCGAGCGTGCAGGATGCGCTGGCAGGCCACGATGTAGGTGGCGGTGCGCAGGCTGACCTTGTGGTCCTGTGCCACCTGCCAGACGGCCGCGAAGGCCTCCTGCATGATGCGCACCAGCCGGGCATTGATCTCATCCTCGCTCCAGAAGTAGCTGGAGAAATCCTGCACCCATTCGAAGTAGCTGACCGTCACGCCGCCGGCGTTGGCGATCACGTCCGGCACCACCAGCACGTTGCGTTCGTGCAGGATGTCGTCGGCCAGCGGCGTGGTTGGGCCGTTGGCGCCCTCAAGGACCATGCGCGCCCGGATGCGACCGGCATTGGCCTCGGTGATCTGGGTCTCCAGCGCGGCCGGGATCAGGATGTCGCACTCGACATCCCAGAACTGGTCCACCGTCAGTGCTTCGGCCTGCGCGAAGCCCGCCACGCCGCCGTTGCGCGCCGCATGCGTCTGCAGGGCCTCAACATCCAGGCCGGCGGCGCGGTAGACCGTGCCGCTGTGGTCCTGCACGGCCACCACGCGTGCGCCGGCCTGGGCGAACAGCCGGGCCGAGACGCCGCCCACATTGCCGAAGCCCTGCACCGCCACGCGTGACTGCGCCACGTCCAGGCCGATGCGCTGCGCCGCCGCCTGGCCGACCGTGAACACACCGCGGCCGGTGGCCTCGCGCCGGCCGAGCGAGCCGCCCAGGTCGAGCGGCTTGCCGGTGACCACGCCAGTGGCCGTGGCGCCCTCGTTCATCGAGTAGGTGTCCATCATCCAGGCCATCACCTGCTCGTTGGTGTTGACGTCCGGTGCCGGAATGTCCTTGTGCGGGCCGATGATGATGCCGATCTCGCTGGTGTAGCGGCGCGTGACGCGCTCCAGCTCGCCCAATGAGAGCTGCTTGGGGTCGACGCGCACGCCGCCTTTGGCGCCGCCGAAGGGCACGTTGACGGCCGCGTTCTTGATCGACATCCAGGCGGCGAGTGCCATCACCTCGGACAGCGTCACGTTTTGGTGAAAGCGCACGCCGCCCTTGCCGGGGCCGCGCGAGGTGTTGTGCTGCACGCGGTAGCCTTCGAAGTGGACGATGCGGCCGTCATCCATATGGATGGGCACATCCACGATCAGCGCGCGCTTGGGGCGCCGTAGCGTGTCCGCCCAGCGTGCCAGTTCACCGAGGTAGGGCAGTACGCGGTCCACCTGTTGCAGGTAGATGCCCCACGGCCCGAGGCCTTCAGGTTGCAGGTAGGAGGGAATGGGGGCGGTGGTGAGGGCTTGGCGTGACATGCGTGGAGGCTCGGGAAGCGGCAATGCCACCACTTTACGGGGGCGCGGGCGGGAAGTCTAATGCCGGCGCCGTATGACCCTATGCCGCGGCCGTGGCCTTCAGGCCGTGAACTGCAGTGCCGCCAGCCGCGCGTAGATGCCGTTGGCGGCCACCAGCGTGTCGTGCGTGCCCTGTTCCACCAGGCGGCCGTGGTCGATGACCACGATCCGGTCGGCCTGTTGCACCGTGGCCAGTCGGTGCGCAATCACCAGCGTCGTGCGGTCGCGCATGGCCGACTCCAGCGCCGCCTGCACCATGCGTTCGCTCTCGGCATCCAGCGCGCTGGTGGCTTCGTCGAGCAGCAGCAGCGGCGGGTTCTTCAGCATGGCGCGCGCGATCGCAATGCGCTGGCGCTGGCCGCCGGACAGGCGCACGCCACGCTCACCGAGGAAGGTGTCGTAGCCCTCGGGCAGGGCGCGGATGAACTCGTCGGCAAAGGCGGCCCGGGCGGCAGCGTGCACTTCGGCATCCGTCGCATCCAGCCGGCCGTAGCGGATGTTTTCCAGTGCGCTGCTGGAGAAGATCACCGGTTCCTGCGGCACGATGCCGATGCGCTGGCGCAGCGCGTGCAGAGCCATGTCGCGGATGGGCACGCCGTCGAGCAGGATGCGGCCGGCCGTCGGGTCGTAAAAGCGCAGCAGCAGCTGGAACACGGTGCTCTTGCCGGCGCCGCTGGGCCCGACCAGCGCTACCGTCTCGCCGGCGCGCACCTCAAGCGTGACGTCGGCCAGTGCCGCCTGCATCGGGCGCGATGGGTAGTGAAACGTCATTGCTTCAATTTTGATAGCGCTTCCCGCAGATGGTAAAAGGGCTGGCGTCGGATTTGAGGGTGAAACAATGGGCGACTGGCTGCTCAGCAGTTCCATCAGCCGTTCGGTGGCGCCGGCGGCGCGCAGCAGTTCGCCATAGACCTCGCCCAGCACGGCAAAGGCACTCGCCAGAATGATGACGTAGACCACGGTCTGGCCCAGGTGGCCGGCTGTGATGTCGCCGCGCAGTACCGCCTGCGTGCCCTGGTACAGCCCCCACAGCAGCGCGGCCGAGGTCGCGATGATGATGAAGGCCATCAGCACCGAGCGCGCCCCCACGCGCCGCCGCGCAGTACGGAAGGCGTTTTCGCTGGCGGCATCGAAGCGCCCCGCTTCGCGCGCCTCGGCGGTGTAGCTCTGCACCACGGGAATGGCATTGAGCACTTCGGCCGCGATGGCGCTGGAGTCGGCCACGCGGTCCTGGCTGGCGCGCGACAGACGCCGCACGCGGCGGCCGAACCACAGCGCCGGCAGCACCACCAGCGCCAGCATGCCCAGCACCTGGACCATCACATACGGGTTGGTCCACACCAGCATCAGCAGCGCACCCAGGCCGGTGACCGTGCTGCGCAGCCCCATGGAGAAGGACGAGCCCACCACGGTCTGCACCAGCGTGGTGTCGGCCGTCAGGCGCGACAGCACTTCGCCGGTCTGCGTGGTCTCGAAGAATTCGGGACTCTGCTGCAGCACATGGCCATAGACCGCGTTGCGCACGTCGGCCGTGACGCGCTCGCCCAGCCAGCTCATCAGGTAAAAGCGCAGCGCCGAGAACACCCCCAGCGCCACCGCCACGCCGAACAGCAGCGTGAAGTGCTCGCGCAATGCGAGCACCTGGGCGCCACGGTCCTGCGGCAACAGCCCGCCGTCGATCAGGCTGCGCAGTGCCAGGGGAAACACCAGCATGGCCGTGGCTGCCAGCACCAGGAACAGCAAGGCCAGCGCGATGCGCGCACGGTAGGGGCGCAAGAAGGGGCGCAGGCCGCTGAGGGATTTGGGGTTGCTGGCTTTGGGGCGGTCTGAGTTCATGGAGATGGCTTGGAAAAGGGCCCGGACAGCTTACACCGCTGGCCAAGTTCGTACCCATGGAGGGGATTGCCGTGTCAATCAAAGCCTTGACAATGATTGACTAGGCAATTAATAATCGAACCATGAACGCTAAAAACACCGCCCCCAAAACGGCCGCCAAGCCGGCTGCGTTTTACGACGCGGAGAACTACACGCCTGAGGAAAGCGTCGGCTATCTCATGCGCCGCATCATCTCGGGGGTGGCGCAGGAGGTCGAGCGTGAACTCGAACCCGAGGGCCTGACCCATGCGCAGTGGGTGCCGCTGTTCATGCTCTCCGCCGGCCGCGCCTCGACGGGCGCCGAACTGGCGCGTGAATGCGGGCTGGATGCCGGCGCCATGACGCGCCTGCTCGACCGGCTTGAGGGCAAAGGCCTGTGCCGGCGTGAACGCTCCTTGGAAGACCGGCGCGTCGTCAATCTGGACACGACGGACGAGGGGCGCGAAGCCATCAAGGTGGTGCCGCAGGTACTCAGCCGGGTGCAGAACGCGGCCTTGGCCGGCTTCACGCGCGAGGAGTGGCAGGCCCTCAAGGGCATGCTGCGCCGCATTCTGAGCAACGTACAGGCCATGCAGGCCAGCAGGGAAAACCATGTCGACTAAGCAGCGCATTCTGCGCGCCGGCCTGCTCACGCTCACGGTGAGTCTGGGGGCCTGTGCCAACTTCTCCGGCATCACACCGCAGGCCAAGCCGCGCGATGCCGCCTCGCTGGGCCTGGCGGGCCGCGATGCCGGTAGCGCGGTCGACGCGCAGTGGTGGCGCGCCTTTGGCGACGCGCAGCTCGATCGTCTGGTGGCCCAGGCGCTGGACAACAACCCCAACCTCAAGCTGGCGCAGGCCCGGCTGGCACGTGCCCGTGCCGTGATCGACACGGCCGAATCCGCCAGCCGGCCGCAGTTCAACGGCACGCTCGATGTCTCGCACCAGCGCTATACCAAGACCGGCGCCGTGCCGGCACCGCTGGCCGGCTCCATCCAGGACACCGGCACCTTGCAGCTCGGCGCCAGTTGGGAACTCGACTTCTTCGGCAAGAACCGCGCCGCCCTCGATGCGGCGCTGGGCAGCGCCCAGGCTGCGCAGGCCGATGCGCAGGCTGCACGCGTGCTGTTGGCCAGCAATGTGGCGCGCAGCTACTTTCAGCTGCTGCGCATCCAGGATCAGCTGACGGTGGCACAGCGCACTTTGAGTCAGCGCGAAGAGACGCTGCGCCTGGTGCGCCAGCGCGTCGAAGCCGGACTCGATACCCAGCTCGAACTGCGGCAAAGCGAGGGTGGTCTGCCCGAAGCGCGCCAACAGATCGAGGCGCTGCAGGAACAGGAGGCACTCACGCAGCATGCGCTCGCCGCGCTGACTGGAGAGCCAAATGCAAGCCTGGCCCTTGAGAAACATGCGCTGACAGCTATCAAAAACGTAGCAATTACGCCGGTCATCCCGGCCGACCTGCTGGGCCGACGTGCCGATGTCGCGGCTGCGCGCTGGCGCGTCGAGGCCGGCCTCAAGGATGTGGCCAACGCCAAGACCCAGTTCTATCCGAACGTCAACCTGGTGGCCTTTGCCGGTTTTTCCAGCATCGGCCTGGACCGCCTGTTGCAGTCGGACAGCCAGCAGTGGGGCATCGGCCCGGCGCTGCGCCTGCCGATCTTCGACGGCGGGCGCCTGCGTGCCAACCTGCGCGGCAAGACGGCTGATCTGGACGCTGCGATTGAGAGCTACAACGCGACCGTGATCGATGCCGTGCGCGACGTGGCGGACCAGGTGGCTTCCATGCAGTCGATCACGCGCCAGCAGACCGAGCAGCGCGCCGCGCAGCAGGCGGCGGAGAGCGCCTATGCGATTGCCGTGCAGCGCTATGAGGCGGGGCTGGGCAACTACCTGAACGTTCTGAGCGCCGAGACCGCCGTGCTGGCCCAGCGCCGCCTGGCGGTGGACCTCAGCGCCCGCGCACTGGACACCCAGGTGGCGCTGCTGCGCGCCCTCGGCGGCGGCTTTCAAACCGATGCGGCTACCACCACCGTCAGCGCCATCCAGAAATAAATCTTTCCATTTCAGCAGGGAGAAGAATCACCATGAACGCACCGCAATCCCACGTCAAGATCCGTGCCGGCAATCCCAAGCGGCGTCAGGCGCTTACCGCCGCGGCCAGCGTGTTCGTGCTCGCCGGCCTGGCCTGGGGCGCCTACGAGTGGCTGGTGGCCAGCCACTACGAATCCACCGACAACGCCTATGTACAGGGCAATGTGATTCAGATCACGCCGCAGATCGGCGGCACGGTCATGGCCATCCTGGCCGACGACACCGATTTCGTCAAAGCCGGCCAACCGCTGGTGCAGCTCGACCCGGCCGACGCCAAGGTCGCGCTCGACCAGGCCGAGGCCAACCTGGCCCAGACCGTGCGCCAGGTGCGCACCTTGTATGCCAACAACGGCGCACTGGGGGCGCAGATCACACTGCGTGAAGCTGATGTGAACCGCGCGCAGAGCGATGTGGCGCGCGCCGGCGACGACCTTACCCGCCGCCAGTCCCTGGCCGGCAATGGCGCCGTGTCCAAGGAAGAACTCAACCACGCGCAGACGCAGCTGGCCAACGCCAAGAGCGCATTGGCCGCCGCCCAGGCCGCCGTCGTGGCGGCGCGCGAACAGCTCAGCAGCAACCAGGCCATGACCGACGGGACCAGCCTGGAGCAGCACCCGAGTGTGCAGGCCGCCGCCGCCAAGGTGCGCGAGGCCTACCTGGCCACGCAGCGCGCAGCCATGCCGGCACCGGTGGACGGTTTCGTGGCCAAGCGCACGGTGCAGGTCGGCCAGCGGGTGGCTGCCGGTACGCCCATGATGTCCATCATCCCGCTCAAGCAGGTCTGGGTCGATGCCAACTTCAAGGAAGTCCAGCTGCGCAACATCCGCATCGGCCAGCCGGTCAAGCTGACGGCCGACGTGTACGGCAAGAAGGTCGAATACACGGGTAAGGTAGCCGGCCTTGGCGCCGGCACCGGTGCTGCCTTCGCGTTGCTGCCGGCGCAAAACGCCACCGGTAACTGGATCAAGGTGGTGCAGCGCGTGCCGGTGCGCGTGGCGCTCGACCCGCAGCAGCTGGCGGACAACCCGCTGCGCGTGGGCCTGTCGATGGACGCCACCGTGGACGTGAGCCAGCAGGATGGCAAGACCCTGGCCGATGCCGTGCGCACCAGCGCCGTGGCGGAAACTCAGGTCTACAGCACGCTCGACAAAGGGGCCGATGCCGAAGTGCGCCGCGTGATTGCGGCCAACGCCGGGCACGGCAAACCGGTGCTGCACTGAGCGGGCAGCGCCATGTCCTCCGCACCGCATAGCCCGTCGCCGTTGCAGGGCCCGGCCCGCGTCTGGGGCACGATCGCCCTGTCGGCGGCCACCTTCATGAACGTGCTCGATACCTCGATCGCCAACGTCTCGCTGCCGGCCATCGCCGGCGACCTGGGCGTGAGCCCCAACCAGGGCACCTGGGTTATCACCAGCTTCGCCGTGGCCAATGCCATCGCCGTGCCGCTCACCGGCTGGCTGTCGCAGCGCTTCGGCCAGGTGCGGCTGTTCGTCGCCAGCGTGCTGCTGTTCGTGCTGGCTTCCTGGCTGTGCGGCTTGGCGCCCAACATGAACGTGCTGATTGCCGCGCGCGCGCTGCAGGGCTTCGTCGCCGGGCCGATGATCCCGCTGTCGCAATCGCTGCTGCTGTCCAGCTACCCGAGTGCACTGGCCGGGCTGGCCATGGCCATGTGGTCCATCACCACGCTGGTGGCGCCCGTCATGGGGCCGCTGCTGGGCGGCTGGATCACCGACAACATCTCCTGGCCCTGGATCTTCTACATCAACATCCCGGTCGGCCTGCTGGCTGCTTCGGCCAGCTGGATGCTGTACCACAAGCGCGAGACGCCGACGCGCCAGCTGCCCATCGATGCCGTGGGGCTGGGCCTGCTGGTGGTCTGGGTCGGCGCCTTGCAGATCATGCTCGACAAGGGCAAGGAACTCGACTGGTTCCATTCGACCGAAGTGGTGGTCCTGGGCGTGGTGGCGCTGGTGGGCCTGGTCTTTTTCCTGATCTGGGAACTGACCGAGGAGCACCCGGTGGTGGACCTCACGCTGTTCACGCGGCGCAACTTCTGGGCCGGCGCGCTCGCCACTTCCATCGGCTACGGCCTGTTCTTCGGCAACGTGGTGCTGTTGCCGCTGTGGCTGCAGCAGTACATGGGCTACACCGCCACGCAGGCGGGCATGGTGATGGCGCCGGTCGGCCTGCTGGCCATTGTGCTGTCGCCGGTGGTGGGCAAGAACATCGGCAAGGTGGACCCGCGTTACTTCGCCACTTTTGCCTTCGTCGTGTTCGCGCTGGTGCTGTGGATGCGCTCGCGTTTCAACACCCAGGCCGACTTCGGCACCATCATGATTCCCACTTTCGTGCAGGGCATCGCGATGGCCTTCTTCTTCATTCCGCTGGTGACCATCACGCTGTCAGGCATCGCACCCGAGCGCATCCCGGCCGCCTCCGGCATGTCCAACTTCATGCGCATCACGGCCGGCGCCTTCGGCACCTCGATTGCCACCACGCTGTGGGAGAACCGCGCTGCGCTGCACCACGCGCAACTGGTCGACGGCATCAACCAGGGCAGCCAGGGGACCGGCAGTGCGCTGGCCGGACTGGCCGCCGCAGGCCTGAGTCCCGAGCAGGCGCTGGCGCAAGTCAACCGGCTGGTGGACCAGCAGGCCTTCATGCTGTCGTCGAGCGAACTGTTCTACATCTCGGCGCTGCTGTTCCTGGCCATGATCCCGCTGGTCTGGCTCACGCGGCCGCAGCGTGCCGGCACCGGCTCAGCGGACGCGGCGGCCGGCGCGCACTGAGCCGCGGCGCCCGGCCTGCTGCGCAAGTCCGCAAGAAGCGGGTGGCGCGGTCCACGGCAATGCCGTCAGAATAGGCTTTTGTACCGGCCCATTCCCTTCTCATGAGCAACGCCAGTCTGATCCGGCTCGCCACCCTGTCCGCCATTTGGGGGGGCTCTTTCATCTTCATGCGCATGGCGGTGCCGGTGCTCGGGCCGGTGGTGCTGATCGAAGCCCGTCTGCTGCTGGCCGCGGGCCTGCTGCTCGGGGTCGGCCTCGTCCTCAAGCAAGGGCTGAAGCTGGGCCGGCACTGGCGGCACTACCTGGTGCTGGGCCTGTTCAACTCGGCGCTCCCTTTCCTGCTGTTTGCTTTTGCCGCCAAGACGCTGTCGGCCTCTTTGCTGTCCATCCTCAATGCCACGGCGCCGATCTGGGGCGCGGTCATCGGGGCGGTCTGGAGCCGCGCGCCACTGCGCGGCAAGACGGCGCTGGGTCTGGCGCTGGGCGTGGCGGGTGTCGGTCTGCTGGTGGGCTTTGACCGGGTCACCCTGCTGCCCGGTGCCGGCTGGGCCATCGTGGCGGCCCTGGCTGCCGCGTTCTGCTACGGCATCGCCAGCAACTACGCCAAATCGGCGCCAGCAGCGTCATCGGATTCCTATGCCAATGCCCACGGCAGCATGTGGGCGGCCGCGCTGCTGCTGGCGCCGGCCGTGCCGTTTTTCCCGGCCGCGGCAGAGCCTGCGCTCAGCGTGCTGGGGGCCGTGGCGGCGTTGGGGGTGTTCTGCACCGGCATCGCCTACCTGCTGTACTTCCGCCTGGTGGCTGACCTGGGAGCCGCACCGGCACTGACGGTGACGTTTCTCATTCCCGTCTTCGGCATCTTGTGGGGGCACCTGTTCCTGGGCGAATCGATCGGCTGGCATACCCTGGTCGGGGCAGTGGTGGTGCTGCTGGGGACGGCACTGGTGACGGGGTTCTCGTTTCGTACCGTGTGGGCGGCCAAGGCGGTGTCCCATGGCTGAGTTGCCACGGGAGAGCCCGGCGCGCCAATACGCGGTGGTGGCGCGCGCCATCGACTTTCTTCGTGCCAATGCACTGCGTCAGCCCGCGCTGGCCGAGGTGGCGGCTGCGGTGCATATGAGCGAATTCCATTTGCAGCGCGTGTTCGCTGCCTGGGCCGGCATTTCGCCCAAGCGCTTCCTGCAATACCTGACCAAGGAGCACGCCCGGCAGGCCTTGCTGGCCTCGCACGATCTGCTCAGCGTGACGGCCACCAGCGGCTTGTCCAGCGCCGGCCGCCTGCATGACTTGATGGTGGCGTGTGAGGCCATGACGCCGGGCGAGATCAAGCGCGGCGGCGCCGGCGTGGCGCTGGGCTTCGGCCGGTCGGCCACGCCATTTGGCGAGGCGCTGGTGGGCTGGACGGCACGTGGCCTGTGCTACCTGGCTTTTCTCGACGGTGACGAAGCGCGCCGCATGGCCGAACTCGCCAGCCAATGGCCGGCGGCACAGCGCGAGCGCGACGACACTCAGGCTCAGCAGTGGCTGGACCAGGTGTTTGCGGTCACGCCGCAGCGCGGCACGCTGCACTTGGTGCTGCGCGGTACCAACTTCCAGCTCAAGGTGTGGGAGGCGCTGCTGAAGGTCGAACCCTCGCGTGTGGTGTCCTATACCCAACTGGCTCGCATGGCCGGTAGTCCGAAGGCCCAGCGCGCCGTCGGCAGCGCGCTGGCGGCCAACGCCATCGGCTATCTGATCCCCTGCCACCGCGTCATTCGCGAGTCCGGCGATTTCGGCCAGTACCGCTGGGGCAGCGAACGCAAGGCCGCAATGCTGGCATGGGAGGCCGGGCATGGCGCCCGGCCTTGATGCCGCCAACCGACCAGTTCAGCGTGCCGACAGCAGTTCCGGCACGTGCAGCAGGATGAACTCGTTGTCGTCGTTCTTGCCGAGCTGGCGGCCTGAAGAGTAGGGCAGGTTGTTGTCGTTGGCGACCACGATGTGTTCGGCATCGACCACATCCACGTCCTCGATGGTGACGAAGGGGAAGGTGAACTTGCCGTCCTTGCCGCCGACCTTGGCCACACCTTTCGGGTCCTGGATGTCGAGCAGGTCGATGTAGCCGATCTTGCGCACGAAGCCGTCGGCGTCCGCGTCCTTCAGGCTGATCTTGTAGATGCGCTTGAACTTGGCCGGCACGTTCTGGCAGTCCGGGCGGGCCGGGCCGTTGCAGGCCGTGTGCTCCAGGCCCTCGCCGTTGTCGCGCTCGATGATGAGGCCGGTGTCGGCATCGATCATGTTGAAGTCGCCGATGTTGTTGCCATTGAGCTCCAGCGCGTATTTCCACGAGCGGCCGGTCCATTCACCCTTGGCGACGTTGAATTCCAGTACACGCAGGTACTCGCGGCCGTCCTTGGTTTCCCATTTCTTCTCGGCCTCGTTCCACAGCGGGCCTTCGAGCAGCGGATAGAGGAACTGACCATCCTTGGAAGCTGCCATGCCTTCGTAGCCGCGCGAGCGGCGCACCGGCGTGGCGAAGGTGCCGGGTGTGGCGGGCGTGGTGACCGAGAAGTGGTCGGGCGAGCGGGCCAGTTTGCCGTCTATCTCGGTG
>Ga0255338_1003463_pt1 | contig 18886 bp, 18 predicted proteins | sample MeOH1_35cm_T4_19_FD_203715 | JGI IMG/M metagenome (GOLD analysis project Ga0255338, IMG submission 203715) | Sandy soil microbial communities from University of British Columbia, Vancouver, Canada - MeOH1_35cm_T4_195 | ecosystem: Engineered > Artificial ecosystem > Sand microcosm > Unclassified ...
GGGCTGGCGGCCGTGAACGACGTCTCGGTGGACTTGTGGCAGGGCCGCATCCACGCCGTGATCGGCCCCAATGGCGCCGGCAAGTCCACGCTGACCAACCTGCTGTCGGGTGACATCGCGCCCACCACCGGAACCGTGACGCTGGCCGGCCAGGACGTGACGGGATGGAACCCGGAAAAGATCTCCCGCGCGGGCCTGGGCCGCAGCTACCAGAAGACCAACATCTTCCTGCCGTTCACCGTGTGGGAGAACGTGCGGCTGGCCGCGCAGTCGCGCGCGCCGCATCCCGCGGCCTGGCTGCGCCGCGCCACCAGCATCAACGAGAGCAACGAGCGCGCCGAACATGCCATCGAGCTGGCCGGCCTGCAGAACCGCAGGACCGCGATCGCCGGCACCGTCAGCCATGGCGAGCAGCGCCAGCTCGAGATCGCGATGACGCTGGCCACCGACCCCAAGGTGCTGCTGCTCGACGAGCCGCTCGCCGGCATGGGCACGGCCGAAGCCGAGCGCATGGTGCAGCTGCTGCTGCGCATCAAGCCCGGCCACGCGATGATGCTGGTGGAACACGACATGGACGCCGTGTTCGCGCTGGCCGACCGGCTCACGGTGATGGTCAACGGCCAGGTGATCGCCAGCGGCACGCCGGCCGAAGTCCGCGCCGACGCCAATGTGCAGTCCGCCTACCTGGGCGAGGAACACCGATGACGGAAGCGCTGATCGAAGCCAGGGGCCTGCAGACCTACTACGGCGCCAGCCACGTCCTGCGCGGCATCGACTTCACGGTCGGCGCCGGCGAGACGATCGGCCTGATGGGGCGCAACGGCATGGGCAAGAGCACGCTGCTCAAGAGCCTGATGGGGCTCGTGAAGCCCCGCGGCGGCCAGGTCACGATCAAGGGCCGCGACATGACGGGGCGGCCGCCCTACGAGATCGCGCAGCTGGGCATCGCCTACGTGCCCGAAGGCCGCGGCATCTTCGGCAACCTGAGCGTGGTCGAGAACCTGCGCATGGCGGCGCGGCCCGGCACGCGCGGCCAGCGCGGCTGGACCTACGAGCGGGTGCTGGACACCTTCCCGCGCCTCAAGGAGCGGCTGGGCCACGGCGGCCAGCAGCTCTCCGGCGGCGAGCAGCAGATGCTCACGATCGGCCGTGCGCTGATGACCAACCCGGACGTGCTGATCCTCGATGAAGCGACCGAGGGCCTGGCGCCCCTGATCGCGCGCGAGATCTGGCGCATCTGCGGCGTGATCCGCGAAACCGGCATTTCCAGCGTGATCGTCGACAAGAACTGGAAGCACGTCACGCAGATCGCCGACCGCAACGTGATCCTGCTGAAGGGCGAAGTGGTCTTCGCCGGCACATCCGCCGAATTGCGGGCGCAGCCGCAACTGCTGGACCGGTACCTCGGCGTGTGACCGCGGTGCGCGGCGTTCACTCCGGGCAGCCCAAGCCCTCGCCGGTGACGTGCTCGCCGAGGAAATCCAGGAAGCGCCGCACCGCGGGCAGCAGTCCCCGGCGCGAGGGAAACACCGCGTGCACCATGCCGGGAAGCGGCGCCCACCCGGGCAGGACCTGCTCGAGTTCTCCCAGACGCAGCTCCCGGCGGCACATGTAGTCCGGCAGGATGCACATGCCGAGGCCCTTCAGGACGGCGTACTTGAGCGTCAGCAGGTCGTTCGCGGTGTACACGGGCCGATGCTGGAAGTCGTGTTCGCGCTTGTCCGGGCCCATCAGCCGCCACGTGGCCTTGCCATCGGCCGCCGACATCGCCAACGTGGGAAAACGCTCCAGCCCGTCAACGGCGTCGGGACGGCCCTGCCGCTGCAGGAACGCCGGGCTCGCCACGAGCAGGCTTTGTGTGAGGCCCAGGTTCTTCACGACCAGGCTGCCGCTGTCGTCCAGCGTGGGGCGCACGCGCAGCGCGACATCGACACCGTCCTGCACGAGGTCGACCACGCGGTTGCTGACCTCCATATCGATGCGGACCTGCGGGTGCTTTTCGAGGAAGACGGGGACCAGCGGGCCGATGGTGGTCTGCGCCAGCGTCACCGGGCAGGCCACGCGTATCGTGCCCCTCGGTTCGGATTGAACCTGGGCGACGGCTTCGGCCGCCGCGTCGGCCTCCTCGCGCATGGCCACGCTGTGCCGCAGGAATATCTCGCCCGCCTCGGTGAGCGAGAGCTTGCGGGTGGTGCGCTGCAACAGGCGCACGCCCAGGCGCGCCTCCAGCTCGGCCACGCGGCGCGACAGCTTGGATTTGGGGATGCCGAGCGCCCGCCCCGCGGCGGCAAACCCGCCGCGGTCGACGACTTCCGCGAAATACACCATGTCGTTGAGATCTTGCATGCGACTGTCCTGTTTTCAGGACAATCTATCGCAAATCTGCCAACTTATCAATGATTCGATCATTATCCACAATCTATCCCAGGGCCAGACTCGGCCCCCAACAGGAGAAAAGAACCATGAAACTGCTTCACATCGATTCCAGTGCGCTCGGCGGCAACTCGGTTTCCCGCCAGCTGACGGAGCGCCTGGTCGCGCAATGGCGCGCCACGGACCCCGGCACCGTGGTCGAGTACCTCGACCTGGCGACGGATGCGCCGACCCACCTTTCGATGGACTCGCTGGGCTTTCGGATGGGCCCGAGTGCCGAAGGACTGACCGACGTGCAGCGCCGCGAGAACGAGATTTCCGAGAAGCTGGTCAGCCAGTTCCTGGCCGCCGACGTGGTGGTCGTGGGCGCGCCGATGTACAACTTCTCCATCCCGACGCAGCTGAAGGCCTGGGTCGACCGCGTCGCGCAGGCCGGCCGGACCTTCACGTACAACGACAAGGGCCCGAAGGGCCTGGCCGGCGGCAAGACGGTGATCATTGCCTCGTCGCGCGGCGGCGTGTACTCGACCAACCCCGCGCTGACGGGCCTGGACCACCAGGAAAGCTATCTGAAGACGGTGTTCGGCTTCTTCGGCGTCACCGACATACAGGTCGTCCGCGCCGAGGGCGTGGCGATGGGCGATGCAGCCAAGGCGCAGGCCCTGACCGCGGCCGACGTGACGATCAAGGCCCTCACGGCCCCGGCCGCCAACCAGCCCGAGGCCGTGCTGGCCGCTTGAGCGCCGGCGGTCGCCAGGGGGCAGCCCTCATCCGCCATGAGGGCTCTCGCGCCGGGAGCCAGGTGAATGTTGATAAAGTCGCGGGCAGCGCCCGTTCCGTTCGAGCGGGCCCGCGAAGTTCATCAAAGAGGCGTTTCCATGGCTCGTACCGTCCACTGCATCAAGCTCGGCAAAGAAGCCGAAGGGCTCGACTTTCCGCCCTATCCCGGCGAACTCGGCAAGCGCATCTACGAGAGGGTCAGCAAGCAGGCCTGGGCCGATTGGCTCAAGCACCAGACGATGCTGGTCAACGAGAACCGCCTGAACCTGGCGGACCAGCGCGCGCGCCAGTACCTCGCACGGCAAATGGAGAATCACTTCTTCGGCAGTGGCGCTGACGTGGCGCAGGGCTACGTCCCACCCCCCGGCACGTAATGGCCGAGGCGGTTGAGTGGCTGCCCGACGGCACGCCGCGCAGCCCTCGTTTCGACGACATCTATCGCTCCAGCACGGGCGGGCTCGAACAGGCCCGGCACGTGTTCCTGCGCGGCTGCGGCCTGCCGCAGGCCTGGGCCGGCCGGCCGCAATGGCGCATCCTGGAGACAGGCTTCGGCCTGGGACTGAACTTCCTGGCGGCCTGGCGCGCCTGGAAGGACGATCCGCAGCGCCCGCGCATCCTGCATTTCGCCACCGTGGAAGCATGGCCCGTGGCCGCCGCGGACCTGGTCCGCAGCGCCGCGGCTTATCCGCAGCTCGCGCCTCTGGCCGAGGAACTCGCCGCGCAGTGGTTCGGCCTGCTGCCCGGTGTGCATCGCCTGTCGTTCGAACAGGGTTACGTGCTGTTGACGCTCTTCGTCGGCGATGTGCGCGACGGCCTGCGCCAGGAGCCGTTCCACGCCGATTCGATCTTCCTGGACGGCTTCGACCCACAGCGCAACGCGGCGATGTGGGAACTCGCCACGCTCAAGGCCGCCGCGCGCCATAGCCGCCGCGGCACCGCGATCGCCACCTGGACCGTGGCCGGAGATATCCGGCGCGAACTCGCCCAATGCGGCTTCACCGTCGAGAAAGCAGAGGGCCTGCCGCCGAAGCGCCAGTGCCTGAAAGGCAGCTACGCGCCGGCCTGGGAGCCCAAGGGCCCGCGGCCCGTGAACACTGCCGAAGCGGGACATTGCGTCGTCATCGGCGGGGGCCTGGCCGGGGCGGCGGCAGCCGCCAGCCTGGCGCGCCGCGGCTGGCAGGTCACCGTGCTGGATGCGGACGCGAAGCCGGCCGCCGGTGCTTCGGGCTTGCCGGTGGGCCTGGCCGCGCCGCACTTTTCCCCCGACGACAACCTGCTCTCCCGGCTCTCCCGCTGCGGCGTGCGTGCCACCTTCCAGCAAGCGCGCGCACTGCTGCCTGAAGGCGAAGAGTGGCGTGCGAGCGGCGTGCTCGAACACCGGGTCGGCGAACCGCTCGCGCCATTGGAAGCACCCGAAGCCTTGAAGCCCTGGACCCGGCAGGCGACCCCGCGCGAACTCGAGGCGGCCCTGCTCCATCAATCGACCGTCGCGCTGTGGCACGAACAAGGCGGGTGGATCAAGCCCACGGCGCTCGTCAGGGCGTGGCTGGCGCAACCCGGCGTGACCTGGCGCGGCAACGTGAAGGTCCAGCGCGTGGAAAGCGCGGGCGATGGCTGGGCGGTGATCGATTCCCACAGCTGCGAGGTTGCGCGCGCGAGCCTGGTCGTCGTGGCCGCCGCACACGCCAGCGCCGCTTTGCTCGGCGCCGCACTTCCGCTCCAACCTGTGCGAGGCCAGGTCTCCTGGGCCGCGGAAGCGGGAGGGACCCTGCCGCCTTTCCCCGTCAGCGGCGGTGGCCACTTCATCCCGCATGTCCCCACGAGCCTCGGAAGCGCATGGTTCTGCGGCTCGACTTTCGATCGCGACCAGGTCGACCGCGCGCCGCGCGAGGACGATCACCGTGCCAACCTGGCGCGCCTGCAGGGGCTGCTGCCCGCCGTCGGGCGGCAGCTCGCCCCCGCGTTTGCCGGGGACTCGCTTCAGGTGTGGACGGGCGTGCGCTGCGCCTCGGCCGACCGCCGGCCCCTGCTCGGCGAAATCAGGCCCGGATTATGGGTCAGCACCGCGATGGGCTCGCGCGGCCTCACGTTCGCGGCGTTGTGCGCCGAGTTGCTCGCGGCGCGGGTGAATGGGGAGCCGCTGCCCCTCGAACGGAGGCTGGCGAAGGCATTGGACCTGGCCCGGCTGCAGCGGTAGGACGCGGCTCAGACCCGCTGGAGCAGGTCCTGCAGCTTGCCGGGATGCGGCGGCTTGTCGAAAACGCCCTCGGCACCGCCCAACCATGCGCGCAGGCGCTCCGTGATCGAGGCGTGGGCCTTGGTCACGATGACGTGCGGGATGGCGGGCTTCGCGCCCGTGAGTTCCTTCAGCAAGGCCCAGCCGTCCATGTCGGGCAGCGCCAAGTCCACCAACGCCACGTCGTACTGGTGCGCCCGGGTCAATTCCAGGGCCCGGGCCGCCGTTTCCGCCTCGTCGGCCTGCGTCAGGTCCGCGAGCGCAAGCCTGGCGCGCAGGTAGAGGCGCTCGTCGCGGTCGGCACTCGCGATCAGGGCACGCTTGCCGCCCGGCTCGTCGGGCGGCACCGTGTCGGCGCCCCCGCTGTCGAAATCGAGGTCGAAGTCCAGCGGCTGGGGCGGCGCGAAGAGTTCGTCCATCGCCATCAGCACCTCCGGCCAGGAAATCGGCCGGTCGAACGTGCGCCAGGCCCTCGCCGGCGACACGGCGCCGACCCAGATCAGCTTGAACCCCTCGTTGCCGGGCGATTCGAGCTCGATCGGCGCCTCGTAGCTCTGTCCGTCGACCAGCGCGAGCTGGGGTGCTTCGGGCGCATCGGCCATCCACAGGCTGTAGACGGTGTCGCGTTGCTCGGAGAGCCGGAAGACCGTGTTGAGCGCATGACGCTCCACGTCCGTGAACCCCACCACCCTGACGAAGACCCGCTGAGTCATCTGTTCCTCATGCCCCCTGGTGTACGCGGCGATTATGCGGTCACGGCCGGGCACTGGAAAACCCTTTATCCGCAACACGCGGGCAAAACGCCGCCAAGCCGTGCCAACGCTAGCGCATAAGCTTATCCGGATAAGGCGCGAACTAAAAAATAGTTTGATCTCATAAGGCGCTCTCTTAGAGTCGCGCCCATGCACGACCTCGCCTTTGTCTTCGCCGGATTCTTCGTCGGCCTCGTCGTCGGGCTCACGGGCGTGGGCGGCGGCTCGCTGATGACGCCCCTGCTGATTTTCGGCTTCGGCATCAAGCCCTACATGGCCATCGGCACCGACCTGCTGTTCGCGGCCGCCACGAAATTCGGCGGCTCCGTCGGGCTGGCCCGCTCGCGCGCCATCGACTGGCCGGTGGTGGCGCTGCTGTCGGCCGGCAGCATCCCGGCCGCGCTGGCCACCATTTTCATCCTCCACCGGATCGGCCCCGCGAACCCGGCCGTGCAGGCCGTCATGACCACCACGCTGGGCGGCGCGCTGCTGCTGACCGCGGGCGCCACCCTGTACAAGGCCATCAACGGCAAGAACACGCCGCGCCACCTGCACCCGACCGAGCTGGCGGCGGCCGTCACGCCGCGCCACTGGGGCCAGCCGGTGCTGTTCGGCGCGGCCATCGGCGCGCTGGTGTCCTTGACGTCGGTGGGGGCCGGGGCGATCGGCGTCACGGTCCTCATGCTGCTGTACCCCGCACTGCCGCTGCCACGCATCATCGCCGCCGATATCGCCTACGCGGTGCCCCTGACGCTCGTTGCCGGCCTGGGCCACGCCTCCATCGGGTCGGTGGACTGGTCCCTGCTCGGCACGCTCCTGGCCGGCTCGCTGCCCGGCATCTGGCTGGGTTCGCGCCTGGTGCGAATCGCGCCGGACCGCCTGATCCGCTCCTTGCTGTCGCTGCTGCTGGCCTATGCCGGCGCGCGGCTCATCTCCCTGTAGAGAGACAAAAGAACATGTACCAATACACCGATTTCGACAAGCAGTTCGTCAGGAACCGGGCTGCCCAGTACCGCGACCAGCTCGAGCGCAACCTCGCGGGCTCGCTGTCCGACGACGAGTTCCGGCCGTTGCGCCTGCAGAACGGCTGGTACATCCAGCGCTACGCTCCGATGCTGCGCATCGCGGTGCCTTATGGCGAGATCTCCAGCGCGCAACTTCGCGTCCTGGCGAAGATCGCGCGCGAATACGACCAGCCCGACCCCCAGCTGCTGCGCGAAGCACAGGAAAAGCAATGGGCGCTGGGCGAGGTGCCGGTGCGCGGCGGCACGCCGGTCGTCACGAACCTGAAGTACGGCTACGGCCACTTCACGACCCGCACCAACGTGCAGTTCAACTGGATACCGCTCGTCAGGAGCGCCGACGTGATGGAACTGCTGGCCAGCGTCGACATGCACGGCATCCAGACCAGCGGCAACTGCATCCGCAACATCACCAGCGACGAGCTGGCCGGCATCGCCCCGGACGAGATCGCCGATCCGCGCCCGTTCTGCGAAATCATGCGCCAGTGGAGCACGCTGCATCCCGAGTTCGCCTTCCTGCCGCGCAAGTTCAAGATCGCGGTGAACGGCGCCCGCGAGGACCGCGCCGCCATCGGCTGGTACGACATCGGCCTGCAGTTGCTGCGCAACGAGGCCGGCGAGCTGGGCTTCCGGGTGCAGGTGGGCGGCGGCATGGGCCGCACGCCGATCATCGGCACGGTGGTTCGCGAGTTCCTGGCGTGGGACCAGCTGCTGAATTACATCGAGGCCGTCATCCGCGTCTACAACCGCTACGGCCGCCGCGACAACGTCTGGAAGGCCCGCATCAAGATCCTGGTGAAGGCCGAAGGCCAGCGCTACATCGACCAGGTCGAGGCCGAGTTCAAGAGCATCACCCTGATCGACGGCGCGCCGCACACCATCACGCAGGCCGAGTTCGACCGGGTCGCCGCCTCGTTCGTGCCCCCGCTGCTCAGGCGCGAGCGCTCGGGCGCGGACGCGCGGCTGCACGAGATCGTCCGCGCCGACGCGGAAGCAGACCCGGCATACGACCGCTGGCTGGTGCGCAACGTGGCGGGCCACAGGAACCCCGAGCTGCGCGCCGTGACGCTGTCGTTCAAGCGCCTGGGCCAGGCGCCCGGCGATGCGAACGCCGAGCAGCTTGAAATCGCCGCGCAGCTGGCCGACCGCTTCTCCGCCGGCGAAGCGCGCGTGACGCACGAGCAGAACCTGCTGCTGCCCTGGGTGCACCAGGACGACCTGCCCGAACTGTGGGCCGCCGCCCGCAAGGCCGGCCTGGCCCGGTCGAACATCGGCCTGCTCACCGACATGATCGCCTGCCCCGGCGGCGACTTCTGCTCGCTCGCCAACGCGCGCTCGCTGCCGATCGCCGAGGCGATCACGCAGCGCTACCAGGACCTCGACGAGCTGTATGACATCGGCGAGATCGACCTGAACATCTCCGGCTGCATCAACTCCTGCGGCCACCACCACGCCGGCCACATCGGCATCCTGGGCGTCGACAAGGACGGCAAGGAGTGGTACCAGGTCACGCTCGGCGGCTCGAACGGTTCCGACCTGTCGGGCCCCGCCACGCCGGGCAAGGTGGTCGGCCCCTCGTTCTCCGCGGCCGAAGTGCCGGAGGTGATCGAGGCGGTGCTGGACACCTACCGTCGCGTGCGCCAGGCCGAGGACGGCCGCGCCGAAACCTTCATCGCCACGCTCAGGCGCGTGGGCATCGAACCCTTCAAGGCGGCCGCCAACGCCGCCCGCTTCGCGGAAAAGGAAGTCGCGTAATGGACCAGAGCATCCGGATCATCGGGCCCGACGCCCATGCCGCCGAAGCGCGGGGCGTCAACGTCCTGCAGCTCGCGAACGACGCGGACCCGCTGGAAATTTCCGTGGAAGGCGTGAACCGCATCGAGCTGAACTTCCCCAAGTTCACGGACGGCCGGGCGTACAGCCAGGCCATGCTGCTGCGCCGCCGTCTCGCCTTTCGCGGCGACATCCGCGCCACCGGCGACGTGCTGGTCGACCAGCTGGTGCAGATGCAGCGCACGGGCTTTTCGAGCGCCGTGCTGCGCGCCGACAAGGACGTGGCCGAGGCGAAGCGCCAGTTCGAGCGCTTCCCCGAGTACTACCAGGGCGACGCCGTGAATGCGCATCCCCTCTTCAAGAGGGCTGCCTGACATGAGCGCCATCGACCTGCATGCCCGCGCCTCGAAGGACTTCGAGGCCAAGCTGGCGGAAACGAAGGCCCTGCTGCAACGCGCGGCCGCGGAGTTCGCGCCGATCACGCAAGCCTCCAGCCTGGGTGCCGAGGATGTGGTGATCACCCACCTGATCAACAGCCTGGAACTGGACATTTCCGTGTTCGTGCTGGACACCGGGATGCTGCACCAGGAGACGCTGGACTTGCTGGGCCGCACCCGGGCCACGTCGCGCGCGCCCGTCGCGGTGTACGAGCCCGTGCGCCAGTCGGTCGTGCATTTCGTCGAGCGCGAAGGCAAGGATGCCATGTACAAGAGCGTGGACCTGCGCAAGGCCTGCTGCCACATTCGCAAGGTGGAGCCGCTGGAACGGGCGCTGGCCGGCAAGCGCGCCTGGATCACGGGCCTGCGCCGAGAGCAGTCCCGCACCCGCGCCGAGGCGCCGTTGCTCGACACCGGCGACGAGGCCAACACGGGCCGCGTCAAATTCAACCCTCTGGCCAACTGGACCTGGGGCGATGTGTGGCACTACATCAAGCTGCACAACGTCGACTACAACCCGCTGCACGACCAGTTCTATCCCAGCATCGGCTGCCAGCCCTGCACCCGCGCGATCAGCCTGGGCGAGGACTTCCGCGCCGGCCGCTGGTGGTGGGAGGACGAGGCCGCCAAGGAGTGCGGCCTGCACGTCAAGAACAACGAAGAGGTGTCCGCATGAACGCACGCGTCGAACCCCAGCTGCTCACGCAGCTGAGCAACCGCCACCTCGATGCGCTGGAGGAGGAAGCCGTCTTCATCCTGCGCGAAGTGGCCGCGGCCTTCGAGCGGCCGACATTGCTCTTCTCCGGCGGCAAGGACTCGCTGGTGCTGCTCCGGTGCGCCGAGAAGGCCTTCATGGATTCGACGGGCACCTCCGGTGCCCGGGGCCGCATCCCCTACCCGCTGCTGATGATCGACACCGGCCACAACTTCCCGGAAGTGACGGACTTCCGCGACTTCCGCGCGAAGGAGCTGGGCGCCGAGCTGGTCGTGCGCAACGTCGAGGATTCGATGAAGCGCGGCACGGTGCGCCTGGCGCATCCCGGCGAGTCTCGCAACGTGCACCAGTCGGTGACGCTGCTGGAAGCGATCGAGGAGTTCCGCTTCGACGCATTGATCGGCGGCGCCCGCCGCGACGAGGAAAAGGCCCGCGCCAAGGAGCGCATCTTCTCCCACCGCGACAGCTTCGGCCAGTGGCAGCCCAAGGCCCAGCGCCCCGAGCTGTGGACGCTGTTCAACACCCGCCTGCACCCCGGCGAGCACTTCCGCGTGTTCCCGATCTCCAACTGGACCGAGCTGGACGTGTGGCAGTACATCGAGCGCGAGAATATCGCCCTGCCCCCGATCTACTACGCGCACGAGCGCCAGGTGGTCGAGCGCAAGGGCCTGCTGGTGCCGGTGACCGGGCTGACGCCGGCGAGGGACGGCGAAGTGGTCGAGACGCGCACCGTGCGCTTTCGCACCGTCGGCGACATCACCTGCACCTGCCCGGTGGAAAGCCCGGCCGCCAACGCCGCCGAGGTGGTGGTCGAGACGCTGTCGGTCGAAGTAAGCGAGCGCGGGGCCACCCGCATGGACGACAAGACATCCGACGCTTCCATGGAGAAGCGCAAGAAGGACGGGTATTTCTGATGAGCGCAACCGCCACCGCCCCATTGCACGACCATGCCTCCGCGCTGAAATTCATCACCTGCGGCAGCGTGGACGACGGCAAGAGCACGCTCATCGGCCGCCTGCTGGTGGACAGCAAGGCCGTGCTGCAGGACCAGCTGGCCGGCGTGCAGCGCCTGGGCGAGACCGACCTCGCGTTGCTGACGGACGGCCTGTCCGCCGAGCGCGAACAAGGCATCACGATCGACGTGGCGTACCGTTACTTCGCCACGCCGAGCCGCAAGTTCATCATCGGCGACGCGCCGGGCCACGAGCAATACACGCGCAACATGGTCACGGCGGCATCCAGCGCCGACGCGGCGGTGGTGCTGGTCGACGCGACCAAGCTCCAGTGGCAGAACCCCGGCGTGGAGTTGCTGCCGCAGACGCGCCGCCACTCTTTGCTGTCCAACCTGCTGCGGGTGCCTTCGATCGTGTTCGCCGTGAACAAGCTCGACGCCGTCGAGGACCCGACCGTGGCATTCAACAACATCAGCGGCGCGCTGCGGGCCTTCACGGAAGCGGCCGGTATCGCCTGCCGCGCGATCGTGCCGATCTCCGCGCTCAAGGGGCACAACGTGGTCGAGGCCCAGCCGGGCTGGTGCGGCTACCAGGGCCTTTCGCTGCTGCAGCTGCTCGAGACGATGGACGTGACCGCCGCCGAGACCACGGAGCCGTTCGCCTTTCCGGTGCAGTGGGTGGAGAAATTCTCTTCCTCCGCCGACACCCGCCAGGGGCGGCGCGTGTTCTGGGGCCGCGTCGCCACCGGGAGCATCGAGCCCGGGCAACAGGTCAAGGTGCTGCCCAGCGGGCAGACGGCCACCGTGGCGCAGGTGCTTGACCATGTGCGCCAGCCCCGGAACGTGCCTGCGGGCCACAGCGCGGGCATCGTGCTGGACCGCGAAGTGGACGTATCGCGCGGGGATTGGCTGCTCTCCCCGGGCGCGCCGGAGCCTTCGAGGGAAATTTCGGCCACGGTCGCCTGGCTGGACGACGAGCCGCTCGTGGCCGGGCGCGTGTACTGGGCGCTGCACGGCCACCGTTGGGTCAAGGCCCGCGTGAAGCGCATCGTCCACAAGCTGGACGTCAACACGCTGGCCGAAGCCGACGCCGACCACCTCGAGCCGAACTCCATTGGCCACGTCGACCTGGCGCTGCAGGAGCCGCTCGCGACCCTGCCCTACGCACGCTCGCGCATCCTCGGCTCGCTGGTGCTGGTGGACACCGCCAGCCACAAGACCTCAGGGGCTGTGCTGGTTAGGTAACGAGCCTTATCGCCGAAGCCCTAAAATCAGGGTTTCTCCCCTCTTCCCCAAGCCATTCAAATGACCCACGTCGTCACCGAATCCTGTATCCGCTGCAAATACACCGACTGTGTGGACGTGTGTCCCGTGGACTGCTTCCGCGAAGGGCCGAACATGCTGGTGATCGACCCCGACGAGTGCATCGACTGCGCCGTGTGCATCCCCGAGTGTCCGGTCAACGCGATCTACGCCGAGGAGGACGTGCCGGCGGACCAGATGCAGTTCCTCAAGATCAACGCCGAACTGGCCCCGGGCTGGAAGAGCATCACCAAGCGCAAGCCGGCGCTGGAGGATGCAGAGGAATGGAAAGACAAGACCGGCAAGATCGACCAGCTGGTCCGCTGAAGGTTTATGGAACCGCAACTGAATCAAGAAGTGCTGAAGACCGCCGCAGCCCACGACGGCCCGATCGAGACCGACGCGGTCATCGTCGGGGCCGGGCCCGTGGGCCTGTTCCAGGTGTTCGAGCTCGGCCTGCTGGAGATCAAGGCCCACGTGATCGACTCGCTCGCCTACCCGGGCGGGCAGTGCGTGGAGCTGTACCCCGACAAGCCGATCTACGACATCCCCGCCGTGCCCGTGTGCACCGGCCAGGAGCTGACGGACAACCTCCTCAAGCAGATCGAGCCCTTCGGTGCGACGTTCCACTTCGGCCAGGAAGTGACCGTCGTGCAGCGCCAGGACGACGGCCGCTTCTACGTCGAGACGTCCCGCGGCACCAAGTTCCTGACCCGCACGATCTTCATCGCCGCGGGCGTCGGCGCCTTCCAGCCCCGCACGCTGAAGGTCGACGGCCTCGAGAAGTTCGAGGGCACCCAGGTCCACTACCGCGTGAAGAACCCCGCCGATTTCGCGGGCAAGAACCTCGTCATCGTCGGCGGCGGCGACTCCGCGCTCGACTGGACGCTCAACTTCGTGCAGGAGGGCCCGAACAAGGCCGAGAGCGTCATCCTGATTCACCGCCGCGACGGCTTCAAGGCGGCGCCCGCCTCGGTCTCGAAGATGCGCGAGCTGTGCGACGCGATGGAGATGCAATTCATCATCGGGCAGGTCACCGGTTACGAAGAGCAGGACGGCAGGCTCATCGGCGTGAAGGTCACCGGCTCCGACGGCGTGACGCGGGTCGTGCCGCTGGACGTGCTGCTGGTGTTCTTCGGCCTGTCGCCCAAGCTCGGGCCCATCGCCGAATGGGGCCTGGACATCGAGCGCAAGCAGGTGAAGGTGGACACCGAGGGCTTCGCGACCAACACGGCCGGCATCTTCGCGGTGGGCGATATCAACACCTACCCCGGCAAGAAGAAGCTGATCCTCTCGGGGTTCCATGAAGCCGCACTGGCCGCCTTTGCCGCCGCCCCGTTCATCTTCCCGGACAAGAAAATCCATCTTCAGTACACCACCACCAGCCCGAAGCTGCACAAGGTGCTCGGCGTGGAATCGCCGGTCTTTGATTGAGCGTTGATCCGCTACGCTCCAACATGAAACAAGGCCCGCTCTCGCGGGCCTTGTCCTTTTGGCGCCTGCGGCGGGCGGGGCTACAATCCGCATCGTGTTCGCAAGAGCACATCCGCTAGGGGTGCTGCCGCTTCGCAAGAGGCGGTGGCTGAGAAAGTCCCTTTGAACCTGATTGAGGTAATCCTCTCGCAGGGAAGCAAGCTCTCCGGCGGCGCCCACCCCCTCTCTGGCGGGCGCAACACGCCACAGCAAGCCGACCTGCCATTGCGTTGAAAGTTGACGTCATGGCAAACCAATCGCCACTCGCGCGGCCGCACTGGCCGCATTCCTGCATCGCCCACGCGATCGCCCTCCTCGGCCCCCTCTGCCTCCTTGCCGCTTCGGCGCAAGCCCAGGAAACGGTGCTCAAACCCGTCACCGTCACAGGCCGCTCCATGGTGCCCGCGGCCGACGTGACCGGTTTCGGCGAGCTGCCGCTGCGGGACATCCCCGTCTCGGCCACCACCGTCACCCGCCAGCAGATCGACGCCAGTGGGGCCCGCCGGCTGGCGGACCTCACGCAGTTCGACTCGTCCGTGAGCGATGCGTACAACGCGCCGGGCTACTGGGACTTCATCTCCATCCGCGGCTTCACGCTGGACAACCGCTTCAATTTCCGCCGCGAGGGCCTGCCGATCAGCGCCGAAACCAGCATCCCGCTGGACAACAAGGAGCGCGTGGAGATTCTCAAGGGAACGAGCGGCATCCAGGCCGGCACCAGTGCCCCGGGTGGCCTGGTCAACTACGTCGTGAAGCGGCCCACGGACGACGACCTGCGCGAGGCGAAGCTGGAGGTGACGAGCCGCTCCAGCCTGCTCGGCGCGATCGATCTGGGCGGGCGCTTCGGCGCCGACGGCCGCTTCGGCTATCGCCTGAACGTGGCGCACGAGCGGCTGCGCCCGCTGGTGGACCACCTCGACGGCAAGCGCAGCCTTTTCGCGCTGGCCACCGACTGGCGCATCGGCCGCGACTCGCTGCTCGAAGGCGAGATCGAGTGGACCCGCAAGACGCAGGGCAGCCAGGCCGGCTTCAGCTTGCTCGGCCCCGTGCTGCCCGCGCCGATCGACCCGCGCCTGAACCTCAACAACCAGGCCTGGGTGCAGCCCACGGAATTCGACGCCTTCACCGGCACGCTGCGTTTCAGCCAGGCGCTGAATGCCGACTGGCGCTGGACGGCGCAGCTGGGCACCCAGCGCCTCGAGAACGACGACTTCACGGCCTTTCCGTTCGGTTGCAGCGCCGAACTCAACTTCGACCGCTTCTGCTCCGACGGCACCTTCGACTACTACGACTTCCGCAGCGAGAACGAGAAGCGCCGCCAGAATGCTGCGACGCTCAACCTCAAGGGCAAGGTGACGACCGGCGCCGTGGCGCACGATCTCTCCATGGGCGTGCTCGCCGGCAATGTCCGAAACCGGTTCGGCAAGCAGGCCTTCAACTGGGTAGGTGTCGGCCGCATCGACGGCAGCGTGGTGGTCCCTGAAGACCCGACGCTCGCCTACGAGAGCACCAACCGCGACGAGCGGACCGTCGAGTTGTCCTTGCAGGACGCGATCCGCTGGAACGAGAACTTCACCACCTGGCTCGGCTTGCGCCACACCCGCCTGCACCGCGAAAGCGTGCTCACCGACGGCTCCGACGCCACGGCCTATGACCAGCGCCTGACGACGCCGTGGCTCGCAGCCAGCTACAAGCTCTCGCCCACCGTCATGGCCTATGCCAGCCTTGGGCAGGGCATGGAATCGGAAGTCGCTCCCGCCAACCCGCTCTACGGCAACGCGGGACGCCCGCTGCCGGCCTTGAAGAGCCGCCAGACCGAGATCGGCATCAAGGGCCAGACCGCCCAGTTGCGCTGGAACGCGGCGCTGTTCGACATCGCGCGGCCCATGTCGGCCAATGCCGGCGCCTGCGACCTGCCCGGAACCTGCACCCGTCAGGCCGACGGTGAGGCGCGGCATCGCGGCCTGGAGCTCTCCGCGAACGCGCAGGCCGGCCCGTGGACGCTGGATGGCGGCTTGACGCTGCTCGATGCGAAGCGCCAGGGCGCGAGCATCGACCCTTCGCTCAACGGCAAGCGGCCGGTCAATGTCCCCAGCCGCATCGTGCGCGCCGGCGCGGCGTACCGCGTGGCCGCTCTGCCCGGCCTGACCGTGGAAGGCAAGGCCTCCCACGAAGGCGGGCGCTCGGTGCTGCCCGACGAATCGATCATGCTGCCGGCGTGGACGCGCTTCGACGTGACGCTGCGCTACGAAACCAAGGTGGCGGGCACCGCGACCACGTGGACGCTGGGCATCGACAACATCGCCGACAAGCGCTACTGGAAGGAATCGCCCTCCCAGTTCGGCCATGTCTACCTGTATCCGGGGGCACCGCGCACATTCCGGCTCTCGGTTACGGCCGCGCTTTGAAGGCCGGGCCCAAAATGACGTTATAATTTGAGGCTGTTCCTCGATAGCTCAGTCGGTAGAGCGCCGGACTGTTAATCCGTAGGTCCCTGGTTCGAGCCCAGGTCGAGGAGCCATATTCCATAAGGGCTGGCACGTGAGTGTCGGCCCTTATTTTTTTCTGCCGCAGCCGTGCCGATTGCGCAAACGGCGCAGCGGGCCGATGGCTCACTTCAGGTCGATCCGCCCGTACAGGCCGTGCGCCTCGTCCGCCGGTCCCGCGGCGAAGAACAGTGTGTTGCTGGGCTGGCTTTGAACGTCATTGCCGAAGGCGATGCCCCAGAGCCCGTCGACGACGATGGGCGTTCCGTCGGCCTGGCCAAGCGTTCCAAGCATGTTGCCCGTGACCGGATCGAACGCATTGATTCGGCCATCGCCGAAATTGCCGACCAGCAGGGAGCCGGAGACCGCGCCGAAATTAGCAGGCGCCATCACCATGCCCCAGGGCGCGTTCAGCGCGCCGCCCACGGCGAGTTGTTTGATCAGCGTGCCGCCGGTGTCGAACACCGCGACCACGCCCAGGCCGGCTCCGCCCTGCTCGTCGTCGCCCGTGGCCGCGCGCAGTGCGTAGGCCACGTAGATGCGATTGCCGATAGCCTGGATCCCGAACGGTGCATAGCCGGCCGGCAACGCGGGATTGGCGAAGCCGCCGGGCAAGGTGGTCGGGGCGAACGAGCCGTTGAAAACATCGACCTTGCCGTTGTGGAAGTCGGCCGCGTAAAGGTAGTTGGCCCCATTGAAGTTCGCGATCGCCAGGCCCTTGTAGACCTTGTTGGCCGCGCTGCCGTCGAACATCGTGACGGAAGCGGTCGGGTGGACACTGGGCGCCCAGCCCGAAACCGTGCCGGCTTCGCCTACGAATATGAACGCGGCCGGCGCGGACGTGGTGCCCTGGGTGACCTTGAAGTCCTGCGTGCCGTTGAAGACGATGCCGGTCGGCTCGGCGTCACTCGTCGCGGGCACGGAAACGACGAGGGATTGCGGCACTCCATTGCCGTCGTAGAGCGTCGACTTCGACGTGCCGTTGGCCGCGACCCATGCGAAGCCCCTGGGATTGAATGCAAGACCCCAGCCGTTCTTCAGGTTCGGATCGGTGTGCGATGCCGAAACCGCCGGGCCGTCGGAGACGAGGTTGGTGACCGCAAAGACGCTGGCCACGAGTGGCATCCCGCCCCCGCTGTCGCCGCCTCCGCAGGCAGCCAACAGACCCGCTACGACGAAGCCGGCGGTGAGCCAGCCCTTCACACTGCGCCGGGTGTTCATGGAATCTCCTTATCAGGGCGTTTTCCCTGACCCGGTTCGTTCCCGCCACGGCGCGAAAGGTTTCAATGGCCCAGCTCTTTTATTTCCTCGCGGCACCTCTGCCGTCCAGGAGCTGATCCAGAGGCGCGGGCCGGGAAATCGCCGACATACTCGGCACCCATTGAATGGCCTTTGATCCCACCAACGCGGCTTCACAGGGGCTCTTCTCTCGCAAAGCGGACGACGGTCACTCCGGCGCGGGCTTGCCGCAAGGAGGGCATGACAAGAACGCAGTCATCGTACGGCGTGGTGACGATATCACCGTCGTTATCGGCAATGGGAGTTCCTGCTTTTCGAATGGCCTGGAGGCCCCGGTAGGCGTCAAGGAAGCGGAACTTGTTGCTGCGCGCTGCCACGCCGCCGGTGACACGCAGGACGCACTGCCGGGGTGCATCTCGAAGCCGCCATCCGGGAAGCGCATCGGATACCGTTCCAGCGTCAAGGACTTGGGCTTCGACTAGAAATCTAGCTGACATGTCCCGAGCGACATCCCGGCTCGAGGTGTCGCCATGAAAGCCGCACTCCACGAGCAGCGAACGGGTGCCGCCGCCTTCCCCGTCGGGGAGCCCGAAACGACCGAAATCGCGCATACGGGTTCCGTCCTGGTGACCCTCATCAACGACGACGTGCTCGGGCGCCCGCAGCCTTCGCGCAAGTTCGAGATTGCGGGTATGGGGGCCCACCAGCAACAGCGGTTCGCCCTGCTCGTGCATGGAATGCAGGTCCAACAACCAATCCGCATCCCGGACGAACGAAAGCAGCTCCCCCGCGCGGCGCCGCTCGACGGTGCCCGCATCGGCGATCCTCCCGGTGGACCACTGGCGGTTGAGGTCTTCCTCGACAAACCGGGACGCATCGAAAGAGGCCGGGTCGAACCGGTCGAACGCGGCAAGATTGCAGAACGCCATCGTGAGGCTGCCTTGCCGTGGACGCACGCCGGCTTCGAGCAACCCTTGCACGGCCCAGGCCCCGCAAAGCTCATTGCCATGGACGAGCGACGTGACCATCGCGCGACGGCCGGGAACACCTGACTCAAAATGCCAAACGCCTTCGGTTCCCGTATTGCCCGCGCGCCAGGCGCTGATGTCCGGCCTGGGCAGCTCGAATTTCAGGGTCGTCATTCCTTGATCTTCGCGAAATCGACGATCTTCTGGTACTTGGCCGTCTCCTCCGCCAGAAAGCGAGCCATATCGACGTTCAGGGGCGCGATGGTCGAGCCCGACTCTTCGAGCTTCTTGCGGAACTCGGGAGTCTTCAAGGACTCTTCGAGCGCCGCACGAAGCTTGGCCAGCATGGGCGCCGGCAGCTTTGGCGGCGCCATCAAG
>Ga0255338_1003464_pt1 | contig 18863 bp, 18 predicted proteins | sample MeOH1_35cm_T4_19_FD_203715 | JGI IMG/M metagenome (GOLD analysis project Ga0255338, IMG submission 203715) | Sandy soil microbial communities from University of British Columbia, Vancouver, Canada - MeOH1_35cm_T4_195 | ecosystem: Engineered > Artificial ecosystem > Sand microcosm > Unclassified ...
GGCGGGCCGGGCTCGGCCGGCGGGGTCTTCCACTGCTTCACCGAAACGGCCGAGGTGGCGCGGGCGGCCCTGGACCTGGGCTATTGCATCTCGTTTTCCGGGATCCTGACCTTCAAGAGCGCCACGGCGTTGCGCGAGGTGGCGGCCTTCGTGCCGCTGGACCGGTTGCTGATCGAGACCGACAGCCCCTACCTGGCGCCGGTGCCGTACCGCGGCAAGATCAACAATCCGGCCTACGTGCCGTTCGTCGCGAAGCAGCTGGCCGAGCTGCGCGGGATGGCCCTGGAGGACGTCGCGCGCCAGACCAGCGCCAATTTCGAGCGGCTGTTCGGGCTCGGACGTTCATGAGAAGTTACATGAAGAAGCTGATTTATCTTGTTGTCAGCGCTGCGTGTTCTTTGGCGATTGCTGGCTCGTACGACGATTTCTTCGTGGCCGTCAAGCGCGACGACGCGGCCACCATCCGGTCGCTGCTGGGGCGCGGCTTCGACCCCGACACGCTCGATCCCAAGGGGCTGAGCGGCTTGTACCTGGCCATGCGCGAGCCTTCGCCCAAGGTCGCGGCGGCGCTGATCGACTGGCCGAGGACCAACGTGGAGATCCGCACGCCCGAGGACGAGAGCCCGCTGATGATGGCGGCGCTCAAGGGGCACCTGGAACTGGCGAGAAAACTGATCGGCCGGGGGGCGGACGTCAACAAGACCGGCTGGGCGCCGTTGCACTACGCAGCCACGAACGGCCACCTGGCCATCATGGAACTGCTGCTCGAGCACCATGCGTACATCGACGCGGAGTCGCCCAACGGCACGACGCCGCTGATGATGGCGGCGCATTACGGGTCCACGGCCGGCGTCCGGTTCCTGCTGGAGGCCGGCGCCGATCCGCAGCTGAAGAACCAGCTGGGCCTGAGCGCCATCGACTTTGCCCACCGTGCCGGCCGTGGCGACGCGGCGGGCCTGATCGCCGAGGCGGTGCGGCGGGCACAACCGAAAGGCAAATGGTGACAGCCACTTGCAAGCGTAACTTCATGTGGCCGGCGACCCGTGGGCAGGCTTGCGGGTCGGGGCAACGAGCGGGCCGGCGGCGTCGGGTCAGTCCAGCCAAGGTCGGAAGGACTTGACTTGGATGGCCGCGGCGAAGCCCTGCTGTCGTCAAATTTACTTTATACGATGTATATCTCCCGAATTAGGAATTAAACAAGGAAATTCTTTCAATTGCAATGAAAGGGGGAGGGCGGTCAATTGCGTAATTGATCGCGAGCGGGACACCAGTCGAATTCAGTGTCAACAGGACGCGCAAATCGGCCCAAGCACCCGACCATCAATTCCCGCGTCAAGCATTGCAGCGCGCGACAGCTACGGCACTCAGGCTGCATTTCAGCCCCACAGGAGAACCGTTGGTGCTTCGGGTACCCCTCAGCACGGCTTATCCGCTTCGCGCGTCTCAGAGGCCCCCCAGCCGCCTCGACAGCCAATCGGTAGGCACGGGCGGTCATTGCTGCCGTCCCTCGAAGGAAGATGGCCAGAGCTCCAGGCAGCTCGCCTTGCGCATCAGCCGCACCTGGTGAAGCCGCCCGCCCAGCGCCTCCAGCCAACGCGCCGCCGCCGCGGCGTCCGAGTCGCCAGCCGCCGCGCCAGCCTCCGCGATGTCCATCAACCACGAACACGCCGACACCGTGCGGTCAATCGTGTCCACGTCCACCGCACCCGCAGAACCCAGCAGTTCCCGTTTCATCGCTTGCCCCTCTTTCTGTCACTTTTCGTGCGATCGCGATGGCGCACCTCGAGCCGCCCACCAGAAACCAGAGTCCGAGTCGGCCCCACAGCCGACACCACCAGCCCCCGAGCTTCGAGATACCGCCGCAGAGCCTCACCCATGGCCGCCTCGCTGTCGTTACGTCGCCTCATGCCGCGCCCCCACCGACCGCCTTGCGCGGCCTACCACGCCCACGCCGGGCGGGCGCAGGAGGCGGAATGGGCTTGCCCTCGCACCGCAGCAAGAGCTTTTCCAGCAGGGTCAACCCCTGCCGACGCCGCAGAAAGGATCCTTCGCGGTCCTGAGCTTGTTCATACTCAGGTAGTACATGGCAAGCGTTCTGCCGGGCCTTGAGCACCACGGCCACGGCCGCACCCGACACCTGGCGCGACCGCCTACGCACGAGCGTTCTCCCTCTGTGGAACCTCGCTTCGCGATATTCCTGTGCTGAAGTGTCCTAGGGATAAATCTAGCGGCGGCGCTTCGCGCCGCCCGGGCCTGCGGCCCGCGCGGGCCGCGCCGTCGCCGCGCCCGGCGGCGAGCCGCTCGGTGCGCTGCGCCGCCTCGACCGCCGCTTTCTTCCAGTCCGTGGGGGGATGATCCGACGCCTCCAGGCCTTTGGCCGTCAGCATCATCAGCGCCCGCTCGAAGTCGGCCGACCGCTGGTACAGCGTCCGGAAACACCTGGCCTGGCGCACCAGCAGCGACCACCAGGAACCATCCTCAGGGCCGATCGGATGGCCCTCAGGAGTCCACAGCTTGCCCGAGTGCATGCACCAGCCCTCGAAGCCTTTCTGCGGCAGTTCGAACCAGCGCATGATGCGCACCAGCTTGTAGGCCGAGTACGGCACCGCCGACTGACCGGAAAACCAGTACCGCACCGTGCGCGGCGTGACGTGAAGGGTTTGCGCGACCTGATCAACTGACAGGCCGGCATCGGCGCACAGCACCTTGAAGCGCGCGGCAAGCATGGTGCGGGTTTCACGGCTTTTGCGAAGCTGGCCGGGCTGCCCTCGTTGCTTCTTTGACTTCATACGATGTATATTATGTCAAATACAAAAGTCTGCAGATGGCGAGAACGTCTGACGAAGTGTCGGTCACACGAATAACCAGAAACCACTACAGGAATTCTGGTAACCATTTCCTTGTGCTCCTGCACCATCCTCACCGCCCGCTCACGGACCTCCGGCGAGAGGTCTCCTTCCTCGCTCACTTGGTAGACATAGTGGAACTGATCGCTCAGATCCACATTCGTGCGGGCCCTACTCTACCTTGGCGCCCGACTGTTGCACGGTCCGCGCCCACTTCTCGACCTCGTTCTTCAGGAAGCTGGCGGCTTCGGGCGCGGGCGTCCAGGCGGCGGCGAAGCCCTGGGCGGCGAATCTCTCCTGCACTGCCGGCTGCGCGAGCGCCGCCTTCAGCTCCTCGTTGAGGCGGGCGATCACCGCGGCCGGCGTGCCGGCGGGTGCCAGCACGCCGTTCCACGCATAGGCGTGGTAGCCGGACAGCCCCGACTCGGCGATGGTAGGCAGCTCAGGCGCCGCCGCCGAGCGCTGCGCGCCGGTGGTGGCCAGCGCGCGCAGCTTGCCGCTCTTCACGTGCGGCATGGCCGACAGCATGGTGTCGAACATCAGGGGCACCTGGCCGGCGATCAGGTCGTTCAGCGCCGGCGCGCTGCCCTTGTACGGCACGTGCGTCATCGGCGCACCGGCCATGGCGGCGAACAGTTCGGCCGACAGGTGCGTCGACTGGCCGTTGCCCGAGGAGGCGAAGCTCACCGACTTCGGCTTGGCCTTGGCCAGCGCGATCAGCTCGGCGACGCTGCGCGCCGGGAATTCCGGGTGCACCACCAGCACCAGCGGCCCCTGCGTGAGCAGGGACACCGGCACGAAGTCGCGCTGCACGTCGTAGTTGAGGTTCTTGAACATGGACTTGTTGATCGCATGCGCGGTCGTCGCCACCAGCAGCGTGTAGCCGTCGGTCGGCGCCTTGGCAACCGCGTCGGCGCCGAGGTTGCCGCCCGCGCCCGGGCGGTTGTCCACGATGAAGGGCTGGCCGGTCTGCGCCTGCAGGCGCTCGGCCACCACGCGCGCCACGACGTCCGTGGGCCCGCCGGGCGGGTAAGGCACCACCAGCTTCACGGGACGTGCGGGCCAGGCCTGCGCCAGCGCCTGCACCGGTGCCAGCATGGCCAGCACGAGGGGAATCCACCATTTCATTCGCATGTCTCCGAGGCTTGTCCTGATCCGCGGCTGCGCATCGGCCGCGTCAATCCAGCTTCACGCCGGAAGCCGCGCCCACGCGCGTCCACTTCTCGCGTTCGCTCACCAGGAAGCGGGTGAATTCGTCGGGCGTGATGCCGCTCGGGTCCGCCCCCAGCTCCAGCAGCCGCTTGGCCACCTCGGGCTCCTGCAGGATGGCGGAGACTTCGCGGTGCAGCATCTGCTGCAGCGGCCTGGCCATGCCGGGCGGCGCCATCAGGCCGAACCAGGCGGACATCTCGTAGCCTGGGACTCCGGCCTCGGCCATCGTGGGAATGTCCGGAGCGGTCGGCCAGCGCTTCGCCGAGGTCACCGCCAAGGCGCGCACCTTGCCGCCGCGGATGTGGGCCATCGCCGAAGGCAGGTTGTCGAAGGCGGCGGGCACCTGCCCGCCCATCAGGTCGATCAGCATTGGGCCGCCGCCCTTGTAGGGCACGTGCAGCATGTCGAGCCTGGCGCTGACCTTCAGCAGCTCGCCGCTCATGTGCGGCGAGCCGCCCTGGCTGGTGGAGCCGAAGCTCAACGCCCCAGGCTTGCTGCGCGCGAGCGCCAGGAACTCCTCCAGCGTGCGCACCGGCAGGTCCTTGTTGACCAGCAGCACGTTGGGCGTGCCCGCGATCACGGTGATCGGCGTGAAGTCGCGCACCGCGTCGTAGGGCGGCGTCTTCTGCAGCGCCGGGATGATGCCGTGGCTGGCGATCGTGGACAGCAGCAGCGTCGTGCCGTCGGGCGCGGCCTTGGCCACCTGCTGCGACCCCACCACGCCGCCGGCGCCGGCCTTGTTCTCGATCACCACTGGCTGGCCGAGGCGCTCGGACAGGCGCACGGCCACGGTGCGCGCCAGCAGGTCGCTGGTGCCGCCCGGGGGGTAAGGCACCACGATCTTCACGGGGCGCTCGATACGGGGCTGAGTCTGGGCCACGGCCCAGATGGGTGCGAACGCGGCGGCGCCGAGGGCGATCACCAGGCGGCGGTTGAATGTCTTCATGCTTGTCTCCTGTGTTCTTGGATTCTTGGTTCTTTGGTTCAGCGGGGCAGCAGCCTGGCCTGCTGCATGCGCTCCAGCCAAGCGTGCAGGGAATCCTCGGTGTCCATGCAGCCATGGAAGCCGTGCTGGTGCAGCTTGATCGGGCTCAGCACCGAATCGGCCGCGCGTTCCAGCCCGTGGGCGAAGGCGCGGTCGGTGAACTGCCAGGAGCTGCCGATCATCCCTTCGAGCGACAGCTTCTGCAGCCCGTGGCGCTCCACCACGCGCTGCCACACGTCCTCGCGGCCGGGCATGGTGGCGGTGAGCGACAGGGGAACGTCGTCACCGCGCTCCATGCCGAAACGCGCGGCGATCGAGCCCCAGATGTCCTGCCACACCAGCATGTCGCCGTTGACCACGTTGTAGGTCTCGTTGGCGGCGGCCTCGTGGGTGGCGGCGAAGTGCGCGGCCTGCGCGATCAGCCGCGCGTCGCTGGCCGCGTTGATGTAGCGGCCGCCGCCGGGAAAGTGCAGCGGCTGCCCCAGCTCGCGCTGCACGGCGGCATAGGCGCCGATCGCGCCGACGATGTTCATCGGGCTGGAAACCGCGTAGCCGAACACGATCTGCGGCCGCAGCACCGAGAAGGTCCAGGCCGCGTGCGGCTGCCGCTGGCGCAGCATGTCCTCCTGCAGCCAGTAGAAGTTGGCATGGTTGTGGCGCGGCCAGCGCTCCTTGGCGGGCACCGGCGCCGGCTCGACGTGACCGCCATAGGCCTTGGTGCCCTGCATGATGGTCACGTGCCGCAGGCCCTTCGCCTTCGCTTCGAGCGCGTCCAGCAGGTTGCGCAGCATGGCCTCGTTGGTCTTCATTTGCCGTTCGTCGCGCCAGCCGGCCACCAGCTCCGGCAGTTCGAACAGCGCCGCGAACAGCACGTGCGTCACGCCCGCCAGGTTGTCGGCCGCGGCCGTGCACGCCGCCGCGTCGGCGAGGTCCAGCGGCACGTGGATCGCGCCCTCCGGCAGCGGGAAGGGCCGGCGCGACAGCGCCAGCACCTGGAAGTCCGGCTGGGCCGCGAAGTGCTCGGTGGCGGCCTTGCCCACGACGCCGCTGGCGCCGGCGATCAGGATGGTGTGCTTCTTGCGGCCCATCGCGCTCTCCTCAGGCCCGCGCCAGCAATTGCTGCCCGTGCAGCTTCGCGCGCAATGCGTCGGGCACTTCGATCTCGAAGCCCAGCACCGCCGCCGACAGCGCCTTGCCGTAGTTGTCCAGGCACAGGCTACGCGAGACGCCGCCGCCGAGCGCCCCCTGGCACACGAAGTTCAGGGCGTCGATATTGGGCGCCTCGTAGCGCGTGACCTCGCCGCGGATCGCGCCGCGGTAGAAGGCCTTGAAGCGCTCGGCCGTGAGCTGCTCCTTCAGCAGGGGATAGAACTCCGGCTCGAACGCGAACACCGCGATGTTCGAGGTGTCGCCCTTGTCGCCGGAACGCGCGTGGGCCACGTGCTGCAGTTTGACTTTCATGGCATCAGCTTTCGAAGAAGGAGACGGAAGCCGGCACCGCCTCGCGCGGCACCAGGGAGGACCACACGCCGATCACCTCGCGCACGCGGTCCGCGTGCGGCACGCGCTTGCCGGTGTGGCCGATGCCGCTGACGGCCATGCCGTCCACCTCGCGGCCCACCTTGTTGGCCTGCTCGCGGGTGCGGGTGCGCGCGGCCACGCGCACGGCGATCTCGTAGGGCTCGGGTGCATCGGGCGGCGTCGCGGCGCCGTGAATCGCGTTCAGGCCCAGGAAGTCGATGCGCACCTCCTCGGCTTCGAGGCCGACGATGCGGAAGCGCTCGGTCAGGACCGTCTTCGCCAGCTCGGCCCGGCGCAGCGCGCCCGGCCCGGCGTAGAAGAACATGTCCTCGCCGATGAAGCCCTCGGTGCAGCCGATGGACACCTTCAGCGTCGGCGTGCGTGGCTTGCCGCCTATGCCCCACACCTTCACCCGCCCCGGCCCCACCTGCTCCAGTTTCGCGCTGGTGAAGTCCACCACCACGTCCGGCGTCAGGTAGTTTGCCGGGTCGTGCACCTCGTAGAGCATCTGCTCCTTGACCGTGCGCAGGTTGACGTCGCCGCCGGTGCCGGCCACCTTGGACAGCACCGTGGTGCCGTCGGGCTGCACCTCGGCGATCGGAAAGCCGAAGTTCCACGGCTCCGGCACGTCCTTGAAGCCGGGGTCGCTGAAGTAGCCGCCGGTGACCTGCGCGCCGCATTCCATGAGGTGGCCGATGCCCGTGCCCTGCCCCAGCTTCGCCCAGTCGGTGGGCGACCAGCCGAACTCGTGCATCATCGGCGCCATGAAGATCGAGGGGTCGGCCACGCGGCCGGTCACCACGATCTGCGCGCCCGCGGCCAGCGCCTGCGCGATCGGCTCGGCGCCCAGGTAGGCCTCGGCGGAGATCAGGTTGGGCGCCAGCGTCGAGGTCGGCTGGCCGTTCTCCATGATCTTCTGTGTCAGCGACAGCACGCGGTCGGTGATCAGGCTACCGTTGATCGAGGCCACCTTCACGCCCTTGTGCCCCAGCTTCTGTAGCCAGTGCACGATGCGCTTTGCCGCGGCGTCCGGATTGATCCAGCCCTGGTTGCTGATGATGCGCGTGCCGTTCTTCATGCACGCAGGCAGCACCGCCTGCATCCGGTCGTCGAGGTAGGTGTCGTAGCCCTCGAAGGAGGGGTCGCGGCGGGCGCGCACCTGGGCGGCCGACACCGTGGCCTCCGCCATGGTCTCGAAGCACAGGTAGTCGAGCTCGCCGCGTTCGGCGTTCAGCTTGGCCGGCTCCACGCGGTCGCCCCACCAGGCGGCACCGGCGCCGATGCGAATGGACTTCTTCATGAGGCTTTCCTTTGGTAGATGACGGCGTCGAGCGCCACGCAGCCCTGGCCGCGCGCGCGCACCATCACGGGGTTGATGTCGAGCTGGCCGATGCCAGCCCGGGGATCGGAGACCAGGCGGCCGACGGCCACCGCGGCTTCGCAAAATGCGGGGACGTCCAGCGGCGGTTCGCCGCGCACGCCTTCCAGCAGCGGCGCGATGCGCAGCCGGCGCAGCGCGCGTTCGGCCTGCGCATAAGTGAAGGGAGCCAGCAGCACCTGCACGTCGGGCATGGCCTCCACGTACTTGCCGCCGTCGCCCAGCAGCACCACGGGGCCGAACACCGGGTCGATGCGCGCCCCTATCATCAGCTCGCGCTGGCCGCTCGCCTGGGCGGCGACGATGACGCCGGTGAGCGCGATGCCCGCCTGGTCCGCGGCCTGCCGCATGGCGCGGTAGGCCGCGCGCACGCCCTCGCCATCGGCGAGGCCGAGCCGCACCAGCCCCAGCTCGCTCTTGTGCGAGGCCTGGTCGGTGCAGCCCTTCACCACCACGCGTTCGGCGCGCAACGCGCCGAACGCCGCGACCGCATCGTCCTCGCTCGTGCACAGGCGGTGCGGCACGACCGGCACGCCCTGCGCGGCCAGCAGCGCCAGGCTGGCGGCTTCGTCGAGCAGCTGCGTGCCTTCCACCGCCATGGGAGGCCGCGGCAGCGCGGGCGCGCGCGCCTTCGTCTCGGCCAGCAGCTCCATGTGCGTGAGGTAGAGGCCCAGCGCGTGCACCGCCTCCCCTTCGGTCGGGAACACCACCAGCTCGTGCTTCTTGAATTGCGCGGCGATCGATGCCTGCGGCGCCGCCATCACCAGCGGCTTGCCGGTGTCGCGGGCGAAGGTCGCCGCGTCGCGCGAGAAGGCGTCCACGTCGTAGCCGGCGCCGGCCACGGCGATGCCGATCAGGAAGGCGTCCGCGGCCGGGTCGCGCGAGATCGGCGGCAGGATGCCGCCGAACAGCCCGCTGTTGGTAAGCAGCGCCGCGGTGATGTCCACCGGGTTGCGCACGGTGGCGAAGCCGGGAAGGATCTCGCGCAGCTGCGCCTGCGTGTCCGCCTGCAGCGGCTCCAGCGGCATGGACTCCTGCGTGGCGGCATCGGCGGTCAGCACGCAGACCGCGCCCGAGTTGCTGATCGCCACGAGGCGCCGGCCGCGCGGCCGCCAGCCCTGCAGGTACAGCGGCGCGCTGTCCACCAGGTCGGCCATCGACTGCGCGCGCATGATGCCGTGCTCGCGCAGGAAGGCGTCCACGACGCGGTCCTCGTTGGCGAGCGCGCCGGTGTGCGACTGCGCGGCCGCCTGGCCGGCCGCGGTGCGGCCGGACTTGAGCACCACGATCGGCAGGTCGCGCTCGCGCGCGATGCGCGCAGCCTCGGCCAGGTTCCACGGGTCCGGGATGCCCTCCAGGTAGAGCAGCAGCAACTTCAGTTCGGGGTCTTCGGCCACCACCGTGGCGAGCTCGCAGACGGTGACGTCGCAGTCGTTGCCGGTGGCATGCGAGTGGCGCACGCCCAGGCCGCGCTCGCGCAGCAGGCCGTAGGGGATGACGGCCATGGCGCCGCTCTGGCTGATGATGCCGATCGGCCCGTCGGCCGGCTGCACCTCGGTGAACATGGTGGAGAAGCTCGCCACCGCGCCAGTGCCGAAGTTGGCCAGGCCCTGCGAGTTGGGTCCCACCAGCCGCATGCCGGCGGCGCGCGCGCTCTCGCGCATCGCGCGCTCCTGCTCCTTGCCCTCGGCATGCACCTCGCCGAAGCCGGAGCTCATGATGATGCCCAGCGACACGCCGGCGCGGGCGCATTCGTCCACCGCCTGCACGGCGAGATCGCCGGGCACCGCGATGATCGCGACGTCCGGCACCTCGGGCAGGTCGGCCAGCGTCTTGTAGCTGCGCAGGCCCTGCACCTCGGCGCGCGCCGGGTTGATCGGGAACACCCGGCCCCGGAAGCCGAAGCGCGACAGGTAGGAGATCGGCCGGCCGCCGATCTTGTGGGCGTTGTCTGAAGCGCCGATCACGGCGATCGAGCGCGGGGCGAGCGCCCGCCGGAGGGCGGCGCGGCGATCAGGAGGCATAGTGATCCTTCACGAAAAAGGGGATGAGGCGGCCGGCGATGCCGCGCAGCTCGCAGCGCACCGGCGTGTCCAGCGCCAGCCCCGGCTCGCCATGGCCCATCACGCGGAAGCCCTCCCCCATGTCGGCCAGCACGATGGCGTAGGGAACCAGCGCCTTGAATTCCTCGGACGGCGCGCGGTGCACCAGCGTGGCGGCGTAGAGCCGGCCGGCGCCGCTGGCGGCCAAGGCCTGCGGCGCGGTGTCGCCACAGGCGGGGCAGAAGTCGCGGCGGAAGTACCAGGCGTGCCCGCAGGCGCCGCAGCGCTGGTAGTGCAGGCGCGTGTCGATCTCGGAGGTGGGCTGTGCGTCGCTCATGCTTTCTCCAGCACCACGCTCACGTGCGAGGACAGAACGCCGCCGTCCGCATGCAGCAGCGTCAGCCCGGCGCGCGGCGCCTGGCGTTCGCCGGCGCGGCCGGTCAGCTGCAGGTGGGCCTCGGCCAGGTGCGCCATCGCGCCGGCCACGCCGCAGTGGCCATAGGACAGCAGGCCGCCGTGCAGGTTGAGCGGCACCGCGCCCTCGCGGCCGAAGCGGCCTTCGCGCGCCCACTGACCGGCGCGCCCGCGCGGGGCCAGGCCGATCTCCTCCAGCAGCATGGTGAGCGTGATCGTGAAGCTGTCGTAGATGCCGGCGTATTCGACGTCCGCCAGCTTGCGGCCGGCGGACTGCAGGGCGCGCGCGGTGCAGGCGCCGGCGCCGAGCTGGGTGAGGTCGTCCATCGCGCTGATGTGCTGGGCGTTGTGGTGCTGCGCGGCGCCCAGGACGCGCACGGCGTTCGCGCCCGTCGGCTCGGCGGAGACGACGACCGCGCAGGCGCCGTCCGCCGTGGCGCAGCAATCCAGCAGCTTCAGCGGCGTGGCGATCGGGCGCGATGCCAGCACCTCCTCCTCCGTGATCGGCGTGCGGAACTGCGCGCCTTCGTGGCGCAGCGCGTGCTGGCGCATCAGCACCGCCAGCGCCGCGAAGTCGCGCTCGCTGTTGCCGAAGGCACGCATGTAGCGCGATGCGACCAGGCCGTAGTAGGCCGGGATGCTGGCGCCCAGCGGCACCTCGTACACGGGGTGGCCGACCTGGGCCAGCACCTGCACGACCGAATCGCGGCTCTGGCCCGTCATGCGGTTCTCGCCGGCGACCACCAGGATGCGCCGCGCGGCGCCGGAGCGCACCAGGTGGTGCGCCAGCATGACCAGCCCGAGGCCGGTGGCGCCGCCCATCTGCACGCATTGCGCGTAGCGCGGGTGCAGCCCGAAGTGCTCGGCGAACACCGTCGCCAGCATCAGGTGCGGCATGGTGGTGGAGTAGCCGCACAGCACGCCGTCGATGTCCTGCCGCGCGAGGGCGGCGTCGGCCAGCGCGCCGGTGGCGGCCTCGGTCATCAGGTCCAGGCTGGTGCGGCCCTCGTGGCGCCCGTAGCGCGTGAGGCCGCTGCCCACGATGAAGCTCATGCGGCCTCCAGCTGCGACTCGTTGGCCGACAGCGCCGCCGCTTCCTGCTGCAGCGCCTTCACCAGCATCGGCAGGCGCGAGGTGATGCGCTCACTGAGCGCGGCGATGCTGATGGCGGCGCAGGGGCGGCCGTCGGCGCCGAACACCGGCATCGCCACCCCGCCCATCTGCTGCACCACCACGTCCAGCAGCAGCGCGTAGCCGTTCTCGCGCGAGCGCTGCGCTTCCTCGCGTAGCCGCTGCGGCGGCAGCCGCGGATAGCGCGCCGCCAGCATCGGCTTGACCAGCTCGATGACCGTCTCGCACTCGTCCGGCGCCAGCCAGGCCAGCAGCGCCAGGCTGCCCGCGCCCGCGCCCAGCGGGCGGCGGCTGCCGATGTCCAGGTAGTTCGCGCGGATCGGGAAGCCGCCGAATTCGCGGTCGACGCACACCGATTCGATGCCATGCCGCGTGGACAGCAGCACGGTGTCGCCGCTCACCGCCGCCAGCCGCACCAGCGCCGGGCGCGCGCGGTCGCGAATGTGGTCGCGGCCCTGCATCGCCAGGCCGAGGATCAGCGCCTGGTCACCGAGCAGGTAGCGCTTGGGGTTGGCCGGGTCGCGCCGCACGAAACCCTCCTCGATCAGCGTCTCGAGGATGCGCAGGCAGGTGGGCGCGCTGACGTCGGCCCCGGCGGCGATGTCCGCCAGTCGCAGCGACTCCGGGTTCGACAGGATCTTGAGGATGCGGCACACCTTCTGGGGTGCGTTGGTGCTGGAAGCTTGGTACATCGATGAGAAGGATCAGGCCGCGACGGCCTGCTGCCCGCCGCCCAGGTAGACGCGGTGGATCAGGTCGCCTTCGCGCAGCTGCTCGGAGAAGGCGGAGGTGGCGATGCGGCCGGTCTCGAACAGGTAGGCGTAGTGCGCGTGGCGCAGCGCCTTGTCCACCAGCTGCTCTACCAGCAGGATCGCCATGCCGCTGGCGCACAACTGCGACGCCACGTCGAGAATCCGGTCGATCACCATCGGCGCGAGGCCGCTGGAGGGCTCGTCCAGGACCAGCAGCCGCGGGTCGCCGATCACGCCCTGGGCCACGGCAAGGATCTGCTGTTGCCCGCCCGACAGCCGCGAGGCCATCTGCTGGCGGCGCTCCGCCATCTCGGGAAACAGCGCGTAGATGCGATTGAGCTTGCCGCGGTCGCCGTGCGGCGCGTGCGCGTAGGTGCCGATCAGGAGGTTGTCCTCCACGGACAGGTTGTGGAAGACGCGGTGTCCTTCCAGCACCTGCACCACCCCCGCGCGCACGATCTCACGCGGCGACAGGCCGGTGATGTCGCGACCGTCGAAGCTGACACGGCCGGCACGTTTGGGGATCAGGCCGGACACGGCGTGCAGCAGCGTGCTCTTGCCGGCGCCGTTGCGCCCGAGGATCACCACGAACTCGCCCTTGCGCACGTCGAGCGAGACGCCGTGCACGACTTCGGCCTTGCCGTAGGCGACGTGCAGGTCCTCGACCTTCAGCAGCACCTCGGCGGGACGAGCAGGTTGGCTGGCGCGCATGCTCAAGCTCCCAGGTAGACGCGGATCACTTCGGGGTCCAGCCGCACTTCGTCGGGCAGGCCGTGGCGGATCATCCGCCCGACGTTCAGCGTGGTGACGCGGTCGCAGACGCGGAACACGAAGTCGGTGTGGTGTTCCACCAGCAGCACGCCGATGCCGCTGTCGCGCAGCGTGCGCACGACGTTCGCCAAGTGCTCGATCTCCTGCGGGGTCAGGCCGCCGGCGGGTTCGTCCAGCAGGATGAACCTCGGCCGCATCGCCAGCCCGCGGGCGATCTCCAGGAAGCGCTGCTCGGCGTGGTCCAGCAGGTTGGCGCGCCGGTTCAGCACGTGGCCGAGGCCCACGCCGTGCAGCAGCTCGGTCGCCTGCGCCAGCAGCGCCTGGTCCTCGCGCCGCACCCAGGGCAGCGCGAAGGTGGTGGCCAGGAAGCCCGAGCGCGCATGCGGCCAGGCGCCGAGCACCGCGTTCTCCAGCACCGACAGCATCGGCAGCAGGCGCGGCTTCTGGAAGGTGCGGGCAATGCCGGCACGGGCGCGGTGCTGCACCGGCGCCGCCGACAGGTCGTCCTCGCCCAGGCGGATTGCGCCCGAGGTCGGCTGGTAGTACCCGGACAGCAGGTTCAGCAGCGTGGTCTTGCCGCTGCCGTTGGGGCCGATCAGGCCGTGAACCTCGCCGGGCCGCAGGTCCAGCGACACGTTGTCCAGTGCGTTGAGGCCGCCGAAGTTCTTGGTGACCTGCACGGCCCGCAGTTGCGCGGGCCGCGTGCCGGCGGCGGCGCCGGAAGGCGCAGCCGCCCCGCTCGGCACCGCCGCGCCGGCATAGTCGGCGGCGTCGAAGGCCTGCACCTCGCTGCGCGCGTTCATGCGCGCTCCTTCAGTGCGCGGGCCAGCCGCGGCAGATCGGGCGAGACCGGCTCGCGGTGCACCTCGCGCGGGCGGAGGCGCTCGCCGACGATCTCGAACACGCGGCCTATGCCTTCCGGCACCACCAGCACCACTAGCAGCAGCAGCACGCCATAGAACAGGTTGCCCAGCTTGGCCAGCGGCGCCACCAGCTCCGGCAGGGCGGTGAGCGCCGCCGTGCCGATGAGGGGGCCGATCAGGCTGCCGCGGCCGCCGATGATGATGCAGACGAAGAAGAACAGGCTCAGCTCGAAGACGAAGGTGTCCGGGGTGATGTAGCTTTGCAGGCTGGCAAAGACGGCGCCCGCGACGCCGGCGCTGACACCGCTGAACACGAAGGCCGCGAGCTTGGCGCGCAGCACCGGCACGCCCACCGCCTGCGCTGCGACCGGGTTGTCGCGGATGGAAATGAAGGCGCGGCCCCACATGCGTCGGGCGATGTTCCAGGTGAGCCAGGTCACCAGCGCCGCCATGCCGGCGACCAGGTAGTAGAAGCCGGTGGGCGTGCCGAAAGGCGCGGGGAACAGCGGCCCCGGCAGGCCGACGCCGCCGCCCGTGAGATCCGGGTTGGCCATCACCAGTTCGTTGACGATCATCGCGAACGCCATCGTCGCCATGGCGAAATAGAAGCCGGGCAGGCGCAGCGAAGGCAAGCCCAGCAGCAAGCCGCACACGCCGCCGAGCGCGCCCGAGGCGAGCATCGCCGCGTACGGGCTCCAGCCGGCCTTGCCGGCGAGGATGGCGAAGCCGTAGGCGCCGATGGACAGCAGGCCCACGTGGCCGATGGACAGCTGCCCGGTGAAGCCCACCACCAGATTGAGGCCCGCGATCAAGATCCAGTAGACCGCGATCAGCGCAGCCAGGTGCAGCTGGTACTGGTCGCCGGCCCAGATGGGCAGCGTCGCGATCAGCAGGGCGCCGAACACCAGGCCGGCGATCTTCGAAGCTGGAACCGTCGTGGTCATACCGGCCTCACGTTGCGGGCGCCCAGCAGCCCCTCTGGCTTGACCAGCAGCACCACCATCAGCAGGCCCACGGCCACCGTCTGCTGGTACTCGCCGCCGAACCAGTAGCTGGCGAAGGCACTGAGCAGCCCCAGCGCGGCACCGCCGATGAGTGCGCCCACGTTGCTGCCCAGGCCGCCCACCGCCAGCGCGATGAAGCCGCTGAGGGTGAGGGCGTGGCCCAGTGCGAAGAAGGCGAAGGTCAGCTGGCCGGCCGCGAAGCCGGCCAGGCCGCCGAGCGCGCCCGAGAGCACGTACGACACCAGGCGGATGCGGTCGGTGGAGATGCCGCGCGCGCGGGCGGCGAAGGCATCCTCGGACATGGCCATGAACACCTTGCCGTACATCGTGCGGCGGTAGAACAGCTCCAGGCCCAGCGCCATCACCGCGGCGCAGCCCACCGGCAGCCAGAACTTCTGGTCCATGACGCCGGCGCTGAAGTCCTGCGGGATCAGCCGCGGGAAGGGCTTGGGCTCGGTGCCCCACCACAGCGCCACCGCGTGCTGCACGATGGTGGCCAACGCCAGGGTGCTGAGCAGCCACAGGTGCTCGTCGCTGCGCGCCAGAACGCGCCGGATGGCCAGCACCTCGGTCAGCCAGCCGAAGACCGCGCCCACGACGATGGCGCCGACCAGCCCCACGATCCAGTGCAGGCCGAGCGCCGCGATGATGTAGGCACCGAACACGCCTCCCAGCATCGCGATGTGGCCGGTGGTGACGGACAGGACCTTGGAGGTCGAGTACATCACGTTGTAGACCAGCGCCACGGCGGCGTAGACCATGCCGATGGCCAGTCCGGAGACGATGACGGTGCCCATGGAGCGTCCGGCCCGCGCTCGCTCAGCGGGGCGCCAGCTTGAAGCTGCCGTCCTTGAAGGTGTTGGCGGCGTTCACGGCCATGTTACTGTCCGGGAAGCCGTTGCGCTCCTTCGGCCCCCAGGTGTAGGTGGCGTACACGCCGCGGAAGTTGCGCGTGTTCTCCAGGGCCGCCTGGATCTTGGCGGGGTCGGTGCCGCCGGCGGTCTTCACCGCGTGCTCGATCAGCTTGACCGTGTCGTAGCCCATGGCCACCCACCAGAACAGGATGTCGAGCTCGCCATTGCCCAACTTGGGCCGGATCTTGTCCACCAGCGCCTGCGTGGGCTCCGGCAGCTTGCCGTCCGGGCGGAAGGTTGTGCTCTGGTAGCCGGCGGCGTAGGCCTCCTCCCAGTAGTCGGGCTTGTTCAGGAGCTTGCGGATCTGCGAGGCCATCAGCGCGGGGTGGCCGACCACCGGAACCTTCCAGCCCATGTCGCCGCGCGCATTGAGCAGGCGCCCGAGCAGGCCGGTCGCCGCCGACCAGGGCATCACCACGTCGGCGCCGGCGGCGCGGGCCTTGTTCATCTCGTCGGTGAGGTCGGTCTTGTTCGGGTCGATCAGCACCGAATACACCGGCTCGATGCCCGCCGCCTTGAGCAGCTCGGTCGCGGTCTTGGCGCTGGAGGTGCCGTAGCCGGAGGTGTCACCGATCACGGCCACCTTCCGCTTCTTCAGGGTATTGAGCGCGTAGTCATTGGCGGTGGAAATCCACTGCCGGTTGGTGTTGATCACGCGGAAGGCGCGTGGGTACTTGGCCGGGTCGATCAGTTCGTCGACGGCACCGATCACCAGGTTGGGGATGCCGGCACGGGCGATGATGGGAGCGGCCGCCAAGCCCTCGCCCGAGTTCACCGGGCCGATGATGAAGTGCACCTTCTCGCTGAAGGCCAGCTGCTGCGCGAAGTTCACCGCCTTGGTCGGGTCGCCCGCGGTGTCGCGCGTGAGCAGCTCGATCGGGCGACCGTTGAGGCCGCCAGCCTTGTTGATTTCGTCCACCGCGAACTTCACTCCTTCGTTCTCGGCCAGCGCCGCCGACGAAAGCGGTCCGCTGAGCGAGGACAGCCAGCCCACCTTGATGGGGTCGGCCGCCTGGGCGGCGAATGCGGATGCGGCCAGCGCGACCGCTGCGGACAGTCTGGCGACTACTTTCGTTAAACGAAACATTCCTTTGTCTCCTGGAAGGTTTGAAATGGCGGGGAGCGAGGCGTCATGCTATTGGTCTTCTGTTTTGCCGAATAGCTGGCACGCGCGCCGATTGCTCGGTGTTATCCCTAGGAAGGCCGATGACATCACGTTGTTATTTTGTCAAACGGAATGTTCCGCCAGCCGGAAGGCCGATGATGCGGTCTCAGCAACGGCCAGGAGGCAGCCCGATGACACAGTCAGCGCGATGGAAGCAGCGCCCGCCAGGATCGACGTGGGGGGATTTCGGTCCGGACGACCAGTGCGGCCGCATGAACCTGCTCACACCTGCCAAGGTGCTGCAAGGCATGCGCGAGGTGCGCGAGGGACTGACCTTCAACCTGAGCCTGCCGCTGGACTTCCCCGGCGGCAACGTGCTGAATTCGCGCCGCCTGCCGCCGGTGCTGCGCCCGACGCTGCGCAACGGCCGCGCGAACATGAACTACCAGTTGCGCTGCGACAACGCGGCGTGCACCGACGTGATCAGCGACGACCTGGTGGTCATGCACCTGCAGTACAGCACGCAGTGGGACAGCCTCGCGCACGTCGGCTCGCTGTTCGACGTGCACGGCAACGGCGAGCCGCAGGCGGTGTACTACAACGGCTTTCGCGCCGGCGAGGACGTGGTGGGCCCGGACTCCGCCGCCGGCGCCGGCATCTTCGACTTCGCCAAGGTGCCGCGCGAGTCGACCTCGGGCGCGAAGAAGCTGGGCATAGAGAACATGTCCGAGCGCTGCGTGCAGGGCCGCGCGGTGATGATCGACCTGCACGCGTACCTCGGCCGCGAGCGGGTGCTGGTGGACTTCGACGTGCTGCAGGACATCCTGAAGAAGGACGGCGTGACGGTGGAGACGGGCGACATGGTCTGCCTGCACACCGGCTTCGCGCAGGTGCTGCTGGAGATGGACCGCCACCCCGATGCCCACACGCTGGAGAACAGCTGCGCGGTGCTGGAAGGGCGCGACCCGCGCCTGCTGCAGTGGATCACCGACAGCGGCCTGGCCGCGCTGATCGCCGACAACTACGCGGTGGAGGCGCACCCGCCGTCCAGCCACGACGGAACCTGCGCGCTGCTGCCGCTGCACGAGCACTGCCTGTTCAAGCTGGGCGTGCACCTGGGCGAGATCTGGCACCTGACGCCACTGGCCAACTGGCTGCGCACGAACGGGCGCCACCGCTTCCTGCTGACCGCACCGCCGCTGCGGCTGCCGGGAGCGGTGGGATCGCCGGCGACGCCGGTCGCGACCGTTTGAGGAAGGGCGCCAAGGCCGGCGCTGCCGACCACCGGCTCAGAAGGTCGCCGGCGTGTTCACCCAGAGAATGCGCGCGACCGTCTTGCCCACGTTCCGGTAGTCGCGCGCTGTGCGCGTTAAAGCGAATGCCGCACCCACCTATCGGCCAGATGGTTTCCGAGAAGGAACTTCATCCCGCCGTCGCCCGCGGCCGGCGCAGCGTCTCCGCGTCCAGGATCAGCCGGCCCTGCAGCCGCCCTTTCATGCGCTTGACGTGCTTGGCCGCTTCCTCCATGTGCTGGGCCATCAGCCGCCGCACGGCGTCCACGTCGCGCGCGCGCGCGGCGGCGGTGATCTGCCGGTGGATGTTGGCATTGGCCTCGCCGAAGCGCCGGTGCTCGGATTCCGGGGTGCGGTTGCCGAACACGATCAGCTGCCGGATCATCTCGTTGATCAGCTCGCAGATGAAGCGCAGGAACGAGTTCGGGTTCGCGGCCGCCAGGATGTCGTGGAAGTTGACGTCCTCGCGCCGCTGGCTGAGCAGGTCCTCGTGGCTCGAGGTCGGATCGCAGCAGGCGATGCTCCGCTCCAGCGCCAGGAAGTCGTCGTCCGTCAGGTACGGCACCGCGCCGGCCGCCAGTTCCGGCTCCAGCAGCCGGCGCGCCTCGTAGATGCCGTCGATCGTGACGTCCT
>Ga0255338_1003465_pt1 | contig 18862 bp, 20 predicted proteins | sample MeOH1_35cm_T4_19_FD_203715 | JGI IMG/M metagenome (GOLD analysis project Ga0255338, IMG submission 203715) | Sandy soil microbial communities from University of British Columbia, Vancouver, Canada - MeOH1_35cm_T4_195 | ecosystem: Engineered > Artificial ecosystem > Sand microcosm > Unclassified ...
GACGGCATGGTCATCCGCTTCCCGGAGAGCGACATCCGCTCGATGGGCCGCGGCGCGGCCGGCGTGCGCGGCATCCGCGTGGACAAGGACGACAAGGTCGTCGGCATGGAGGTCTTCCCGCCGAACACGAAGAAGACCCTGCTGACGGTCTGCGAGCACGGCCACGGCAAGCGCACCGAGCTCTCCGAGTACCGGGGCCAGCACCGCGGCGGCGGCGGCATCATCACGATCAAGACGACGGACCGCAACGGCTCCGTGATCGGGGTGAAGCTCGTCACCGACGAGGACGACCTGATGGTGATGACCGAGCAGGGCAAGGCCGTCCGCCTGCGCTGCAAGGACATCAAGACCATCTCCCGGAACACCCAGGGCGTGCGCCTCGTCCGCCTCGAGGAGTCGGACAAGGTGGCGCGCGTGGCTCCGATCGCCAACGAGCCTCCCGTCAGCCCGACCCCCGAGCTTCCGATCGACGGCGGCAAGAAGTGAGGCGCGCGGGTTGAAGCGGCGCATCATCCCCGTCCTGGCGTTCGCGGCCTTCGCGGCCGTGAACGCCGGGGCGGAGCTTTCGATCGAGAGCCTGTCCTGGCAGCGCGCGCGCGTCGAGCGCGGGCGTGTCGTCGCCTGGGAGGACGCGCCGAGCCTCTCCGACGCGGCGCCGAAGCTCGACGCCCGCCTGCGGGCGCGGCTGACCCTGAAGAACCGCGGCCCGAAGGCGGCCGAAGGGGTGTTGATCCGCTACAGCATGACCGGCCGCGTGAAGACGGTCGCGGGCGAGGCCCCCGAAGGCGCGTGGGCCGTGCCGTTCGCCGTGGACGAGAAGCGCGTCCCCAAGGTCGGCGCCAACAAGATCCAGGACGTGTTCCTCACGACCTCGCCCGCCCTCGAGCTCTACCTCAACAAGCTCGGGCGCGCCGGGTGGTGGGCGGACCGCCTGAAGATCCAGGCGATGATCGAGCCGCACCAGGGCGCGGCGGCGGTGCAGTCCCTGGAGTCGGTGCTGGAGGTCTCCAAGTGATCGATCTCGGCGCGGCGCGGAAAAACCATGAGAAGGTCCGCAAGGCCTTGTCAGGCCGCAACCCTAAGGTCGGGGTCCTCTTCGACGAACTCCTGAAGCTCGACGAGAGCCACCGGGCCCTCCTCAACGAAGTCGAGGAGATGCGCGCCAAGCGCAACGCCGCTTCCCAGCAGATCGGAAAGGCGATGGCCGCCAAGGACACGGCCACCGCGGAGAAGCTCAAGGCCGAGGTGTCCGAGCTCAAGGCGTCGATGACCGGCAAGGAAGCCTTGCTCGCGGAGTCCGAGAAGACCATCAAGGCCGCGGCGATGAATCTTCCCAACATCCCGCACGAGTCCGTCCCGGTCGGCAAGGACGAGACCGAGAACCCCGTCGTCCGGACCGCGGGCGAGCCGCGCAAGTTCGATTTCAAGCCCCTCGACCATCAGACCGTCGCCGAGAAGCTCGGCGCCCTCGACATGAAGACGGGAGTCAAGCTCGCCGGCTCGCGCTTCGCGCTCTGGCAGGGCCCCGGCGCCAAGCTCATCCGGGCGCTGGGGAACTTCCTCCTCGACCTCCATGAGAAGAACGGCTATCTCGAGGTCCATCCTCCCTATCTCGCTTTGCCCGAGGTGCTCGAGGGGACGAGCCAGCTGCCCAAGTTCGAAGCCGACATGTACAAGACGGTCAACGTCGAGGGCGACAAGGTGGGCACGCTCTACCTCATCTCCACCTCCGAGATCGTCCTGACCAACATGGTGCGCGAGGAGATCCTCCCCGCCGAGAAGCTGCCGATGAAGCTCACCGCCCTGACCGCCTGCTTCCGCCAGGAGGCCGGCACCTACGGCAAGGACGTCCGCGGCGTGATCCGCAACCACCAGTTCGACAAGGTCGAGCTCGTGTGGATCACGAAGCCGGAGGAATCGCTCGCGGCGCTCGAGCGGCTCACGAAGGACGCGGCGGCGACGCTCGAGGCCCTCGAGCTCCCCCACCGCGTCATCCACCTCTGCACCGGAGACATGGGCTTCGCCTCCCAGAAGACCTACGACATCGAGGTCTGGATGCCGTCGGAGGACAAGTACCGCGAGATATCCTCGTGCTCGGACTGCTCCGACTTCCAGGCCCGGCGCATGCAGTCCCGCTTCCGGCGCGACCCGAAGGCGCCGGCGGAGCTCGTGCACACCTTGAACGGATCGGGCGTCGCCGTCGGCCGGCTGGCGGCGGCCATCCTCGAGAACAACCAGCAGGCCGACGGGTCGGTTCTCATCCCACGGGCTCTTATCCCCTATTTCGGCGCCGAGCGCATCGCGGTCCCCTGACCATGGCCAAGGTCCCTCAACAACGGAAAGCGGAAGGGACACTTCCTCGCCGTATGGCTCGGTCGGGCATCCGCAGACTCGACGCCGTCGTGGCCAAGCTCCTGGGCCCGAAGGGCTGCCCTTGGGACCGCGAGCAGACGCACAAGAGCCTCATCCCTTTCCTGCGTGAGGAGTCCGAGGAGCTGGCCGTCGCGCTGAAGCGCGGCCATTGGCACGAGATCGAGGACGAGCTGGGAGACGTCCTCTTCCAGGTCCTCTTCCACGCGCGCCTGGGCAGGAAGCATTTCGATCTGGCCTCGATCGCGGAGAGCCAGGCCAAGAAGCTCGAGCGCCGCCACCCCCACGTCTTCGGCCGGACCCGCAGCTTCCGCGACGCCAAGGAAGTCCTGGCGAACTGGAAGGCCATCAAGGCCGCCGAGCGGGCCCTGCGCGTGAAGGAAGTGGCGGCCCGCAACAAGAGGAAACGCTAGATGTTCTTCGAAGGACCGGAAAAGAAGGTGGAGCTCGCGATGGCCCCGGGACAGAAGTCCCTTCGGGCGCGGGGCCACGACTACTGGAAGGGCATCGTCGCCAAGTCGAACGCCCAGGTCCTGTCCACGATCTCCAACGAATCGATGGACGCCTACCTCCTGTCGGAATCGAGCCTGTTCGTCACCGACACCTGGCTGACGATGATCACCTGCGGCCGCACCGACCTCGTCGCCGCGGTCATCCAGCTCGTCGACGACTTCGGCACGGATTCCTTCCAGTACCTCGTCTACGAGCGCAAGAACGCCCATCACCAGGAGTACCAGCCCTCCAACTTCTTCGACGACTGCCGCCGCCTGACCGACCGCATGCCGGCCAAGTCCTACCGCTTCGGCGACGGCGACGACCACCACGTGTTCCTTTTTCATCTGGATAAGCCGTACGCGCCGGCGCCGGAGGATCTGACCCTCGAGATCCTCATGCATGGGATCGACCCGCAGGCGTCCCGGGTCTTCATGAGCGGCCCCGCGCGTAAAAAAGATTTCATCAAAGAAAAGTCCGGCGTCTGGTCCATCCTGCCCGGCTTCCAGGTCGACGACTACCTCTTCGAGCCGATGGGCTACTCCCTCAACGCGATCCGCGGCTCGAAGTACTACACGATCCACGTGACCCCGCAGAAGATCGGCTCTTACGTGAGCTTCGAGACCAACGCGGTCGAGGGCGACGCCAACGAGACCATCACCCGCGTGCTCGACCTGTTCAAACCCCAGTCCTGCGACGTGATCCTCTTCCAGCCGCAGTCCTCGCGCCAGAAGATCCGCTGCTACTACCCGATCAAGCGCGCGGTGCGCCAGAACCTCTCCTGCGGCTACCGCGTGACCTTCGACCACCACTTCAAGCCGGTCGAGGGCGCCGCCCCCGCCGTGGAGATCGTCCTGTGAGCAGGAAGACCGTGTGGGTCGACGAGGTCTATCAGGGCATCGTGCGGACGAGCTTCAAGCTCAAGAAGCGCCTCTTCAAGGGAAAGAGCCCCTTCCAGACCGTCGAGGTCGTCGAGACCGCGGGCCACGGCAAGCTCCTGCTCATCGACGGGATGACGATGGTCTCCGAGCGCGACGAGTTCGTCTACCACGAGATGATCGCGCATCCCGCCTTGTTCCTGCACCCGAAGCCGCGGCGCGTCCTCGTCATCGGCGGCGGCGACGGCGGCACGGTGCGCGAGGTCCTGAGGCATAAGAGCGTCGAGCACTGCACCCTCGTCGAGATCGACGGCCTGGTCGTGTCGGCCTCGCGCAAGTACATCCCGCAGACGGCCGCCGCCCTGTCCGACCGCCGCGCGCGCGTCCTGATCGCGGACGGCGTGAAGTTCGTCGCCGAAACGAAGGAGATGTTCGACGTCGTGATCGTGGACTCGACCGAGCCGTTCGGTCCCGCCGCCGAGCTGTTCGGGCCCGCGTTCTATAAAAACGTAAAGAGGATCCTGACCGAGGACGGCGTGGTGGCGAGCCAGGCCGGCTCCCCCTTCTACGAGATCTCCACGATCAAGAACCTGTTCAAGATAACCAAGCCGATCTTCCCCGTCGTCGAGGTCTGCCTATTCAACAATCTCACCTACCCGGGCGGGCTTTGGGCGTTCACGGTCGCCACGAAAGGCCTCCATCCGGTGCGCGACTTCAAGCCGGCACGCGTGAAGAAGTCGGGGCTGAAGCTGCGCTGGTACAACGCCGAGATCCACGCCGCCTGCTTCGCCCTCCCGAACTTCCTCAAGAAGGCGATCGGACGATAACGCCCGTGCCGTCTACGGCACGCGGACTCGTCCCGGGAATAGTTCGGGTGCCGGGAAAGGCACAAACTGGCGGGTACCGTTTCCGGAATCAGCTCTCCCGAGCTTGCGGGCGGCTCGTCAGGGGTTGGCGGTGAAGTAGCCGCTGAGCGTCGCGAACTGGTTCACCCAGATGAAGGAAGACGAGGCGTATTGGTTGACGAACACGCTCCCGTCGAGGCGCACGGTCCCGGCGATCCTGCCGTCGCGGCCGTACAGCGTGCCGTAGCCGCTGACGAACGCCGAGCCGGACACGAAGCCGCCGCCGTTCTGGCACGAGCCGCTCAGGTGCACGTAGCCGGAGACGGGCACGTAGCCGTGGACGCCGTCCGGTCCGTTGACGGGCATGTTCGCCGTCAGGTTGACCGAGCCGTTCATCCAGCCCGAGCCGTTCTGGGGCGCGCTGCAGTGCAGGTAGCCCGAGCCGGACAAGGTGCCGCTGGCCGAGACGTAAGAAGAGGCCCGCGGGGCGGCCGGCGTGACGACTGCCTTCGCCGTCGCGACCGGCACGACGACCGCGGGCGCGTCGACGGGAAGCGGGGCTCCGATCTGTGAGGCGATGAGCGCGGCGGCGGCCATGATGTTGTTCATGCGCCGATTCTACCCGAAAGGCCTACCCGGAGTCCAGGCCGAAAGGGACTAGGGCCAGGCGGCGGGGATCTCGAGCTTGCCCCGCAGGTCCTTCTCCATCGAGGCCATGCAGGTCTTCACCGACGCGGGGGCCATCGGCGGGATCTTGAAGAACTCGCGCAGGCGCTTCCAGCCCTCGCGGCCGCGTCCCAGGACCGAGTAGTCGTAATAGGTCGAGATGGCGAGGCCGAGGTATTCGCCGGCGTTCTTCTCGAGGTCGCCCTTGAGCCGGGCGAGGGCCTTTTCCTTGCGAGCGATCTCGTCCGTGTAGAAGCCCGGGTTCTTCGCCGACACGTCCCGGAAGCCGCCGTCGCGCGGGGCGTGCAAGGTCGTCTTGAAGGCGGTGCGCGAGATCGTGCCGAAATCCTCGCAGCCCATGGACAGGTAGCGCCCGAGCGGGAGCTCGCGGGCGGCGACGACCGGGCCGCTCTCCAGGCGCAGGAAGCGTCCTTCGGGGAAGGTCGCGACGCGCTCGATCTTGAAGCGCTTCCAGCGCAGGACGTTGAGCTCGGTGGCGCCCAGCGAGGCCCGGGTCGCGCGGTAGGCCACGGTCAGCGAGCCGTCGTGGTACATGTCGGCGAAGCGGCCCGCGGGAGACGGGTCGAACTCGAGGCGTTCGACCGTCGAGGGGTGGGTGAAGCCCAGGTAGGCCTTCCCCTTGGCCACGACATAGACCTCGAGGCGGTCGCCGCCGCCTTCTGCCGGGGTATAGATGACCGCCGAAGAGGATAGGTCGCCGTTCGTCCCGCTGACGCGCTCGCGGGCGTTGTATCCCTTGTTCAGCCAGGCCAGGTCGATGGCGGCGAACGGGCTCACCGCCTCGGCCGCGGCGAGGGAGGCCGCGGCCAGGAGAGAGGCGAGGATCATCGGGGCCGGCGCGAGAGCCAGCCGCGCCGGCGCAGCTCCTCGGCGACCTGCACCGAGTTGAGCGCCGCGCCCTTGAGCAGGTTGTCCGAGGTGATCCACAGCGCCAGCTCCTTCGCCGTGGCGCCGCGGCGCAGCCGGCCGGCGTACACGGGCCCTTGCCCTCCCGCCGAGCGCGGCGTGGGATAGTCCCCCTCGCGGCTGAGGACGAGGCCCGGGGTCCGCGCGAGGAGCGCGCGTGCGCGGGACAGCGTGACGGGCCGGGCCAAGGTGAGCCACGCGGCCAGGGCGTGGCCGCGGACCGAGGGCACGCGCACGGCGGTCGCCGAGACCTTGAGCCCCGGCGCGGACCAGATCTTGCGCAGCTCGGCGGCGACCTTGGTCTCCTCGCTCGAGTAGCCGTCGGGGCCGAAGCGGCCGACCTGGGGGATCGCGTTGTAGGCGATCGCGCGCGGGAGCACGGACGACTTGCCGGGGCCGAGCACGGGGGCGCGGCCGTCGGTCTCGGTCCTCAGGCCCGACAGCGACGAGTATTGGGAGAACAGCTCGGCCAAGGCGGCCTTGCCCGCGCCGGAGACGGCCTGGTAGGAGGCGAGGCGGACCTCGCGCACGCCGACGAGCTTATGGAGGAGGGCGCCGGCGACGGCCAAGCCCGTCATGGTGCAGTTCGGGCCCGCGATCAGGCGGCGATCCTCACGGAGAGCCCCGCCGTTCACTTCGGGGATCACCAACGGAACGGAATTATTCAACCTGAACGCCGCGCTGTCGTCGATGGTCCAGACGCCGGCCTTCGCGAGGGCGGGGGCCAGCGCGAGGGCGACCTCGTCGGAGCTGACGAGGAAGACGAGGTCGCAGGACCGGAGGGCGGCGGCCGAGACCCCGGGGGCGGCGACCGGGCGGCCCTTGAAGCGCACCGAGGAGGCGGAGCGGCCGGAGGAGAACGGACGCAGCTCCCCGACGGGGAAGCGGCGCCGCTCGAGCAGAGCGACGAGCTCCCGGCCGACCATGCCGGTGGCGCCGACGACGCCGACGACGAGGCCGCTACCGGGGCGCATAGGGGATCATGTAGCCGTCCGAGACGCCGACGGCGCCGGAGATGTCGCGGGCCGCTCCGCGCAGGAAGGAGCCGGGCGCGGGGGATTTTTCCGCGGAGAGCGAGAACGTGTACGGCGGGCGGCGCTGGATGCGGGAGGCGCGCTGCCATTCGAGCTGATCGCGCGAGGACTCGACCCAGGCCTCGGCGACATCCTCTCCGGCCGCGGAGAAGCGCACGATCACGCGCTTGCCGGCGCGCGCGACGCTGAAATCGGCAACGGACACGGCGGGCTCATCCGGCCCGGGAGGCACGAGCTTGATGGCGATCGCGGGCGCCAAGGTGTTGAGCGGGGTCTCGAGGGACGCGCCCCGCGAGCGGGGCGGCACGCCCTGGATCGAGCGGTTGAGCCAGGCGCGGGTCTCCCCCCCCGGCTCCTCGAGGTCGGCGGCGGCCAGGATCGGCGCGCTCGAGGCCTTCGTGAAATAATTCGTCGGCGACCAGACGATCAGGTAGTTGGGCGCGGTGAAGCTCACCTGCGACAACGGCACCTCGGCCCAGAACCACTCTCCCGCGCCCACGCCGTCGACGCGCGCCTGCGCATCGGCCTCGGCGGGGATGTCCTTGGTCTCGGCGAGGAAGAAGCTCTGCTCCGAGGTCCAGGCGGGCGACCCGGAGATTCCCGCGTACACTTTCCCGGGGATCGTCTCTCGCAGCCACGGCTTGTCCGGCACGGGCCGGGTCTTGGCGCGTCCGAGCTTGGCGCCGATGAAGGCGTGCGTGAAATCACCAGAAGGTGCGGGAGGCAGCTTCACGATCCAGGCGTTGTTGAAGCCGACGTACCAGTTGGCGTCCGGACCGCCGTCCGCGAACCGGCCGTACTCATGAAGGCTTGGCGCGATGGTGACGATGGTCGGGACGATCGAGCTCGTGGAGAGCGTGGCCGGAAGCCCGTCCGCCGCGGCCGCCGTCAGGGCCGCCGCGAGCGTAATATATGAAATTATCATTATTTTTTAAGCACTTTTAATATTCTGTCGAAGTCCTCGAAGGAGAAGTAGGAGATCTGGATGGAGCCTTTCGACGCGTCCTTCTTCGCGCGGATGACGACCTTGGTGCCGAGGGTCTGCTGGAGCGACTCCTCGAGCGCGCGCAGATCGGCGGGTTTCGCCGCCGTCTTCTTGTCCTTGGCCGGCGACTCCGGAACGAGGGGGCCCGCCTCCATCTCGCGCGCCAGCGCCTCGGTCTCGCGGACCGACAGTTTGTTGGCGACCAGCTTCTGGAAGACGGCGTGGCGGAGGTTCGGGTCGGTGATGGTCAGCAGCGCCCGGCCGTGGCCTTCGGTGACCTGGCCGTATTGAAGGGCCTTCTGGATCTCCTCGGACAGCTCGAGCAGCCGCAAGGTGTTGGAGATCGTCGCCTTGGACTTCCCCACTTCCTCGGCGAGCGCGGTCTGATTGATGCCGAACTCCTTCATCAGGCGCAGGTAGCCGAGGGCGACCTCGATCGGATTGAGGTCCGCGCGCTGGAGGTTCTCGATGAGGGTCAGCGCCATGCGGTGCTTCTCGTCCCGCGGCTCGCGGACGACGACGTCTATCTCCTTAAGACCGGCCAACTGGGTGGCGCGCCAGCGGCGTTCCCCGGCGATCAGCTCATAGGACCGGGTCGCGACGTCGAAGGAGACCACGATGGGCTGGGCCAGGCCGTGCTGCTTGATGGAGGTGGCGAGCTCGGTCAAAGCCTCCGGCTCGAAGTGGCGCCGGGGCTGGAGATGGTTGGGGCGGATCTTCTCGACCGGGACCCGGGTGATCCCGCTGGTCGAAGAGGATATGACGGAAGCGTTGGCCGCCGGTAAGGCGGGCGCGGGCGCGCCGGGGATGAGGGCCGAGAGGCCGCGGCCGAGGGCTTTGCGGGTCATGCTGGATTCTCCGTGGTTTCAGGTGTGACGGGCGAGGGCGGGGTGGACAGGCCGCGCCGGGACAGGAACTCCCGGGCGAAGGCCATGTACGCCTCGGCGCCCTTGGACTTGGCGTCGTACTGGAAGATGCTCTGGCCGAACCCGGGGGCCTCGGCCAAGCGGATGTTCCGGGGGATGATGGACTGGAACATCTTGGGGCCGAAGAACTTCGCGACCTCGTCCCGGACCTGGTTGGACAAGGTCATCCGGGAGTCGAACATGGTCAGAACCCCCCCCTCGGTCTCGAGCTTCGGATTCAAAGCGCTTTTCACTCTGTCCACAGCCCCTGTGAATTGTGCCAATCCCTCCATGGAGTAGTACTCCCCCTGGATCGGAATAACGATTTTATCCGCGGAATTGAGGGCGTTGACGGTCAAAAGCCCCAAAGAAGGCGGGCAATCGATGACCACGAAGGCGAACCTATTCTTGACCGCCGAAAGGGCTCCTTTGAGCCGGCTTTCCCTGGCCAGGGCCGAAACGAGCTCGATTTCAGCCCCCGCCAAATCGTTGTTGGCCCCTGCCGCGGACAATTTCGGCAGCGGGGACTGCTTGATGGTCTTTTCCAAAGGCAGGAGGTCGACCAGGACATCGTACATATTGGGGTCGAATTCGTGCTTGTTGAAGCCCACCCCGGAGGTGGCGTTGCCTTGGGGGTCCATGTCGATCAGCAAGGTTTCGTGACCAAGAACGGCTAAAGCCGAGGCCAGATTGACGGCGGTGGTGGTCTTTCCCACCCCCCCCTTCTGGTTTGCGATCGCGATTATTTCAACCATAGCGTGTTTACTCGTGAAAACTCGTTTTTCTAACGCCGGACCTGTTTACTCGTGAAAACTCCACTGATGTTAGCATGTGGCTCCAAAGTTGTCAATACTTAGTCAACTTGTTATTCTGTATCTTTATAGACTCCTCAGTGTTGTTGTGTGTTGTTAGTTGTTGTTGTGTCCGGCGGCCCTCCCGGGCTGGACAGTTTTGCGGTTATATCTTACACTCAGCCCATGAACAACGCCGCGTCCTTGCTCGCCGCCATCAAGAAGGGGAAGTTCCACACCGTCATCCTCGCGATGCCCGACATGCAGGGCCGCTGGATCGGCAAACGCTTCACCGCGCGGCACTTCGCCAAGTCGGTCGCGGCGCACGGCACCCACGCCTGCGCCTATCTGCTCACCGTCGACATGGAGATGGACCCGGTCGCGGGGTTCGCGCTGACGAGCTGGGACAAGGGCTATCAGGATTTCGCGCTCGTGCCCGATTTCTCGACGTGGCGCGGTCTCGCCTGGCTGCCCGGCACCGCTTTGGTCGTCGCCGACGTCCTCGACGCGGCGCACGAGAAGACCGTCGCCGTCGCGCCCCGGCAGATACTCAAGGACCAGGTCGCGCGGGCGGCGGCGAAGGGCTGGTCCCTCAAGATGGCGACCGAGCTCGAGTTCTACCTGCTCCGGGAGACGTACGAGAGCGCCCAGAAGAAGAATTGGACGGGGCTCGAGCATTACGGGACCTACATCGAGGACTATCACATCCTGCAGGGAACTAGAGAGGAGCCGGTGGTGGGGGAGATCCGCAACCTCATGGAAGCCTCGGGCGTGCCGATCGAGAACTCGAAGGGCGAGTGGGGCCCGGGCCAGCACGAGATCAACCTCGAGTACTCCGACCCCGTCCAGATGGCCGACCTCCACACCGTGTACAAGCACGGCGCCAAGGAGATCGCGATGCAGAAGGGGGCGTCGCTGACCTTCATGGCCAAGTACAGCGACAAGCTCGCGGGCTCCTCTTGCCACATACACGCGAGCCTGTGGGACAAGGCGGGCCGCCGCTCCGCCTTCTCGTCGGGGGGGAAGCCCACGAAGGAATTCCGCTGGTTCCTGGGCGGGCAGATGGCGCTCGCGCGGGAGTTCTCTTTGCTCTTCGCCCCGACGGTCAACTCTTATAAGAGGTACCAGGCGGCGACCTTCGCGCCGACGAGGATCGCCTGGGCGCGCGACAACCGCACCTGCGGCTTCCGCGTCGTCGGGGAGGGGGACTCCCTGCGCATCGAGAACCGCCTCCCGGGAGCCGACGCCAACCCTTACCTGGCGCTGGCGGCGACGATCGCGGCGGGGCTTCACGGCATCGAGAAGAAGATCGACCCGCCGGCCGAGCTCGCCGGCGACGCCTACAAGGCGAACGTGACCCCCGTGCCCAAGACCCTGACCGAGGCCATCGGCCTCTTCGAGAAGTCGGCCGCGGCGAAGGCCGCGTTCGGCGACGCGGTCCACGCGCATTACCTGCACGCGGCCAAGGCCGAGCAGGCGGCGTCCGACCGGGCCGTCTCCGACTGGGAGCGCGGCCGCTACTTCGAGAGGATTTGAGCAAGAACCCTTTCTCGGCGCTGGCGGGCTGGCCGCGCGACGTCTTGTACCTCGGTCTCATGCCGCCGTTCGTCCATGCCTGCTCCACGGTCCTCTTCGGGCTCGAGGCCGAGGGTTCGTTCCACATGCTGTTCTCGGCGGTCATGGCCGCCGGCTCGACCGGGTTGTTCCTGCGGAAATCGAGGTACGGCTGGATCCTGGCGGCGCTCTCGGGGGCCTGGCCCGGCGTCCTGGCCGCGTGGCGTCATTGGTATTGGGCTCTGGACATGCCTTCTCCCGGAGGAGCGGCCCAATCGTTGGTCGGTCTGTTGGGTTGGTCCGATGCGCCGGTGCCCGCGGCCGTGGCCGTCGTCCTCCTCCCGTGGGGAGTCGTCGGGTGGTTTTGGAGATTTAAAACCGGCGACCTGGAATGAGGACAATCGCCTCAGCCGTTCGTATAATAAGGAAGAGAGAGGGGAAGCCATGACCAAGATGATCTTTTGCGCGTTTCTGATGAGCCTCACGCTGGTCGCGCCGGCGAGCGTTCACGCCCAGGACGACGATAAGAGCCCGGCGGAGACTCCGTCCGGCGTGACGCCGGCCCAGCCCGGAGCCCCGGGCGACGGCGCGACCCCCGCCAGCCCCGCGCTCGAGAACCGAGGCAAGCGCGTCGAAAGGCAGGGAAAGAAGATCGAGAAGAAGGGTGAGCGGCTCCAGCGCCAGGGCGAGAACATGCAGAAGCGGGGCGAGAAGCGCCAGGAGCAGGGCGAGCGCCTGCAGGAGAAGGGCGAGAACCTCCAGGAGAAGGCGGACAAGTTCGAGGCCGCCGGCCGCGAGAACGCCGCTGAGAAGGTCGAGCGGGCGGGGGAGCGCCTCGAGAGCCGGGGCGAGAAGCGGGAGAACCGCGGCGAACGGATGGAGAGAAGGGGGGAGCGGCGCGAGAAGCGCGGTGAACGCATGGAGCGCCGCGGCGAGCGGCGCGAGAACCGGGGCGAGCGCATGCAGCGCCGCGGCCGGCGCTGAGCGATGAAACGCGCTCTCGTGACGGGCGGGGCGGGTGCCATCGGCGGCAACCTCGTCTCCGCGCTCGTCCGCGAGGGCTGCCGCGTGACCGTCCTCGACGACCTGACCTCGGGGCATAAGGAGAACCTTCCCAAGGGCGTCCGCTTCGTCAAGGGATCCGTCGGCGACGAGAAGACCGTCGCGCGCGTCCTCAAGCCGGGCTTCGACGAGATATACCACCTCGCGGCCTTCTTCGCCAACCAGAACTCCTGCGATTTCCCGCTCAAGGACTTCCGGGCCAACGCGCTGGGCACCATGCACATGCTCGAGGGGGCCTCGCGCATCCGAGGGCTAAAGAGCTTCCTGTTCGCGTCGACCTCCTCCCTGACGGGCGACCTCGACGCCGGTCTGGCCGAGGGCTTCAGCACCCCGTACATGGCCTCCAAGTTCACCGGCGAGCTGTACTGCCGCTATTACCGCCGCATCTCGGCGGTCCCGGTCCGCACCGTGCGCTACTACAACTGCTACGGCCCCGGCGAGTGGCCCGGCCGCTACCGGAACGTGATCATCAACTGGATCGAGCGCGTCATGAAGGGGGAGCCGTTGACGATCACCGGCGACGGCCGCGAGACCCGGGACTTCACCTTCGTCGACGACATCGTCGCGGGGACCTTGGCCGTCGCGCGCTCGAGGAAGACCCTCGGCCCGCGGGTCTATCCGGTCGGCACCGGCCGCGAGACCTCGATCAAGGCGTTGGCCGCCATGATCCAGGACGCCTGCGGCCGGACGGTCGACGTGCGCTTCACGCCCCGCCGCGGCTGGGACAAGACCCTGCGCCGGCGGGCCGACAACCGCCTGACGCGGCGGGACGCCGGCTGGTCGCCCAAGGTCGGCCTCGAGGAGGGGCTGCGCCGGACCGTCGCCTGGTACCGCGACCGCTTCGTCTCGCGATGAGGATCGCGCTCGAGGTCTCCGGGGCGCTCGCCGGAGGGGGCTTCCGCCGCTACACGGACATGATCGTCCGGGCGCTGGCCGCCGAGGACAAGAAGAACGAATACGTCCTCTTCGGCGCCTTCTGGAAGAACCCCGAGCGCATCCGCGAGCTGTACCTCCCGCCGCAGCCCAATTTCAGCGTCGCGACCATCAAGGCGCCCCAGCGCCTGCTGCTGCCCGCCGAGGAATACCTCGGCCTGCGCTGGCAGGAGAGGAGCCTGCGCGCCCTCGGCGTGGACATGGTCCACGGCTTCTCGAACTGGCTGCCCCGCCTCGACCGCATGCCGTCGTTGATGACGCTCGCCTACGCGACCGACGAGCGATTCACCGGCTGGGACGGGTTCTATTTCAACACCTTGCTGCCGCGCTCGGCGCGACAGGCGGACAAGGTCCTGGCGATCTCGGGCGTCGCGCGCGAGGCCGCCATCAAGCATTGGAGCCTCGACCCGAAGAAGGTCGAGGTGGTGTATTACGGCGCCCCGTTCGACGAGTTCAGGCCGGACGACTCGCCCCGCGACCCCGACGAGAAGCCCTATTTCCTGTTCGTCGGGGTCACGCGCACGACGAAGAACACCCGCATCCTCATGGAAGGCTTCGTCCGGTTCAAGAAGCTCCATCCCGAGGCGCCGCACCGCTTCGTGATCTGCGGGGCTCCCGGCGACGAGCAGGCCCTCATCGAGGAGCTCCTCGCCAAGGCCGGGCTGACCGGCGAGGTGACCTTCGCGGGCAACGTCGAGCAGTCGAAGGTCGCTCCGTACTACCGCAAGGCCCTGGCCTACGTGTCGGCGTCGGCCCTCGAGGGCTTCCACCTGCCCCTCATCGAGGCCATGGCCTGCGGCATACCGACCGTGGCCGCGCGGGGGGGAGCCCAGACCGAGATCGTCGCCGACGCGGGGCTGCACGTGGACCCGACCGCGGAGGACATGTGCCGGGGCATGGAGGCCGTCGCCTTCGACCCGGAGCTTCGCGCGCGCATGCGCGCCAAGGGCCTCGAGCGCTGCAAGGATTTCTCCTGGAGCGGCGCCGCGCGCAAGACGATTGCGGCCTATGAAGCGGTCTACGCCGCGCGGCGCTGAGCGAGCCAGGTCAGAAGTCCGTCGGCCACGCGCTCGCCCGCCTTGCCGTCCCAGAACTTCGGCGACTTCGCGGGCTTCCGGGCGCGTTTGAGGGCGGCCGCCGCCTCGCGGGGGAGGCTCGAGTAATCGCGCACGAGGGTGTTGGTGCCCGCGGCGACCGTGACCGGGCGCTCGGTGGTCGTGCGGACCGTCAGGCACGGCACGCCCAGATAGGTCGTCTCTTCCTGTATGCCGCCCGAGTCGGTGACGACCAGGGCCGCGTCCCGCTGCAGAGCGAGGAACTCGAGGTATCCCAAAGGCTCGACGAGCAGCAGGCGTCCTCCCGCGGGGGCCTTGAAGCCGGCCTTATCAAGGCGAGCGCGAGTCCTCGGGTGAATCGGGAAGACCACCGGAGCGAGCTTCGAGATCGCGGCGAGCGCGCGCATCAGGTTCGCCAGGCCGCGAGGGTCGTCGGTGTTCGCGGGACGATGGACCGTCACCAGGACGTAGCGGCCTTCGAGACGGGGCTCGGCGGGGCGGCGAGCGGCCGGCAGGAGGCGGATCAAGGTGTCGATCATGGCGTTGCCGACGAAGCGGATCTTCTTCTTCGGAACCCCTTCCTTTAGCAGGTTCTCGTCCCCGTCCTTGGACGGCGTGAAGAGGATGTCGGAGATGGCGTCGGTGATGATGCGGTTGATCTCCTCGGGCATCTCGCGGTCGCCGGAGCGCAGCCCGGCCTCCACGTGAGCGACGGGGATGTGGAGCTTGACCGCGGCGAGCGCCGCGGCCATCGTCGAGTTGACGTCGCCGTAGACGACCACGACGTCCGGCTTGCGCTCGAGGAGGACGGGCTCGAGGCCGAGGAGGACCTGGGCGGTCTGCGCGGCGTGCGTGCCGGAGCCGACGCCGAGGGACACGTCGGGCTTGGGCATGCCGAGCTGGCGGAAGAACACGTCGGACATGTTCACGTCGTAGTGCTGGCCGGTGTGGACCAAGGTCTGGCGGACGCCCTTGCGGGCGGCGAGCGCGCGCAGGACGGGGGCGGCCTTGATGAAGTTGGGTCGGGCGCCGACGACGTGAAGTATGTGTTTCATGCTCTCCATTCCTGGGGACGGGGGCCGCGGCCGAGCCAATGGGCGATTCCCGCGGCGACGCGCTGGGCGGCGCGGCCGTCGCCATAGAGGCCACGGCCGCGGCTCATCTTACGGCGCAGGGCGGGGTCCGTCAACAGGCGCGAGGCCCAGCGCTCGAGGGACGCGGGGTCCAGGCCGACGAGGCGGCCGGCGCCGGAGGACAGGACCTCGGGGCGTTCGGTCCTTTCACGGACGACGAGGAGGGGCTTGCCGAGGCAGACGGCTTCCTCTTGGACGCCGCCGGAGTCGGTGACGACGAAAAGGCAGCGTTTCAGATGGGCGAGGAAATCGGGGTAGCTCAGAGGGGGGAGAAGACGGATGCGCGGGTGCTGGAGCATCCGCTTCGCGGTTTTTAAAATCAACGGATTGGGGTGCACCGGATAGACGAACAACAGATTCTCATGCCGTTTGACGAGCCTGAGTAGACTCGTGTAAATCCTTTTCAACGGCTTTCCGTGTATCTCACGGCGGTGCAGAGTCACGAGCACCTCTTGCGGGTCAACGAGCTTTGGAGCTTGTCCGCCTTCGGCGGACCTTAACGCGTCGACGACGGTGTTGCCCGTCATCAACGACATGCGACCGCCGAGATTCTCACGGGCCAGATTTTTTTTCGCCTGCGGCGTTGGAGGGAATACAAGCGAGGAAAGCGTGTCGATGAAGACCCGGTTCAGCTCCTCGGGGAACGGGTCTTTGAAATCAAAGGAACGGAGACCGGCCTCGACATGGGCTACTGGGATATTGCGCTTGAATGCGCATAACGCCGCGGCGGCGGCGGTGGTGGTGTCGCCTTGCACCACGACCATGTCGGGCTTCACGCGGCCGAGGATCGGGCCGAGCGAGGCGACGACCCTTTTGGCGACGGCGTCGGGGGATTGGCCTCGCCGCATGAGATCGAGATCGAAATCAGGTCTCAGGGCGAACAGCTTCAACACCTGATCGAGAAGCTCGCGGTGCTGGGCCGTGGCGCAGATGAGCGTCCTCAGGCCTTTCCGACGGCGCAGCGCCGCCACGACGGGAGCGAGCTTGATGGCCTCGGGCCGCGTGCCCATGACCACGAGTATCTTCATTCGCGGGCTTTGCGCAGGCCGCGGCTGACGAAGGTCCAGGCGACGAGCTTGTAGAGCAGGCGCATCCCGACGTTCGCGTCCCACTCGTCCTTGCCGCCCGGGGCGGGGGACACCTCGTTGAGGTCGAAGCCGATGATCTTCCGGCCCGAGCGCGCGACGAGGCCGATCAGGTGCACGGCCTCGGCGAGCTCGAGGCCGCCGGGGACGGGCGTGCCGGTGTGAGGGCACAGCTTCGGGTCGAGGCCGTCGATGTCGAAGCTGATCCACACCTGCGGCGGAAGGGCCGCGACGATCTCCGCGGCGGTCTTCGTCCAGGGCTCCCCGGAGAAGCGGCGGTGCGCCAGGTCGCGGTCGAAGAAGACCTTGGCGCGGGAGCCGAGGGCGCGGGTGAACTCGTGCTCCTGCTCGCAGAAATCGCGTATGCCGACCTGGACGATCCGGGAGATCTTCGGGATGTTCTCCATCGCGTTGTACATGATGGACGCGTGGGACCAGGTGAAGCCTTCATACGCCACCCGGGTATCCGAGTGCGCGTCGAAATGGAGAAGGCCGAAGGCCCCGTGCTTCTCGGCGGCCGCTTTGAAGGCGCCGTACGGAACCGAGTGATCCCCGCCGACGATGCCGACGATCTTTCCCGCGTCCATGAGGCCTTTCGTCTCGCGGTACACCCAGTCGTTCAGCTTCCCGCCGAGCTCATTGGCGGTTTTCAGGGCCTTCTGCAGTTTTTTGTTCCCCTCGATTCGTCCGCCCTGCTTGATGACCTGCTGGGCCGCGGCTTTCGCGGCCTTGTTCCATGCGCGGACTTCCTTCGATTCCGGGCGCATGAAGATGCCGGGCTCATAGGGCCGGTGCACCTCGCCGTCGAACAGGTCGACCTGGCCGCTGGCCGCGAGGATCGCGGCGGGTCCCTTCGATGTCCCGCCGCCGTAGGAGGTCGTCGCCTCCCAGGGAACGGGAACGAGCACGAGGGCGGCGTCCTTCTCCTCGTGGGGGAGTCCGAAGACTCCGGTGTCTTCGCCGGGCGCGGAGTTGGGGTCGAAGTCGAGCATGTTTGATTCTAGCAAACCGGAGAAATCACGGGCGGCGGGTGCATCCGAGATGGTTCTTTGCTTTTAAGCATAGGCGGCGGCAAATGGCGCGTTTAATCGCTTGAATCCTCCTCCGCTCTGCTTATAAGCAAAGAACGAGAAAGAGGTGTCCCCGGCCGCCGTCTAGAAAAATCCGTCGAGGAAGGCCTCGACAAGGAGCGGGAGATCTTCCGAGTAGCCGCCCTCGAGCGTCGCGAAGCGCGGCAGCTTGGTCTGCGCCAGCAGGGAGCCGACGCGCTTGAAGGTCGCGCGGTCGAGCTTGAGGCCGGCGATCGGGTCTCCTTTATAAGCGTCGAAGCCGGCGGAGACCGCGAGGACGTCCGGCTTGATCTCGAGGAGGCGGTGCAGCTCCGGCTCGAAGGCCGAGAGCCACTCGTCGCCGTCCGTGCCCGCCTCGAGGGGGACGTTGCGGCAATTCCCGCGGGATTCGAAGCCGGTCCCGGGATAGAGGGGGAACTGATGGAGGGAGAGGAACGAGGTGTTCTCCCGGCCGAGGACCAGCGACTCCGTCCCGTCGCCGTGGTGGACATCGAAATCCACGACGGCGACCTTGAGGCCGGGCTTGGCCTTCTGTAGGCGCGCGACGGCGAGGGCGAGGTTGTTCAGGTAGCAGAACCCCGCGACCCGGTCCTTGCCGGCGTGGTGGCCCGGGGGGCGCATCAAAGAGAACGAAGGTTCCCCTTTCAGCGCCGTATCCGCGGCCGAGAGAGCGCCGGAGAGCGAGATCAGCGCGATGTCGGCGATGCGGGCGAACATCGGCGTGTCGGCGTCCTCGAACGTGCCGAGGCGGATCGAGTTCAGATGCCCCTCGCCGTGGAGCAGGGCGACGTCCGAGGCCCCGGCGGTCAGGGCCGGGAGCTCCGGCGCGTGGCCGGCGGCTTTCACCCGCTCGAAGGTCCGTAAAACGCGAAACGGCGCCTCGGGATGTCCCGAGGCGCCGTATTCGGCCGTCTTGAGGTCGGAGAAGACCCGACCCATGTGATATTTACCGGAGGGCGGCGGGGATCTTCGCCTTCTCGTCGTTGAGCATCGCGTTGAAGCGGCGCTCGCGGCGCTTCTTCCAGTTGCCCTTGTGCCAGCCGTAGCCCGCGAGGACCGGGAGCGCGATGGTGGCTT
>Ga0255338_1003466_pt1 | contig 18858 bp, 7 predicted proteins | sample MeOH1_35cm_T4_19_FD_203715 | JGI IMG/M metagenome (GOLD analysis project Ga0255338, IMG submission 203715) | Sandy soil microbial communities from University of British Columbia, Vancouver, Canada - MeOH1_35cm_T4_195 | ecosystem: Engineered > Artificial ecosystem > Sand microcosm > Unclassified ...
GAGCCCCATAAGCCTTATTGCTCTGCCCCCGGCAGGGTCGGCTTTCTTCTCGTTAGTCTTCTTTGCCGAAGCAAAGAAGAGTGACCGGCGTCCCCCGCAGGGGGATGTCGTATTCCTTTGGGTGCAACAACCAACACCGCTCAAAGAAACAGCGACCAGTAATGTCGTCGGCTCGGGCGCAAAGAAAAGTGACACCCCCGTGTGCGAAAACGGCCAACCCCGCACAGCCGCGCCAGCAGCTAGAAGCAACAAAACCCCGCCCCCAAACGTCAGCAGCAACCAGCAGCCAGCAGCGCAAAAAACCCCAAAAAACAACCTCCCCAGAGAAAAAAGTTTGCGGGTTCCGCATACCGCCATTCGTCATAGCACATCGAACATTCCATGCATCGCCGCACGCCACCCGCCGCGATGCATGGAGCTCCTTGGACCAGGCTGGCCAGCGCAGCGCGGACAGCCGAACGACGTCGACTAAATCACCGGCAGGAACGGCAAATGAACACATGCGGACGCAGCGGCAGCGATCGTCAAACGACACGCGCGGAGCACAGGAATCCCCGGCTGGCGCCCCTTGCGCGCGCCATGGCATTGACCCTGGCCGCGGGAGGCGTGGTTGGCAGCGCGCACGCTCAGCGCGCGTTCAGCCCCGCATGGTTCGAGGCCAAGGGCGCGGCGCAGAACACGGCGGCGGCCACTGTCCGGCTGCCCAACGGCCTGCCCGCGTCGAGCCTGACCAGCCCGCTGGGCCAGCAGCAACGCGCCAACGAGCAGTTGAATCGTTCGATCAGCAATCTGAATCTCGCCGCGCGCGGCATTGCCGCGCAGCAGGCCGCGCAGGCGGCGGCGCGCGATGCCGCATTGAGGGCCGAGTCGGACGTGCCCGATGGCCTGGCCGAAGGCGGCCTGAAGGTCGATACCAACAGCCTCACCGCGGGCTGGCTCAACGCCAGGCCGCTGAACAAGGAGACCGGGCAGAAGGTGGTCGACGCTCGCACGGTGGTGTCCATCGAGCAAACCGCCGACAAGGCCATCCTCAACTGGGAGACCTTCAACGTCGGCAAGAACACCACCGTGGCGTTCGCCCAGCAAAAGGACTGGGCGGTGCTCAACAAGGTCAACGACCCGAGCGCGCGTCCCAGCCAGATCCAGGGGCAGATCAAGGCTGACGGCACGGTGATGATCGTCAATCGCAACGGCATCGTGTTCTCCGGCAGCAGCCAGGTCGATACGCGCAACCTCGTCGCCGCCGCCGCGAGAATCGACGACAGCCAGTTTCAGGCTAACGGGATCTATGCCAGCGGTTCCACGCCCAGCTTCAAGGACGCGCTCGGCAAGATCGAGGTGCAGGCCGGCGCCACCATTGCCACCAGGCAACCCGCGTCCGCCACCCAGGGCGGCGGCTACGCGCTGCTGCTGGGCGCCGAAGTGCGCAACGCCGGCGAGATCGCCACGCCTGGCGGCCAGGCGGCGCTGGCCGCGGGCGACAGCTTCATCATTCGCAGGGGCGTCGGCACCGATGGCAACCAGGGTTCCACGATCCGCGGCAATGAGGTCGGCGTCGGGCTCAATGCCGGCGGCACGGCGGGCAAGGTCAGCAACGCCGGCCTGATCCAGGCGCCCACCGGCGACGTGACGCTGGCCGGCCGGGAAGTGGTGCAGGACGGCGTGATCCTCTCCAGCACCTCGGTCAACAACCGTGGCACCGTTCACCTGAATGCCGTCGGCGCCAACGGCGCCGTTACGCTCGCACAGGGCAGCACCACCGCCATCGTGCTGGACACCAGCGGCGCCACCGCGCTCGACAGCCAGCGCGCGGGCCTGATGGCGCCGGCGCTCGACGCGGGCGGCAACATCGTGCTGGCCGGCAATGACCGCCGGGACCTCTCCCGCGTGGAGATCGCCAGCACCGGCACGGTGGAGTTCCAGGACGCATCGCTGACATTGGCTACCGGCGGGCAGGTCGCCGTGAACGCCGCACGGCGCAGCCTGGTGCGCGAGGGCGCGGCCATCGACGTCTCGGGCGCGGTGGGCGTCAAGCTCACAATGGAGTCCAACAACGTCAAGATCAACGTCCAGGGTGTCGAGCAGCGCGACGCGCCGCTCAATCGCGACCGCAAGGGCCTCAACAGCAACGACATCTGGATCGACCGCCGCGCGCTGGTGTACGTGCCCGCGGGCACCAACGGCTATGCCACCGAGCGGTGGTACACCGGCGGCGGCCTGCTGGAGGTCGGCGGCTACCTCGGCACGCAGGGCCACACCGTGGGCGAGTGGATGGCGCTGGGCGGCATCGTCAACTTCACCGGCGGCGACGTCGTCACGCAGAAGGGCTCCCGCATCAACCTTTCGGGCGGCACGCTGGACGTGCAGTCCGGCAACCTGAACCAGAGCTGGCTCAAGGGCGCGGACGGGCGGCTGTACGAAGTCTCCAGGGCGCCCGGGGACATGATCTACACGGGCCTCTACAAGGGCTTCGAAGACGTGCATGCACGCTGGGGCCAGGGCGCCACCGGCTATTTCTACAGCCCGCTGATCGGGGCGCGGCAACGCCTGGAGAACGGTTACACAGTGGGGCGGGACGCGGGCGCGCTGGTGATCGGCACAAGGAGCGCGGTGCTGGAGGGCGACATCGTCGCCGAGAGCTTCCAGGGCGCGCGCCAGACCCAGGCGGCGGATGCCAGCCTCGACGGCTACCGGCAGTCGCAGAACGCGGCGGCGCGGCGCGGCCAGTTCGTCGTCGGCAACTACGCGTCGTACTACGACAAGACGGCCGGCGCGCTGCATGCGCGCCTGGACCCGGGCGCGGTGAAGCAGATCGTGTTCGGCGATGCGGCGCCCGCCATCGCGGCGGGCTTCGATCTGGGCACCGTCATGCCGGACGCGCGGCGCGACACGCTATACCTCGATACCACGCTGCTCAACGGCTTCCGGCTCGGCGCCATCCGCGTCGCGGCGGCGCAGGGCATCACGGTGGACAAGCGCCTGCAGGTTGGCGCGGGTGGCGACATCACGCTGTATGGCCCCGGCGTCAAGGTCAATGCCGACCTGGTCGCCCATGCCGGCGGCATCCGCCTGGGCAATGTGCTGACGCAGGTCAGTACCAACTATCTGGAGGACACGACCCGCATCGCGGCGCCCGCGGGTACGGCTGCGGCCGTCAATGTGGCGCAGGGCGTGACGCTGGACGCCAGCGGCCTGTGGAGCAACCTGCTGCTGGACCCGCATGGCACCGGCAGCGTGGCCTACAAGAACGGCGGCAGCGTAGCGATCCGCAGCAGCGGCAGCATTGCGCTGGACGCGGGCAGCCTGGTCGATGTGTCCTCCGGCGCGGTGCTGCTGGCCAACGGCAAGCAGCAAGGCGGCAAGGGCGGCAATGCGACGCTGCAAGCCAATCCCGATGACGCGGCCACGGGCGGCGGCATGGCGCTCGGTGGCGCGTTGCGCGGCTACGGCGCGAGCGGCGGCGGCACGCTGACGGTCCAGGCGGGCAAGGTGCTGATCGGTCGGCAAGACAGCGCCGGGGAAGGCACGCTCGCACTGGACGGCGGCTTCTTCGACAAGGGCTTTGGCCAGTACAAGATCATCGGCAACGACGGCATTGCCGTCGTCGACGGCACGCAGGCCGTGGTCACGATGCCGGTCTATCGCTTCGGCGACAACGCGCGGGGTATTGCCACCGGCGGCAGGATGGCCGATGCGCTGGAACTGTGGACCCCGCCGCTCTACCAGGAAGACCCGGCGAAGAGCGTGCTGACGCAGCGCCAGGGCGCCAGCCTCAGCCTGCAGGCCGGCACCATCCAGGCCAGCGCCGCGGACCTGAAGACCGTGCAGGCCGTGGTCGGCAGGGGCGCCACGATCCAGGTCGATCCGGGCCAGTCCATCGACGTGCGCAGCATCGGCCAGCTGACCGTGGACGGCACGCTGCGCGCCAGCGGCGGGCGCATCTCGCTCAGGACGCTGGACCTGACGGATGGGGAGATGGACAAGGACAACGTGCGGGCGCACGCGCGCTCCATCTGGATTGGCGAGAACGCGGTGCTGGATGCCTCCGCGCGGGCGGTCACCGCGACCGATGCGCGCGGCCGCCGCTATGGCCAGGTGCGCGACGGCGGCAGCATCGTCATCGGTGGCGAGATCGACCCGGCACTTGGCCTGGCCAGTGCATCGCATAACTTCGTCGTTGTGCGCAACGGCGCGCTGATCGATGCCTCGGGCGCGCAGGCCGAGCTGGATATCCCCGGGCTGGGCGCGACGCGTGTCGCCAGCAACGGCGGCAGCATCTCGCTGGCATCGTTCAACGGCCTGTATCTCGACGGCACCATGCAGGCCCGCGCGGGCGGTGCGAGCGCGGCTGGCGGCAGCCTTGGCGTAGCGCTGGAAACGCCGCAGATCTTCATGGGCAACAACCCCTTCAACTCCCTGAATGCAGCGGATCGCGTGCGCACACTGCGCCATCTGGTGCTGGCCGGTGAACAAGGCCCGTCCTTGCTGGCGAGCGGCTTGCAGGCCGGCGCCGACGATGGCTCGCTGGCCTACGGCTACGGGCGTCTCGGCGCCGACGCGGTCGTGCGCGGCGGCTTCGACAATCTGTCGGTGCTGAGCTCCGGCGCGATCGGATTCGAGGACAGCATGCGCCTGGCGGTGCGGCAAAGCCTGCAACTCTACGGCGGCGCCATGGCACTGGGCGCCAAGGCGCGCGACGATGCGCGCGTGGAACTCGCCGCCGCCCGCGTCCTGCTGGCCGGTACCACGCCACCGGCGGCGCGCGAGCAGATGGCTCGGCCGGTGGCGACAAGCTCCGCCTCCGGCGTGGCGCGCGACTCCCGCGCCGTGCTGGACGTCTCGGCGAACCTGATCGACATCCGCGACAGCGTTGGCCTTGGCCTCAAGGGCACGATCAAGATGGAGGCCGACGGCGAATACGGCATAGACGGCAGCCAGAAGCTCGACCTGCGCGGGTTCGGGCTCACCACCTTGCGCAGCAGCACGGATCTGCGTTTTCTGCAGGGCGGAAGCCCCATCGCCGGCATCGTCTCGACCCAGTTGCTCAGCCCCGGCAGCATCGTGCTGCAGGCGGCGCAGGTCTATCCGGCCACGGGCGCGGGCGCGCGGGTGGCGGCGGGCATGGCCCTGAACGGCAAGTACAACCCCGACCACGTCTTGCGGATCGAAACGGGCGGGCAGGGCACGCCCGCCATGCCATATTCGGCCTTCGGCGACCTGACGCTGGGCGCCGCCACCATTGAGCAGGCCGGCGTGCTGCGCGCGCCGCTGGGCCACCTGACGCTGGGCGACAGCAACACGAGCAAGGTGGTGCTGTCGCCTGGCAGCGAGACCTCGGTCAGCGGGGCCGGCCTGGTCATGCCGTATGGCGGCACGGTGGACGGCCTGAGCTATCTGTACAACGGCAAGCAGGTCAGCCTGGTTGGCGTTGGCGGTGCCGACAGCAATTTCGGCAGAACGCTGGTGCTGGGCATCACGCTCGGCGGCGCCAGCGTCAACGTGCAACGCGACGCTGTGCTGGACCTGTCCGGCGGCGGCGAGCTGACCGGTGCCGGCTTTGTCAGCGGGCGCGGCGGTTCCACCGACGCGCGCTACCACCCGCTGGTGCGGGCCAGTGCCGATGGGCGCTTCAGCCTGCCCGGCCTGGCGGCCAATCCGGTGTATGCGATTGTGCCCGGCGTGCAGGCCGCGTACGCCCCCGCCGGCGGTGAAAAGGGCGCGGTCGATCCCGTCATCGGCCAGCGCATCACCATCGGTGCCGGCGTGCCGGGCCTTGCGGCCGGCACCTACACGCTGATGCCATCGACCTATGCGCTGCAAAAGGGCGCCTACCGGGTCGAGCTCAATGGCGCGGCCGGACTTGGCGCGCCCACCGCGGCCGTGGCGCTGCGCAACGGTTCGTGGTCTGCGCCCGCGCAACTGAGCGTGGCCAACACCGGCATTGGCGACACGCTGTTCCGCCAGGCCATCGTGACGCCCGCCGACGTGTTGCGCACCTATTCGCAGTACAACGAAACCGGCTACGCCGCCTACGTGCTGGCCGACGCCGCGCGCATCGGCGTGCCGCGCGCCATGGCGCCGGTGGATGCCCGGACCCTGCACCTGTCCCTGGGGCCTGGCGCTGGCGCCGATGCCTTGCGCTTCGACGGCGAGGCACGTTTCAGTACGGCGCTGGGCGGCTACGGCGGCATGGTCGCCGTCACGAACAATGACGGGAGCAACAGCCGCTTCGAGATCGTCGCACCTGGCGGGCAGGCCACAGCCGGCTTCCAGGGCGTGACAGTGGATGCCGGTGCGCTGAACCGCCTGGGTGCCGCGCGCATCGTGATCGGCGGCCTGCAATCCGCGCTCTACGGCCAGGGCGGCAATGTCATCAATACCAGCGCCGGCGCGTTGGACGTCACGCTGCGCCGGGGGGCGGTGCTGTCGGCGCCGGAAGTCTTCCTGTCGGCCAAGGAGCCAAACAACGCCATTGCCCCCGCCAATATCGTGATCGAGCAGGGTGCGGGCATCAACACGCTCGGCAAGGGCCGCGCGTCCTACGACGCGGCCAACGGGTTCATCTATGCCAACGATGGCAACCTGGTGGCGGTGTCCAACGGTGTGCTCAGCATGCTGCCGGTAGGGGCCAGCGTGGCAACGAGCGACAACCGCAGCCTGCAGATCGGCGCCTGCGCCGCGCAGTCCTGTGCCGGCCAGACCGAGCTCTATTCGGAAGGCACCATCGCGCTGGTCACGCCGGACCGCTTCGAGATGTCGGATGCCGTGCGCTACGGCACGCGCAACCTGACGCTGGTGGTGCGTGGCGTCAACGTGGGGGACAGCGCCGCGCTGGCCGGCGCGCAGTCGCGCAACACGCTGCCGCCGGGCCTGTCGCTGAACCAGGGTCTGCTGGACCGGCTGCTGCGCGGCGATACGCGGTACGGCGCGCCGGCACTCGAAACGCTGGAGCTGAACGCAAGCAGCGCGGTCAACTTCTTCGGCACGGCGGCGCTCGATACCGTCGATCCTGCCACCGGCAAATCGTCGCTGTCGCGCCTGGTGCTCGGCACGCCCGCCATCTACGGCTATGGCGGCGCGGGCGATGTGGCCACCATCCGCACGGGCAACCTGGTGTGGAAGGGTTCGACCCAGGCACCCGCCACGGTGGTCACGGGCGGCGCCGGCACGGGCAGCGGCGCGCTCAGGATCGAAGCCGCGCGCATCGAGCTCGGTTACGGCCCCGGCGCCCAGCCGAGCGGCATGGATGTCGACGCGCGCCTTGTGCTCGGCTTTGCCGATGTGAGCCTGAGCGCCACCGATCGCCTGACCGCCAACAACAAGGGCAGCCTGTCGGTCTATCAGGCGCAGGGCGCTTATGAAAGCGGAAAGGGCTATGCCTACACCGGTGGCAACCTGCACATCGCCGCCCCGCTGGTGACCGGCGAAGCCGGCTCGGTCAACCGTATCGTGGCGGGCGGTACGCTGGGCCTGATGGCGCCCGCGGGCGCGGCGCAGGCCACCGCCGCCGGCGCCGCGCTGGGTGCCGAGCTGAGCCTGGCCGGACGCGACATCACCGTGGACACCATGCTGGCGCTGCCCAGTGGCAAGCTGGCCATCAGCGCCGAACGCGATCTGACGCTGACCGACCGCGCGGTGCTGGACCTGGCCGGGCGCAAGATCGCCTTCAACGACGTCAGCAAATATGGCTGGGGCGGCGATGTGGTGCTGGAGAGCATCGGCGGCAATCTGCGCCAGGCGGCGGGCTCGGTCATCGACATATCCGCGCAGCACAACCGCGCCGGCACGCTCAAGGCGCTGGCGCTCGGCGACGGCGCGGGCGTGCTGGACCTGCAGGGCAAGATCCTCGGCGGCACCAACGGCTACTACGATGCCGGCGGCACGCTGCTGCCCTACAAGGCGGCCCGCGTGGAAATCCGGGCGCAGCGCCTGGGCGACGGCGGCTCGCAGGACGCGAGCTTCGCCGCGCTGAACCAGCGCCTGAACGACGGCGGCGTGTTCGGCGCGCGCAGCTTCCAGCTCAAGCAGGGCGATCTCACCATCGGCAACGGTGTGAAGGCCGGCGAGGTGAACGTCTCGCTCGACAACGGCAGCCTCACCGTGACGGGCACCATCGATGCCAGCGGCGAACGCGTGGGCCAGATCCACCTGGCGGCGAAGCACAGCCTGACGCTGGCCGGCAGCGCCTTGCTGGACGCGCACGGCAAGACCCTGCGCGTGGACAGCTACGGCAAGATCATCGATTCGCCCAACCGCGCCATGATCGACCTGAGCGCCGGGGACGGCCAGTTGACGCTGGCCTCCGGCGCGCGCATCGACCTGCGCCACGGTACCGATGCCAAGGCCGGCAACCTGCCGGGCGAGCACGATGGCCGCGCGCGCGGCACGCTGGAGCTCAATGCCGCCCGCACCGGGGAAACCAGCGGCGACATCCGCATCGACGCCAGCGGCAACCTGGAGATCCAGGGCGCGCGCTCCATCGCCGTCAACGGCATGTGGCGCTACGACGATGCAACCTTCGTCGCCACCCCCGCAGCCAGCGGCCGGCCCTACCAGGTCATCGACCGGGTCTACCTGGATGGCAAGCACCTGCGCAGCACGAAGTTCATCGATGCCGCGCTGGCCAACGGCATCCTGATGAACGGCAAGCTGGCCGGCCTGAACAACGCGAAGTACGCCGATGCCTTCCACCTGCGCCCGGGCGTGGAGATCGTCAGCAACGCCACCACCAATCCCGGTGGCGACATGGTGGTGGCGGGCGACCTGGACCTGTCCGGCTACCGCTACGCCAGCGTCAACCCGCATACGCAGAAGACCGGTGTCTACGGCTCGGGCGAGGTGGGCACGCTGGCCATCCGCGCCGGCGGCAACCTGGATATCTTCGGCAGTATCAACGACGGCTTCGCGCCGCCGCCGGTCACGCAGGACGACAAAGGCTGGCTGCTGCTGCCCGGCATCAACTTCACCGGTGGCGACACCGTACTGCCGCGCGCCGGCGTGGTGCTGGCCGACGGCACCAGCTTCGAGGGCGGCACCACGCTGAACTACGACCTGCCGATCAAGGCCAGGATGTTCGGGGCGGGCACGCTGATCCCCGCGCCCAGCGTGCTGGCCGACGCGATGGTGCTGCAGCCGGGCACCGTGCTCGGCGCCGATGTGCGCGATGCCTCCGGCGCACTGCTGTTCGCCGCCGGCAGCATCGTCGGCGGCACCAGCGTGACCTTGCCCCCCGGCACGCGCATGGGCGCGGGCATGCGCCTGCCGGCCGCCGCCATGCTGGCGGCCATGATCTGGCCCAAGGGTGTTGCATTGCCCGGCGCGGCCGGGCGCTACGTGCTGAACGGCGCCATGCCCTTGCCGATGGGCGCTTTCCTGCCGGCGGCGACTGATATCAAGCTGCCCGACGGCGTGACCTCGGTGGAGCTGCGCCCCGCCGGCAGCGGCCGGTTGTGGGCTGCCGCTGCGATGTTGCCGGAAGGCTCGCAGTCGTGGTCGGTGCGGCTGGTGGCGGGCGCCGATACCGAAGCGGCGGACAACCGCATCCTGCAGACGCACGCGCGCCAGGGCGGCCTGCGCCTGGCGGACAGCCACTACGGGATGTTCGGGGTGCCGGGGCCCACCGGCTTTGTCTGGAGCCAGGCGGCGTCCGATGAGACCGGGATTCCCGAGATCGTTGTCGGGGCGACGATCACCGACGAGTTGGTCCGGGCACTCACCAGCGGCGGTCTCCTGACCGCGGCAGCGCTCTGTGCGGAGACGCCGCACTACTGCAAGCCGAAACCTGCCTACATCTGGACCAAGCAGGGCGTGGAGGAGTGGGGCGACCCAAGCGACGCGAAGGTTTATGTTGGCGCGCCGCTCGATCCCGTTGCACTTGGCTGGGCCTCGATCTGCACGGACAACCCGGGCTGGTGCGCATCCGCCTCCACGACCTATGACTACAAGCCGGGTAGCACCCGCTTCAGCGTGGTGCGCACCGGTGCCGCCGATCTCGACCTGCTGGCCGCCGGCGACCTGCGCATGGACTCGATGTTCGGCGTCTATACCGCGGGCGCCTCGTCGCGCCCGGCCAGCGCCAGCGATCCCTACAACCTGCCGCGCGTGGTTGGCGCCAACGGCAAGGTACTGGGCGATGTCGATGGCGGCTACGAGAAGTTCGTCAACGGCGGCGCGGACAGCCTGGCGCGCGCCTGGTACCCGGCCTCCGGCGGCAACCTGACCATCCGCGCGGGCGGCACCCTGAGCGGCGATGTGATGCGAGTGACTAACGCAGGCCCTTCGCGGCCGAACCTCGCCGACACCGGCTACGACAGTGCTGCCATCGGCAACTGGCTGTGGCGCCAGGGCACCGGCAATACCTTTGGCGGCGCGCAGGACCAGCCTGGCGCCTGGTGGATCAATTTCGGCACCTACATCAACGCCGGCGCTGACAAGCTGGTCGGCTTCACGGGCTACGGCACGCTGGGCGGTGGCGACCTGCGCGTGGACGTGGGTGGCGACGCCGGCATCCTCGCCAGGCGCGGCGAGCTGCTCACTCCCCTCGACCGCAACCAGCGCAGCCAGGCCCTGGTGCTGGCGGTCGGCAGTACCGGCCGCGTGCTGGCCGATGGCAGCCTGAGCCTCACCGGCGGCGGCGACCTGATGCTTAACCTCGGCGGCACGCTGAACCCGTTTGTCGTCACGGGCGCGAGCAATCTGGCCAGCGACGACACGGACGCCGCGCTCAACGGCGTCATCGTCAACCTGCGCGGCGACGTGCAACTGCAGGCCGCCGGCATCGGCAGCCTGCCGCTGCGCTACGGCGTGTATGCCAACACGCAGTCCCCGCGCGAGACCCGGGCCTTCGATCCGTTCACCGCCACGCGTGCCGCGGCGCAGGGTGGCATCGTGCTGGCGCCGGGCGACGCCAGCTACACGCTGATGACGCGCGGCGACCTGGTGGTCAAGGGGGTCAATGACGCGACCCGGCTGACCATGGCCAACGCCACGCCGTTCGGCACGGGCGGCGATGCCGGCAAGGGCCAGAGCTGGTTCTCGCTGTGGACGCCGCACACTGCCATCAACCTGTTCGCCGCCGGCGGCGACCTGGTGCCGGTTACCAGCAACGGCACGCGCACGGATTCTGCCGTCGTCTATCCGTCGATCCTCAGCGTGGTGGCTGCCAGCGGCAGCCTGTACTACGGCACTGCGGCAACGTTCAACGGAATGACCGGCACGGAGTCCTTGCTGCTGGCGCCGTCTGCCAATGGCAAGCTGGAGTTCCTGGCCGGCAACTCGATCTATGCCGGCGGCTACACCGTCAGCGCTTCCGGCGCGTCCGGGGGCGCGCTGGCGACACCGTTCCGGCCGGCGTTTGCCGGCACCACGGATGCGGGCAGGGCGGTGACCAATGTGGCCGGCGGCAACAACGCGGCCTCCGGCTACTATCCGCTGTTCGCCTTCGGCGCCAACAGCGCGTCGGGCGAGTCGTCCGGCGCTGGCGAGCCGGTGCGCTTCTACGCGGTCCACGGCGACCTGGTCGGTGTCGACAGCGGGCGCCTCGTTCGCTTCGACGCCAGCGACAAGACGCGCGGCGGGCAGACCTGGTACGAGGGCGCGCGGCCGGTGTGGATGATGGCCGGGCGCGACATCGTCGGCAGCGGCCTGCCGCTCGGGCAGTTCGAGAAGGTCGACGGTGAGGTGAACACGTATTTCACCAGTACCGGCAACCTGTTCGTGCACAACGACGCGAACGACGTCTCCGTGGTCTCGGCGGGCCGCGATATCCTCTTTGGCAGCTTCAACGTGGCCGGGCCCGGCACGCTGGAAGTGACCGCCGGCCGCGATATCCGCATGGAAGACAAGGCCGCCATCACCAGCATCGGCGCGGTGACGCCGGGCGACAAACGCCCCGGCGCCAGCATCGCGCTGCTGGCCGGCACGGGCGCGGGCGGGCCGGACTATGCCGGTTTTGCCAGCCGCTACCTGGACCCGGCCAGGCAGGCCGTGGCCCGCCAGCCACTGGCCGGGCAGGCCGGCAAGGTGGCCTATGGCTACAACCGCAAGCTGACGCTGCGCGACTGGCTGCGCCAGGAGTATGGCTACACCGGCGACGATGCGCAGGCCCCGGCGTACCTGGCGCGTCTCCAGGCCGCCCGCGATGCCGACGCCAGCCAGCCCCGGCGCGTGCTGGCCAGCGACTTCCAGCGGGCGGGCGAGCTGCACCTGGTGAACTGGCTGCAGGCGCACCACGGCTACGACGGCACCGGCGACGCGCTGGCGTTCTTCAACGGACTGGCGCCGGAGCAGCAGCGCGTCTATCTGCGCAGCGTGTACTTTGCCGAGCTGAAGGCGGGCGGGCGCGAGTACAACGATGCGAACGGCGCGCGCTACGGCAGCTACCTGCGCGGACGCAACGCCATTGCCGCGCTGTTCCCCGCGAACGCCGCCGCCTACGGTGGCGACATCACGATGTTCGGCGCGGCCGGCGTCAACACCCTGTTCGGCGGCGACATCGCCATGCTGACGCCCGGCGGGCGGCAGGTGTTCGGCACCGAGGGTGAAGCGCCCAAGGCCGTGAGCGGCGTGATTCCGGGTGTGATTACGCAAGGCGCGGGCGACGTCGGGCTCTATTCGCAAGGCAGCATCCTGCTCGGGCAGAGCCGGATCATGACCACCTTTGGCGGCAACATCATGGGCTGGTCGGCCGAAGGCGACATCAACGCGGGCCGCGGCTCGAAGACCACCGTGGTCTACACGCCGCCCAAGCGCGTCTATGACCGCTGGGGCAACGTCACGCTGTCCTCGGATGTGCCCGGCACCGGCGCCGGCATCGCCACGCTGGCGCCGATCCCGGAAGTGCCGGCCGGCGATATCGACCTGATCGCGCCGCTGGGCACCATCGATGCGGGCGAGGCCGGTATCCGCGTCTCGGGCAACGTCAACCTGGCGGCGCTGCAGGTGGTGAACGCGGCAAACGTGCAGGCCCAGGGCAAGGCGACGGGCGTGCCCACCATCGCGGCGGTGAACGTGGGCGCGCTCAGCAATGCCAGCGCGGTTGCCAGCACGGCGGCAACCGCCGCGCAGGAGGCGGTGCAGCGCGCGCGCGGGGAAGCGCGCCAGAACCTGCCGTCCATCTTCACGGTGCGCGTGCTGGGCTTCGGCGACGAGCGGCCGCAGGATGGCGGCACGGATGCGCCGCCAACCCCGGCCGGGCGCAGCGCCGGCGCCACGCGCTACGACGAGTCGAAGCTGGTGCAGGTCGTCGGCCTGGGCGCGAACTTCGAGCCCGGCCGCCTGGCGCGCCTGACCGACGACGAGCGCCGCCGCCTGCTGCAAGACCGCTAAAGCGGCCGATGCGCCCGCCTCCCGCATTGGCGGGAAGCGGGCGGGGATCTCCCGCTGACGCGGCACACATGCAAATGAACACAATGAACACAGAGGTAGATCCGTCATGGACTTGAGCGCCCCGCCTGCCTTCGAGGCAACCGACGCTATCGAGGACCGTCCCGGTGGCATGCCCGGCGAACACCCGCGCACCTTCGCGCTGCGTGCGTTCCTGGTGGCGAACTACAAACACCTGCGGCGCCGGCTGGCGCGCCATCTTGGCTGCCCTGACCTGGCCACGGAGTGTCTGCACGACGCCTGGCTGCGGCTGGGCGACATGGCGATCGGCGCGGATGTGCAGAGCCCGGACGCCTACGTGTATCGCGTGGCCTGCAACGCCGCCACGGATCGCCTGCGCAGCAACCGCGCCTCGCTTTACGCGGGCGACGCCGATGCCGAACTCGACCATATCGCCGACCTCGGCCCCGGCCCCGACCTCATCGCCGAAGCGCGCTCCGCCCTGCAGGCCGTGGAGCGCGCCTTCGAACGCATGCCATATCGCCATCGCGTAGTCCTGCTGGCGCTCAGGCTGGAGGAATTGCCCCGGCAGGAGGTGGCCACCCGCCATGGGCTCTCATTGCGGCGTGTCGACACGATGCTGCGCCAGGCGCTGGAGCACTGCGCCGGGGGGGCGGATCAACGCGTGCTGGCGGGCGCAGGCGTACCCCGCCGCGCGCTGGCGCAAGCACGGGTACGGGCTTGACGCGCATGGCATATGAAGTTTCTGTGACAAACGACATCTCCGGCCAGTGAGTTCCGTCTCTGTATGACGGCGTGCGGACCCTCGCAGCCGCGCGTATGCCATGACGACAGACAGGAACTCCGATGTATTCCCCCATTGATCCAAGCCGGCAGTCCAGCCCCGTCGCCCGCAAGCGGGGCGCGCCGCGGCAGTTCTGGCGGCGCCTGCTCCGTACCCTGGGGCTGGTGGGCCTGGGCGCGGCGTCCTCCGCCTCCGGGCAGGCGCCCGCGCAGCCGGTTCCGCAGCACTGGATGCGCTATGCGCAACTGGCCAGCACGCAGTTCCAGGCGCGGCTGGACGACCATGCCGACGCGGCGGCGCTGCGCTTGCAAGGCTGGATGCAGGATCGCTTGCTGCCGCGGCAGGCCGCACCGCACCCGGCCGCGTCGTTGGTGATGCGCGTATGGCTGGCGCCCAGCGGCCGGGTCGAGCGCGTGGAGTTCGACTCGCTGGGCAATGCGCAGGCCGATGCGGACCTGCGCGCCGTGCTGATGACGCAAGCCTTGTCCGAGCCGCCGCCGCCGGATATGCGCCAGCCAATGGTGATGGAGCTTGCGCTGGATTTCCCAGCGGCCAGCTGACGTGGCGGACGCTTTCGAACCAGGCCGCAGCCGCGCCATGCGTTGCGCGCTGGCGGCTGCCTCGGCGGCGCTCCTGTTTGTGCTGGCGACCGGCACCGCCGGATGCGCGCCGCTGCAGGTGGCACCCGATTTCTCGCGGCTGGTCCGGGAGAATGGCCCGGCCGTGGTCAACATCGGCGTCGCGCGCGAGGCGTCGCCCGCGCGTCTTTACGCCGATCCGCCGCGCGGGCGTTCCGCCGGCGTCGTGCCGCGCCAAGACAACGTCGACGAGACCAGTCTGGGCTCCGGCTTTATCCTCAGCGGCGACGGCTACATCCTCACCAACGCGCACGTGGTCGCGCGCGGCACGCAGGTCAGCGTGAAGCTGACCGACCGGCGCGAGTTCAAGGCGCGGCTGGTCGGGCTGGATACCGTGGCCGATGTGGCCTTGCTCAAGATCGACGCGACCGGCCTGCCGGCGGTGAAGATCGGCGATCCCGCCAGTGTCGAGGCCGGCAACTGGGCGCTGGCCATCGGCTCGCCCTATGGCTTTTCCAACTCGGTCACGGCCGGCATCGTCAGCGCCAAGGGCCGGGTGCTGCCGGGCGCCGAGTACATGCCCTTCCTGCAGACCGACGTGCCGGTCAATCCAGGCAACTCCGGCGGGCCGCTGTTCAACCTGAAGGGTGAAGTGATCGGCATCAACTCCCGCATCTACAGCCGCAGCGGCGGCTACCAGGGCTTGTCGTTCGCCATCCCGATCGATGTGGCCATGCGCATCAAGGACCAGTTGCTGAGCAAGGGCGCGGTCACGCGGGGCCGCATTGGGGTGGCGGTGCAGGAGGTCACGCAGGCCCTGGCCGATTCGTTCCGCCTGCCGCGCCCGGCGGGGGCGCTGGTGAGCTATGTGCAGCCGGGTGGCGCCGCCAGCCGGGCCGGCGTGAAACCGGGCGACGTGATCCTGCAGGTGGGCCCGCGCGACGTCGCGCAGTCCGCCGATGCGCTGAACTTTATCGCGGACCTGCCGCCTGGCGCGGCAACGCCGTTCAGGATCTGGCGGGAACGTGCATCGCTGGTGCTGCACGTGACGCCCGATCGCTTTGACGCGCCCAGGGTCGCACAGGTTGCCGCGCCGGGCCATGCGCCGCTGGGCATGATGGTCAGGCCGCTGTGGCCGCAGGAGCGGCAGGTGCTGCGCATCGACGGCGGCCTGCTGGTGCAGCGCGTGAACGCGGCAGCATTGCGCGCGGGCGTGAACACCGGCGACGTGATCCTCGCGCTCAACGGACAGCCGGTCGACAGCGTCGAGGCGTTGGCCGAAGAAGTGAGCGCGGCGGATGGCGCGGTGGCGCTGCTGGTCCAGCGTGGCAGTGCGCGGCTCTTTATCGCCATCGAGACGCAGCAGCCGTCCGGCGCCGGGCAAGAGGAGTGAGCCATGTCACGGCCATCCTTGCCATGGAGTCACGGCGGCGTCACATTGGATCCCTACGATGCGGACCGGTATGCGGTCGGGCGGTGCGTCCGGCCTCGCATGGATTCCTCAACGGACAGGGCATTGGATCGTGATGGCAAGCTTGGTCGCATCCCCCGGTGCGCGCGCACTGGTCTGCTATATGGTGGTCCTGGCTCTGAGCCTCGCCGGCCAGCAGGTCCACGCCGGGCAGCCCGCCACGGAGATGGCATTCGACCTGCCGGCCCAGCCATTGAAGCAGGCGCTGGCGCAATACGATGCGCAGACCAGCCTATCCGTTTTCTTCTCCTCCGAGCTTGCCGCCGGGCGAACCTCGAATGCCGTTCACGGGAGCTACAGCCCGGAGGCGGCGCTGCGCAAGTTGCTGGAGGGCACGGGACTGAACGTGCAGGCAACGGCGGCCGATGCCTTCGTGCTGGTGCCCGGCGCGCGCAACCCGGACATGGCCGTGGCCCAGCCACCGGCCAGTGCCCAGCGGCAATACGAGGGCACGGTGCAGTCGCAGATCTACCAGGCGCTGTGCGCGCGTACCGCCCTTGCGCTCGGGGATTACCGGCTGGCGCTCTATGTGCAGATCAACGCGTCCGGCCATGTGCAGCGCGTGCGTCTGCTGGACACCACGGGAGACAAGGCACGCGATGCGGCCATTATCGAAACCGTTGAGCGCGTCGACCTGGGCCAGCCGCCGGCGGACCCGGCAAAAGCCTTCGTGCTGCTGGTCAAGCCCGTGCGCTGCGATACGGCAGCGGCGCAGTCCGGACCGTGCAGGCTCCCCTGCGGCCGGCAGGCGAGCCGATAGATGAGCGACTCCAGCCGTTCGACCTTGCGCGACCTTCTGGCCCAGCGCTACGAGGACCTCAAACGCCGCCTGACGTGGCGGCTGGGTTCGGCCGAACTCGCCAGCGACGCGTTGCACGACACCTGGGTACACCTGGAAGAACGCAATGAACAGGGCGAGCCGGTCAAGAGCCCCGCCGCCTACCTGATGCGCATGGCCACCAACCTGGCGCTGGATCGGCTGCAGCGTGACCGCCGCTACATGAGCGCGGAAGAAGTGGAAACGCTGATGGCCGAGATCGCCGACCCGGCCCCGGGCCCGGCGCAGACCGTGGCCGCACGCGACGAGGTGGAAGCGGTGGCCCGTCTCATCGAGAGCATGCCGCCGCGGCGGCGCGCCATCTTCCTCGCGGTGCGCGTCGATGAACTGTCGAACCAGGAGGCCGCGGTGCGCTTCGGCGTGTCGCCGCGCCTGATCGGGCTGGAGCTGAAACGGGCGCATGAATACTGCATGGCGCACCTGCCCAAGCATGGATGAAAAAAAGCATGCCGATTTGTTGCTTCCCAACCGTCTTGTCTATGTGTGCAGGCAAACCACGGTGGCGGCTCGCTTGATGCCATGATACGAACGATGAATCTTCCGGGACAACAGGACAGGGCGCTGGATGCGGTCGAGCGGCAGGCGCTGGCCTGGGTGCGCCGCGCGGCGGCGGGCGAGATGACGCCGGCCGACGGCGCGGCGCTCAGGCGCTGGTGCATGGCGGATCCCGCGCACAGGGCTGCGTTTGCCGTGGCACGGCAGCGATGGGAGCAACTGGGCGAGGCCAGCCGGCTGGTGGTGGCGCGCAACCCGGCCAGCCTGCGCATTGCCGGGACGCGGCGCGCGCCGGACTGGCAGCGGCGCGCATTCCTCGGCGGCGCCATGAGCGCGGCGGCAGCGGCGGCGACGGTGGCCGTCATCCAGCCGCCGCTGGGCCTGTGGCCTTCCGTGGAGGAGATGCGGGCGGATTACCGCACCGCGACCGGCGAGCAACGCCGGCTGGCACTGGCCGAGGACGTCACCGTCGAACTGAATACGCGCACCAGTATTGCCGTGCGCTCCGGAGCGGGGCGCGTGCAGGGCATCGACCTGATCTCCGGCGAAGCCGCTGTCGATACCCTGAATGCGCCGCGGCCGTTCGCGGTCGTCGCCGGGCCGGGGCGCGCGTTTGCGCAGAGCGCCCGGTTCGAAGTGCGGGTGACGCCTGCCGGTGTGTGCGTGACGTGCGTCGAGGGGACGGTGCAGGTGGCGCACGCCGCGGGTGTCGCGACGCTGAGCGGCAAGCAGCAACTCACCTACGATGATGCTGCGCTCGGACGGATTGTGCGTGTCGATCCGACGTGGATGCCGGCTTGGCGGGATGGCTACCTGCGGTTTGCCGATGCGCCGTTGCGTGAGGTGGTTGAGGAGATTAATCGGTATCGGCCGGGGAGGGTGGTGTTGCTTGATAAGCAGGTGGCGGCCAGGCATGTGACGGGGCGGTTTCAGATCCGGTCGCTTGATAAGGCTATTGCGCAGATGCAGCGGTCGTTGGGGTTGGAGGTGCGGTCGTTGCCTGGGGGGATTGTGTTGCTTAGTTAGGCGCTTTTTCGTGTGGCGTTTTTTGTGTTGTGGGCTTGTCGGGGGTGTGTAGCTCAATGGTTTCGTAGCGAGGCCGTCTGGTAGTGGCGCGCTGGCAATTCGCCCAGTTGCTGATACTGGCACGGAGTATCGCGATATATCATACTGTGATGGTTTTGTTGGGGCTGTCGTTGTTTGTTTTGGCGGCGTTGGTTATTGCACCCAAAGGAATACGACATCCCCCTGCGGGGGACGCCGGTCACTCTTCTTTGCCTCGGCAAAGAAGACTAACGAGAAGAAAGCCGACCCTGCCGGGGGCAGAGCAATCGCGGGTGCGCAGGGC
>Ga0255338_1003467_pt1 | contig 18853 bp, 18 predicted proteins | sample MeOH1_35cm_T4_19_FD_203715 | JGI IMG/M metagenome (GOLD analysis project Ga0255338, IMG submission 203715) | Sandy soil microbial communities from University of British Columbia, Vancouver, Canada - MeOH1_35cm_T4_195 | ecosystem: Engineered > Artificial ecosystem > Sand microcosm > Unclassified ...
GGCTGCAGCCACAGGGCCAGGGCGAACGCCGCCCAGCCCAGGCCGCTGCTGAGCAGCAGGTCGGCGAAATACAGGGCGGGCCGGGCGGGGCGCAGATCCTCGACGATCTCGCGCACCCGGCTCATGTCGACGGGCTTGTGGGCGGATGCAGTCATGCTTGGAGTCTCCATGGGCCGGATGCTAGCCTGCCGATCTTGCACCGGGTCGCCGGCCTTGTCTGCATCCGGACCGCCGGGGTCCGGCAGGCGATAATTCAAGGTTAGCTGCGAGCGCCAGCCGGCTTTTTGCTCGCGGCCACTACACGCCCACCATGTCTGCCGATCTGCCCACCCGTATCGAGAGCGAAGTCCGCCGCCGCCGCACCTTCGCCATCATCTCCCACCCCGACGCGGGCAAGACCACGCTGACGGAGAAGCTGCTGCTGTTCTCCGGCGCGATCCAGATCGCCGGCTCGGTGAAGGCGCGCAAGGCCAGCCGCCACGCGACCTCGGACTGGATGGAGATCGAGAAGCAGCGCGGCATCTCGGTGGCCTCCTCGGTCATGCAGATGGAGTACCGCGACTGCGTGATCAACCTGCTCGACACCCCGGGCCACCAGGACTTCTCGGAAGACACCTACCGCGTGCTGACCGCGGTGGACGCGGCCCTGATGGTGATCGACGCGGCCAACGGCGTCGAGCCGCAGACCCGGCGCCTGCTGCAGGTCTGCCGCGCCCGCAACACGCCCATCCTGACCTTCGTCAACAAGATGGACCGCGAGGTGCAAGAGCCGCTGGCGCTGATGGACGAGATCGAGCGCGAGCTGGGCATGACCGTGGTGCCCTTCACCTGGCCGGTCGGCATGGGCAAGCAGTTCCACGGCGTGATGGACCTGCGCCAGCAGCGCATGCGCGTGTTCGCCCCCGGCGAGGACCGCGTGGCCGGCACCGAGGAAGTGCTGGACGGCCTGGACAACCCGGCCTATGCCCAGCGCTTCGGCATGCAGTACGACAACGCCCAGGGCGAGATCGAGCTGGTGCGCGAGGCCGCCCCCGAGTTCAGCCTCGACGACTTCCTGGCCGGCAAGCAGACGCCGATGTTCTTCGGCTCGGCCGTCAACAACTTCGGCGTGCAGGAGGTGCTGGACGCGCTCGTCGAGCTGGCGCCGGCGCCGGGCGAGCGCGCCGCGCTGCAGCGCGTGGTCAAGCCCGAAGAGCCCAAATTCAGCGGCGTGGTGTTCAAGATCCAGGCCAATATGGACCCGGCGCACCGCGACCGCATCGCCTTCCTGCGCGTGGCCTCGGGCCATTTCGAGCGCGGCATGCGGCTCAAGGTGGTGCGCAGCGGCAAGGAGCTGCGGCCCAACACCGTGGTGAGCTTCCTGTCGCAGCGCCGCGAGCTGCTGGACGAGGCCTTTGCCGGCGACATCATCGGCATCCCCAACCACGGCGTGCTGCAACTGGGCGACACCATCACCGAGGGCGAGGCCCTGCAGTTCACCGGCCTGCCCTTCTTCGCGCCGGAAATGTTCCGCTCGGTGGAAGTGGCCGACCCGCTCAAGACCAAGCAGCTCAAGGCCGGCCTGACCCAGCTGGGCGAGGAAGGCGCGATCCAGGTCTTCCGCCCGATCGCCGGCAGCGTGCTGCTGCTGGGCGCGGTGGGCCAGCTGCAGTTCGAGGTGGTGGCGCACCGGCTGGAGCATGAGTACGGCGTCAAGGCCCGCATCACCGGCAGCCGCTTCCAGGTGGCGCGCTGGGTCACCTGCGAGGACCCGCAGGAGCTCAAGCGCTTCATCGACGCCAACGACCACCGCATGGCCTACGACGCGGTCGACGCGCCCACCGTGCTGGTCGAATACGCGCCCGAGCTGCGCGCCATCGAGAGCAACTGGCCCAAGATCAAGTTCCACGCGCTGCGCGAGCACGCGGGCCTGGTGTTCCAGCAGCGCATCGACGCCTGAGGCAGGCGCCCCGCTCCCTCAGTCTTCGCTGAAGACCCGGGCGAACATCGGCACCAGCAGCTTGTTGCCGTATTCGCTCAGGTGGTTGTCGTCGAAGTAGAGCGGGCGGCCATCGCGGCTGCCGTCGCAGCGGTCGGCGTGGCAGAGATAGGGCAGCGGATCCAGCAGCCGCACGCCGCAGCGTTCCTGGGCCTGGTCCTGCGCGGCCCAGATCCAGGCATTGCGGCGGCGGTACTCCTCCAGGGAGACGGACAGATCGTCCATCGCGCCGCGGTGCATGCGCCGCGACAGGATCTTGGGCACATGCTTGCCGATCTCGGGATAGGGGCGCACCAGATAGACCCGACGCTGCTTCGCCAGCTCGCAGGCGGCGCTGGTGATGTGCTGGCCGAATTCCGCCAGGAACTCGGGCGTCGTGCGGGCATAGGGCCGCGTGAAGTACACGGCCGGCACCTGCGCGCCCGGGCCGCCCGCATCGAAGGCCGGCGCGGCATAGCGCCCGACGATCACCACCGGGACGCGGGCCGGCAGGCGCTCCAGCTCCTGCTGCACCCGCTCGATGAACTGCGTGCAGTTGTAGTTCAGCGCGCCGCGCCGGGCCTCGCCCGACACCGACTTCATGCCCGGCACGTACTGGCAGCCGCGGAAGGACCACTCGAGCACGCCGTCGCGCTCCTGCGGCCGCGCCTGGGCCAGGGCGGAGATGGTGGCCGACAGGTGGCTGTCCCCGATGCCCACGGCGCGCACCTCCGGGCCGCCATGCAGGCAGGACGGAAAGGGCCGGCCATTGACCGAGTAGCAGTCCTGGCTGCGCGGATTGGCATTGCCGGCCTCGGCCGCGGCCTGCTCCAGCAGCGGCGCGAAGCGACCGCCGACGCCGCCCGAGCGCCACACGGCGGCAGCCGGCAGCAGCACCAGCAGGACGGTGGCCAGCAGGGCGCCGGCGCCGCGCGCGCGGCCGGCCCGCTCCATCAGCCGGCGCCCGGGATTTTCGACCAGCACATAGGAGGCATGGCCCAGCAGCAGGGTCAGCGCCAGCGCCGCCACCAGCGCCGGCACGCGGTCCTGCCACTCCAGATAGGCCAGGGCCACATAGACCGGCCAGTGCCACAGGTACAGGGAATAGGAGCGGTCGCCCAGCCACTGCAGCGGGCGGCTGGCCAGCCAGGGCGTGCTGCGCTCGGCGGCGATCACCATCATGCTGGCCAGCACCGGCAGGCCGGCGCGCCAGCCGGGCCAGGCCGAGCGCGGGTCGAAGACCAGCACGGCCACGGCGATCAGCAGCAGGCCCAGCCCCTGCAGCCCGCGCCGCCATGCCGGCGCCAGCGCGTGGCGCTGCGCCAGCAGGAAGACCAGGCCGCCGCCCAGCATCTCCCAGGCCCGGGCGTGCAGGAAGAAGAAGGCCTTGCGCGGCTCGTTGGCCGTCAGCAGCAGGCACAGCGCCCATGAGGCCAGCATGCCGCCGAGCAGCAGGACGAGCTGCCCGCGCCGGCCCGGCCTGAGCCTCCACATGGCCCACAGGGCCAGGGGCAGGATCAGGTAGAACTGCCACTCGACCGACAGCGACCAGGTGTGCAGCAGCCACTTCTCGTGCGAGGCGGCGTCGAAATAGCCCGCCTCGCGCCACAGCCCGATATTGGACAGGAAGCTCAGGCTGTAGGCGATGTGGTTGCCCAGGATCTCATAGTCGGGCGGCATCAGCACCCACCAGCCCAGCAGCAGCAGGACGCCGCACAGCACCAGCAGGGCCGGCACGATGCGGCGGGCGCGCGCCAGGTAGAAGTCGATCAGCGAGAAGTCGCCGCGCTCCAGTCCCCTGACGATGATGCCCGTCATCAGGAAGCCGGAGATCACGAAGAAAACGTCCACGCCGACAAAGCCGCCGCCGAAGCCGGGCACGCCGAAGTGGTAGAGGATCACGACGAGCACGGCCCAGGCCCGCAGGCCGTTGATATCGGATCGGAAACCGGCGCGCACACGCCCCCCCTCGCTCATCGGCACCTCCCTGCCTCGGCCCGGCCTCATCCCTCCATGGGCGCCCCCCATGGGCGGCCGGCCGCGGCACATGCTAGCCGCGCCGGCGGGCACAAACGAGTCCTTGGATGGGGGGGCCGACTCGGCCCTGCGGTCGCCCCGCCGTCAGGGCTTGCTGCTGTAGTTGGCCGGCACCCAGACATAGCCCTTGCCATCGGCGCGCAGGCGCCCGATGCCGGGGAAGGCCACATGGGCGACGGCCACGTAGTAGCCGCCCTTGGCCGCTGCCGCATAGGCCTTCTTGCGCTGCGGCATCGCCGCCTTGGAATCGGTGTCGAAGCTGATGGTCACGGCCGGGTCGGGGAACTGCACCGCGGCCACATGCATCAGGTCGCCCCAGACCGCCAGCTTGTGGCCCTGGCTCTCGACCACATAGACCGTGTGGCCCGGCGTGTGGCCGGGCGCGGCCAGCGCACGCACGCCGGGGACCAGTTCGGTGTCGCCCTTGAAGGGCTGGAGGCGGCCGGCCTCCTGATAGGGCTTGACCGAGGCCTGGGCACCCTGGAAGAAGCCCTTGGCGTCCTCCGGCGCCTTGGCCAGCTGCTCGGCGCTGAGCCAGAAGTCGCCGTCGTGCTGGTCGAAGCGCACCACGGCATTCGGGAAGGCCGGCTTGCCGTCGGCCAGCAGGCCGCCCACATGGTCGGGATGCAGATGGGTGAGGTAGACCTCGTCGACCTGCTCGGGCTGGTAGCCGGCAGCCTTCAGATTGCCCAGCAGCTTGCCCAGGGTCGGGCCGAACAGGCCGGCGGCACCGGTGTCGATGAGCACCAGCTTGGTGCCGGTGTTGACCAGGTAGCCGTTCACCGAGGTCTCGACCGGCACCCCCAGATAGGCGCGCTGCAGGGCCCGCTGCACCTCGCCGCGCCGGGCGCCGGTCAGCAGCTTGTCGACCGGCAGGTCCACCGTGCCATCGGACAGCGCGGTGATCTCGAAATCGCCCAGCATCATGCGGTAGTAGCCGGGCGCCTGGCTCTTCTGCTGCGGCGCGGCGGCCTGGGAAGCGCCGAAGGCCAGGGCCAGGGCCGCGCCGATGAGGGCAAGACGAGGGGACATGCGCTTCTCCTTGCTGTTGGTTGATGTTGAGCGGCCGCCAGCATAGCAATATGGCGGCGCGCCCGCAGAGCGCTCGAAGGAGCAGGTCCCCACCCAAGGGTTAGCCCTTGCGCAAAGCTACGTAAAGGGTAGTTCCGGTGCCAAGCCGGCGCAGGATCGCCCTACATTGAAGGTCCAACTCAAACACCGGGCCAGACATGGCACGGCACACGCGCAGATGAGTGAACTCATCCTGGAGACACGCGGACTCACCAAGGAGTTCAAGGGCTTTACGGCCGTGGACGGCGTCGACCTGCAGGTCCGGCGCGGCCATATCCATGCCTTGATCGGCCCCAACGGCGCCGGCAAGACCACCTGCTTCAACCTGCTGACCAAGTTCCTGACGCCCAGCGCCGGCAGCATCGTCTTCGACGGCGTGGACATCACCGGCGAGAAGCCCGCCGAGATCGCCCGCCGCGGCGTGATCCGCAGCTTCCAGATCTCGGCCGTGTTCCCGCACCTGACGGTGCTGGAGAACGTGCGCATCGGCCTGCAGCGCTTCACCGGCACGAGCTTCCATTTCTGGAAGGGCCTGACCGGGCTGCGCGCCCTGGACGCCAAGGTGCTGGCGCTGCTGGAGCTGGTGGACCTGCGCGAGATGGCGCAGCTCAAGGCCGGCGACCTGCCCTACGGCCGCAAGCGCGCGCTGGAGATCGCCACCACCATGGCCATGGAGCCCGCCCTGATGCTGCTGGACGAACCGACCCAGGGCATGGGCCACGAGGACGTCGAGCGCGTCACCGCGCTGATCAAGCGCGTCGCCGAGGGCCGCACCGTGCTGATGGTCGAACACAATATGAAGGTGGTCTCGACGATCGCCGACCGCATCACCGTGCTGGCGCGCGGCGCGGTGCTGGCCGAGGGCGGCTACGCCGAGGTGTCCAAGCACCCCGCCGTGCTCGAGGCCTATATGGGCAGCGAAGCCGCCGAGCTGCAAGGAGCGCATTGATGGCCGACATCGCGCTCGAAATCAAGGACCTGCACGCCTGGTACGGCGAAAGCCACATCCTGCACGGCATCAACATCAGCGTGCCCAAGGGTCAGGTCGTGACCCTCTTGGGCCGCAACGGCGCGGGCCGCACCACCACCTTGCGGGCCATCATGGGCCTGACCGGCGCGCGCAAGGGCTCGATCAAGGTGCACGGTCAGGAGACCATCGGCCTGCCGACCCACCGCATCGCCCACCTGGGCCTGGGCTACTGCCCGGAGGAGCGCGGCATCTTCGCCTCGCTGTCCACCGAGGAGAACCTGCGCCTGCCCCCGCCGCTGAAGGGCGGCCACGGCAAGGCCATGAGCGAGGCCGAGATCTACGCGATGTTCCCGAACCTGGCCGAGCGCCGGCACAGCCAGGGCACGCGGCTGTCGGGCGGCGAGCAGCAGATGCTGGCCGTCGCGCGCATCCTGCGCACCGGCGCGGACATCCTGTTGCTGGACGAAATCTCCGAGGGCCTGGCCCCGGTCATCGTCCAGGCCCTGGCGCGCATGATCACCACGCTCAAGTCCCAGGGCTTCACCATCGTGATGGTGGAACAGAACTTCCGCTTCGCCGCGCCGCTGGCCGACCACTTCGTGGTGATCGAGCATGGCGAGGTCGTGGAATCGTTTGCCGCTGCCGAGCTAGAGGCCAAGAGAGCCTTGCTCGACGAGCTGCTGAGTGTTTGATGGACCCCACCAGTCATTAGGAGACAGACCATGACGAAACAACGCTTCCAACGCATCGCCCTGGCCAGCATGGCCGCCTGCAGCTTTGCGGGCGCGGCCCAGGCGCAGATCTCCGGTGATGTGATCAAGATCGGCATCATCACCGACATGTCCAGCGTCTACGCGGACATCGACGGCGCCGGCGGCGTCGAGGCCATCAAGATGGCCGTGGCCGACATGAAGGGCGTGGCCGCGGGCAAGAAGATCGAGGTGATCTTCGCCGACCACCAGAACAAGGCCGACGTCGCCGCCAGCAAGGCGCGCGAGTGGATCGACACGCAGGGCCTGGACCTGCTGATCGGCGGCACCAACTCTGGCACCAATCTGGCGATGGCCAAGATCGCGGCCGAGAAGAAGAAGCCCTTCATCTCGATCGGCGCCGGCACCTCGCGCCTGACCAACGAGGACTGCACGCCCTACACCATCCACTACGCCTACGACACCGTGGCCCTGGCCAACGGCACGGGCGCGGCCGTCACCAAGGGCGGCGGCAAGAGCTGGTACTTCCTGACCGCCGACTATGCCTTCGGCGCCTCGCTGCAGAGCGACACCTCGGCCGTCGTGACCAAGAGCGGCGGCCAGGTGCTGGGCAGCGTCAAGCACCCGCTCAACGCCAGCGACTTCAGCAGCTTCCTGCTGCAGGCGCAGGGCTCCAAGGCGCAGATCCTGGGCCTGGCCAATGCCGGCGGCGACACGATCAACTCGATCAAGGCAGCCAACGAGTTCGGCATCACCAAGACCATGAAGCTGGCCGGCCTGCTGATGTTCATCAACGACATCCACTCGCTGGGCCTGAAGACCACCGAGGGCATGTACCTGACCGACAGCTGGTACTGGAACCAGAGCCCCGAGGCGCGCGCCTGGAGCCGCCGCTTCTTCGAGAAGATGAAGCGCATGCCCTCCTCGCTGCAGGCGGCCGACTACTCGGCCGCCATGCACTACCTGAAGGCCGTGGACGCGCTCAAGACCGACGACGCCGACAAGGTGCTGGCCAAGATGAAGGACACGCCGATCAACGACTTCTACACCAAGGGCACGATCCGCAAGGAAGACGGCCGCGGCGTGCACGACATGTTCCTGCTGCAGGTGAAGTCGGCCAAGGAGTCCACCGAGCCCTGGGACTATTTCAAGGTCGTGACCCGCATCCCGGGCGACGAGGCCTTCACCAAGCTGGCCGACAGCAAGTGCCCTGCGGTGAAGAAGTAACCACCCCCTACTCGCTGCGCGAGCCCCCTCAAGGGGGCGAGCCCTAGGGACGGGCGGAGCCGGATCCCTGGGCTCCGCTGGATCAGATCCAGCGCTCGCAAAGCTGGCAACCGAACGCGCCATTCATGACTGAGATATTCGGCATCCCGATTTCGGCCTTCCTGAGCCAGCTGCTGCTGGGCCTGGTGAACGGCTCGTTCTACGCCATGCTGTCGCTGGGCCTGGCCGTGATCTTCGGCATGCTCAACATCATCAACTTCGCCCACGGCGCCCTCTACATGATGGGCGCCTTCCTGGCGTGGATGGGGCTGGAATACCTGGGCATCAACTACTGGTTCATGCTCATCCTGGCGCCCCTGGTCGTCGGCCTGCTGGGCATCGTGATCGAGCGCCTGCTGCTGCAGTGGCTCTACAAGCTGGACCATATCTACGGCCTCTTGCTGACCTTCGGCATCACCCTGGTGACCGAGGGCATCTTCCGCAGCTTCTACGGCGTCTCGGGCCAGCAGTACTCGGTCCCCGAGGCCTTGCAGGGCGCCACCAATCTGGGCTTCATGATCCTGCCCAACTACCGGGCCTGGGTGGTCGTCGCCTCCATCGTCGTGTGCCTGGCGGTCTGGGCCCTGATCGAGAAGACCTCGCTGGGCGCCACCCTGCGCGCCGGCACCGAGAACGCCAAGCTCGTGCAGGCCTTCGGCATCAACGTGCCGCGCATGATCACCCTGACCTATGCCGGTGGCGTGGCCCTGGCGGCCTTCGCCGGCGTGCTGGCCGCGCCCATCCTGCAGGTCTCGGCCCTGATGGGCAGCAACCTGATCATCGTGGTGTTCGCCGTCGTCGTGATCGGCGGCATGGGTTCCATCCTCGGCTCCATCCTGACGGGCCTGGGCCTGGGCGTGGTCGAGGGCCTGACCAAGGTGTTCTACCCGGAGGCCTCGAGCACCGTGGTGTTCGTCGTGATGGCCCTGGTCCTGCTCGTCCGTCCGGCCGGCCTCTTCGGTAAAGAGAAATGAAAACGCGCAACCCCGTCCTCGGCTACGCCGCGCTGTTCGCCGCCATCGCCCTGCTGCCGGCGCTGGGCGTCTATCCCATCTTCGTGATGAAGGTGCTGTGTTTCGCACTGTTCGCCTGCGCCTTCAACCTGCTGATCGGCTTCACCGGCCTGCTGAGCTTCGGCCACGCCGCCTTCCTGGGCACGGCCGCCTATGTGACCGGCCACGCGCTGAAGGTCTGGGGCCTGCCGGCGCCGCTGGGCCTGATCGTCGGCGCGCTCGCGGCCGGCGGCGTGGGCCTGGTGTTCGGCCTGCTGGCGATCCGCCGCTCCGGCATCTATTTCTCGATGATCACCCTGGCGCTCAGCCAGATGCTGTTCTTCGTCTTCCTGCAGGCGCCCTTCACCGGCGGCGAGGACGGCCTGCAGTCGGTGCCGCGCGGCCATTTCCTCGGCCTCGACCTGGAGAGCGACCTGACGCTTTACTACGTCGTGCTGGCCATCTTCATCGCCGCCTTCTGGCTGATCTACCGCACCGTGCACTCGCCCTTCGGTCAGGTCCTGACCTCGATCCGCGAGAACGAGCCGCGCGCCATCTCCCTGGGCTACGACGTCGACCGCTTCAAGCTGCTGGCCTTCGTGTTGTCGGCCACGCTGGCCGGCCTGGCCGGCGCCACCAAGACCCTGGTGCTGGGCTTCGCCACCCTCACCGACGCGGTCTGGACCACCTCGGGCGCCGTCATCCTGATGACCCTGGTCGGCGGCATGGGCACCCTGGTGGGCCCGATGGTCGGTGCCCTGGTCATCATCGCGCTGGAGAACAAGATCGGCGACCTGGGCAAGGCCCTGGCCGAGCTCAGCGGCATCGAATGGTTCAACGGCCTGGGCGAGTCGGTCTCGCTGGTCACCGGCCTGATCTTCATCGTCTGCGTGCTGGCCTTCCGGCGCGGCCTGGTCGGCGAATTCGCCGCGCTGCTGGAACGCCGCCGCCCACGCAACAATTGATACAAGGTCCCGGCCGGATGCAACAGGCCTGAAACCCGGCCGGCCCATCATGACATCCGTTCTTCAACCGACCGGAACCGACGTCATGGCCCACGCATCCACCCCGCTCCTGATCTCCCTGGCCGGCAGCAAGGTCGCCGGGGCCTGAGCCGCCGCGCCGCCCAGGCGCACACACTTCGCCCTCGGCCGCCCCGGCGACGGGCTCAGCTGCCAAAATGGCGGCGTGATGAGCACGCCCCAAGTCCCCACCGGTCCCGCCAGCCCCACCCCCTCGCGCCTGGCCCTCTACCTCGACCTGATCCGCTGGAACCGCCCGGCCGGCTGGCTACTGCTGCTGTGGCCCACGCTCGGCGCGCTCTGGATCGCCGCCGACGGCTGGCCCGGCTGGCACCTGCTGCTGGTCTTCACCCTGGGCACGGTGCTGATGCGTTCGGCCGGCTGCTGCATCAACGACGTCGCCGACCGCGAGTTCGATCGCCATGTGAAGCGTACCGCCCAGCGCCCCGTCACCAGCGGCGCCGTCTCGGTGCGCGAGGCCCTGGGCCTGGGCGCCGCTCTGGCCCTCGTGGCCTTCCTGCTGGTGCTGAGCACCAATGCGCCGACCATCGCGCTGTCCTTCCCGGCCCTGCTGGTCGCCATCGTCTACCCCTATGCCAAGCGCCTCGTGTCGATGCCGCAGGCCGTGCTGGGCGTGGCCTTTTCCTTCGGCATCCCGATGGCCTTCTCGGCCGCGCTGGGCGGCAACGACTGGGACTGGGCCGCGATCCGCGCCGCCGTGCCGCTGTCGGCCTGGGCCCTGCTGGTCTCCAACCTGTTCTGGGTGCTGGCCTATGACACCGAGTACGCGATGGTGGACCGCGACGACGACATCAAGATCGGCATCAAGACCTCGGCCCTGACCCTGGGCCGCTTCGACGTGATCGGCGTGATGGCCTTCTACGTGATCCACCTGGCCAGCTGGGCCGCGCTGGGCCTGCGCCTGGGTCTGGGCAAGGTCTTCCTGCTGGGCATCGCCGCCGCGGCGGCCCAGGTGGTCTGGCACTACCTGCTGATCAAGGACCGCACGCGCGAAGGCTGCTTCAAGGCCTTCCGCCTCAACCACTGGGTGGGCTTCGCGGTGTTCGCCGGCACGGTGGCCGACCTGAGCCTCAGGTAGGCGGCGTCGCCTAGCCTGCCAGGCCCACGTAGACCTCCTGCACGTCCTCGTGCGCGTCGATGGCGGCCAGGAAGGCCTCCACCTCCTCCAGCTCGGCCGTGCCCAGGCCTTCGACCGGGTTCTTCGGCCGGTAGCCCAGCTTGGCCGAGACGACGTTGAAGCCCTGGGCCGGCAGGGCCTTGACGACCAGGTCCAGGTCGGCCGGGTCGCTGATGAACAGGGTCTGGCCCTCCTCCTCGCCCGGCTCGAAGTCCTGCGCGCCGGCCTCGATCGCCGCCAGCTCGGCATCGGCGCCGGGCGCCGCCGGGGCGCCCTCGATCAGGCCCACATGGTCGAAGTCCCAGGACACCGAGCCGGCCGCGCCCAGCTGGCCCTTGCGGAACAGCACGCGGATCTCGGAGACGGTGCGGTTGACGTTGTCGGTCAGGCATTCGACGATCAGCGGCACCCGGTGCGGCGCGAAGCCCTCGTAGGTGACGCGCTCGAAGTTCACCGCCTCGCCCAGCAGGCCGGCGCCCTTCTTGATCGCGCGCTCCAGGGTGTCGCGCGGCATCGAGGCCTTCTTGGCCTGCTCCACCACCATGCGCAGGCGCGCATTCATGTCCGGATCGGCGCCGGCGCGCGCCGCCTGCATGATTTCCTTGGACAGCTTGGTGAAGATGCGGCCCTTGGCATTGGCCGCGATGTCCTTGTGCTTGGCTTTCCACTGTGCGCCCATGGCGGCTCCTTGATGATCTGCTGCGAGTAGCTCGGGGCGGGGTTATACACCCCGGCCGCCGCCCCATGCCGCAGCGCCCTGCACAGCAGGTGACCATGACTCAAGAAAAGCACGGCGGCCGGGCCGCCGTCCGCGGCGCTCAGAGCTTGCGGCCGTCGCGGAAGTCCTTCATCTTCTCCGGCTCGTTGGTCGGCGTGCCGAAGTCGAAGGACTGGCTCAGCAGGTTCTCGCGCCCGGTGGCGGGCCACTGCCAGCCGCACACCATCTCGGCCAGGCAGGCGTGCAGCATGCCGTCGTTGTAGTCGGAGCGCAGCACCGACACCTGCTGGGGCTTGCCCTCGGCGCCGAGCTTGATGCCCAGCAGCACGGAGCCGACCTGGAAGTCGGCATTGCGGCTGAGGGCACGCTGCAGGCAGCGGCTGCGGGTCCGCTGGGCGCCGCTGCCGCCCAGCAGCTTGGCCGTCGCCGCGGCGAGCTCGGCATCGGCAGCCCCGGGAGCGCCCGGGTCCAGCGCCGCAAAAGTGCCTTCGGTGTCCTGGGCGCGGTAGCAGGCCTGGGCCTGGGCCTGGGCCGCGCTGCCCAGCAAGGCCGACAAGCCCAGCAGCAGCGCCATGGCCGCGGACTTGGATGCGTTCTTCGTCGTCTTCTTCTTGCTCATCGGGCCTTCCCCCAGGGTTGCAGCAGGGCGGATTCTGCCTGCGCCGTCCGGCGCCGCTCCATCACCCCGGCGAGGGAGGCGCACTGCCGGCGCTCTGCAGGGCCCGGCTCAGGCGCTGCATCACCCCCGGCGCGTGCGCGCCGTCCAGCCAGCGCAGCACGATCACCGCGTCCAGCGCGGGCTCGATCCAGGTGTAATGCCCGCCGGCGCCAACCATGAACCAGGCCTGCTCGGAAGCGCCGGGAAAGGCACGCCCGTCGCGGTTGAGCCAGACCAGGCGGCCGTAGAAGGGCGCGATCGCGCAGGGCTCGTGCAGCCGCTCGACCCAGTCGCGCGGCAGGATCTGCCGGCCCTGGTGGGCACCGCCGGCCAGCAGCAGCTGGCCGATGCGGGCCTGGTCGCGCGCGCTGATCGAGACGCCGCCGCCCCAATGCGTGCCGCCCGGCACCGACTGCACCCGCCGGCCGTCCGCCAGCGTGACCCAGGCATCGTCATAGCCGCGCCAGGCAAAGCCCGCGCCGCCGCCCAGGGGCCGCAGGATCTCTTCCAGGAACAGCTCGGGCAGCGGCCGCTGGAACAGCTGCAGCAGGGCCAGCGCCAGCTGGTTGATGCGCACATCGTTGTATTCCCAATAGCTGCCGGCGGGCTGCAACGGCCGCGCGCCCCCCTTCGGTCCACCGGCCGGCCGCGGGTCGTTGGCCACCTTGCGCCAGCGGTCCACGGTATCGGGCAGGCCGAAGCAGCTGCCCTCCCATTCGCTGGTCTGCTCCAGCAGCTGGGCCCAGGTGATGCGGCGGTTGTGCTCGCTGTCGTCGAAGCCGATGCCCGGCAGGCGCGCCGCCACCGGCTCATGCTCGTCGGGCAGCAGGCCCTCGCGCCGCGCCAGGCCGGCCAGCAGGGCCAGATAGGTCTTGGCGACGCTGAAGGTCAGGTCGGCACGCTCGGGCTCGCCCCAGGCGGCGAGCTCGCGCCCATGCTGCCAGATCACGCCCGACTGCGGCCCGCGCGCATGAACCGGGCCGCGCAGCCGGTTCCAGGGCGGCGGATCCTCGTGGTGCACGCCCCAGGCGGCGGCGTTCTGCGCCGGATCGCGCGGCCAGGGGGTTTCATGAGCTTGGGCATGGGCGATGGCCTCGCTCAAGGCGGGGTTGTGCTGCGGCGAATTCATCCCGCCATTAAAGCGCCCCGCGCGGTCGCCGCCCATCGGGGCGTGCGTGGGGTGCATCGGGCTAGCCCCGATGGCAGGCCGCCCGGGACCTGCCCAGAATTGCAGCAGCCTGACGATCTGCCGTACCAGCGCCATGATGACCGATTTCCGCCTTGCCAAGCTCCTGCTCGCCACTGCTGCATCGGCCTCGGCTGTCCTGTTGGCGGGCTGTCAGACCCTGGGCGCCGCGGATAGCCATTTCGGCAGCGTCACCGCGCTGTACCGGACGGCGGCCGAGGCCGGCGCCGTCGCGATGGGCCAGTTCGGCGCCCACCCGACCCTGCTGGTGCAGGAGTCCGAGCTGTTGCCGGCCGCGGACTGCCCGGGCGCGCAGAGCCGTGTCCCGGCCCGCTGTATGCGCACCAAGGACGGCCAGCTCGGCTGGCTGCCGCTGGAGCGCGACGCCGCGCGGCGCGCGCCGGGCCTGCCGGTCTCGCGGCTGGACAATCTGGTGTGAACGGCACGGCGGTGGCGCTCGAAGGCGGCTGCGACTGCCGCGCAATCCGCTACCGGCTGGCCTGCGCTCCGCTGTTCGTCCATTGCTGCCATTGCCGCTGGTGCCAGCGCGAAAGCGGCGCCTCCTTCGCGCTCAACGCGATGATCGAGAGCGAGCACCTCACCCTGCTGGCCGGCACGCCGGAGCTGGTGGACACGCCGTCCGCGAGCGGCCGGGGCCAGCTGATCGCGCGCTGCCCGGTCTGCCGCCTGGCGCTGTGGAGCCATTACGCCGGCGCCGGCCGGGCCGTCAGCTTCGTGCGCGTCGGCACGCTGGACGAGCCCGACCGGCTGCCGCCCGACATCCACATCTTCACCGCCTCCAAGCAGCCCTGGGTGGTGCTGCCCGCCGGCACGCCCGCCGTGCCCGAGTACTACGAGCGCGAGCGCTACTGGCCGGCCGCGAGCCTGGCGCGCCGCGCGGCCCTGCTGGCGCGACAATCCAGGCCCCAGCCCTAGCCGCGGCTCAGCGCCGCCACCAGGTCGGACTGGGTGATGATGCCCACCAGGCGCGCCTGCTCGCCGACGATGGGAATGTGGTGGTGGCCCGTGTCGGCGAACAGCGGCACCAGCTCGGCCAGCGGCCGCTCGGCGCTGGCCACCCGCACCTGGCGGCTCATGATCTGGCCCACCACCTCGGCCTTGTCCGAATGGCTGGTGGGCGTCGGCAGGATCAGGCGGCGCAGCTTGTCGGCGAAGCCCTCGTGCAGGTCCAGCGCGGCCTCGCGCATGAAGTCCGCCAGGGTGACGATGCCGATCACGCGGCGCGCCCGGTCTATCACCGGCAGCGCCTTGATGCGGTGCTCGCGCAGCAGGGTCCAGGCCTCCTGCAGCGGCGTGCCCCATTCCACCGTCTTGAGCTCGCGCGACATCACGTCGGCACAGCGCAAGCTGCCCAGGCGGCGCCGGTAAGCCTGCAGCTCGGCCTCCTGCAGCAGGGCCTGCAAATCGTCGCGCGGGATGTCCAGCACCTGGTTGTAGCGCGCCAGCGCCGCCTCCAGGTCGTTGGCGGCGAAGGGCTGGTGCGAGGGCGCCACCGGGCCGTCCGGCAGCGGCGCCTGCTGGGCATGCGGATAGCGGCGCCCGGTCAGCGGGTTGTAGAGCATGCCGGCCGCCACCAGCAGCAGCGAGTTGCCGAGCACCGGGTAGAGGGCGAACTGCCAGTCCTGCACGCCCGCCAGCACCATCAGCAGGGCCGCGGCGCCGCCGGGCGGGTGCAGGCAGCGCAGGGCCAGCATCAGCGCGATCGCCCCGGCCACCGCGGCGGCGGCGGCCAGCTCCGGCGGCCCGATCCAATGCTGGCAGGCGATGCCCACCAGGGCCGACAGGGTGTTGCCCGCCAGCACGGCCCAGGGCTGGGCCAGCGGGCTGGCCGGCACGCCGAACACCAGCACCGCGCTGGCCCCCAGCGGCGCCACCAGCCAGGGCAGGCCGGGCCCATGCGGCCAGGCCCATTCGCTCAGCAGGGCCGTCAGCAGCAGGCCCAGGCCGGCGCCAAGCACGACGCGCAGGCGCTCGCGCGCATTCAGCGGCTGGGCGGCCGGCCGCAGCGCCTGCAGCCAGCGGGCCAGGCGCTGCGCGGCGCGCGTCGATGCGGGAGGAGATGGTGGCGGGGACGAGAGCGATGTGGACATGGCCGCCGATTGTCAGTCAGCGCCGGCGCGCCCGCCCGAGCCGCGGCGGGCGCCCGGCCAGCGCCGGCGCGAACAGCTCCATCACGCGCAGCTGCGCGCCGCCGCGCGTGAACACCGAGTTGCGCGACCACAGCATCTGCGGCGAGGCCGGCACGCCGGTGGCGGCCAGCCACTGGCGCTGCATCTGCCGGTGCGTGTGGCCATGCCGGGCCAGGCGGCGCGGCTGCAGCTCGCTGCGCGCCACCCGCGGGTCGGCATAGAGCAGATGGCCCAGCGGCCGGACGCCCAGGCCCTTCAGCGCCTTCCAGGGGCCGGCCAGCGCGCTGCCGTGCAGCGCCGAGCGCGCCCACACCAGCGGCTCGCCATCGACCCGCAGGATCACCTCGCGCACCACCGTGCAGCCGCGCCGCGGCAGGCCCAGCGCCGCGCGCTCCACCGCGCGCAGCGGGGCCACGCCTTGCCGCAAGACCTGGACCTCGTAGCGCTCGCCCAGCGCCGCCAGCCGGCGGCTCAGCGAGCCCGGCGCGCGCAGCCAGGCGCGCAAGCCGGCCCGACCCGCAATCCCCATGCCTCGAACGGACTCAGCGGCCGAATTCGGCGCCCAGCTCGCGGGCGCGCCGCTCGGCCGCCTGGATGGCGCGCACAAAGGCCTCGCTCACGCCATCGGCCTGCAAGCTGCTGATGGCCGCATGGGTGGTGCCGCCCTTGGAGGTGACCCGCTCGCGCAGCAGCGTCGGCGACTCGCTCGACTGCAGGCCCAGGGCCGCGGCGCCGGCGCAGGTGGCCAGGGCCAGCTGGCGGCCCTGCTCGGCCGTCAGGCCCAGCCGCTGGGCCGCGTCCATCATGGCCTCGACGACGAAGAAGAAATAGGCCGGCCCCGAGCCCGACAGCGCGGTCACCGCATCGATCTGGCTCTCCTGCTCGACCCACAGGGTGGCACCGGTGGGCGCCAGCACCTGCTCGATCAGCGAGCGATCGGCCGCCGAGACCGCCGGCCGCGCATACAGGCCCGCCATGCCCTGGCCGATCAGGGCCGGCGTGTTGGGCATGGCGCGCACCACGCGCTCGGTGCCGCTGGCGCGCGCCAGCGCCTCGGTCGGGATGCCCGCCATCACCGACAGCTGCAGGGCCTGGGCGAGCTGCCCCTGGCAGGGCGCGGCCGCCTCGGCGAAGAACTGGGGCTTGACGGCCCAGATCACCAGCCCGGCTTCGCCCAGCGTGGCATCGGGTGCGGCCAGGGCCGCCACGCCGAACTGCTGGGCCAGTTGCGCGCGCTGGGCCTCGTAGGGCTCGATCACGCGCAGGGAGGCGGCCGGGCGGCCGCTGCGCAGCAGGCCGCCGATGATGGCGCTGGCCATATTGCCGCCGCCGATGAATGCAATGGAGGAGCTCATGCCGCAAGTGTAGGGTGCGCGCGCTCGGTTACGCTGCGGGATCCGCGACTCACTCCCGCCTGTCGACCATGTCCCAGACCCCGTTCCTGCCATCGTCCGCCTCCCGCCGCCACGCCCTGGCCGCGCTGTCGCTGTCCCTGCTGCTCGGCCCCGCGCTGGCCGCCGACTGGCCCAGCAAGCCGGTGCGCATCGTCGTGCCCTATGCGCCCGGCGGCACCAGCGACGCGGTGGCGCGCCTGCTGGGCGAACGCCTGCAGGCGGCACTGGGCCAGCCGGTGGTCGTCGAGACCAAACCCGGCGCCAGCGGCACCACCGGCATGGATGCGATGGCCAAGGCCGCGCCCGACGGCCACACCCTGGCCTTTGCCGCGATCAGCCCGCTGACCCTGAACCCGCACCTGCAGCCGCGCATGCCCTATGACGCGCTGAAGGACGTGGCGCCGGTGGCCCAGGTGATGTATTCGCCGGTCTACGTGATCGCGACCCAGGCCTTCAAGGGCAAGAGCTTCGCCGACGCGCTGGCGCAGGCCAAGGCAAAACCCGGCACCGTCAGCATGGCCAGCTCGGGCATGGGCAGCATCGGCCACATCATGATGGAGCAGATCGCCCGCAAGGCCGGCGTGCCCCAGCTGTTCAACCACATCCCCTACAAGGGCGGCGGCCAAGTCACCAACGACGCGCTGGGCGGCCAGTTCGAGCTCTTCACCGCCAACCCGGCGCCGGCGCTGAACGCGCAGATCGGCAATGGCAAGCTGCGCGTGCTGGCGGTGGCCGCGCCGCAGCGCCTGGCCAAGCTCGCCGAGGTGCCGACCCTGGCCGAGCTGGGCTATCCGGAGGCCAACCTCAGCTCGCTGTTCGGCCTGTTCGCGCCGGCGCGCACGCCACGCGAGGTGCAGCTCAAGATCAATGCCGAGGTCAACAAGCTGCTGGCGACCAAGGAGGTGCAGGAGCGCCTCGCCGGACTGGACAACGTCGTCAGCCCGGCCACCGTCGACGCCTTCGCGGCGCGCGTGCAGCATGAGCACGATGCCAATGCCAAGGTCGTCAAGGAGGCCGGCATCAAGCCGGACTGAGTCCATCAGCGGCGACGGTAGGGCACCGCGCCCGCGCCCTCGCGCACGATGGCGGTGGCCTGCTGCACATGCGGCAGCGCGCGCACGAAGTGCTCCAGCGCCGCGGCCGTGGTCGGCGCGCGGATGCAGCCCTCGATGTAGACGACCCGGCCCTGCACCGTCACCCACAGGCTGCTGCTGGCCGCGAAGGGATGGTTGTTGCCCGCCAGCGCCGCCTTGATCGCGGCGGCGATGTCGGCGTCGTAGGCATAGGCATTGGGGCGCTCGCATTCGCCGGCCAGCCAGCAGGTCGTGCCCTTCTCGGCGCGCCGGTGCGCCTGCAGGCGGCGGTCGGCCGCATCGGTGAAGGGGCCGGCCGGCTCGGGGCAATCGGGGATCGCCGCCGAAACCGGGAAGAAGGGATCGTTGAACCAGTTCTGCAAAGGCGGCGCAGCCGGCTCGGCGCGCGCGGCGAGCGCGGTGGCCAGCAGGAGCGCCGGCCCCGCGATGCGCGCGCCGGCCCGCGGCGCCCCGCGGCCTGGCTTCATCAATGCCCGCCGGCCAGCAGCGC
>Ga0255338_1003468_pt1 | contig 18853 bp, 16 predicted proteins | sample MeOH1_35cm_T4_19_FD_203715 | JGI IMG/M metagenome (GOLD analysis project Ga0255338, IMG submission 203715) | Sandy soil microbial communities from University of British Columbia, Vancouver, Canada - MeOH1_35cm_T4_195 | ecosystem: Engineered > Artificial ecosystem > Sand microcosm > Unclassified ...
GTCCCGGTCGTCGCGGGTGGGACGTCCTTCATGTACAACCTGCCCGTCGGCGGCAGCCGATTCACGAAGCTGCGGCTCTCGCAGGAGGCGCTCGCCAAGATCTTCTCGGGGCAGGTCACCACCTGGAACGACCCGATCATCGCCGCCACCAATCCGGGGGTGGCCCTGCCGGCCCAGCGGATCACCGTGGTTGTCCGGTCGGACGGCTCCGGCGCGACGGCGCAGTTCACGCTCTGGATGCTGAACCAGTTCCCGGCCGACTACGCGGCGCTGTGCGCCAAGACGGGGTGCAACCCGCGCAACGCGACGTCGTACTTCCCCTACCAGGGCCTCGCGAATTTCACCGCCCAGTCCGGGTCGAACGGCGTCACGACGTACACCTCGAACACGCCGTACACGATCAACTACGACGAGTACAGCTACGCCCTGGGCGTGGGTTTCCCGGTCGCGCAGGTCAAGAACGCCGCGGGCTTCTACACCGTGCCGACCGACTCGGCGGTCGCAGTGGCGCTGACCCAGGCGAAGATCAACATGGACAAGACCTCGCAGAACTACCTGTCGCAGGACCTGTCCACCGTCTACCCGTACAAGGACCCGCGGACGTACCCGATCTCGGCGTACTCCTACCTCGTTGTGCCGCTCCAGACGCACGGGAGCTTCACGCCGGACAAGGGCGCGACACTGGGCTACTTCTCGACGTTCTCGCTGTGCGAGGGGCAGCGAACGATGGGCGCCCTCGGGTACTCACCCTTGCCGATGAACCTCGTCCTCGCCGCGATGGACCAGGTCCTGCGGATTCCGGGCGTCGACGCGGCGACCAAGGGGACGATCCAGGCCACGAAGTCGGGGGTGAAGTCCGGCAGCTCGAACAAGTGCAACAACCCGACCTTCCGGCCCGGTGACAGCCCGGCCCACAACATCCTGACCGACACGGCACCGTTCCCCGCCGAGTGTGATGCCGCGTGCCAGGCGCCCTGGCTGTCGAAGTCGACGGGCACGAAGGGTGCGAAGGGCAAGCCCGGCAAGGGCGGTGCTCCCGCCACGGCTCCGGGCGCGGCGACCCCAGAGGGCGCAACCGCCCCGCCGGCGGGGGCGCCGGCGGTCGCGGCGCCGACGAGCTGCGACGCCGACACGGGGCAGTGCGGCGACGCCGCCACCGCGTCCGGCGACATCGCGGCCACCGCGTCGCCCACGGTCATCGCGGGGCAGAGCACCTGGGGCTCGGCGCAGCTCGCACTGATCCTCAGCATTGCGTTCTTCGCGCTGCTCGTGCTGGTCCCGCCGCTCGCGGCGCACCTGCTGGGCAGTCGCTCCCGGCCGTCGGCCCAGGGCGGTGGCATCCCGCCGGCGCCGAACACCGGGGGTCGCTGAGCAGATGACCGCCGTCACCGACATCGAGGCACTGGGGCGCCGGCGCCCGTCGCTGCCGAGCTGGCCGCGCCGGCTTCCTCGGCTACGCCGGGTCGAGCGCGTGCAAGCTCCGGACGCAATCGCGACCGCGGCGTCCTACGGGCTGACGATCCTCTCGGCGGCGCTCCTGGCGCTGCTGTTCAACCTCGCCATCGTCAGCCAGCTGCAGCACACCACGGCCCAGCACACGCTCTACGACCGGCTGCGGGTGTCCCTGGCTGAGGGGTCGGCACCGATCGGTCAGCTCGACGCGCACGGCCACCTGGTCGCCCGCGGCACCCCGGTGGCGCTGCTCGAGATCCCCGAGCTGGGGCTCAAGGAGGTCGTCGTCGAGGGCACGGCTTCGCGCCAGACGAAGGTCGGGGTGGGGCACCGGCCCGACACGCCGCTCCCGGGACAACCCGGCGTCTCGGTGCTGATGGGGCGCGCGGCTGCGTACGGCGGCGTCTTCGGGAGGATCGACCGGCTCCAGCCGGGCAAGACCTTCACGGTCACGACCGGGCAGGGCGTGTCGACGTACAAGGTGATCGGTGCCCGCAAGGGCACCGTGAAGCTCCCGGCCCTCGACGCTTCCGCGGGTCGGTTGACCCTCGTCACCGCGGCCGGCTCACCGTTCCTCCCGCATGGCGTGAGGCGTGTCGACGCCGACCTGGTGTCGACGTCGTACCCGCGTCCACCGATCGCCTTCGCGGCAGGGGTGATCGATGACTCCGAGCAGGGGCTGGCCGGTGACCCGAGCCGGGTGTTCTCGCTGTCGTGGTTGCTGGAGCTGATGGTGGTCGTGGCGGTCGGTGCGGTCTGGGTGTGGAAGCGCTGGAGCCACCAGGCGACCCTGATCGTCTTCGGACCGATCCTTGCCGCGGTCGGGCTCGCCTGCGCGGACCGGATCTGCGACCTGTTGCCCAACTTGATGTGACCCCCCGAAAGTCAGGAGTTCCGATGTACGACACGCACGGGCAGCTCGACGTCCCGCACGACTTCGACATGGAGACCCAGATCCTGGAGCTCGAGCGCGAGCAGCTGATCGCGCCGGAGCCGCCCCGGGCGCCTCGTCGTCGCGGCTGGAAGCGGCCGGGCGCGCGACGGGCCCACTCCAACGGCAGGTCGACGACCGGGCTGAGCTCCGTCCTGCAGGGCACGAAGGCGGCCGAGCTGCGGGCCGAGGAGATCTCCGCGTGGTTCGGTGATCGCAAGGTGCTCGACCGGGTGTCCCTCACGATGCCCGCCGGGCAGGTCACGGCGCTGATCGGTCCGTCCGGCTGCGGCAAGTCGACGTTCCTGCGGATCCTGAACCGGATGCACGAGCTCATCCCGGGTGCCTCCCTCGCCGGCCAGATCGTCTTGGACGACCAAGACGTCTATGCGCCCGGACAGCGGGTCACCGATGTGCGCAAGAAGATCGGCATGGTGTTCCAGAAGCCCAACCCGTTCCCGGCGATGTCGATCTACGAGAACACCGTCGCCGCGCTGGACCTCACCGGCATCAAGGCGAGCCGTGAGGAGCGTGACTTCCTCGTGGAGGAGTCGCTGAAGAAGGCGTCGCTGTGGGACGAGGTGAAGGATCGGCTGCACCAGCCCGGCGGCGGCCTCTCCGGTGGCCAGCAGCAGCGACTGTGCATCGCCCGGGCGATGGCGCTGACGCCGGAGATCCTCCTGATGGACGAGCCGGCATCCGCTCTCGACCCGAGCTCGACCCGGCGGATCGAGGAAACCATCGCCGAGCTCCGCGGGGAGGTGACCATCGTGATCGTCACCCACAACATGCAGCAGGCACACCGGATCTCCGATCAGTGCGCCTTCTTCCTGGCCGAGCAGAACTCGCCGGGCGTCATCGTCGAGTACGGAGGCACGGAGGCGATCTTCAACTCGCCGCAGGACCAGCGCACCCACGACTACGTCAACGGCCGCTTCGGCTGAGAAAACCCGGTGCGTCGCGCAGCCCGCGCGGGGCAGGGTTCCTGTCGTGACCTCCTTCATCTCGCACACGGCCGTCGACTGCGCGAACGCCTACGCCCTCTCGGAGTGGTGGAAGCAGCTGCTCGGGTACGTCGACCTGCCCGACGACCCGAACCTCCCCGGCCACGTGGAGTGCCTGATCCAGCGTCCCGACGGCGACCACCGGATCCTGTTCATCGAGGTGCCGGACGTGAAGCAGATCAAGAACCGGCTGCACTTCGACCTCCGCCCCGAGGAGCGCACCCGCGACGACGAGGTGGCGTGGGCGCTGAGCATCGGCGCGACGCAGGTCGCCGACCACCGCGGGATCCACGGACCGGGCACCGGCTGGGTGACGCTCGCCGATCCCGAGGGCAACGAGTTCTGCATCCTGCGCAGCACCGGCGAGCTCGAGTCCGCCCCTCAGTCCTCGTGACCGTCCCCCCGCGCGACCCGTCACGATGGAGCCCGTGAGCACCCGGGCGACGCACGTGACGGTCGGCGTCGTCGTCGGCGTCGTGGCGCTGGTCGCCGCCCTCGCCCTCGCGATCCTGCGGGTCGGAGGCACGGTCGACGCCGCCGCGGCGCCCGAGCGCATCCTCGCGCCGGCCCCGTCGTCGGCGGGCCAGCCCGCCGCCCGGACGGTCGACCAGGGCGCGTCGCGTTCGGCCGCCAGACCCGTCGTCGACCAGGCCTGGGTCGCCCGCACCGCATCGCTGGCCGGCATCCCCGCGACCGCGCTGCGCGCGTACGCCGACGCGGAGCTCGTCCTCCGGACCGAGCAGCCCGGCTGCCACCTCAGCTGGAACACGCTGGCCGGGATCGGCTGGATCGAGTCCCAGCACGGCACTGTCGGCGGGCGCACGCTCGGCCCCGACGGCCGGTCCTCCACCGCGATCCTCGGGCCGGCGCTGGACGGCTCCGGCGGGTTCGCCGCGATCCACTCCACGCCCGACTCGGCCGGCTGGCACGGCGACCGGGTCTGGGAGCACGCCGTCGGCCCGCTGCAGTTCCTCGCCTCGACCTGGGCCCGCTGGGGCGCCGACGGTGACGCGGACGGGGTCGCCGACCCGGGCGATCTCGACGACGCCGCGCTCGCCGCCGCCCGGTACCTCTGCGCGGACGGCCACGACCTCGCCACCGACGGCGGCTGGAACGCCGCCGTGCACTCCTACAACCACGACGCCGGGTACGTCGCCTCCGTCGCCGCCGCGGCCAACACCTACGTCACCCGCACCCGGTAGCCACACGGTGACCGCGCTCGAAGCTGTCGGTCGACGCGGGTAAGGTCGAAGCGCCACCCCCTCTCATCCCTGAGCTGGGGGCTGTCCGCGTTGTCCCACCAGCTCCAGGAGCACCCCTTGCGTCTCGCCGGCCTCGCCGATGCCGTCCTCACCGAGCCCACCCTCGCCGCGGCGCTCGTCGACGCCCACGACCACCGGGCGCCCACGCTGGACCTCACCGGCCCGGCCTCGCTGCGCCCGTTCGTCGTCGCCGGTCTCGCCCGCGCCGGCCGCACCGTGCTCGTGGTCACGGCGACGGTGCGCGAGGCCGAGGACCTCGTCGAGGAGCTCGCCGACGTGGTCCCGGCCGAGACGCTGGCGCTCTACCCGGCCTGGGAGACGCTCCCGCACGAGCGGCTCAGCCCGCGCAGCGACACCGTGGGCCGCCGGCTGGCGATCCTGCGCCGGCTGGTGCACCCGGGTGTCTCGACCGACGCGACCACCGGCGCGAGCAACGGTCCGCTGCAGGTCCTGGTCGCCCCGGTGCGCTCGGTGCTGCAGCCGCAGGTCCGCGGTCTGGCCGACCTGGAGCCGGTCGAGCTCGTCGCCGGCCAGGAGGTCGACCTCGAGGATCTCGTCGGCCGGCTGGCCGGGGCGGCGTACTCCCGCGTCGACCTGGTGGAGAAGCGCGGCGAGTTCGCCGTGCGCGGCGGCATCGTCGACGTCTTCCCGCCCACCGAGGAGCACCCGCTGCGGGTGGAGTTCTTCGGTGACGAGGTCGACGAGATCCGGGCCTTCGCGGTCGCCGACCAGCGCACTCTCACTCCATCGACGGAGAAGGGGGTCGACCGGCTCTGGGCGCCACCGTGCCGCGAGCTGCTGCTGACCGACGAGGTACGCCGCCGCGCCGCCGCGCTCGGTGAGCAGCACCCCGAGCTCGCCGAGATCACCGACAAGCTGGCGCAGGGCATCGCGGTCGAGGGGATGGAGTCGCTGACCCCGGCCCTCGTCGACGAGATGGAGCTGCTGGTCGACCTGCTGCCCGCCGAGACGCACGTGCTGCTGCTCGACCCGGAGCGCGTCCGCACCCGTGCCCACGACCTGGTCGCCACCAGCGAGGAGTTCCTTGGCGCCAGCTGGGCCGCGGCCGCCTCCGGTGGACAGGCCCCCGTCGACCTCGGTGCCGCGTCGCTGCGCACCCTGGCCGACGTACGCGCGACCGCCCTGGCGCAGGGCAAGGCGTGGTGGGGGGTCAGCCCGTTCGGCCTCGCGCCCGAGCCCGCCGATGGGCAACCGCTGCGCGACGTGCTGGGCGAGGTCGTCCGGGCCGACGTCGACGTCGAGTCCGGCGCGGTCGAGTCGAGGGCGGTCGGCGCCGTCGCCGTCGAGCCCTACCGCGGCGACATCGAGACCGCGGTGCGCGACATCGGCCAGCACCTCGCCGAGGGGCGCCGCGTGGTCGTCGTCCAGCAGGGCCACGGGCCGGCGCAGCGCACGGTCGAGGTCCTCGGCGAGCACGACATCGCGGCCCGGCTGGTCGACGACGTCACGGCCGCCACCGACGGCAGCGTCGTCGAGGTGACCCAGGGCGGCCTCGAGCACGGCCTGGTGCTGGCGGTGCCCGGCTTGGTCGTCCTCACCGGCGAGGACCTCTCCGGCCAGAAGGCCTCGACGCGCGACATGCGCAAGATGCCGACCCGGCGCAAGAAGCAGATCGACCCACTCGAGCTCAAGCCCGGTGACTACGTGGTGCACGAGCAGCACGGCGTCGGGCGCTTCCTGGAGATGCGCCAGCGCGAGGTGCAGGGCGCGGTGCGCGAGTACCTCGTCCTGGAGTACGGCGCCAGCAAGAAGGGCCAGCCTGCCGACCGGCTCTACGTCCCGGCCGACGCACTCGACCAGGTCACCCGGTACGTCGGCGGCGAGCAGCCCAGCCTGGACCGCCTCGGTGGCGCCGACTGGGCCAAGCGCAAGGGGCGCGCCCGCAAGGCGGTGCGCCAGATCGCCGCCGAGCTGATCAAGCTGTACGCCGCCCGGCAGGCCACCCAGGGCTACGCGTTCGGGCCGGACACGCCCTGGCAGCGCGAGCTCGAGGACGCCTTCCCGTTCCACGAGACGCCCGACCAGCTGACCACGGTCGACGAGGTCAAGACCGACATGCGTCGTACCGTCCCGATGGACCGGCTGGTCTGCGGCGACGTCGGCTACGGCAAGACCGAGATCGCCGTCCGGGCCGCGTTCAAGGCGGTGCAGGACGGCAAGCAGGTGGCGGTGCTGGTCCCGACGACGCTGCTGGTCACGCAGCACTTCTCGACCTTCGCCGAGCGGATGAGCGCGTTCCCGGTCGTGCTCCGGCAGCTGAGCCGGTTCCAGACCGACAAGGAGGCCCGGGAGGTCATCGACGGGCTGGCCGACGGCTCGGTCGACATCGTGATCGGCACCCACCGGCTGCTCAACCCCGACATCAGGTTCAAGGACCTCGGTCTGATCGTGGTCGACGAGGAGCAGCGGTTCGGCGTCGAGCACAAGGAGCAGATGTTGCGGATGCGCACCAGCGTCGACGTGCTCGCGATGAGCGCCACGCCGATCCCGCGCACCCTGGAGATGGCGATCACCGGCATCCGCGAGATGTCCACGATCACCACGCCGCCCGAGGAGCGGCACCCGGTGCTCACCTACGTCGGCGCCTACGAGGACCGGCAGCTGGTCGCCGCGATCCGGCGCGAGCTGCTGCGCGAGGGCCAGGTCTTCTACATCCACAACCGGGTCGGGAGCATCGAGAAGGCGGCCGCGCGGATCAGGGAGCTGGTGCCGGAGGCACGGGTGGCGACCGCGCACGGGCAGATGGGCGAGCACCAGCTCGAGCAGGTGATGCTGGACTTCTGGGAGAAGCAGTTCGACGTGCTCGTGTGCACCACGATCGTGGAGTCCGGGCTGGACGTCTCCAACGCCAACACGATGATCATCGAGCGGGCCGACACCCTCGGGCTCTCGCAGCTGCACCAGCTGCGTGGCCGGGTCGGCCGCAGCCGCGAGCGCGCGTACGCGTACTTCCTCTACCCGGCCGACAAGCCGCTCACCGAGACCGCGCACGAGCGGCTGGCGACCCTCGCCCAGCACTCCGACCTCGGCGGTGGCATGGCGATCGCGATGAAGGACCTCGAGATCCGCGGTGCCGGCAACCTGCTCGGTGGAGAGCAGTCCGGGCACATCGCCGACGTCGGCTTTGACCTGTACGTGCGCCTGGTCGGCGAGGCGGTCGCGGAGTTCCGCCAGGACGGCCAGCAGGCCGAGGAGGTCCAGGAGGTCCGCATCGAGCTGCCCGTCGACGCCCACCTGCCGCACGACTACGTGCCCAGCGAGCGGCTCCGGCTGGAGATGTACAAGCGCCTCGCCGAGGTCCGCGAGGACGACGACGTCGACCTGCTGCGCGAGGAGATGCGCGACCGGTACGGCGAGCCGCCGGCCCCGGTCGACCGGCTGCTCGCGGTGGCCCGGTTCCGCGGGCGGTGCCGTCGCGCCGGCGTGAGCGAGGTGACCGTGCAGGGCAAGTACATCCGGTTCGCCCCCGTCGAGCTGCCCGAGTCGCGCACCGTCCGGCTCAACCGGGTCTACCCCGGCAGCCTGCTCAAGGCCGGGGTGCGTACGATGCTGGTGCCGCGTCCTCAGCCGGCGACGTTCGGGGCCCCGGCCCTGCGTGACGACGAGCTGCTGGCGTGGGCAGGTCGCGTGATCGACGACGTGATCGCAGCGCCGACAGTCAACAGCAGCGAGAAACAGGAGATCCGCTCGTGAAGGCCAACCGCCTGGTCCTCCTCGCCGTCGCCGGCACCTCGATGCTGGCACTCACCGGCTGCACCCAGTCCGGCAACGTCGCGGCACGAGTCGGGGACACGACCGTGTCGACCTCCGAGGTCGACTTCCTCACCCGGATGCAGTGCGACGCGCTCGACAAGGCCGCCGAGGACCCGAGCCAGTCCCAGGGCGGGGCCCAGATGGTGCCGGTCGCGCAGATCCGCACCGGCATGGTCAACACGCTCGTCGAGTCCGAGCTGAACCGCCAGCTGGCCCGCCAGCGGCACCTGGCCTACGACAAGACGACGCTGCGCAGCGTCATGGACCAGTTCGAGTCCGTGGTCAAGCAGGCGCCGGCCAAGGACCGGGACCGCTTCCGCTCGATGGTCGAGGACGTCTACCGCGGCCAGCTGCAGGTCTACACGCTGGCCCAGGCCGACCTCGCCCAGGCGGGCGTGAGCAAGCCGACCCAGGACCAGGTCGACCAGGCAGTCTCGAAGATCCAGGCCGACTTCCGCAAGAACGTCGACGTGAAGGTCAACCCGCAGTACGGCGCCGACACCGACGGTGTCGCCGGGGCGGTCGACCCGTCGCTCTCCCTCGCGGTGTCCTCGGACGCCAAGCAGACCCGGTCCACGCGGCCCGATCCGACCTGGATCGCCAAGCTGCCGGCCGACCAGAGGTGTGGCTGAGCGACCGATGACGGAGTCGGCCCTGCTCGAGCTCGTCGAGGTGATGGCCCGGCTCCGGCGTGAGTGTGCCTGGAAGGCCGGGCAGACCCACGAGTCGCTCGCGCGCTACCTCCTCGAGGAGACCTACGAGACCCTCGAGGCGATCGAGGCCGGTGACGACGTGCACCTGCGCGAGGAGCTCGGCGACCTGCTGCTGCAGATCCTCTTCCACGCGGTGATCGCCGAGGAGCAGGGCCGGTTCGACATCGACGACGTGGCCGCCGACCTGGTCGTGAAGCTGCGTCGCCGCAACCCGCACGTCTTCGCCCCGGAGACCTCCGACGCCGCCGACCCCGAGGCGATCAACGAGCAGTGGGAGCGGATCAAGGCCGAGGAGAAGCAGCGCTCCGGGCTGATGGAGGGCGTGCCCGAAGAGCTCCCGGCGCTGCTGCGCGCGGTCAAGGCTCTGGACCGCCTCGAGCGCGCCGGACGCAGCCCCGACCTGCCCCCGGCCCCCGAGGACCTCGGTGACCGGCTGCTCGCCCTCGCGGCCGAGGCCCGGGCCGCGGGCGTCGACCCGGAGCAGGCGCTGCGGGCGGCGGTGCGCCGGGTGGCGTCCCCGTGAGACTGCTGGCCCGGCTGGTTCTGGCCGGACTCGCGCTGGGTGGTCTGCTCGCGGCCGGCGGCTGCGGCACTCCCGACGACGAGACCGTGCCCCCCGCGGTCACCACCACGCTGCCGCCGGAGGCGCCGCAGGACCTCGTCGACATTCCGGTCGGCACCGGCGACGTCGGGCCCGGCGACCGGGTCCGGGGACACGGCAGCGTGCTCCGGGTGAACGGGCAGGAGACGCACCTCGCGCCGCTGCACGTCGACGAGCTCGCCGTGGTGCAGGGCGGTGTCTTCTTCCGCAACGGCACCGAGCTGTGGTTCACCGACCTCGGGCGGGCCCGGGCGACCGGGTACTCGGACGTCGCCTCCCTGGTCGCGTCCCCCGACGGCCACCGGTTCGCGTTCCTCGACCTGCAGCACGGCCCGAAGGACCAGTTCGGCACGCCGCTGGCGATCGTGATCGCCTACGACGCGACGACCGGCAAGCCGCTGCTGGCGTCGTACGCCGGCATGGGCGACATCAGGACCGACGACCTCACCGACCTCTACGAGGACGGCGAGCCGCGGATCGTCCGCTTCGAGGGCGACGCCCTGCTGGTCCACGGCGCGACCGGCGGCGACTACCGGATCCCGCTGGACGGGAGCGAGCCCACGAAGGTTGGGTAGCGTCGAGCCATGCAGAACTCTCGGGCCCGCTGCGGCATCGTCCCGCCTTTCCTCCTGCAGCACCTGGTCAGCTCCGGCGACGCGGATCTCGCCGACCACGCCCGGCGCACGTTGCTGCGCGACAGCGTGCTGCGGGCCCGCCCGGCCCGTCCGGCCGGACCGGCGACACCGTCCGCGGCCGCCGCCCCATCGGCGCTCCACCGCAGCATCCACGACGCCCACCACCGGGCCACCCTGCCGGGCGCGCTGGTCCGCGACGAGGGCGGGCCGGCGTCCGGCGACGAGGCCGTCGACCAGGCCTACGACGGCCTCGGTGACACCTGGCGGCTCTACGACGAGGTGTTCGGTCGCAGCTCCATCGACGGCAACGGCCTGCCACTGGTGGCCTCGGTGCACTACGAGCAGGGCTACGACAACGCCTTCTGGAACGGCGCCCAGATGGTGTTCGGCGACGGCGACGGCACCATCTTCCTCGGGTTCACCCGCAGCCTCGACGTGATCGGCCACGAGCTCACCCACGGCGTCACCGAGTCGACCGCCGGCCTGACCTACCGGGGCCAGCCGGGCGCGCTCAACGAGAGCATCTCCGACGTCTTCGGCTCCCTGGTCAAGCAGCATGCCCTCGGTCAGAGCGCCGACCAGGCCGACTGGCTGATCGGGGCGGACCTGCTCGCGCCCGGTGTCCAGGGGGTCGCGCTGCGCTCGATGAAGGCACCCGGGACGGCGTACGACGACCCGCGGCTGGGCCGGGACCCGCAGCCCGCCGACATGGCCGGCTACGTCGAGACGACCGACGACAACGGCGGCGTGCACATCAACTCGGGCATCCCGAACCGTGCGTTCCACCTCGTCGCGACCGCGATCGGGGGGAACGCCTGGGAGGCCCCGGGCCGGATCTGGTACGACGTCCTCACCGGCTCCGCGATCCGGCCGGACTGCGACTTCGCCACCTTCGCCCGGCTGACCGCCGAAGCAGCGGCCGCGAGGTTCGGCGACGGCTCCGGCGAGGTGCAGGCGGTGCGGCAGGCCTGGCAGACGGTGGGCGTCTCGTCGGCGGCCACGGTGCCGGCGCCGACCGGCCCGACCCCGGGTCCGACGCCCGGCCCGGCCGACGACCTCACCGTCCGCCGCACCGGCGGCTTCGGCGGACTGGTCCGCGAGCGGACCCTGCGGTTCGACGACCTGCCCGACGAGGACGCCTCCCGCTGGCAGGAGCTGGTCGCCGGCGACCGGCTGGCCCGGCTCGCCGACGCCCCGACCCACCCGGACGCCTTCTGCTACGGCGTCCGCTGCGACGCCGTACGCCTGGACGTGACCATCCCCGAGCCCGCCCTGGAGGCGGACCTCCGCGACCTCTTCGAGCGCACCCTCACGCGCTGAAGGCGGGACGGTGCCCGGGTTGGCAGTCCCGCACGGATAGGCTGAGGACTGCTCGTCCCCGCATATCCAGAACCCAGCCAGGAGCAGTCAATTGGCCGCCATCGAAGACGTCATCGCCCGCGAGATCCTCGACTCCCGCGGTAACCCCACGGTCGAGGTGGAGGTGATCCTCGAGGACGACAGCTTCGGTCGTGCGGCGGTGCCCTCCGGTGCCTCCACGGGAGCCTTCGAAGCGGTCGAGCTGCGTGACGGCGGTGACCGCTACGGCGGCAAGGGCACCCAGAAGGCGGTCGCGGCCGTCGAGTCCCAGATCGCCCAGCGGATCGTCGGCCTCGACGCCAGCGACCAGCGGCTGGTCGACCAGGAGATGCTCGACCTCGACGGCACCCCGAACAAGGCCAACCTCGGTGCGAACGCGATCCTCGGCGCCTCGCTCGCGGTCGCGCGCGCCGGTGCGATGAGCGCCGGCCTGCCGCTCTACCGCTATGTCGGCGGGCCGAACGCCCACCTGCTGCCGGTCCCGATGATGAACATCCTCAACGGCGGCTCGCACGCGGACTCCAACGTGGACATCCAGGAGTTCATGATCGCGCCGATCGGCGCGGCCACCTTCCGCGAGGCCCTCCGGCAGGGCGCGGAGGTCTACCACGCCCTGAAGTCGGTGCTGAAGAAGAAGGGCCTGGCCACCGGCCTCGGTGACGAGGGCGGCTTCGCGCCCAACCTGGAGAGCAACCGCGCGGCCCTCGACCTGATCGCGGAGGCGATCGGCAGCGCCGGCCTGACCGTCGGCAAGGACATCGCCCTCGCGCTCGACGTCGCCGCCAGCGAGTTCCATGCGTCGTCCGGGTCGGGCGCCGGCAGCTACACCTTCGAGGGCGGCCAGAAGACCGCGGCGGAGATGACCGCGTACTACGCCGACCTGGTCGCGTCGTACCCGATCGTCAGCATCGAGGACCCCCTCGACGAGGACGACTGGGACGGCTGGAAGACGATCACCGACGAGCTCGGCGACAAGATCCAGATCGTCGGCGACGACCTCTTCGTCACCAACGTCGAGCGCCTCCAGCGCGGCATCGACGGCGGCCAGGCCAACGCCCTGCTGGTCAAGGTGAACCAGATCGGCTCGCTGACCGAGACCCTGGACTCCGTCGAGCTCGCCCACCGCAACGGCTTCCGCTGCATGATGAGCCACCGCTCCGGCGAGACCGAGGACACCACGATCGCCGACCTCGCCGTCGCGACGAACTGCGGCCAGATCAAGACCGGCGCGCCCGCGCGCTCCGAGCGGGTCGCGAAGTACAACCAGCTGCTCCGCATCGAGGCCGAGCTCGGTGACGCGGCCCGGTACGCCGGTGCCGGCGCCTTCCCGAGGTACAAGGCCTGACCCCGGATGCCGCCGAGCCGTCGCCCGTCGTCGCGCGGAGGTCGTCCGCGCAACACCCGCCCCGGTCTCCGGGGCGGGGCGGCGCGCCCGCGCGCCGCGGCGGCGCCGGCTCCCCGCGCCCGGTTCACCAACCGGGCGGCGATCCTGCTGGTCGTGTTCGCCGTGCTGGTGATCTCCTACGCGTCGTCGATGCGCGCGTACCTCCAGCAGCGTGAGCAGATCAACGAGCTCAAGCAGCGGATCGAGACGTCGAAGACGAGCATCGCGAAGTCCGAGCGGGAGAAGCGACGCTGGCAGGACCCGGCGTACGTCGAGGCGCAGGCGCGGGCCCGGTTCGGCTGGGTGCTCCCCGGGGAGACCAGCTACCAGGTCCTCGACGCCAACGGCCAGCCGCTGACCGGTGACGACGAGCTCACCGATCCCGCGACGGTCGCGCCCGCGAAGCGGCAGGCGTGGTGGGGCAAGGCCTACTCCACGCTCGAGGCGGCCGACCACCCGGAGAAGAAGGTCACGCCGACCCCGGCCACCCGGATCACGCCGGGCAAGGACTGACCGCGACCGATGATCTCGTCACGCGACCAGGAGGCGATCGCGGCCCAGCTGGGCCGGCCGCCTCGCGGCATCCACGGCATCGGGCACCGCTGCCCGTGCGGCAACCCCGATGTGGTCACCACCGAGCCGCGGCTCGAGGACGGCACGCCGTTCCCGACGACCTTCTACCTGACCTGCCCGCGGGCGGCGTCGCTGATCGGCACGCTGGAGGCCTCGGGCCTGATGCGCGAGATGACCGACCGGCTCGCCGAGGATGAGGAGCTCGCGGCCGGGTACCAGCGTGCGCATGAGGCCTACCTCGCCGCGCGCAGCGGGATCGCCGAGGTGCCCGAGATCGCCGGCGTCTCGGCCGGTGGCATGCCGGCGCGGGTCAAGTGCCTGCACGTGCTCGCCGGCCAGGCGTTCGCACAGGGACGCGGCGTCAACCCGCTCGGCGACGAGGTGTTGGACGCGCTGGGGGAGTGGTGGGCCGCGGGCCCGTGCGTCCCGGTGGCCGGCCCTGGCGAGTCCCCGGCGGAGCCGTGACCCGCGTCGCCGCGTTCGACTGCGGCACCAACTCGCTGCGTCTGCTGATCGCCGACCTGGACCCGCGGACCGGTGAGATGAGCGAGCTCGTGCGGGAGATGCGGATCGTCCGGCTGGGGCAGGGCGTGGACCGCACCGGCCGGATCAGCGAGGAGTCGATGGCGCGCACGTTCGCCGCGCTCGACGAGTACGCCGCGCTGGTCGCCGAGTACCTGCCGACGCTGGTCCGCTTCTGCGCCACCTCGGCCGCCCGCGACGCCGCCAACGCCGCGGACTTCATGGCCGGCGTCAAGGAGCGCCTCGGCGTCGAGCCGGAGATCCTCGACGGCGACGAGGAGGCCCGGGCGTCCTTCGCCGGGGTGACCCGGGTGCTCGGTGACGTCGACGGTCCGGTGCTGGTGGTCGACATCGGCGGTGGGTCGACCGAGCTGATCCTGGGGGACCCGACTGGGCTCGACCACCAGGCTGGGACCGTCGCGCAGTCGCTCGACATCGGGTCGGTGCGGATGACCGAGCGGCACCTCCACGACGACCCGCCCACGCCGGCGCAGGTGGTCGAGCTCTGCGCCGATGTCGACGCCGTCCTCGACGGCTGCCGCGTCGATCCGTCGCTGGCGCGCACGGTGGTCGGCGTGGCGGGCACCGTCACCTCGGTCGCGGCCGGGGCGCTGAACCTCCCGGCGTACGACCGCGAGCGCATCCACCTCGCCCGGCTCAGCCGGGACCTCGTGCACGCGACCGTCGACGACCTGGTCGCGATGAGCGTCGCGGAGCGCAGGACGCTGGGCTACCTGCACCCTGGCCGTGCCGACGTGATCGGGGCCGGGGCGCTGATCCTCGACCGGTTGCTGCAGCGCACGACGGTCGACGAGCTGGTCGTGTCGGAGTCCGACATCCTCGACGGCATTGCCTGGAGCTGCGTGGAGACGGCACAGGAAGGGAGCTGATCGACATGGTGGACACCGCGCAACGGGAGGCCCCCGCCGCGGACGACCCGCGCAAACCCGACGACCTCGGTGACCTGAAGAAGCGGTCCTGGTTCTACCTGCTCCGCCGGACGATCAGTGAGTTCCGCAACGACCAGTGCACGGACCTCGCGGCCGGCCTGACCTACTACTCGGTGCTCGCCCTCTTCCCCGGCCTGCTGGCCGTGGTCTCCCTGCTGGGCCTCGGCGGTGCGAACAACGCCTCGGTGCGCACCACCATCCTCGACGTGCTCGACCCGCTCGTGAACGCCTCCACCCTGGACTCGGTGCGCAAGCTCATCGACCAGCTGACCTCCTCCCAGGCTGCCGGTTACACGCTCGTCGTCGGCCTGGCCGGCGCCCTCTGGTCCGCCTCGGGGTACGTCGGCGCGTTCAGCCGGGCGATGAACCGGGTGTACGGCGTCGAGGAGGGCCGGCCCTTCTGGAAGCTGCGGCCGCTGCAGCTGGTGATCACCGTCATCACGGTGGCGCTGTGCGTCGTGGGCCTGGTGATCCTGCTGGTCAGCGGTCCGGTGGCCCGGTCGGTCGGGAACGCGCTCGACATCGGCACCACCGCGCTCGACGTCTGGAACATCGCGAAGTGGCCGGGCCTGGCTGTGGTCGTGTCGCTCGCCGTGGCGCTGCTGTACTACATGACCCCGAACGTGCGGCAGCCCCGGTTCCGCTGGGTCTCCCCGGGCGCGTTCGTCGCTATCCTGGTCTGGGTGGCCGCGTCGGTCGGGTTCGCGTTCTACGTCGCGAACTTCAGCGCCTACAACCGGACCTACGGCTCGCTGGCCGCGGTGATCATCGCGCTGCTGTGGCTGTGGCTGACCAACCTGGCGCTGCTGTTCGGTGCCGAGCTGGACGCCGAGCTCGAGCGCGGCCGCGAGCTGCAGGCCGGCCTGCCGGCCGAGGAGTCGATCCTGCTGCCGCTGCGCGACGACCGCGGTGTGATGAAGGCGCAGCGCAAGCGCCGCGAGACGATCGCCGACGGCCGCGACCTGCGCCGGGACGCCGAGCCCGAGGGGACCGTCTTCGGGCCGCCGCCGCAGCCGGTGCCCGACGAGGACTGAGCTTGTCCGGCCGACCGCACCCCCTCACCGGCCAGTCCTTCCCCAGCCCCGTCCCTCCCGGCACCGGCTGGCCGGACGACCCGGCGTCCCCGGACACCCCGGTCGCCCGTACCGGCGACGACGTCCGGGCGCTGAGCCGGACCGACGACCTGGACGAGCTCGACGCTCGCGTGTCGGTCTGCCACGCGTGTCCGCGGTTGGTGGCCTGGCGGGAGGAGGTGGCGTTGACCAAGCGGGCGTCGTTCGCCGACCAGCCCTACTGGGGCCGGCCGATCGCCGGCTGGGGCTCGCCCAGCCCCGGCGTGCTGCTCGTCGGGCTCGCTCCGGCTGCGAACGGCGGCAACCGCACCGGCCGGGTCTTCACCGGGGACAGCTCCGGCGACTGGCTGTTCGCCTCGCTGCACCGGGTGGGCCTGGCCGCCCAGGCGACCTCGGTGCACGCCGGCGACGGGCAGGCCCTGGTCGGGGCCCGGATGGTGGCCACGGTGCGCTGCGCGCCCCCGGCCAACAAGCCGACGCCCGCGGAGCGCGACACCTGCGCCCCGTGGATCGCCCGCGAGCTCCAGCTAGTGGCACCCTCGGTCCGCGCCGTGGTCTGCCTGGGCGCCTTCGGCTGGGCCGGGGCACTGACGGCGCTGCGGGAGGCCGGGTACGCCGTGCCCCGCCCGCTGCCGAAGTTCGGCCACGGCGCCGAGGTCGCGCTCACCGGACCTGGCCGGCTGACCCTCCTCGGGTGCTACCACCCGTCGCAGCACAACACCTTCACCGGCCGGCTGACCCCGGACATGCTCGACGCGGTGTTCCTCCGGGCCCGGGAGCTGGTCTCAGTCGCGGACTGACCGCGGTAGGGCGGTCCGGGCATGCCGGTGCCCCCGCCGGCCGTGGTCGGCGGGGTCTGGTCAGCTGGTTCGTCGCTCGGGTGGGTCGGGTGGTGGTGGGGTGAGGTCGGTGGTCCCGGTCCGGTCACGCAGGTAGGTGTAGCCGAACGGGCTTCGCCAGAGGAACACCCCGGGCTGGATCATGGCGTAGGACCAGCCGCCGTGGGTCTTCATCCGGTGGTGCAACCGGCACAGGCAGGCGAGGTTGTCGGTGCAGGTTTGGCCGGGTGGCCCGTCGGGGTCGTAGGGCACGAGGTGGTCCAGGTCGCAACGTCGCGCAGGCCGCTGGCACCACGGGAACACACAGGTCCGATCGCGCAGGCGGACGGCCTCGGCGATCCGGGCCGGGACCTCGTACCCGTCGGTGGTCAGCGGGGTGTTCAGGTCGACCACCGGCTTCACGACCACGCGCTGGGTGTCGGGGCGACCACACCAGTCGGCGATCTGCTGGGCGGTGAGGAGCTGCCCGCCGGCGTTCTCCAACCACACCGGCACGTCCGGGTGGCCGGAGCGGATCGCGTCCTCGGCCAGGTGCACGTAGAGCACCACCTGCCGGCCTCGGCCCCTCGCCCGACCGGCCCCGCGGTCTGCAGACCCGGTCTCGAAGTCGAGGGCCTGTTGTCCACGGGCGAGGACTCCGACCGCGAGGGAGCGGCGGATGTCCAGGGATTCGGTGTTCCCCAGCGCCTTCAGCTGCTCCGCACCCAAAGCGACAGCGTCTTCGAGGTCGAGGGCGTCGGCGAGGTCGAGCTCGCCGTGGACCCGGGCGGTGCCGGCAAACGAGACCTGGTCATGGTCGATGGTGAAGTACCGCTGCTCGGCCGCCCGCTCGCGTTGTTCGGCGGCGTGGTTGGGCATGAACCGGGCGATCGCCTCGGCCACGGTGCGTTGGGTCTGGGCGACCCCGACCCGGTGCGCGAACGGCGCCACCGCCACATCGACCCACCCGGCGGCCTCGGCGGACAGGGTGAGGGTCTCGTCGGCGATCCGCCGCGCCCGCCACGGCGCCAGGTCGCCGGCCTGGACCCGGGCCCAGACCCGGGGCAGCCGGTGCGCGAGCTCCACCGCGTGGGCGAACAGGTGTCGCCCCGACCCCGCGCTCAGGCCCAGGGCGGTGCCGAACTCCGCGACCGCGAACTCCGAGACCCACGGGGCACCGGGGCCGGCGAGCGGGATCCCGGTGTCCTGACCCCGCGGACCCGCCGGCCACGTCGCGGCCTCGTCGAGATCGTCGACCTGGTGCAGCCGGGCCCACTCGACGGCGTCGGCCAGCACCCGCGCCTCCGCGGCGTTCGCCGCAGCCCGGGCACGACGGGCCGAGGTCAGCACGGCGGCTTCCTCGACGGTGGTGGTTCCCGAGACCATGACCTGAATCTAGACGGGCGCACCGACACTTTCGGGCCCAGATCGCATCCCTGGCAGGGAATTCCCGAAACTTCTTGAAGAACTTTCCGACGCTCTGGCTTCTCAGGTGTGGTCTCGACTGATCGCGCGCTGCTCGACCACCACCAAGGCCAGCCGACAGCAGAACCCCGCCTCGCGCCGACCCGTCGTCGCTGCCAACAACCCCACCGCGCAGAGACCGACGGCCGCCAAGTGGTCTCGACTAACCGCTCGCTGACGCTCGCTGCTCGACCACCACCAAGGCAAGCCGACAGCAGAACCCCGCCCCGCGCCGACCCGTCGTCGCTGCCAACAACCCCACCGCGCAGAGACCGACGGCCGCCAAGTGGTCTCGACTAACCGCTCGCTGACGCTCGCTGCTCGACCACCACCAAGGC